>Ga0182033_10001413_pt1 | contig 12057 bp, 8 predicted proteins | sample tim00Cox0000000H_FD_125968 | JGI IMG/M metagenome (GOLD analysis project Ga0182033, IMG submission 125968) | Lab enrichment of tropical soil microbial communities from Luquillo Experimental Forest, Puerto Rico - timezero.00C.oxic.00.000.00H | ecosystem: Environmental > Terrestrial > Soil >...
CTTGGCAAAGTCTAGATCTGTCGTAGTAAATCCACACACAGTGCACACATAATAGGTCGTCTTGCCTCGCATGTTGTCCAGGTTTCTATAGGCCTCCTCGAACAGCTTGGCGTGTTCCGCTTCTGCTTCGCGCGCGTAATTAAACGTTCTAAAAGCGTCGTTATTTCCCATTGCGCGTGCCTGCTTATAGAAATCGGGATACATGATGTCGCGCTCGTAGCGTTCGCCCCTGATCGAAACTTCCAGATTCTCTTTCGTGGACTTAAGCTCTGGACTGTCAATCTTAGCGTGGGCAGCCCCCCCCAAGCTTCTGGATTTCCGCTAAGTAATTCGCGGCGTGGATTTCCTCCGCGCGAGCCGCGGCTCGGAAGAGGCTTGCAACTCCGCCGTAGCCTTGCTGATCTGCCTTCACGGCGAATGCAAGATACCTTGCGTGCGCATTGCTCTCGCCGTTGAAGGCGGTCTGCAGATTCTCCACTGTGCGATCGCGGGTCGGGGAGCTCTGGGTTGCATGGGCTGCGATCGCAGCGGTGATCAGCAAGAGCGTTAAAGCAAGAATGTTAACTAAGGTCTTCATATGTATTCTCCATTAGTGAACGTAGACACAACTCTCTCAATCCAAGCGTCTCGAAAGCACTTTGCCTGCCAGACCGGCATCGCGTTACAAATACTCCAAAGCGAAGTACTTGGGGCGCCGGCTGAGGATGGGCAACTACAGGGATGTTCAAGTTTTTGAACAACCCGCCGAACCTGTCAAAAAACTCAAACGCAGAGATCAGAGCCTCAGTTCCGCCAAGCGTCCATAAGTCGTTCTGACGAGACGGGAAACGCTGTCGATCTCACCTTTACCTTGGATGGCAATTGAAGCGAACAGAGTGGAAGGACATTTGCAGTAAACCCAGGCTAGGAGCACTGAGTTAGCAGTTCAATTCTCGTGCCCACAAATCATAAGGAGAGGTTATGAAGAAGGATCCTGAGAAGAAGCTGCCCTTGTCCGTTATGCCTGATCCCCCCACCGACGAAGAGACGATCCGGAAACGAGCATACGAACTCTACATGGACCGAGGGATGGAAGACGGACATGATCTTGAAGACTGGTTTCACGCTGAGGAAGAGTTGTTGGGAACGGAACGCGCTGTCGCGGCCTGACTCCATCTCTACTCATCGCGAACGGCGAATGCCGTGACTTGTCCCCCGGCATTCGCCACCCCAGTCTTTGGGCACTCGGCCACGAGGAATTCTGCCGCGCTGCCGAGCACCCGGCGCTGTCGTCCTACTTCGTGATTGCGATCACTGACTTTCTGAAATGCTCGATGGGGGACGTGTTTCTTTACACAGTTACCACGGAGGTGTGCTATGGCATCTCAAGCGAAACTCTCCTGCATAACCATTAAGAGAATCCTACTTGCAACTGATTTCTCTCCTGAAACGCAAAACGCTCTGCAATGTGCCGTCTCTCTCGCAAGGCGCTATGGCTCCACAATTTTTCTCACCCATGTTCTCGCCACGGAAGGCTCCGTCGGAGCTGCTGTTGAGGGATGGCCTACATTTAGTGATGTAACGCGCCGCAATGCCGAACGGAGCATGGCGAAACTAGCGAACACAGAGGATCTGAGGCTCCTTCCTCACGAAGTCATCCTACAGTCGGGTGACACCTGGGACGTGATCTCGGAGGTTCTGTCGGACAAGAATGTTGACCTGATTGTGATAGGCACGCAGGGACATGGAGGAATCAAAAAGCTGTTCCTGGGATCTACGGCGGAAAAGGTAATAAGACACGCCACTTGTCCGGTGCTTACTGTTGGTCCTCATGTCCGATTGGTATCGCCGAACCGGTTTGGTCACATTTTTTTTGCCAGCGATTTCTCGTCTGGATCCACGCGAGCCCTGACCTATGCCTTGTTGCTGGCGGAACAGGACCGGGCCGAGTTGACCTTACTTCATGTCATCGAAAGCGAACCGGCATCGGAGTCGGAGTTGCTGGAATGGAAGCAACAGGATCGCGAGAGACTGAGTCAAATAATTCCGCCCGACGTCGATCTGGCGTACAAGCCTGGGATCGAGGTTGGGATCGGGATTCCTGAAGTTGAAATTGTCCGGCTGGCTGACACCAGGAAAGCAGACCTCATCGTTATGGGTTGTCACTTAGGCGGCGCAATGTCGACGCATTTGCCCTGGACGACTCTGCATCACGTTTTGCAGCGCGCACATTGCCCGGTGCTAACCGTCCGCGGCGAATGGTTCGCGGCGAATAGAACCGACGCAAGCCAGAGCACCGGAGTCTGGTTTGGTGAATAGATCGTAGAAGCTGTCTCGGTTGCTGACCGTCCCTTGTATCAAGCCGTGAGCGGAGGAGTGAGATGAAAACGGCGAATTCTATGACTCAGATCAAGCTAAAAAACGTTCTGCTTGCGACGGACCTGTCCGAGGCTAGCATCCACGCCACACGATACGCTATTTCGTTGGCCGCTCGATACGGCGGAAAGCTTTATGCAGCGCACGTCATTTCCCCCGATGCCCTCGCTCTTGCGCATCCCGAAGCCTTGGATCGGATTCTGAAGGAAACCAACGACTACACGGAACGTACTTTGGGCGAACTGCTTGCACCGGCGAGGAGGCAGGGATTGCCTTGCGAGGCTCTGGTCGGCGTGGGAGATATAACCAATGTGCTAGCCGAGTTCGTGGAAAAGTACAAAGCAGATCTGGTGATTGTCGGCACCAGCGGGCGCGCAGGATTGGGAAAAGTGTTTCTTGGGTCAGTAGCTGAGGAAATCATCCGAGATGCGGCCTGCCCGGTGCTAACTGTCGGGGCAAATGCTTCCGGCATGACGGCCGCAAGATATCAAAAGTATTCTTTGCGCGATCGATTTCTCGCAAGAGTCTCTGCATGCTTCAGAATATGCCTTTTTCCTGGCGCAAGAGCACAAAGCACACCTTGCACTGCTGCATGTTGTCGGGGGCTCGATGGACGAGCCTCCCTCTCATGCGGTACAGCTGCTCAGCCAAGCGCTGCGAGAACTGATCTCTTTGCAACCCCAACTTTCGTATGAGCCTGAGATCGTAGTTCAAGGAGGTCCGGTGGCCGATGGCATTTTAGAGTTTGCAGCCGAACGCTCTGTACATCTAATTGCGATGGGAGTTCGAGGAGTAGGGGCTTTTGCTTCGCAAGCCAGCCATTTTGGTTCAATTGCTCATGCAGTAATCGCGCGTTCGCCGTGTCCAGTTCTTACGACCCACGCGGGGAAAGGTAGTCCCGGCACCGATTTCGCTCCAGATCGCTGACACCATCTGAACTGGGGTCTTGGCCCAGGCAGCCTGTTCTTATAGGAGACCACCCGATGGACCGTTCATGAAATGCTGCGTCGAGGTAGAGCGACACTGTCGGCGCCACGGGGGTCGTAACTGTCCGCGGTCACTGTTCGACGGGACCAGGTTAATGGAACATAGAAGGTTGGACTGTCTATCAAGAACCAAGGAGAAGATCATGCCGGAGAGCGCAGTGAGCGAGCCGATCGAAGTCGCAAAGGAAGTACGCCAATCGGCTCCCGGACAGACGCCGAAGAAGTCGACCAAGGCATTCAATTCATTTCAGATAGCGCAAACCCAGTTCGACAAGGTAGCCGAATATTTGGGTTTAGACCCAGCTACCCGGGAACTTCTGCGCTACCCTTTACGTGAGTTCCACTTTGCCATCCCTATACGAATGGACGATGGAACGGTGAAGGTTTTCCGAGGCTTCCGTGTGCAGCACAACGATGCGCGCGGTCCGGGCAAAGGTGGGATACGCTTCCATCCTCAGGAGACGATTGATACCGTACGAGCGCTCGCGATGTGGATGACCTGGAAGTGTGCCGTGGTGGATGTCCCGCTGGGTGGCGCGAAGGGCGGAGTCATTTGTGATCCTCACAACCTGAGCGCCCGCGAGCAGGAGCAGATTTGCCGTGGCTGGGTGCGCCAGATTGCGAAGAACATCGGCCCGATCTCCGACGTGCCGGCGCCCGACATCATGACCAACGCGCAGCACATGCTGTGGATCCTCGATGAGTTCGAGCACATCCATGGCGGCCGCTATCCCGGCTTTATTACCGGCAAACCAGTCGAACTGGGCGGCTCGCAAGGCAGAACCGAGGCCACCGGCTACGGCGTGGTGTTCACGCTAAGGGAGGCCCTCAAGGAGCTGGATATCCGTCCGGAGAACACCGCGGCCAGCGTTCAGGGCTTCGGAAACGTGGCGCAATATGCCATCGAACTCTACCACCGGGTGGGCGGCCGCGTGATTGCCGTGTCCTGCTGGGACCAGGCGGAGCAGTGCTCTTACACCTACCGCAAGCGTGAGGGAATCGATCTCCAGCAACTCCTGTCGATTACCGACAGATTTGGCGGCATTAACAAGAGCAGGGCGACGGAACTGGGATACGAACTACTACCGGGAGACGCCTGGATTCAGCAGAAGGTTGACATCCTGATTCCGGCAGCGATTGAAAATCAAATCACCGGCGAGAATGTTGGTAGGATCAGCCCAGGCGTCCGGATCATTGCAGAGGGAGCGAACGGCCCGACCACACCGGAGGCCGACGCCCAGATTCGCGAGCGCGACATCCTGCTAATCCCGGATTTTCTGGCCAACGCAGGCGGCGTCACCTGCAGCTACTTTGAGCAGGTGCAGAGCAATATGAACTACTTTTGGGAGAAGGACGAGGTGCTGGGCAAGCTCGATGTCAAGATGACGTCGGCGTATTTCGCCGTGTCGGACCTGGCCCGCCGCGAACATCTCTATATGCGGGATGCAGCCTACGCCATTGCGATTGGCCGCGTGGCCAAGGCTTGCCATGAACGCGGCTGGGTGTAATGCCTGCCCCCACACACCTGATGAGTCAGCCGCGGTGATGTCCGCCGGAGGCAGCGATGATCGAGACCAAACCTGCGTTTGCTGATCTTCCGGTATTCGACCGGAACTTCTGGGATGGGAGGTTTTGTTTTACCCGCATCGGAAACGGTGCGCTTGGAGGTAAAGCCAGGGGCCTAGTGTTCATCAAGAACCTGCTGGGACAAGGGATCGATCCAGCCCCGTACCCAGACGTCGAAGTCAATGTACCGACGATGGCGGTCATAGCAACCGACTACTTCGACCGATTCATCCAGCGTAATCGACTTTCAGAACTGCGGTTCGACGAACTAACTGACGACCGCATCGGCCATGCTTTCCAGCAAGCCGGTCTTCCTGTTGAATTGCTCGGTGATCTCCGCGCCCTGAGCCAGGAGGTCAAGACACCTCTCGCCATAAGGTCTTCCAGTCTGCTGGAAGATGCGCTGGATCGTCCTTTCGCCGGGGTGTACGCGACGAAGATGATTCCCAATAACCAGTTCGACGCGGACACGCGGTTCCGCCGGCTGGTGGAGGCCATCAAGTTCGTCTACGCCTCGACCTTCTTCCGCGAGGCGCGCGATTACATCCGGACGACCGGTCGCCCCACCACGGAAGAGAAGATGGCCGTCATCATCCAGGAGGTCGTGGGCCAGCGGCATGATGATCGCTTCTATCCCAACCTGTCGGGAGTTGGCCGTTCGTACAACTTCTACTCCGTTCCTCCGGCTTTGCCCGAAGATGGCGTTGTGAACCTCGCCCTTGGATTGGGAAAGACGATTGTGGATGGCGGCGTGACTTGGACATACTCACCTGCTTATCCGAAGAAGCCGCCGCCGTTTGGTACCGTGAACGAGCTGCTTCGCGGGACGCAGACGGAATTTTGGGCGGTCAACATGGGCAAGCCGCCCGCGTACGACCCGGTGAGCGAGGTCGAATATCTCACACGGGCAAGCATGAAGGATGCCGAGGCAGACGATGTGCTCCGCTTTGTTGCCTCGACTTACGATCCCGCGCGTGACCGAGTGGTTCCAGGCGTAGGAACGCGGGGAGCGCGGGTGCTGGACTTTGCACCGCTGCTCGTGCTGGAGTACTTCCCGCTCAATAGTCTGGTGCGGGAACTCCTTCGGGCGGCAGAGAAGGCGCTTGACGCCAAGGTCGAAATCGAGTTCGCTGTCACCATGGAACAGCTCCGAGGCGAGGCGGCAAAGTTGAGGCTGGGCTTCCTGCAGGTTCGTCCCATGGTGGTGTCGGAAGATGTCGTCGAGGTGACTGCCGAAGATCTCTCCGACTCTGCTGTGATCGTCGCTTCGGACATGGTCATGGGCAACGGCATTGAACAGGGCATTCAGGACGTAGTGTTTGTGCGGCCCGAAGTGTTCTCTCCGATGCAAACCCCAGCTATTGCCCAGCAACTGGAGTCAGTCAACCGCACACTGATGAGTGAGCACCGGCCTTACGTGCTGATCGGGTTCGGCCGCTGGGGCAGTTCTCATCCCTCACTGGGAATTCCCGTGGACTGGAGCCAGATTTCGGGGGCTAGGACCGTTGTGGAAGCCACCCTGCCGGACATGAACGTGGAACTCAGCCAGGGATCACATTTTTTCCACAATCTATCGAGCTTCCGAGCCAGCTACTTCATGGTGCAACATGACGGGCCATTCCCCATAAACTGGGAATGGCTGAACCGGCAGCCGGTGGTGCACGAAACCGAATTCGTTCGCCTCGTACGGCCGTCTGTTCCGCTCTTCATTCGTGTGGACGGACGCAGCGCGCGGGGCGTTGTGCAAGCGTGTAACACAAAGCTCCCGCGAGAAGCAGCCATGAATCATGAATAAAGATGAGCCCCAGGTAGCGGCGATCCTGCATGAGTTGCAGGAGCGGGCAAAGGAACTGAACTGCCTGTATCGCGTGGACGAGCTGCTGAATCAGTCGGAGCTGCCGCTTGAGCAGATCCTGCGCGGTACCGTGGAGATTCTCCCCCCCGGCTGGCAGTACCCGCATGATTGCCAGGCACGAATTGTCTTCGAAAACATGACGGTCGAGTCCGCCAACTTCCGGCCTACGACGTGGGTGCAGAGTGCCAACATCGTGGTGCAGGGACAGATCGTAGGCGCGGTCGAGGTCTCCTATCGCGAGCAGATGCCTCGCTCCGACGAAGGACCGTTTCTTAAAGAAGAGCGCAAGCTGATCGAAACCATCGCGGAGCGCATCGCCGGTCACGTGATGCAACGCCGACTCAAAGCGGCATTTGAGGGTTTGACCGCTGCTGCCAACGGCCACCCGCCGGCCAAGGGCGAGTGGCGCATTGTAGTGGAGTTCCTGCGCGACACCGACCCGGTGCTGCTGCAACGGATCTCGCGGAAACTCATCAATCACCTGAGTTGGAACGGGATCCAGGAGGCGAAGGAGCTGTTGCAGCGAGGCGGCGCCGCTGCTGCGGTTGAAGCAGCACTGCCTGGTGATGAAAATCGGCCGCTGCGCCTCGAGCCATTGCCCAAGTTTAACGACCTGACTACCGACGCCTTCCGTATCGCAAGCGAACATCTGAGCGAAAACGAAATCCTGACGTGTGTGACCACGTGGATCAAGGAAGAGAAGTCTAGCTTTCTGGTTCGCGCCCTCGAGCAACTGGATACTCCCCTGGGCGAAATCATTGAGGCAGTCGAGCGCTACCGCCACGCCGGCATGGACGAATCCGAACTCACTTTGTCCACCCAGAAAGGACTGCGGGTTTCGCTGATCCGCCGCTTCTTCTCTGAGAGCCTTGCGTTCATCAACGTCGCCAAAAATGTCATCACCGTCACGGACTTCTACGATTTGTTGGGAAGAATCATCTTTCCGCCGCGCTGCCATGGCAAACTGGGGAGCAAGAGCGCTGGACTTTTTCTGGCCAAGAAGATCGTCGACAAATACGCAGCGCCCGATAGCGTTCTGCGCCGGGTGAAGGTTCCCAAAACTTGGTACATCACGTCAGATTGGATTCTGAATTTTGTTCATCACAATGAACTGGAAGACGTGCTGAACTGGAAGTACATGGAAATCGACCAGGTGCGCCAGGAATATCCGCGCCTGGTTGCGCGGTTCAAGGACTCATCCTTCCCCTCCGAGCTGGAGAAAGGGTTGTCGCTGGCACTCGACGACATGGGCGATCGTCCGATTATCGTACGCAGCTCAAGCCTGCTTGAGGACCGCGCCGGATCAGCCTTTTCCGGGAAGTACAAGAGCCTCTTCCTAGGCAACCGGGGCTCGAAAGAGGAGCGCCTCGCCGCGCTGATGGACGCCATCGCGGAAGTCTATGCTTCCATCTTCGGTCCTGATCCCACCGAATACCGGGCCGAGAGGGGCTTGCTCGATGTCCACGAAGAGATGGGAATTCTTATACAGGAAGTTGTTGGCCAGGCCGTCGGGAAATACTTCTTGCCCGCTTGTTCTGGTGTTGCCTTCAGCAACAATGAATTCCGCTGGTCGGCGCGGATCAACCGGGGTGATGGATTGATCCGACTTGTCCCGGGACTCGGCACGCGCGCCGTCGATCGAGTCGCGGACGACTATCCTGTTCTCATCGCTCCCGGTCAACCCAATCTGAGGGCCAACGTCACCGTGGAGGAAGTTCTGAGGTACTCGCCCAAGCGCGTTGACGTTATCAACCTCGAAACCAACTCTTTCGAAACCGTTGAGGTGAAGGAACTGCTGCGAAGCTGCGGGACACGATATCCGCAGATCCGGCTGTTAGTTTCGTTAGTCGACCAGGACAGAATCGAACAGGCGATAGGACTGGTGGACTTCGACAAGCGTGAAGTGGTGTTCACTTTTGAAGGCCTGATCCGCAAGACGCCTTTTGTGAGCTATGTGCGTGAGCTGTTGACCTTGCTACAGGACAAATTGGGAGCGCCGGTTGACATCGAGTTTGCCTTTGATGGCAGCGACTTCTATCTGGTCCAGTGCCGAGCACAAAGCTACAGCGGCGATGCGGTGCCCGTCCCGATTCCCCAGGACCTGCCTGCGGAACGGGTGTTCTTCTCTGCCAGCCGCTTCGTCTCCAACGGCCGAGTGCCGGAGATCACGCACGTTGTTTACGTGGATCCAGAGGGGTACAGCCAGTTGCCCGATGAGAACACGATGCGCGATGTCGGTCGCGCTGTGGGCCGCCTGAACAAGCTGCTTCCCAAGAGGCAATTCATCCTTATGGGCCCTGGTCGCTGGGGCAGCCGAGGTGACATCAAGCTGGGCGTTCCAGTCACCTACTCCGATATCAACAATAGTGCCATGCTGATCGAAGTTGCCCGGCAAAAGGGAAACTATCTGCCCGATCTCTCTTTTGGCACCCATTTTTTTCAGGACCTTGTGGAAGCCTCGATTCGCTACCTGCCTCTCTATCCTGACGATCCTCAGACAGTATTCAAGGAAGAGTTTCTGCGCCGCTCCCACAGCGTGCTTGAGGAACTTCTTCCGGAGTTCGCACACCTGTCGGATACCCTCCGCGTTGTCGATGTGCCGAAAGAAACCGCCGGCCTGATCTTACGAGTGCTGATGAATGCAGAGCTGGACCAGGCGGTGGCGTATTTGTCACCTCCACAACAACGAGGCGGACAGGCTGAATCAGGCATCGAGGTAGTTGATCGTACAGGCGAGGAACACTGGCGCTGGCGCTTTCGGATGGCCCAGAGAATCGCGGCGCAGCTCGATCCCGAGCAGTTCGGGGTCAAGGCCTTTTACCTGATCGGCAGCACGAAGAATGCAACCGCTGGCCCGGCGAGCGATATCGATCTGGTGCTTCATGTCCAGGGCACCGAGGAGCAGAGGAAGGAACTGATGCTCTGGCTGGAGGGCTGGAGTCGATGCCTTGGTGAGATCAATTTCCTGCGCACCGGCTATCGCACCGAAGGTCTGCTCGACGTTGAGCTGATTACCGATATGGACATCGCAGAGCGCTCGAGCTATGCAGTTAAAATTGACGCCATTACCGATCCTGCGAGGAAGCTGCCGATGAAGCAATAGTAGTTTGAACTAAAATACTCTGCATGCTGCTGCACCCCACACCATCCTTCTCAACCTGTAGTGAAGCTCGCTGATCCGCTGTGGCGGGCGTTTTCATCTTATGCGTCAATTTGTGGTGATATTTTAATCTGATGGGCTCCACGATTCTCACTTTATCGAGACACGGTTGATCTAAGTCGTTGTTCTTGCTGACCTGCTGACCTGCCATTCCCACCTTATGCGTTCACCCACAAGGGTGTTGACGATCGCCGAATGTTTACCATTGGCGCTGACAATGCGAATCGAGCGCTCAGGCGTGACCGTGAAGACAAGGTATTGTCCTGCCGGAAGTGACCTGTTTCCAGAATCCTTCGGATCGAATTTTCTCCCTCCCCTGGGAGAGGTTGCGAAAACAATAACGCCGCTATGCTAGTGACCACTGTGACGGGTGACTCACTGCAACGTGATAACAACGTAAGTCATGGTAGGAGCGCAAGAAGATCATCCTGTTCAAGGTACAGCCCCCACGTTGACTGAGAAAGCTCGTGCATGATCAGCACCCTCTTTTCGCGCACTGAAATACCGGCACTTCCACAATTCGAACCGTTCTTATCGCCCCCAAATCGTCCGCTCGTTATGTCAGACGCGGAGTCCCACAATAGCCCTCATGAGGCGAAATCAGCTCCAACGTGCGCCTTCCCCGTGAAACCTGGAGCTAGAGGTTTCAAAACCGGGACCTAAAAAATCGGCACTGAAATTTTGGTTGCTCAGACCGCTCTGCTGGCTCGGCCGAGACCACCTGACACCTCCTTCCCAAGACTAACGGCACATACAAATGATTTCGGGAACCTATAAGTAATGGTGCGCGACTCGTCCCCCACCGGCAGCCTGGATTGATGAGCACATATTTCAGCCGCGGGAGAACGAGAGTTGGAGTTTTGCGGCTGGCTACTACGCCAACCGTACCTCGCGTTATCTAAGAGCCAATGCGTATTGGTACGAATGCGTGGACCGATGGACTCAGACCAAACCGACCCGCTATCCGTCGTTCGAGGAGTGGAAGGACGATGCCGCTCATCGTGATTAGACAATGCCCCTTGTCCCTGGTGTCCAGGTTAGGCGGCGGTCAGAGTCAAATGCTACTTTCGAACGCGATTGCCAGTCCTCGGTTCCGTACCGTTGGTGACACGGCACGTCTGACGCCCCTCTTCGAGGAGCGCCCCAGCCAGCGCGGGATTCTGTAGCTCTTTGAGAGCTCGCTCCATCTCCGTCCATTTCGATGAAGTTTGCTCCTGCTGGATCGCTTCGCAGACAAGCCTCAGCACTCGGCGGTCCTCGTCGGGAGGCATCGCCAATAGGCCCGCTTCGCGATCGAAGCAGTTCGCGAAATCGTCGCAAACTAGGGACTGACACTTCTCCCACGCCTTCTGATCAACGTAGCCCCCGGCAAGCAGCCCGACGACGCCCGTTAAGTCCCCCATCTTCTTTTGGATGCACTCGGCGACTAACCCATCGAGGTCCGCCGGCGGACTGCACCCAAACGCATTCCGACACACTCTTGTCTCCACTGAGAGTACGAAGTCATGGTTCTCGGCCTTGCTCGGAAGTGTACGACCAACGAGCCATGAAGCGTCGGCGAGTAACACGGCACAAATCACTAGAGATGGCATCAACCGGCGGGTAGGGTTGCGCAGGTATGGAATGAACGCTAGCCCTAGCGCGATGAGCATTACGAACACCGTCTCAAGGAGCGTAGAGGCTAACGCATGGCTGTAATCAATGAATGCGTGAGAGAAGTACAGCATCCGACCCCACAGCAGTATCAGCCAGAGCGCACCGATGCCCCAGCATATTGGATGCACACGGAAGCGGGGCGGCAGCGTCTCACTAACCGCGAGCTGAGCCAACAACTCGCGCAAGGGGGCAGGAGCGGCAGCCGCGTTTTCGCCCTGTGAGGCCGCTCGTGGCTTCTCCTGAGTTACGTCGAGTGCCACGGCTCGTACACGAAGGGTCTCGAGGACATCAGTCACGGAACTGACCCTGTCGTTCGCCAAATTATGGCGGTCCAATGGAATGAGGAGCTTGGGGAGAAGTCGGACACTGGCCGTCCGCTAAGATTCTTGCCATGATTCCGCTGCTTCGGCACTTCGTCGGCTGGCTTGTCGGCGCATTTCGGTCCCGCGAAGACCTCATGCTGGAGAATCTGGCACTGC
>Ga0182033_10001418_pt1 | contig 12035 bp, 8 predicted proteins | sample tim00Cox0000000H_FD_125968 | JGI IMG/M metagenome (GOLD analysis project Ga0182033, IMG submission 125968) | Lab enrichment of tropical soil microbial communities from Luquillo Experimental Forest, Puerto Rico - timezero.00C.oxic.00.000.00H | ecosystem: Environmental > Terrestrial > Soil >...
AACGATCGTGTTTTCGTCGAGCGCCTTCCACACCGGGATGCTCTTGACGAAATCCGGGGTCTTGTCGAGCACCGGGCCGTCGGCGCCGTTGACGACGATCTCGATCGCCTCCTTGCGCAATCCCGCCTTGGCGAGCACGTCCTTGAGCCGAATGCCGCGCCAGACAGCATTGCCCATCGCGCCGGGGCCCCACTGGACACCCGGCACATGCGGCTGCGACCATCCGCGGCGGTTGCCGGAGCATTGGCACACAGCAACGATCTCGACCTGCTCAAACCCTGTCTGAAGTTCATCGAGGGTCAGCTCAAACGGTGTCGCCGCGGCCTCGCCGCCGACTTGCAGCCGCCAGCGACTGGGATCGATCCCGTCGGGGATATCAGCGAGATGATAGCGGACGAAGAACGCGTCGTTGGGTGTGATCGCGGTCTTGAAGTACGGCACCGGCGTCTCGTAATTGGGCGGCCGGTAGCTCAGCTTGATCAGCGGCTGCTTGCCGGGAAGCGCGTCGAGGATCGCGGTGTCGTAAACACCCGCGGGAAGGCCCGGAACCAGCGCAGGCCTCTCCTGCGACCATGCCGACCGCCGGTCCAATCCCGGCCAGGCGAGAGCCAACGCACCAGTGGCGGCCCGCTGCAGAAACCGCCGTCTGCTTAGACCCGTCATCGTCGCGCGATGCAGGTCGCCGGTTAGCGCCGGCCGAATTTGGCGGTGATGATCCATGATCCCTTTCTCGCAGAACTCGGAATATATCGCGAAGTGGTCCTTCATGCACGCTTGGATGCCGCCACAACCGGGCTCGATGCCACGCATGGTCTTAATGCGCTCGCCGGCATCTAGGTCGCGACTACCGGGGCTTATTTATCGGGCGGTCGCACTTACGCTTTTTTATCTAATGTTAACTACGTCACACACCTCGACTGTTTCGGTCAGCTATTTTGCCGGGCGTGGGCGCATCGGCCGTCCATCCCGGAAATGCCTGTCCTTAGGTGATTCCGGCGAGCTCAAGGGAGTCTCTCGATGTCCATTCCTGACGATTTCGAACCGAAACCAACGCTTCCGACCGGCGGCCTCGAGCGGATGATCCAGATCTGGGAAGCCTCGCGGGACGCAAACAGCGGCGGCTACGGCAGCGGCGTGCTCCAGCACATCTCAAACTGGGGCGCACCGAGCCCGCAACACAGGACCTCCTGCTCACCGTTCACGGCGACGTGCATCGGCATGATGTTCGACCCGAGCGGCGCCACCGACGACGCGACGACCTACGCGCCTATGATCAACAACGGCACGAGCACGCTCGCGCTGCCGCCCGACTACTATATTCTGCACAACGGCTTCTACTTCCAGGTCGACCCGGACGTGGCCACTTCCGCAGCGACTGTCGCCGCGCGCAAGCAGATGTTCGACAATCATAGCTGGCCGCGCTGCGACGACTCCGCGCTCTCCACCGTGTTTTTCAACCTCGGCTACGCGATCGATACCCGTGATGTCCGTCGGGGGGATCTGATCGGTATCGACTGGGCGAACGGCCATGGCCATGCTGCGTTTGTCTGGGACGTGCACACGGATGAAGACAATGCCGTCGACTGCCTGCAGTTCCTCTCGGCAAACGGTTACAGAGGTAACGACGGCGTTTACCACGGCCCCGGCGTGTCGGTTTCGGCGCCGAATAATGCCGCGGCGTTTATCGATCAGGCCGACAGCCAATTCACAAAGAAATTCCAGCTCTTTGCCGACAACGACCTCTACCTCACCGACGCGTACTGGTACTGTCTGCCGGGGGTCGCGCGAAACGACGTCAAGCTCGAAACGTTCCGCTCGCCGAACCCGCCGGCGAATCTTATCGTCGACAAGGCCAATAACGGGGCCTACTCTATGGCAAAGCTGCGCGCAGTTCGCTTCTGGGGCTTCGCCCCGCCCGAGGCGCCGCACGGTGACGCTCTCACCGACGAAGCGCGTGAGCAGGCGTCACAACTCTGCCAGTGGCAGATGACGCCGCCGTACAGTATCGCGAGTTAGCGGGTGTGAACCCCGCTCCGTCTGGTCAGTGAGCACGCAGGGTGGGCGAGTACGCACCCGCGGACACCTTCCCGACGAGGCACGATGCTGCATTTGCCGGGCTCAGCCCATCCTGCCACAGAGTGACGCGACGGAGCCGTGACTCGCTTCGCTCCGGCCAGCCGTCAACGCCGGCCGACTTTGGCGGTGATGATGGCCTGTTGGCAGGGCTCGGAAAATTCGGCGAAATGGTCCTTCATACAGGCTTGGATGCGCCCGCCGCCGGGCTCGACGCCGGCACAGGTCTTCTGCACCTCGGCCTTGCACGCCTTGACAACCGCGACGCTACTCAATAGCGCCGCCTTGCACGGCTCGGAGAACGCGGTGAAGTGCTCTTTCACGCATGCGCGCAGCTGCCCGGCGCCGGGCTGAACCTCGGCGCAATTCTGCTGGAGGTCGGCCTTGCACGCCTGCCGCACCGTCACCGGCTGAGCCGCCGCCATCACTGATGCAAGGATAAGGACCGACATCGCAGCCATTCCGATCATTTTATGCATGCCGTCATCCCTCGGGTATCCCAGCGCGACGCAGACCGGGGAAGTAGGTGGCCTCGGCCAGGGCGCGAATCTGAGGATTGTCGTACCAAGTGTATTGTTGAACGCGCGCGAGGCTCGAATAGAGCTTGCTCAATCCCTGAGCTTCGGCGAGTTCCGATCGGGCGCGTTCGGTTTCGCCTTTCAGCGCGTAACCGGCCGCAAGGTAGGCATGAACAAACGCCAACCTGGCATTCTCGCTGTTCGCCTTTTCCAGCCAGCCGATCGCCTCGTCGGTATGCGACTGCAGTAGGTAAATGACCCCCATTCGTCCATACCACAGGGCAATGGCTGGCTCGTGCGGGCTGAGGTGGATGGCTTCCTCGAAATACGGGATCGCCTGATCGGCCGAACCAGTAAGGAACTTGCACCAGCCGAGGCGCGCGTAAGCGGGAGCGCGGCTGCGATCGAGCGAGATCGCTCTCTCATATTCGGGAATGGCCTCCCCGCAGCGCGACTGCGCGAACAGCACCTGACCCTTTACGTAATGCGCCAGCGCACTGTTCGGCGACGCTGCCAATGCCTGCGCCACCAGCTTTTCGGCACGATGCAGGTCCTCGTCGGGAAAATCGCTCATCTCGTCGGTGACGCGAAAGGCCAGCGTGGCCGCGAGCCAAGTTGCGGCATCGGCGGACTTCGGATCGAACGCCAACGCGGTCTCGAAGAGAGTCACCGCCTCGTCGCTATTCTCCTTCGAGATCGGCCTCGTCAGCACGGCGCGGCCGCGCAAGATGTAATCGAGTGCGTCGGGATGATCGGTTGGGCGCCGGGCCTCCGCGATGGCAAGTTGCGACTGCAGGGCGCGGGCGATGCGAGCCGTGATCTCGTTTTGTAAGGCGAACAGATCGGCGGCGTCACGATCGAAACGATCGCCCCAAATTTGTGCGCCAGTCTCTGTATCGACCAGCTGTGCGTTGATGCGGACCTGATTGCCGGCCCGCTGCACGCTCCCCTCCAAGACATAGCGCACGCCCAATTCGCGCCCGATCTGCTTGGCATCGACCGCCTTGCCTTTGTAGGTAAAGGCGGTATTGCGGGCGATCACCATGCTTCCTTGAATGCGCGCGACATCTGTCGTGAGGTCCTCGGTGATGCCGTCGGCGAAATACTCTTGCTGCGGATCGTTGCTGCGGTTGGTGAATGGCAGCACGACGATCGACAATCGCGGTGCGGTGTTGGGTTGCGTGACCGATGAAATGGCTGGAGCGGGACGTGGTTCGGAGCGCTGGCCGGGCCACAGCCACCACGCTGCCCCTGCCGCAGCGATCAGCAGCAGAAGGGCGGGAGCGAGCATGCCGGCTCGGAGTGCCCGCCGTCTGCGGCCGACGACAAGCGTCGGGCGGACCCGGTCCCCCGCTCCGGCTACCCGAAAAGCGCGTACCGGTTGGGCGATGTTCTTGACCCGCTGTTCGCCGAGTGCAGTGAACGCGACGGGGAGCCTGGTGCCTATCTGGTCGCGGACCGCACCGGAAAGACAAATGCCGCCGGGCGCGGCCAACGCCTGCAGGCGGGCGGCGATGTTGACGCCGTCGCCAAACAGGTTCGATCCGTCGACCAGAACGTCGCCGAGATGGACGCCAATGCGGAACCGCATCTGCTCACCAAACGGACGATTCTCGTTCTCTTTTTCGATCGCATCCTGGACCGCGACGGCGCACTCGACGGCGTCGACGGCACTGGCGAAATCGGCGACGACACTGTCGCCGGCGGTATTGAAGATCCGGCCGCGATGGGCGGAGATCAAAGGGTCGAGGATCGCGCGGTAGGCTTGCAGACGGCGCAAGGTGCCGACCTCGTCCAGCCCCATCAAGCGGCTGTACTCGGCAATATCGGCCGCGAAAATCGCGGCGAGCTTGCGTTCGACGACCTGGCCCTCCGCCACCCGCCCTCCTCAGCCCCGACTCATAGCGCAATCAACATGTTCGACGAGATAATATAGCATTTATTTCCGAGGGCGGACGCCACTATCGGGAGAATGGCCTCTCGCCTTCGTCATTCCGGCAAAGGCTGGCAAACACCGACCTTGTCTTCGCGTGCTCCATGACACAAAGCCGAGACGTCTACACAACCGACATCCCCTATTTGCGTGACTTCAAGCCGATGCTGGCGCCGGCCTGGCTAGACCATGTGGCGCTGGTGGGCGGCATCGAGCCGCCCGACCGCGACAGCGGCTTTACATGGTGCGACCTCGGGTGCGGCCAGGGGGTCACCGCCGCAATCCTCGCCGCAACCCATCCGAACGGCGAGTTCTTCGGCGTCGATGCGATGGCGGTGCACACCGACCACGGCGGGCGGCTTGCGTCCGCCGCGGCAATCCCAAACGTCCGCTTTCACGCCGCTGATTTTGCCGCAGCGATCGAACTCGGACTGCCGCAATTCGATTATATCGTCGCGCACGGCGTCTATTCCTGGATCGATCGAGCCAGCCAAAGCGCCCTGCTCCGGTTCATCGATCGGCGCCTCAAGCCCAGCGGTCTGGTTTATCTCAGCTACAATACGTTGCCGGGCTGGCTGCGCGATCTGCCGTTTCAGCGCCTGGTGCAGGAGCTCAACCGTATCTTCTCCGGCGACAGCGCCGCCCGCTTTACCGCGGCCGCGAAGATCGCGCGTGCGCTTGCCGATGCGGGGGTTCCGGCATTGGCGGATAGCTTCATCGTCAAAGAGCTGAAGGAGCGGCCGGAGGACTATAAATCGGCTTATCTCGTGCATGAATTCATGCCTGCCGCGTGGCGGCCGCTCTGGGTCACCGAGGTCAGAACGGCAATGGCGCCAATCGGGCTCGAACCGGTCGGCTCGGCGACATTGAGCGAAAACCTCGATTGGATGGTGCTCGACGAACCGGCTCGCGAGATCCTCGCCACGATCGCCGATACCGGTGCAGCCGAGCTGGTCCGCGATTTTTACCTCGATCAGCGGCTTCGCTGCGATGTCTTTGCCCGCGGCAATCGCCGCGTCGATCGCGGCGAACGGGCCGAGCGTCTTCTAGCGAGTGCCTTCGCGCTCGCCCGGCCGCTCTGCGAAATCCGCTACCGGACGCTCACCTCGGCGGGTCCGCTGAGCTATGACAGCCCCGCGGCGCGGGCGATCATTGCCACGGTGGCCGCGGCGCCGCGCTCACTCACCGCGGGCACGCGGGACCTGAAGGCTCTGCTGACATTATGCGCGGCGGGCGACCTTATGCCGGTGGAACCCGGAAATGTTCCGGTGCACGCGCTCAACCGCATATTGTGCTCGCGGGCCGGCGCACCCGAAGAGATTGGTTGGCTCGCCCTGCCTTGCGGCACCGCCGTCGCCGTCGATCGCGGCCTGCTTCGCCTGTTGCGCGACGGCAAGGAAATCGACGAGCTGCGGTACCCGGGATGGGCCGGCTTTCTGGCCTCGCACGGTTTGTAAGACGCGCTATGCCGAGGTGCGGGGATCCAGCGCGTCGCGCAGCCCGTCGCCGATGAAGTTGATCGACAGCACGGCGAGAAAGATCGCGCCGCCGGCGAACAACGCCCAGTGCGGGGCGATGTCGAGGTAATCCTTGGCATCGAACAGAATGCGTCCCCAGGTCGGAATGTCGGGCGGGAAGCCGAGGCCGAGAAAGGACAGCGTCGATTCGAGAATGATCGCGGCAGCAACATCGATTGTCGCGGCGACGATGACCGGCCCCAGCGAATTCGGCAGGATGTGCCGCATCACCAGACGCAGACTGCTCATCCCCAATGCCCGCGCCGCCTCGACGAACTCCTTTTCGCGCAGCGACAAGAATTGTGCCCGCACCAGCCGCGCCGCCGGCATCCAGCGCAAGCCGCCAATAACCGCGACGATCAGGATGAATATTCCGAGCTCGGGTCCCACCAGCTGCTTCAGCGGGTCGCGGAACAGGTAAATGAGCAACAGCAACAGAGGCAACGGCGGCAGCGACAGGAACAGGTCGGCGAGCCACATCAGCGCCGCATCGACGGCGCCAATCGACATTCCGGCAATGGCGCCGATGAATGTGCCGATGACGATGGCCATGAGCGCCGCCGCCAAGCCGACAGCGAGCGATATACGGCCGCCGTAGAGCATGCGGGCGAGCAGATCCTGGCCGAGGTCGTCGGTGCCGAAGGGATGGCTCCAGGACGGACCGTCGAGATGCGCACTGAAATCAATGTCGTTGATCGGCACCTGCCACAACAGCGGCCCAAAGCCAACCGCGAGGAGCATCATGGCCAGAAGCACGGCCCCGGCAACCGCCAGACGGTGCCGGCGAAACCGCCACCAGGTGCCGCTGCGGCGCGTGGCCTCGCCCGCGAGCGGCGCGAACCCCGTCGAGGCGTCAGCGATAGGCGATGCGAGGGTCGAGCCAGCCATACAGGATGTCGGCAACCAGATTGAAAAGGATTACCAGGCAAGAGAATACGAACGTCACCGCCATGATCACCGGCGTGTCGTTGGCGAGGATCGCGTTGATCAGCAGAGATCCGATGCCTGGAACGCGAAAGATCTGCTCGGTAACGACGGCGCCTCCGAACACCGCCGGCATTGTCAGCGCCACCAATGTGACGACCGGGACCAGCGCATTACGAAGTACGTGTTTGACGATGATGATGCGCTCAGGGACTCCTTTCGCTCGGGCGGTGGTGACGTAGTCGAGGCGGACTACCTCGAGCACCGACGAGCGCACATAACGCGTCCATGAGGCGCCCTGAGCGAGACCCAGCACTGTTACCGGCATGATCGCTTGTTTGAACTCCTCCCAATACCAGTGCCATCCGCTGGCGCTGATATCGGCCCGATAGACGAACGGCAGCCAGTCGAGATAAATGCTGAACAGCAGGATGAACAACAGTCCGGTGAAGAATGTCGGGAGTGAAAAGCCGATGAACGCGAGCAGATTGGCGACCTGATCGAAGATCGAATAGGGCCGCACTGCCGAATACACACCGACCGGCAGCGCAACCATTAGTGCCAGGATCTGCGACGAGCCGATGACGAACAATGTGGTCGGCAGGCGCTGCAGGATGAGCGTATCGACATCCATGCGGCTGACGAACGAAAAACCCCAGTCGCCGTGCAGCATCGCCGAAAGCCAATGGATATAGCTCAACGCGATCGGGTCATCGAACCCGAACCTCGCGCGCAGCGCCGCCGCGACCTCGGGCGGCACATTCGGGTTGGTCGCCAGTTCCCCAAACGGGTCGCCCGGCGCCAGCGCCAATACCGCAAACAGCACGATACTGATCCCGAGCAGGCTCGGCACCGCGATCAGCAACCGCCGCAGGAGGTAGCGGCCCATGCCCCCTCCCTACCCCCGGAACCCCCGCCCTGGCGGGTGGCCGTCCGGTGCCTCCCCCGCGTTCGGCGGAGGCAAGGGTGGGGGCCGGCGGCAGCGTGCCGTCCTCATGTCTCGCGGTACCAGTCCTTCAGGTTCCAGAAGTCGTTGTCCCAGCCGCTCAAGGTAGCCTTGAGCTTGTTGGACATTGCCGCCACCCAGCGGCGGTTCACGACGGGGATGACCACTCCATCTTCGACGACCATGTCGTTCATCTTGATGAACAATACGGCGCGCTTAACCGGATCGAGTTCGCTTTGGGCCGCAAGAAAGGTTTTGTCGTATTCGTCATTGCGCCAGCGTGTCGGATTGGTACCCTGCCATTTGTTATCCTTCGAAGCGATCTCCCACGACACGAATTGCTGCATGAACCGTTCCGGATCGGGAACCGAGGGCGTGCCTGTCGTGTACATCTGGATATCTGTATAAAACTTTCTGGCTGTGTCCGGATTTGCTACGTCGGACGAGAAATACACTGACGCGGTGACCGACTTCAGCTCGACGTCGATGCCCGCCTTCTGGCAGGCCTGCTTTACAATGGCCTGGGTCTTCTGGCGCGGCGCGTTGATCGAGGTCTGGAACACAAGCTTCAGCTTTTTGCCATCCCTGACACGAATGCCGTCGGCACCACGCTTCCAGCCTGCTTCGTCCAGCAGTCGGTTCGCCTTATCGACGTCGAACTCCCATTTTGTGTTCTTTGAGGTAAAGCGCTCGGGATTGTTGAGGAAATTCCCAGTGATAACCCCGGTCCGCCCGTAAATGTGCGTCTGCACGGCGGCGCGGTCGACAAGCAGAGCGAGAGCCTGTCGAACGGCGGGATCACTGAACAATGGATGCTTTGTCTGGGGGCTCGAGCGCTCACCGTCGACCTCGGTCCACGGATCGGCGCTGTTGATTTGGATGTGCTCGATCCCGCGGCTCTGCACGATCTGGGTGCGTCCCTTGGCATTGCCGGCGTTTTCTAATTTGACGAGGATTTCGTCCTCGACCTGCATGTTCCAAGCGTAGTCGTACTCGCCGGTCTGAATTACAGCGCGTGCCGCCGACACGGCGTCGCCGCCGCCTTTCACCTCGATCGTGTCGAAATACGGCCGATCGGCGACGTGGTAGGAGGGATTGCGTTCGCCCTTGATCAAGTCGCCCGGCGTGAACTCGACAAACCGGTACGGGCCGGTCCCTACCGCCTTCAGGTTTGCCGGAGCATCGCGCGAATTGGCGCCCTTGTACGGCTCAAATAAATGTCTCGGAATGATCATGCCTTGCCAGGCGACAAAAGGACCGGCCCAGAACGGTGTGGGCTTGTCGAACCGAACGCGCACAGTAAGCGAATCGATCTTTTCGGCCTCCGTACCCCGATAGGTGCCGATCGTCGTCGCGGCGGTCGCGGGATCGGAGGCAAATTCCCAGTTGAATACGACATCGTCGGCGGTAAACGGCCGGCCGTCGTGCCACTCGACCCCCTTTTTTAGCCTCCAGGTCACCGACATGCCATCGGCGGCGACGCCGCCGTTTTCGAGATCGGGGATCTCGGCGGCGAGCACCGGCACGAGGTTACCCTCGGGGTCCCATGCCGCCAACGGCTCGTAAAAAATCCGGCACCCTTCGGCGTCCTTGGCGCCCACGGCGAAATGCGGATTGAGCAACGTCGGCGCCTGCCAGAACAACAGCTTGAGCCTTCCGCCGCCGCCCGCTTTGGTCGGCTTGTAGCCGGTTTGCGGCGTTGTTTGCGCCAGACCGGCGTGGGCCAGGAGCCGGGTCGCAAAAGGCGCAGTGAGTCCCAGGCCGACCATTTTGCCGACAAACGCGCGACGCGACAGCCTGCCCGCCATCACGGTCGCGATCAGCTCTCGGAGGTCGCGCTCGGTCATGGAACCCGCCCGGGAGCGGTCACACCTCCCGGTACCAGTTTTTGAGGTCCCATAGGACGTTGTCCCAGCCGCTCAACTTCGCCCTGAGCTGAAGCGACATGGCGGAAACCGAAGGACGATAGACCACTGGGATCACCACTGGATCGCCGACCACCATGTCATTCATAGCGATGAACAACGCCGCCCGCTTTACCGGATCGAGTTCGCCTTCGGCCGCGCGAAAGGCCTTGTCGTAGTCGTCACTGCGCCAGCGGGTGATGTTGCGGCCCTGCCATTTGTTGTCTTTCGACGCGATTTCCGAGGAGAGGAACTGACGCATGAAAAAACCGGGGTCAGGCTCGCCCATTGTCGTAGTGAACATTTGAATATCGGTATAGAATTTCGAATAGGTGTCCGGGTTGGCCACATCGGACGAGAAGTACACCGATGCAGTCACCGATTTGAGCTCGACCTCGATGCCCGCTTTCTGGCACGCCTGCTTAACGATCGCTTGAGTCTTCTGGCGCGGCGCGTTGATCGAGGTCTGGAAGACGAGCTTCAGTTTTTTGCCGTCCTTGGCGCGGATGCCATCCGACCCGCGCTGCCAGCCGGCCTGATCCAGGAGTTGGTTCGCCTTGTCGATGTTGAACTCCCAACCCGTGTTCTTCGACACGAAGCGCTGCGGGTTGTTGATGAAATTTCCCGTCGCGATGCCGGTCCGGCCGTAGATGTGCTTCTCGACCGAGGCGCGGTCGACGAGCAGCCCCAGCGCTTCGCGAACCGCGCGATCGCTGAACAGCGGATGCCGTGTCTTGGCGCTCGAGCGTTCGCCGTCGACCTCGGTCCAGGGATCGGTGCTGTTGAGTTGGATGTGCTCGATATTGCCGCCCGGCACGATTTCGACACGCCCCTTGGCGCTCCCCCCGCTCTCCAGCCTGAGCAGGATCTCGTCCTCAACCTGCAAATTCCACGCGTAATCGTACTCGCCGGTCTGGATCACCGCGCGGGCCGCCGACACCGCATCGCCGCCGCCCTTCATCTCGATTGTGTCGAAATAGGGCCGGTTGGGCAGATGATAGGAGCGGTTGCGCTCGCCCCTGACGAGATCACCCGGCTTGAAATCGACAAACCGGTAGGGGCCGGTCCCGACCGGCTTCAAGTTTGCCGGCGCCTCGCGCGAGCCGCCGCCGCGGTACGGCTCAAACAGATGCTTCGGGATGATCATTCCGCGCTGGCCGACAAACGCGTCCGCCCAGAACGGCGTCGGCTGTGCAAAATGTACCCGAACGACGAGCAGATCGATCTTTTCGACCTTGATGTCCTGGTAGCTGCCGATAGTCGTAGCTGCCGTCGCCGGGTCGGCGGCGTATTCCCAGTTGAACACGACATCGTCGGCGGTGAACGGCTGGCCATCGTGCCACTCGACGCCCTGCCTGAGCTTCCAGGTCACCGACATGCCATCGGGCGCGACCCCGCCGTTCTCGATGTCCGGGATCTCGGCGGCGAGAACGGGCGCCAGATTGCCGTCAGCGTCCCAGGCCGCGAGCGGCTCGTAGAAAATGCGCGAGCCTTCCTGATCCTTCGTGCCGGTGGCGAAATGAGGATTGAGCAGAGTCGGCGCTTGCCAGAACAACAGTTTGAGGGTGCCGCCGCCACCCGCTTTGGTCGGCTTGTATTCGGTGGTCGTCGCCGCGTGCGCCGCGCCGGCATGGGCTAGCAGCTGGCCCGCCAAAGGCGCGGTGAGACCGAGCCCGACCATCTTTTGCACGAACGCCCGGCGCGACACCCGGCCCGTCTTTACCGCCGCGACGAGCTTTCGCAGCTCTCGCTCGTCCATCGAAACCTCCCCGGCCCTGCGTCGCATCAATACAGCACCGACGGGAGATAGGCTCCCGCCGGCTCGTTGTAGAGGCCGATCGTCATCAGCGTCATTTGGTGTACCAACCGTAAGCCGTTTTGCAGACACCAACGGAACAGCTCGCCGTTCCCCGTCGGTGCCAGAAATCCGCCGCCCGAGAAGGCCGGCGCCGCCCCGATTAAGGCCTTCATGCCATGATTGGTCTCCGCGACGGCATGAGCGAAGAAGGCAATGTCGGTGCAATAAGCGCTGATCGCACCCAAATGCTCGACGACCCGCGCTGAACCCTGGTCGATCGCATCTTCGAGTTCGCCACCTCGGTGATGCCCGTGAACGCGCTGGCACAGCGCGTTGCAAGCTGGCAGATCCGCCTTGACTGCGGGCCGCACAGCATAACCCGGCAAGCTGATGCCCACCGGCGCGCCGTTGGGCATCAGCTT
>Ga0182033_10001420_pt1 | contig 12024 bp, 10 predicted proteins | sample tim00Cox0000000H_FD_125968 | JGI IMG/M metagenome (GOLD analysis project Ga0182033, IMG submission 125968) | Lab enrichment of tropical soil microbial communities from Luquillo Experimental Forest, Puerto Rico - timezero.00C.oxic.00.000.00H | ecosystem: Environmental > Terrestrial > Soil >...
GTGGTCGAGAGCCTCAAGGCCAAGGGGGCGATCTTCGTCGAGGAATTGGACGAAATCCCGGAGACCGACGCGCCGGTTGTGTTCTCGGCCCATGGCGTGCCGAAGGCGGTTCCCGAGGCCGCACAATCGCGGCGCCTGTTCGTGCTCGATGCCACCTGCCCGCTTGTGTCCAAGGTTCACGTCGAGGCCGGACGCCATTTCTGCGAAGGACGCGAGACCCTGCTGATCGGCCATGCCGGTCACCCAGAGGTGATCGGCACCATGGGGCAATTGCCGAAAGGCGCCGTGCATCTCATCGAGACCATCTCCGACGCCCTTTTCTTCACGCCCAAGAATCCCGCCAAGCTCGCGGTGATCACCCAGACCACGCTCTCGGTAGACGACACCAAGGAGATCGTGAGTGTGCTCAAGAAGCGCTTCCCACGCGTGGTGATCCCGCGCAAGGATGACATTTGCTACGCCACCACCAATCGCCAGGACGCGGTGAAACGGATTGCACCGCGCTGCGAGCGCATGATCGTAGTCGGCTCGCCCAACAGCTCGAACTCGCTCCGCCTGGTGGAGGTCGCCGAGCGGGCTGGCTGCCCCCACGCCGTGCTCGTCCAGTGCGCGAAGGACATCGACTGGGCGCTGTTTGGCGGCATCGAGCGCCTCGGAGTCACCGCCGGCGCCTCAGCGCCGGAGGTGCTCGTCGACGAGATCATCGACGCGTTCAAGGCGCGCTTCAACACCAGAATCGATACCGTCACCACGGCAGAAGAAACCATCGCCTTCAAACTACCGCGCGAGCTCAGAGAGATGCCGGCGCTCTAGATGGCCGTCTACACCGACGTCTCCGACGAGGAGCTCGAATCCTTCATCAGAAGCTACGACATCGGCGCGGTGACTTCGTTCAAGGGCATCGCCGAGGGCGTCGAGAACTCGAACTACCTGGTTCACACCGAGACCGGTCCCTACATCCTCACGCTCTATGAGAAGCGGGTCTCCCTGGGAGACCTGCCCTATTTCCTCGCGCTGATGGAGCATCTAGCCTCGCGCGGCATCACATGCCCGCTTCCCGTCCATGATCGTGAAGGACGAAACCTGAAAGAACTCGCGGGACGCCCCGCCGCGCTCATCACCTTCCTTGAGGGGCTATGGGTACGAAGGCCGGATATCGAACACTGCGCGGGTCTCGGCCGTGCGCTGGCAGGCTTTCACGTGGCGAGCGCCGACTTCCCGCTGCACCGAGCCAACAGCCTGTCGCTGCCGGGATGGCGAACGCTATTTGGCGAGATCGGCAAGGGCGCCGACGAGGTGACGCCAGGGCTCTCGACCGAGATCACTAAGGAGCTGAGACATCTGGAGGGAGCCTGGCCGTCCCAACTGCCGCAAGGCGTGATCCATGCCGACCTGTTCCCCGACAATGTGTTCTTCCTCAGCGACAAGGTTTCGGGGCTGATCGACTTCTATTTCGCCTGCAACGACACGCTCGCCTATGACGTCGCCGTCTGTCTCAACGCCTGGTGCTTCGAGACGGACGCGAGCTTCAATGTCACCAAGGCGCGCGCGCTGTTGCAGGCCTATGAGAAGGTGCGGCCTCTGAGCACGCCAGAGCTGAGGGACCTGCCGACGCTCGCGCGCGGTGCCGCGCTTCGCTTCCTGTTGACCCGCACCTACGACCTGCTCAACACCGATGAGAACGCGCTGGTCAAGACCAAGGACCCTAACGAGTATTTGCGCAAGCTCCGGTTCCATCAGCGCGTGAAGTCCTATCGCGATTACGGGCTCAAGGAGCAGTGAGCGTGACTGAGAGGCCGATGGTCGTCATCCACACCGACGGAGCTTGCTCAGGCAATCCGGGGCCCGGTGGCTGGGGCGTGATTCTCCAGTCCGGACCACACCGCAAGGAGGTTTCTGGCGGAGAGCCTCTGACGACCAACAACCGCATGGAGCTGACCGCTGCGATCGAGGCGCTCGAAGCGCTGAAAGCGCCTTCCGAGGTCGAGCTCTATACCGACTCGAACTATCTCCGCGGCGGCATCACGAGCTGGATCAGAAGCTGGAAGCGGAACGGCTGGCGCACCGCTGATAAGAAGCCGGTGAAGAACGCTGAGCTATGGGAGCGCCTGGATAAAGCCACGGAGCGGCACAAGGTGCGTTGGCACTGGGTCAGGGGCCATCACGGCCATGACGAAAACGAGCGCGCCGACGAGCTCGCTCGCCAAGGCATGGCGCCGTTCTTGCCAGCGCGCCGCAAGCCTGCTGCGGATTAGAGGCTTTGCAGGATTCTGGAGGCCGTGCTCGCCTCGGCGACAGCCGGCGACTCCTCGACATTGAGGATCTTGACCACACCGTCCTCGACCAGCGCGGAATAGCGCTTGGAGCGCGTGCCGAGGCCGAAGCCAGAGCCGTCGAAATCCATGCCGATCTTCTTGGTGAACTCGGCATTGCCGTCGGACAGAAACAGCACCTTCTCCCCGCCGCCAGACTTCTCCTCCCAGGCTGCGAGCACGAACGGGTCGTTCACAGCGACGCACACCACGCGGTCGACGCCGTGCTTCTTGAAGTCGTCGGCGGTCTCGACGAAGCCAGGCAGGTGCTTGAGATGGCAGGTCGGGGTGAAGGCACCAGGCACGGCGAACAGAACGACACGCTTGACGGCGAACACGTCCTTGGTGGTCAAGATCTCGAGTCCGTCGGGACCTGCGACCCTGAAGGTCGCCTCGGGCAGGCGATCTCCAACTTTAATCGCCATGCTGTTCTCCCTGAACGGTTGGCTGTTGCCCGCGGCACCATATCGGCTCGCCCAGGCAAGGCCAAGAGAGCTACTGCGTCGTCCAGGTGGTCTCGCTCGAACCCTCATCAGAGACGAGGACAAGCTTGAGCGGCTTGCCCTTGATGGCGGCAGCCTGCTGTTCCGAGGCGAAGGTCACGGCAAAGCGCTGCTTTCCGGAGGCTGAAGGCCCGAGCGGCTTCGGAACTGGGACGAAGGTTTCGCCAGCATCAATGAACAGGTCGGTCCCGGTCGCATCAGGGGCGAACAGAGCATCGACCAGAAGCTCTAACTGCTGGCCATCCAGATTTGCCGTGACCGCTTCGATCCGCGGCAGAGCGTTCGGAGCGGAGGCCTTCGGCACGCGGGCGAGCGAGGCTTCGAGCAAGGGCGCATTGCCGGAATGCGACGCCACATCTGCAGGAAGCTCAAGCCCGAGGTTCACATCGTTGGGAATGCACAGGGTCTTGCACAGCCCGTAGCTCAAGGCAAGTTTAAGCTCGATCGGCTCTCCCTCCCGCTCAGGTGTGATCCTCACGGGAAATACGACCTCGTCGTCATAACCGATCGCCGTGCCGTCAGCGTCGGCGAAGCGATGCGGCGCGGGATAGAGCACCTCGGCGAGCTTCAGATTCTTCGAGCCGGTGAAATCGAAGCTCGGCGGCACGCCGGAATCGCCGGGGTTTCGCCAATAAGTCTTCCAGCCGCCATCCATGCGAAGCTGCACGCCGGCAAGAAGGCACGGCTTACCATCGAGCTCCACCGCGCCAGAGACGAGTCGCACCTTCGAATCGGTGGAGCTGACCCAGGGCGATTGGTCCGAAAGCGCCGCTGGCGCTGCGCCCAACAACCCAACGGGCAACATCGCGCCAAGAGCGAGGCGGAGCAGAGGCGCCGCTGCGATGCGCCGAATTGAGGCAAATACCATGATCATGACCAATCGGTTCGTCTCGGAGGCGAGACTCTATCTTTGGCGGCGGGGTTGCGCGACTCAAGCAAAGGGGCAAAGTCTCACTCTTTCGTGAGCCGTGCGACGAAAATACCTCGCTCGGCCTTATTTCCGCGTTGTCCCTTCCCTCAGGGCGGAACTGGAGTAGTCTTGTCTCATGCCAGCTCGTAGCGCACCACACCGTCGCCAGCGCGACCCCTACCTTGACGGCCAGCTGCTCGTCGCCATGCCAGCGATGGGCGACCCGCGCTTTGCGCGCTCCGTCATCTATCTCTGCGCGCACTCCGCCGATGGCGCCATGGGCATCATCATCAATCAGCGCGCGCCGAATATCAGCTTCACCGAGCTGCTCGAGCAGCTCAACATCGTGCCGCCACAGGAGCGCATCAGGCTTCCCTCGGGTCTCACCGCGATGGCGGTGCATCTTGGCGGTCCGGTTGAGACCGGGCGCGGCTTCGTGCTGCACAGCGCCGACTACTTCAAGGCAGAGAGCACGTTGCCCATCGACGAGAGCGTCTGCCTCACGGCGACCATCGACATCTTGCGCGACATCGCCAAAGGCACAGGCCCCGACAAGGCTCTGCTTGCGCTTGGCTATGCCGGCTGGGCGCCGGGTCAACTCGAAAACGAGATTCAGAACAATGGCTGGCTCAATTGCCCGGCCGACCCCGAGATCATTTTCGATCCTGAGGTCGACCGCAAATACCAGCGCGCGCTCGGAAAGATCGGGATCGATCCGATCCGCCTCGTCAACGATTCAGGCCACGCTTAATCCGGAAGGCGAGGTCCTAAGCGGTGCCTGGCCGCGGCAGAGCTGGAATTGGTGAGCCGCCTCCGGCCTTGACTTCGAGATCTTGCGGAGATGCCGAAGAGCGGGCGCGCTCGCGCTCCCTTCGCTTGCGATGGCTGGCGAGTGCCGCGAGCAATCCGGCAACGTCTTTGGCCGGCATCGGCTCGCCGTAATAGTAGCCCTGGCCGTATTCGCAGCCGATCGAGCGGAGATAGGCGGCATCTGCCTGGGTCTCCACGCCTTCGGCCACCACTTCCTTGCCGAGCTCGTGCGCAAGAGCGATGACCGAGCGGAGGATGAGCGGGGCCGAGCCGTTGAGCCCGCTATCCCGCACCAGCGAGCGGTCGACTTTGATAGTGTCGCAAGGAAAGCGATGCAAATAGCTCACCGAGCTATAGCCGGTGCCGAAATCGTCGAGCACGAGGTTTGCGCCGAAGCTCTTGAGCCAGGTCAGGATCTCGACGGCGCGCTCGGGATTCTCCATGACGAGCGCCTCGCTAATTTCGAGCTTGAGCGTTCCCCGCGGGACGGCCTCCCGCGCGAGCATCAGCCTGATTTCCTGGACCATGTCCTGGCGGAAGAGCTGGCGGCTCGACACATTGACGCTGACGAATAATGGATCGCGGTCGCGCGGTAGGACCTTGTGCCAACCCGCTGCCTGCTCGAGCGCCTGACTCAGCACATAGTTGCTGAGCTCGACGATCATTCCCGCCTCTTCGGCAAGCGGGATGAAATCCTCAGCCCCGAGCTGGCCGCGGGTGGGATGGTCCCAGCGAAGCAGGGCCTCGAAGCCGGCAAGCTGGTTTGAAGCGAGGCGCGTGATCGGCTGGTACAGCACGGTGATTTGCTGCCGCTCCATCGCCTTGCGCAAATCGCTTTCCGCCGGGGGCTTGTTCTCGTCCTCGGTCCGCATGGCTGGATCGAAAATCTCAATGCGATCGGCGCCGCTCCGCTTGGCCCTCAGCATGGCAATCTCGCCTTCGCGCAACATATCTTGTGCCGTCTCTTGCGTCCCGTCCTGGACGACGATGCCGATCGAGGCGGTCAGCATGATTTCCTTGGCGCTGATCTTCATCGGGGTCCTAAGCGCCCGCCTCACCCGCTCGGCGAGCGTCGCCACGACTTGCGGGTCTGAGTCCGATATCAGCAGGATGGCGAATTGATCGCCGCCGAGCCTGGCAAGAGTGTCTTGCGGATTGAGGTGGCGGCCAAGCCTTCGCCCGAGCGAAAGCAGCATGCTGTCGCCGATGACGAGGCCAAAGCTCTTGTTGACGTTCTTGAAGCGGTCGATGTCGATGTAGATCACGGTCGGTCGGTTGCCGTGGCCTTCGCGCGCGCGGGTGATGGCACCGCCGAGGCGATCCATGAACAGCTCGCGGTTGGGAAGTCCGGTTAGGCTGTCATGCACAGCGTCGTGCATCAGACGCTCATGCGAGCGCTTCACGCTTGTGATGTCGCGTAGCAGGCCGAGGCAGCGGAGCAGCCGCGCATTCTCGCACGGAGCCGCATGAGCTCGGAGATCGTACCAAAGATAAGTGCCGTCGTGCCGCTTCAGCCTGAACTCCGTCTGCAAATCGCCGCCGAGCTTCTCCTGCAAGGACCACAGCATCAGCCGGAAGCGCTCGCGGTCGGAGGCATGCATGTGCTGCAGGAACTCATCGACCGCGAGGTTGAGGCTGCCAGGATCGAGCCCAAGCTCTTTCTCGATTTCCGCGGCGATGGTGATCTGGTCGCGGCCTACATGCCATTGGAACACGTGCGTGCCGGAGCCGTCGACGGCGAGAGACTTGACCTGAGCTAGGCTGAGCGGCCCGAGTTGCGGACCGCCGCCGACGCGGAAGGCGAATTGCGTAACGGTAAAGCCGAGCAGAACGAGGATCAGCACGAGCCCAGCGATAAGTCCGGAAACAACGATGTCGCCGGAAAGCTTGCCGAGCACGATCATGGCTGCGCCGAACAGCCATACGAGCAGAAGCAGCCAGCTCGGAATCAGAGCGAGCGCGCGATCCTGGCCGCGCAGCGCAAGATAGGCGATCAGCGCAGTGCCGACGCCCGCAATTGCCACGGTCGAAGCTCGGGCCAGCCCAGAGGCAAAGGCAGGATCGACGATGGCGACGAAGATAAGGCTGAACTGGGCCGCGATCCAGAACCAGAACAACGTCCTGATCCAGATGTGCCAGAGCCCGATGCGCAAGAAGGCGTAGAGAAAGAGCACAAGGCTCGCGGCAAGCCCTGCTTCGGCGGCGGCGCGGTAGAGAGCGGCGCGGTCGGGGCCGATCGGGAACAGCTTGTTCCAGAAGCCGAAATCGACGCAGAAATAAGCGAGCGCGGCCCAGGCGACGAGAGCGGTCGCCGGAAAGATCGACTTGTGATTGGCGGCGAAGATCGCGGTGAGAAAGATTGCAAGCAGTCCCGTGATGCCGAGCAGAACGCCGTTGAACAGCATGCGGTCCTGCTGCTTGGACTGATAGGCGTTGGGGTCCCACAGCGTGAGCCGCGGCACTTGGGCCGAGCTCATCTCGGCGGCGAAGGTGATGGTCTGCCCTGGCTCGAGGTTGAGCCTGAACATGTCGGCGCGGTCGCTCTTGAGCGGCTCGGGGCGGAAGCCAAGCGAGGGCGTGACCGCGGAGATGCGCGCGGCGTCAAGCTCTGGCCAGAATACCCGCGAATCGGCGAGCGTGTAGCGCGGCGCCACTAGCCAGCGCACGATGCGCTCCGAGGTCGGATTAGACAGGGCGAAGACAAGCCAGGCGGGATTGGTGCCGGGGGTCGAGGCCTGCACCGCGATGCGGCCGATATAGCCGTCGGGGCCAGGAGCGGTTTCGATCTGCAGGCGATCGCCGCGGCCCTCATAAAGCTCGCCCTTGGCGGTGATGTCGACCTTCTCCTGATCAGGCTGGACTTGGATCGCCTCGACGGCGCGGGCGAGGCCCGCGGGGAGGATCAGAAGAACAAGGAAGACGATGTGGGCGAAGCTCCTCGCCCAACATTGGCATTGTCGCCGGAAAGGCGCTGCCGCTCCGTCTCTCGGTGAGGCGTTCAGCTTCGCCATTCCTCCCCCGTCTTTGCGCAGCCTATCCGATCCTGCGACTACCGGCGTGGATCGCTGTCGAGCAACGCGTAAAGAAGATGGTCCTGCCAGACGCCGTTGATACGCAAATAGCGGCGGGCAAGCCCTTCGCGCTTGAACCCTGTCTTCTCCAAAAGCTTGATCGACGCCGTATTGCTGGGCAGGCAGGCCGCTTCCAGACGGTGCAGCTCAAGCGAGTCGAAGACGAAGGGAATTATCGCGCGCACGGCCGCCGTCATATAGCCTCGCTGCGCGTATTTGGCACCTATCCAATAGCCGAGCGTACAGGATTGAGTCACGCCGCGGCGGACGTTGCAGAGGGTCAGGCCGCCGACCAGGGAACCGCTCATGGCAGCGAAGATGAAAAGCGCGTAACCCACATCTTCGCGCAAATCGCGCAGGTAGTGGCGGACGCGGCGGCGGAACGAGGCGCGCGACAGCTCGTCGTTGGCCCAAAGTGGCTCCCACGGCGTCAGAAATTCGCGGCTAGCGGCCCTAAGTTCGGCCCAGGCGGGATAGTCCGACATCTGCGGCGTGCGCAAAACAACCCTGTCGGATTCGATGACCGGCCCAAGATCGCTCGGAGTTGCGGTTCTGAGCAACGCCATGGCTGAGGACCCTTCAGGCCGCCTTGGTTGCGGGAACCGTGAATTTTTCCGTCACCCTATCGAATCTTGCAACATGGAGAATGGGCCCAACCGTAGCAAGACTGAGCGGGGAGGAGATTATCCGCTCAACCAAGGCTTCCACGTCCTTGGCCTCGACGCTCTCCACCTTCTCGATCAGCTCGGGTGTCGAGAGCGGCCGGCCATGGATCAGGATCTGCCGGGCAAGCTGCTCGGCTCTCGTACCTGAGCTTTCGAGTCCGGCCAGCAGGCCCATTTTCAGCTGGGCCTTGACGCGAGCGATCTCGTCTTCGCCGAAGCCGTACTCGGCCGCCTTCTCTAGTTCGTCGCGAATCACTGCGAACAGCTCGTGCGCCTTGTCGGGGCCTCCGGCGGCGTGGATCGCGAACAGGCCACTATCGGCAAGCCCGCTCGAAAAGGCGTAGATCGCGTAGCAGAGCCCGCGCTTTTCGCGCACTTCCTGGAACAAGCGCGAGGACATGCCGCCGCCGAGCGCGCCGGCGCAGATCTGCGCGGTGAAATAGTTGGGATGGCGGTAGGCCGGCGCCTCGAAAGCGAGCACCAGGTGGGTCTGCTCGAAGGACTTGCCCGAGCGCCTTACCCCGCCGCCATAGGATGCATCGGTCGGCTGCGGCGTCACCGCCTCGTTTAACGCGCCCAGCCTCCGCCCGGCCTCTATAACCAGCGTGGCGTGATCTACGGCGCCGGCTGCGGCGAGCACCATGTTGGGCCCGTGATAATGGGCCGAGAGATAGCCGCCGAGATGGGCGCGCTTGAAGCTACGCACGCTGTCTGCCGTGCCGAGGATCGGCCGGCCTACCGGCTGACCTGGGAAGGCGGCCTCCTGCACGAGGTCGAAGGCAATGTCCTCGGGCGAATCGAGCGAGGCGGCGATCTCTTGCAGGATCACGTCGCGCTCGCGCGACAGCTCGCTGCGGTCGAAACGCGGCGCGAGAATGATGTCGCTCAGAATGTCGAGCGCTAGTGCAACGTCCTTGCGCATCACGCGAGCATAGTAGGCGGTCGAGTCGACGCCAGTTGCGGCATTGACCTCGCCCCCGACCGCCTCGATCTCCTCGGCGATGTCGCGTGCACTCCGTCGCTGGGTGCCCTTGAAAGCCATGTGCTCGAGGAAATGCGCGACGCCATGCTCGGTGGTTTCCTCGCTGCGGCTCCCTGCCCCCACCCATAGCCCAAGCGAGACCGTCTCGACCTCGGACATGGCGTGGCTGGCCACCGTCAGGCCATTGGCAAGCTCTGACCGCTCAACGGTCACGCGCGCACCTCTACCTTACGGCCGCGCGGGCTCATGCCCCTTCCCTCTGTGCGGGTGTGGCTTTCGATGAAGTCCGCGACGGCGGCGAAGTCGTTGGAGAGCGTGGTGCAGCGCTCGGTCTGGCCAAGCCGCAACCGCAAGCGCTCGGGCTGCTCCGGCACACGACCCGTGGCACGTTCTACCGCTTCCGGGAATTTGGCGGGATGGGCAGTCGAGAGCACGACCATCGGCGTGGAGCCAAGCCCTGCCTCATGACCTGCAGCAGCTACCGCCACGGCGGTATGCGGATCGGCAAGCACTCCGGTTTCCTCGAACAGTCCGCGAACGGTCATCTCGGTGTCGTGCTCACCCACCGAGTGCGCAGAGAACAGGGAGCGCAGCTGGCCGAGCTCGCTCTCGTTGAGGCGGAACGCCTTGGTCTTGCGAAGCTCGTCCATGAGCGCTTTCACCCGCTGCGCGTCCTGGCCTGAAAGCTCGAACAGCAGGCGCTCGAAATTGCTTGCAAGCTGAATGTCCATGCTCGGGCTAGAAGTGGCGACCACGCCCTTAGGCTCGTAAACACCCGAGGCAAGCGCGCGAGGAAGACTGTCATTGAGGTTCGTGGCGATAACGAGGCGCGCGACGGGTAGGCCCATCTCTCTCGCCGCGTAACCAGCGAAAATATCACCGAAATTTCCGGTGGGCACGGTGAAGGCCACGGCCCGTTGGGGTGCGCCAAGGCTTACGCCAGCGGTGAAGTAGTATGGGACTTGGGCGAGGATGCGCGCGAAGTTGATCGAGTTGATGCCGGTCAGCCCAAGGCGGCCGCCGAGCGCGCTGTCGCCGAACAGGGACTTCACGATCCCCTGGCAGTCGTCGAACGTGCCTTCCAGCGCGATGTTGTGCACGTTGCGCTCGGCTGCGGTCGTCATCTGCCGGCGCTGGACGTCGCTCACGCGCCCCTTGGGGTGCACGATGAAAATGTCGATCGCCTCTAGTCCGCGAAACGCCTCGATTGCGGCAGCGCCGGTGTCGCCCGAGGTTGCGCCGATCACCGTGGCATGTGCGCCCTTGCGCAACAGCGCGCGGTTCATCAGCCGCGCCACCACCTGCATAGCGAGGTCCTTGAAGGCGAGCGTCGGCCCGTGGAACAGCTCGAGAATAAAGCTGTTCGGCGCGATCTGGCGCAACGGAGCCACCGCCGGGTGATGGAAGCTGCCATAGGCCTCTTCCAGCACCGGCTCGAGATCGGCCAGGCAAGGATCGCCTTCGAGGTAAGGCCGCATCACCCGATAAGCCGCGTCAGCATAGTCAAGCCCCACGAGGCCGGCGATCCCGTCGGGCGAAAGCTTCGGCCAAGCTTCAGGCATATAGAGCCCGCCATCGCGGGCAAGCGCGGCAAGGAGCGCACCCTCGAAGGAAAGCGCGGGCGCTTGGCCGCGCGTCGAGACGAACTTCAAAACGGGCCTCTTGGCTAAAGGCGGGGGTTTTCGACGGGAAACTACCGTCAGGCGCGCTCGCCCGCAACAAGGGCCATGGCCTTAAACTCAGGGCTGTTCCCGCCGGTAAAAGCTCCGCACGTAAAAGCCATAGATCACGATAAGGGCAGCGGCGAGCGCGAACCAGGTGATGGCGTATTGCAGGTGATTGTTGGGAAGCTCGAGCCGCGTCTGTCCGCCCTCCGGCCAGCCGCCGGGGACATCGCTCTTCTCGGCCTCGATGAAAAACGGAGGCACGTCGAGCGTCGCGGTCGGAAACATCGAGGAGACCAAGCCGTTCAGGTCGCGCCAGAACCAGCGATTGGCCGCAGACTCGTTGTTAGGCGTGAACAAGCGCTGGGTGTCGGGCGCGCGCACGATCCCCGTGACCGTCGTCACGCCCTCGATCTGTCCAGAGGCGCGGGTTGACAGATCCTTGAGGTTATCCGGGACGAAGCCGCGATCGACGAGCACCAGCTCGCCCTGGGTCGTCGTGAACGGGGTGATTACATGCCAGCCCGGCGTGCCGTCGGAGATCGACTGGGAGAACAGATAGCGCTCTTTACTATTGTCGAAGCGGCCCTCGACGTGGACGCGGTAGTAGGTCGGGTCGCGTCCCTCCTTCGCCAGAGCGATCGCTCGATCGAGGCTGATCGGATTGCCCTTCGTGCGCGCATCGATGGCGGCTATCAGCCCTTCCTTCCAATGCAGCCGCTTCACCTGCCACACGCCAAGCCCAATCAGCACGGCGAGCATGGCAAGAGCAAGCACGGTGAAGTCTATGAGGCCCTTGCTCCGCATCTCGTGCTACTCCGAGGCGAGCTTGCCCTCTTCGGCCTTGTGCCTGAATTGAAGCGCGATCAGCACGCCCTTGAAGGACCGGAGCAGGACGAGCGGCAGGATGATGGCCAGAGGGCCCCACAGGGCGGCGTGCAGCCAATAAGGCGGCGAATAGAGAATCTCGACGATGAGCGCGAGGCCAACCACGACAAATCCCGTGACCAGGATCACGAACACGGCAGGCCCATCGCCCGAATCGGCGAAGCGGTAATCGAGCCCGCAAACATCGCAGCGCGGGGCAATCGCAAGGTAGCCCGAATA
>Ga0182033_10001424_pt1 | contig 12013 bp, 11 predicted proteins | sample tim00Cox0000000H_FD_125968 | JGI IMG/M metagenome (GOLD analysis project Ga0182033, IMG submission 125968) | Lab enrichment of tropical soil microbial communities from Luquillo Experimental Forest, Puerto Rico - timezero.00C.oxic.00.000.00H | ecosystem: Environmental > Terrestrial > Soil >...
GCGTCGCCGGTCTTCAATGGCAGGTCGTGCTGAAGCACGACGTCGTAGACCAGGTCCGGCTGGGTGGACGGGCTCTTGTTCTTCCAGAGCGGAGCGATCTTGCCTTTCAGCTCGGGCGCCTTTCTCTTCGTCAGTTGGGTGATCCGGGTCCGCCCCAGCGAGCGGAACGTTGCGTGCTCGCAGGTTTCGATCTCGTCTCCCGCCATCAGGCCGACATCCCATTTGGGACTGAGCAGGTAACGTCCCGGCCCCGCCTTCTGGATCACATAGTAGTAGAAGCCGTGCACATTGACCGCATCGTCGGACGTGTTCGAAAACGTGCAATCCTCGATGGTCGGGCCGTGCTCGACCGTGGCGAAGTGCGAGCCGTCCGCGTTGGTGGATACCAGCCGGTCGGTGGTGGCGCCTTTGGGCCGCGGGCCGGGAACGACGGAAACCTTCTGCAACCTCATTGCGCCCGCGCCTGCGCTTTCCGCGATTCCCATGCCCGGTGAAGCCAGGAGTTTCAGGTCGATGAGCGTCGTGGAGACACTGCCGGTCACACCGATTGCGTCGCCGGAGCTGTTGGTGATCGCGACCACGTCTCCGACCGCAATCGGCAGCTGGCTCGGAAACCGATCGTTCGCACCCCACTGCAGATGGACTTTGATCACTCCGTCCTTGACCCGCTCGACCCGGCTCGGGCTGAGGAAATCCCTGGCGCCCGGCTTGAGCGCCCGGGTGCGGCGATCCATGACCTTAAAGAAGCCGTCGGTGATGGTGGCGAGGAGCGCCGGATCATCGGGGTAGCCCGGGTCGACTTTGACGATGATCTCGCGGGCGGCGCGATCGAAACTGGAGATGGTTCCTTGTGTGAAAGGGAGCGGATCGTAGTCGATGGTAAGATCGCGAATAGTGACTTGGCTTGCGTCGGAAATCTGCAATGTCGATGCCCGGGCCGTATTGATCAACTGCGCTCCGTTTCCATGGACCTCGATGCCGCTGAGCTGTTTGAGGACGATGGGACGCTTGATTCTGTAAATGGCGTTTTTATCGAGGTTGAGGACGATGTGAGCCTGCTTGCCGGCCTTCTTCGCTTCGGCGGCCGCTTCGGAAATCACGGCTACGGCCTTTGCGAAAGCGGCGTCATGATCGGGGTTGGCCGCGGTAAAGTTCGCCATGTCAAAGACGGTGGCTGGAGCGCCGGGCTGCGCCAGGCTATCGATGATGTTCAGCAGGGGGGCTGCCGCCAGGGACGAGGCCATTGCCATCGCGCGCCGGCGGCTTACGGTCTTCATGCAAATCTCCTCTTTGGCGTCATTCGTGGTTGAGTGCCGCCGGCCGGACGAAAAGCGTGGCGCAATTTGCAAAGGTTGCTGCCAGGCACATTGCAGAGCCATGGGCGCAGGATGAAAAGATCGCAAGGATCGCAGAATGACTCTGGACAAACCAAGTTCCGCGAGAAGCCCGTTCCCCGTCGCGGCAGTCCAGCGTTTCCATGTGTGAATCACATGCCGGCAAGAGCCCCTCACCCCTCCCTCTCAGCCGAAGTCGTCGGCCACCCAATAGTGATCGAACTCGGGTAAACCCGAGTTCGATTGCAAGCGCGGGGAGAGGGAGTGCAAGAGCCCGTCGGCATGCACGAAACGATGTTTGCGCGGTGTTTCACTCCCTCTCCCCGTTTCTTGAACGGGGAGAGGGAGGGGTGAGGGTGGGGTGAGGGGCTCGTGCCCGGTACGAACCAGGTTGATTCCTGACATTCTAAACCGGGCTGATCCCTTAAATCGCGAGTCAAATCAAAGACGTGGATGGCATCGGATCTCGGGCTTGTCCGAGGTCCGCACTGTCGAGTGACACAAGTCGAGTAAACTCGACTTGCGTTGACACGGGCTCCCGCCGCGCGCGGATGGCGCCGGTCTTACTCGGGCTTGATGCCGGCGAACTTGATCACGTTGGCGAACTTTTCGGCGTTATCTGCGATCAGGCTGCCGAATGCGACGGGCGAACCCGCAAAAGCGACGTCGCCCAAATCCGCGATCCGCGCCTTGATTTTCGGATCGGCAAGACCCGCTCCGATTTCCTAATTGAGCTTGTCGATGATCTCGACCGGTGTGTTTTTGGGTGCCCCAATTTGACCAACTCAGGCATTCGATTACTCAGCGGCCATTGCTCCCGGCGTGCGCGATGTAATTTTACGCCGAACTATGTCGATGTGACTGCGTAGATTGTACAGCTGGTCAGCGAAGGTCAACGGAAGACGGATGTGACTGACCGCATCCTCAATTCGCTCGATTTCGATTTTCTTCTCTGGTAAATATTTGTCGCTCAGGTCTGTCTCGAAGGAGGCTTCCAAAGCCTTGAGCTTGCCGTACCAATGGATCAGACGCCGACGCATGATCCATTGGTAAAACACCGGTAAAAAGCGGAACAGTAGGACGCCAATCGCTATGGCGGTCACCAGCACCGCGATCGCTCTTTGGGCATGGACTGAGAGCCATAAAGGCAAAAACCTCTGCATGAACGAAGGACCGGATTTGTAAAAATCTGTTGCGGCAGGAGCAACGGGATATTCCGGATCAGCGCTGTTGGGAAATTCACCGCCGCGCTGGAAGATGCTTGACCCGCTACGCGCTTCCACCATTGTCTGCAAAAGAAGCTGGACAATTTGTGGGTGAAGATCACTACGGACCAATACCTTCACAGTGCCCCCAATGAGCACTACGTCGTTGGCCGGAATGACATGGTCAACATCGATCACACCTTGCGGTAAAACGAGCCGGACAAGCTCCGGGAAAATCCGGGTAAAAGCTTCCGCCATTGGAAAGCTCATAAGCCGCACATTGGGATTGCGCAGCAACGAATTGACGGCCGCCGCATCCGGCGCGCCGGCGATCCACACAACATCCACCTTGCCCTCATTGAGCGCCGCGACTGCGGCTATTCCTCCAAAAGGCAACAGTGTTGCCGTTTGAGAATTCACGCCGCTCTTGCCAAGGACTCGTTCGGCTGAAAACCGGGTGCCGCTACCTACGGGCCCTACCGCAATGCGTTTTCCTTTCAGCTGCGTCAGCCGGTCGAGCAGCTCATTCGAAGAATAAAAGATCCAGAACGGATTGTTGTACACGGTTCCCAGGGATAGCACTCCTGGCGTGTGTTCTCCGTCCGAGATGCCTCCGAACGCGAGGGCAATCTGAACGCCGGTTTTTGCATCCTCCAGAAGCTTGACGTTTTCCACTGCCCCGTCAGTCTCGCGCAACTGTAGCTGAAGGTTAGAACGCGCGAATATTTCCCGATAACGCTGGCCAAAATATTCAAAAGAAGAGCCCTTGAACGCCGTAGCCATTATCACTGTCGACGGCGGTGCAGGAATGAAATAGATTAATGCGACCGAGACAATGCTTACGATGCCTACGACCGCCGCCAATCCTTTCAGAACCTGCCAATGGCTGAAGCCCAGCACGAATATCTCCCCAAGCCGAGGGCAATCAATCGACTTTTCAGAGCCTGGTGGAGGATTTTCGGCATCCCCAGCTGGCCCACGCGCTTAGACTACTCCAACTTCGAGAATACGACAAAAAAAGACAGGAGGATTCGATGACTGTGGCCTTGAAAGCAAGCAGGGTGATTGAGGTAATCCCGACCGGCGCGGCGCTGGGCGCGATGGTGAATGGCGTCGATCTGAGGGACCTGGATGAGGAAGCCTTCGCGCGCATCATGCAGGCATGGCACGACTATTCAGTGCTGCTTGTTCGCGGTCAAACGCTCAGTGACCAGGACTTGATTGCATTCAGTCGCCGTTTCGGAGACCTCGATTGGGCACCGGTCCAGGAGAACGGCCGCCGATTCGTCGAGGGGCTGCCGGAGATCTACATCGTCTCCAACGTCAAGGTGAACGGGGAGGCGATCGGCAGCCTGGGGGATGGCGAAGCCGTGTGGCACACCGACATGTCCTATCTCGATATGCCCCCCAAGGCGAGCATGCTCTACGCCCTGGAAGTGCCGGCGACCGGTGGTAACACTTCGTTCTGCACGATGTATGGCATCTACGAGGCGCTGCCGGCGCGCCTGAAGAAGCGCATCGCTGGCCTTAGGATAAAGCACGACGGGACCTATAATAGTGGCGGCTACGTGCGCCAGGGTATCACGCCGACAGAGGACCCGCGCACCTCCCCGGGTGCCGTGCACCCCCTCGTTTGCAGGCATCCGGTGACGGGGCGGCGCATGCTCTATCTCGGCCGCCGTCGCAACGCCTATTTGGTAGGTCTCGATCTCGCCGACTCGGAGTTGCTGCTTGACGAGCTGTGGAGCTTCGTGGATCGGCCGGAATTCGCCTGGGAACACATCTGGCGCGCAGGTGATCTCGTGCTATGGGACAACCGCTGCACGATGCACAGACGCGATGCTTTCGACCCCAATAGCCGGCGGATCATGCATCGGACGCAAATCAAGGGCGAGCAACGACCGGTCTAACCGTATCAGCGATCCGCACCAAGAAAGAGGTGCGCAGGAACGGTGCATGATCCCGCGGCGTGATTTCCTCGCGAATGGCCTCGCCGCGGTATCGGCGCAGTTTCTGACGCAAGCTTCCGCATTCGCACAATCCAAATACCCCGAGCGTGCGATCCGACTCGTTGTTCCGTTTCCGCCTGGTGGCGGTTACGACGCGGTCGCGCGCCCGTGGGCGGAAAGGATCAAGCCATTGCTCGGCACCGTCGTTATCGAGAACATGGGCGGCGGCGGCAGCTCGCTGGGCGCGGCGGCGGCTGCCCGGGCGCGTCCGGATGGCTACACCCTCCTCCTCGGCGGATCGAGCACGCACATCACTGAGGCGCTGCTCAAGAACCGGCCATTATATGATCCGATCAAGGACCTGGAGCCAATTTCAAACATCGCGCTCGCAGCCTTTGCCTTCGCCATCCATCCGTCTGTGCCTGCTCGGAGCCTCAGCGAATTCATCGCGCGAGCAAAGGCCAACCCCGGCAAGCTATCCTATGGGCACGCCGGCGTCGGCTCGCTCAATCATCTTACCGGCGAGCTTTTCAAGTCGCTGGCGGGAATTCCGGATTTCCCGCAAGTCCCCTATCGCGGTTCTGGACCGGCAACCACCGATGCGCTCAGCGGACAGATCGCCATGGTCATACCCGCAGTGACCGGCGCCTTGCTCGAATATCATCGCACCGGCAAGCTGCGGATTCTTTCCGTCACCGGCTCCGCGCGTCTTATCGCAGCGCCGGACATTCCAACGGCGGTCGAAGCGGGGCTGCCCGGCATGATTTCACAGCAGTCCATTGGACTGTTCGCGCCGGCCAAGACACCACGCGCAATTATCGAGCAGATATCGCAGGCGTCGCGAACGGCCCTGACTGAACGGACATATCAGAACCAGCTCATCGAGTCCGGGTTCGAGCCTGATGTAGATTCCACCCCTGAGACGTTTCGTCGTTTCATTGAAGAAGATATCGTCCGCTGGGCGCCAGTCGTAAAAACAATCGGCGTGAAGCTCGACTGAAAATAACCGTGGTGGGACTTTTGCGCGTGACGCCGTGAGCGCGCCGGCGAGAGAGAGCGAGAAGCGGCATGGAACATCTCAAACGCGTTACCGACGAGTTCACCCGGCAAGCGCAGACATTCGCCGTTTGGGCGGAGAAGGTCGATGCCGATGTAGGCGCCCGCTTCGGCTCAGCGCTCGGCAAAGCGGCGCGCGGCCGTTTGATCGATGTCGCATCCGGACCGGGCGTGGTGACTGCCGCGCTGGCGCCGAATGCCGCTTCCATCGTCGCCTTTGACGCAACCGAGCAGATGCTGGAGACGGCGAAGGCGCGCTGCGCCAGGGCAGGTCTGAGCAACGTCGAATTCCAAAGCGGCGACGCCGAGAGCCTGCCGTTCGCCGATGCGCAATTCGACGGCGCCGTCACCCGTGCGGCGGTTCACCATTTTGCCGATCCGCAGCGCGCCATCAACGAGATGTTTCGCGTGCTGCGCCCCGGCGGCACCGTTGTCATCGCCGATGTCATCTCGTCGGAAGATGCCGATGAATCGCGGCTGCACAATGCCATCGAGCGGCTGCGCGATCCATCGCATGTTCGCATGCTGCAGGCCTCCGAGCTTGATTCCGATGCAAGCCGCGCCGGCTTTCGCGACCTTCAAGCGGCGAGCCTGGATATAATCGCGAGCTCGAGGAGTGGCTGGACATAGTCAGCGATCCGGCGCGCGTCGAGCCGGTCAGGACGGTTGTCCGTGCGCTCGCGCAATCCGGCCGCACTGCCGGAATTGGCCTGTCGGTTAAAGACGGGCGGGTCGTCTTTATCCATCGCTGGCGGTTTCTCAAAGCGGCGAAACCGGTATCATAGGTGTCCGGAAGGCCCAAAGCACTCCGCTTCATACTATTGAATTGTGTCTGCAGGGCCTCTGCTGTCTTGCTCGGAATGATTCTCACCTGCTGTAGATTGACGCCGTTGCCTATACTTGTGCGATGGACACAGCAACCACGCGCTCTGGGACCATTGCCAATCAGTCCGAGCGCCCACCTCTAATAGCGCTCGACCTGGCGCGTGGGCTCGCAGCCGTCATGGTGATGCTGGTTCACGTTCGACCCCACTCGTTTGTCGAGCTTGGGGCGTTACCGCCGAGTCAACAGTCCTGGCCCGTGGCGATCTTCTTCGCGGCGACCAGGCTCGGCGGGGAAGCGGTGCTTGTCTTCTTCGTGCTCAGCGGCTTCCTGGTCGGTGGCCGGATCATTCGGCGAGCAAAGAGCGGCACTTTCAGCTTGAAAGACTATGGCATCGATCGTTGCAGCAGGATTTTGCTTCCGCTCATTCCCGCCTGCCTGCTGACCGCGCTCATTGACCGTTTTGTGCTCGGGGAGGGCATCGATCTTCCCGTGCTCGCGGCCAACATGGTCGGGCTCAACGGCGTGCTCGCACCCACGCTCGACGCCAACCCTCCTCCGTGGTCGCTGTCCTATGAAATATGGTTCTACATCGCCGGCGGAGCTTGCTGCGTGCTCACGCGCCGGCCGCTGGGTGCTGTCGTTGCTCTTGCCGCCTGCTCCGTAGTCTTCTCGATCCTTGCAGCATCGCTGCTGCTATGCTGGGTTTTCGGCGCCCTGATGGTTCTCGCGCTCGATGTGCCCCGCAAGCGTTTGCTGTTCATGGTGGGGCTGACGCTGGTAGGAGCCGGCATTGCGTTTTTGCAGTTGTCGGTTGGGAGCAGGTTCCTTGCGATTGCGGGCATCTCATACGTTTCGCCCGAAGTGTCGCGGACGTTGCTTTGCATCGGAGCTTCGCTGCAGCTTCCCTACCTGTGTAGCGCGGGCGTCGACCATGCCCTGCGCCGGTTTGCGGCGCCGGCGCGAGCGCTTGCGGCCTTCTCCTATTCGCTCTACCTGATCCACTACCCGGTTAACCTTGCTCTCGATCACGTCTTTGCGAAGGCCCCGGAGATCACCACACAATCTCTGACGATATTGCTCGCAAGGATCACGATTTGCGTCGCAGCATCGCTCTTGTTCTATTTTTGCTTCGAACGCCACACGCTGGCGGTAAGGCGCTGGCTCAAACGTGCCGTGACTCAAAAGTCATATCAATCCTATCTTATCCCGCTCTAGGCTTCACGCAGCGCTCAGAGCTGCTCTCTCTGTAAGCTCGATCACCGAAGCTTGGAGCGGTGGAGCGCTGTCACCGCAGAATTACGGGGACAGCTCTTCCAGGACGCGCCCTTTGGTCTCTATCGCGAACAGCGACGTCACCACTGCACCGGCTAAAACCACGCAGGCAAACATGCCGAACACATATTGGATGCCGAATCCGGCAATGATCCACCCGACAAGTATCGGACCGCTGGAGGAGCCGAGTCGCAGCCAGGCGCTGCCAAGGCCGGTGCCCAGCGCCCGCAATCGGGTTGGATAGAGCTCGGCCGAATAGAGATACAGCGAAAAGGTGATGGTCTGGACAACAGCGTAGGATAGGCCGGCCAGCACGAGCACCTGCGTGGCGGATTCGGCGCCGAGGATGGCGAGCAGGGTCAAAGGCAATGCCGCCACCAGGAACGCCAGCGTGTACCAGCGCTTGCGACCGACCTTATCGATCAGGAGGGCGCAGACAACAGCAGCAACGACCCCCGCCACCGACGTGAGCAGGCCGTATGCAAGGCTGGTCTGAAGCGGCAGCCTGAATGTCTCGCGATAGAGCGTCGGCAGCCATGTGATTGTACCGTTAGCGACCAGGTACGCGCAGAACCACAACGACCAGATCGTCAAGGTTCGCTTGCGATAAATGCCCGTGAAGAGCGCGCGCCAGCTCGACTTTGCTTCTGGCGGGAGCGTTGTGGTGACGGGAGCGGGCGGGGTCAGCGGCCGGCCGCTGGCGACTACGCTCCTTTCAAGTCGAGACACAATCTCGTCCGCTTCTTCATGGCGCCCGTTCGCCGCGAGCCAGCGCGGAGACTCCGACATGAACCAGCGCAACGGAATCATGAGCATCGAAGGCACAAGGCCGACAATGAACATGGCCCTCCAGCCGTAGGCCGGAACGAGGAGCGAGCCGATAAGCCCCGCGCCTACAAGGCCGACCAGGAACAAAGCCTCATAGAGCAGGAAGAAGCGGCCTCGCCGTTTCGCGCCGATGAACTCGTTGATATAGGCGCTTGCCACCGGCACCTCACCGCCGGTGCCGATACCCTGGACGAATCGAAACAGGATCATCGACCATGCACCCCATGCGAACAGGCATGCGATGTCCATCGAGACGAACACAAGAACCGTGACGAGCAGGACACGCAGCCGGCCGATCCGTTCGGCCAGCCAACCGAAGAAGACCGCGCCCGCGAGCTGGCCGAGATAGCCGAAGGAAAGAATCATTCCGACTTCCGGGGGCGTCAGCCTCCATTCGCGCACCAGGACCGGCATGGCATAGGCGATTGCCAGGATCGTGTAGCCATCGAAAAAGGTCGCAGCACCGATGATATTGCGCGCCCAGAAGACCTGGCGCGTGATGGGGAGTCGCTCCAAGCGGGCGCTGATTCTGGCCTGCGCCTCGAAAGCGCCGGGCGCAAGCGCAAATGCCGGCGTCTGCATCAACATCGTTTCCTCCGTTTCAAAGGCTGATTTCTTTTTGTCGAGTCTGCGATCTGTCAAACGAGAGCGGCGCAACCGGCGCGAACGCGACAGGCCTGCGCGAAGGTGCAACAGCCCGCGCGCGGGAACGGGGCGTGCCGCTCCTGCTTTTACAACGGCGGAGCCTTCGGCTCCGCCGGTTGGCTGCAATGCCGCGTGGCTACGCGGCGCGGACCTGGGCTGCTCGGGCAGCCGGCACGAGGCCGGCCGAGCGCAGCGCGTCGGCGATCTCAACCTCGGCGCCCGGCTCAAGAGGCAACAAGGGGGAACGAACCGTTGCGTGCTCGAGAATCCCGCGCGCGACGAGGCCGTGCTTGAGCGCAACCGATCCCTCCATATGCGACCCGCGGTGATAGACGGTGCGGGTCACCGGGAGCAGCCGGTCATGGATCGCGCGTGCCTTCGTGTAGTCCTTGGCCTTGCCGGCCGCGATCATTTCAATGAGCGGCTCGGGTGCAAGACCGCCGTAGCCTACCAGCGCGCCGTCCACGTCGAACATCGTGTGCAGCAGATACTCGTCATGGCACGTCAGAATCTGGAGATTGGGACGCTCGCGGCGAACAACGGGAATCTCGGTATCCCAGCGGCGCATGTTGCGGACCCCGTTCTTCATGGCAAAAACGCCGGGCTGCGCCGAAATCTCGAGCTGGGTGTCGAGATTGTAGGTCGCTTTCGTGTTGTCCGGATATTGGAAAAGGATCAGCGGCAAGCCGCTTTCCTGGTAGATGGCGCGATAGCGGTCCTGCGGTGCTCCCTTCTGATAACCGAACCGCAGCCAGCCGTGTGAAGGGTAGACCAGCCCGGCCTCGGCGCCGGCCTTTACGGCCCGCTTTGCCTCCAGCGCGGCGACCTTGGTGCCTTCCAGCGTAATCCCGGCGATGACGGGAATCTTTCCGTCTACCGATTTGACGAAGCTTTCGATGACCGCGGTCTGCTCGTCGGGCGTGAGAAACGTCCCTTCCCCCGCGTGACCGAGAACGACGAGGCCTTTGACGCCTTTGAAGCTGCCGAGCCAGGAGCCGAGTCGCTGGATCGCTGCGTGATCGACCTCGCCGTCACGCGTAAATGGGGTTACCGGCGCGGGGACGAGACCTGCGAGATCTGGGGCTTTCATGGTGATTTCCTCCGATGGGATCGATGTTGGTCTGACCGTCCGCAGAACGCTTCCAGAGCGCACCTTGTCCGATCGTGTGCGAGAAACCTACAGAGCGCCTTCATATATCGGAAGACTTAGATCCCGCATTTCAGCTATAATAGAATAGGTATAGGTGGTGGAGGCCGCCAATGGACTACGCTGCATGGAAGCTGTTCGCTGACGCCGCAGACCTCGGGAGCCTGAGCAAGGTGGCTGTGGCGTACGGCACAAGCCAACCGCATATCAGCCGCCGGATCGGCGAGCTCGAGCGGGAGTGCGGAGGCCGGCTGTTCCAACGCACGGGTCGAGGGGTCGTGCTCACCGAGCTTGGGCAACGAATAGCTCCGAAAGTACGGGCATGGATGGCCAGCACCGAGCAGCTCGCCAATGATGTCCGCACATCGGCGGGCACCCCGATCGGCAAGGTACGCATTGGCAGCCTGCCCTCGACTGCCCATCCCCTGGTGAGCACGCTCTATAAGCGATTAAAGGAGCAGTACCCGCTCGTTCAGCTTGCGGTGCGGGAAGGGCAGGGTGCCGAGCTTGAGACCTGGCTGGAAGACGGCAGCGTCGACCTTGCGATCCTTTATCGAACGAGCCCGTCACCAAGAGATGGCGATGTTTATCTCGTCGAGACGTCGACATATCTCGTCAGCGCATCCGGCGATCCGCTGACATCCCGGCAAACAGTGCCGTTTTCAGCGCTGCACAATCTGCCGCTCGTGCTGTTTTGCCGCCCGAGCAGCTGGCGCAATCACCTCGATCAACTCGGCAGCGAGCATGACGTTTCGCTAAACGTTGCCTTGGAGGCAGACTCGTTGAGCTTGCAGACGCATATCGTCGCGCAAGGGGGCATCTACGCCCTGCTGGGTCCCTATGCGATCGCTGCTGCATCGAATGAGCGCCGCCTGCAGTCATCGAAATTGATTGACCCGGTCGTGCCTCGCCATATCGCCCTGGCCATGTCGCGCCATGGCCAGTTGACGCTGGCCTGCCGCACCGTCATGCAGCTCGCGCGCGATATCGCGAAATCCGACGCGGCAGGACTGCATCCCCCGCAGTTCAGGGACGACAAGGCACTCCTTATTGCGAGGGGAAAGCGTCGCCGCGTAACGACAGGCTCGCACTCTCGCCACCCGATCAGGCCTTCCGATGAAGGGCCGCAAGATGCTTGAATAGCGTTGTCTTTAGCTGCACTGCAGGAGCGGTTGGCACGGGGCTGCCGCGCGGGCATGTCTGCTTGCACGGAGAGTATTGGAGGGTAAGCGGAGCTCGGGAGCTTGATGATGCAGGAAAATGAAACAGCGGAAATGGAAGCGGCATGCCACTGCGGCGCCGTGCGCTTCCGAGTGAAACTGATCGACGGTTTGAACACCGCCCGCCGCTGCACCTGCTCGTATTGCCGGATGCGCGGCGCGGTGGCGGTGTCGGCCGCCGCCGGCGCCATTACGTTCGAGGCCGGTGAAGAGGCGCTGAGCGAATACCGGTTCAATACCGGCGTTGCGCAGCACTACTTCTGCTCGCGATGCGGCATCTACACGCACCATCGCCGCCGCTCCAACCCGGACCAGTACGGGGTCAATGCCGCGTGCCTGAAGGGCGTGAGCCCGTTTGATTTTACCGACGTGCCGGTGATCGACGGCATCAATCATCCGGCGGACCATGGCCGCGGCTATGAAATCGTCGGCCACCTACGCTTCATTCGCACCGAAGACCGTTCCGCCGCGGGCGGAGACTGACGAGTTATTGAATAGCTCGTTAATGTCCGCTTTTGGCACAAAGCGGAC
>Ga0182033_10001426_pt1 | contig 12007 bp, 10 predicted proteins | sample tim00Cox0000000H_FD_125968 | JGI IMG/M metagenome (GOLD analysis project Ga0182033, IMG submission 125968) | Lab enrichment of tropical soil microbial communities from Luquillo Experimental Forest, Puerto Rico - timezero.00C.oxic.00.000.00H | ecosystem: Environmental > Terrestrial > Soil >...
CGCGACCGCCCAGGCGACCGTCTCTCAGGTGAGGGTGACTCCGCTCTCGCTTCGGACCGGCGAGCAGTCAGCCGACATTGGATCCCCGCCGATCCCCGGATCGACGACCCACAGCCAGGGCGTCTACACGATCACCGCAAGCGGCGCCGACATCTGGAGCACCTGGGATCAATTCAGGTTTGTCTTTCAGCAGGTGACCGGTGATGTTGACATCGTGGCACGCGTCGACTCCGTCGTCGGCGGGGACTCGTGGGCGAAAGCCGGGGTGATGATCCGCGAGTCGCTCGATCCCGATGCGCGCTACACGATGGCTTTGATCTCAGGGGGGCAAGGCTGCTTATTCCAGTGGCGACTCGATCCCGGGGGACTGGCTGACGGCGCCTGGGGCGGTGGCGGCACGGCGCCCGTTTGGCTGCGGCTGGTTCGAATCGGCTCGACCATCGAGGCCTTCAAGTCGGCCGACGGGTCGAGCTGGACCTCGATGGGCGCACAGGTCGTGCCCATGGCGGACACGGTGTACGTCGGCCTCGCCGTCACGAGTCACAGCACCACGCAGACGACGACCGCGGTGATCGATCAACTGACGATCACGCAGCCCGGCTTCCAACAGCCACCTACGGTCTCGCTGACCGCACCGGTGCCCGGCTCGCCATTCACGGAACCGGCTGACATCGTCGTGAGTGCCGACGCAGCCGACCCACAGAACCAGTTGGTCCTGGTTCAGTTCTACGCGAACGGAACCCCGATCGCGAGTCTGACCGCTGCACCATTCAGGATGACCTGGCCGGCAGTACCAGCGGGCACGTACTCGTTGACCGCGGTCGCCTCCGACGCGGCTGGTCTCAGCACAACATCCGATCCGGTGACGATCACGGTCACGGCCGTCGGGAATTCGCCAAGGTTTGCGATCTTTCAAGCCTCGGCGGATGATGCGACGCTGGTGACGAGTTACCGGCTGGACATCTTCAACGTCGGCGATGATCCCAATGCGGCGACGCCGTTGTCCTCGTACGATCTCGGCAAGCCGGCCCCTGATGGCTCGGGCGTTATTACCGCTGATTGCACCGCGTTCCTCGCGGCGCTGGCGCCCGGGACATATGCCGCCACGGTCAGCGCCGTAGACGGGGCAGGCGAGGGTCGCAGTTCGCCAATCACGTTTGTTCGCTAGCCAGTTTTGGTCCTTCGTTCTGCGCCGCCTCGCGACCGGACGGACCTACTCGACCTGCCAGCCGACGCACGGGACCCGGCCAGCACGACTCCTCGCGGCCGGGTTGCCCTTCTTCACCCACGTAAGTCGTTTGACTGTAAGCGGTTAGCGGTCGCCTGCCCGGCGCGCCGCGCCTAACCGCCGGGGCTACACTCCGTCTAAGTGGATCAGATGGACGCGACCGAGACGGCAGCCGTCCTGGCCCGTGCCCGCCAGGGCGACGGCGACGCGTTTCGCGCGCTTGTCGAACGTCACAGCCGGAGCGCTTTCCGGCTGGCCTTTCGGATGACCGGAAGTGAGCAGGATGCGGAGGATGTGGTCCAGGAAGCGTTCCTTCGTGCTTACAAACAGCTCGGGCGATTCGAGTCGCGCGCAAATTTCGGCACGTGGCTCTATCGGATCGTCGCGAACTGCTCGGTGGATTTGATGCGCGCCAAGCTATCGCGGCACGATATGAGCCGAAGCGAAAGCTTGGATGAAACCGTCGAGACGGCCGAGATCTCGGCGCACGGCGGCGCCGGACCGGAGCGGCTGGCCGAAAGCGCCGAGATCCAGCGGCGGGTGCGCGACGCGCTCGGCGCATTGAGCCCGCTCGAGCGCGCGGCATTCACGCTCAGGCATTACGAGGGGCGATCGATCGAGGAGATCAGCGCGACGCTCGGGCTTGGCACGAGCGCCGCCAAGCACAGCGTCTTCCGCGCCGTGAGGAAGCTGAGGGTGGCGCTCGCGCCGCTGAGGAGTCAGGTATCGTGAGCTCGCACTATTCCGAAGACGATTTGACGCTCTATTACTACCGCGAAGGGCGGTATGCCTCTCATCGCGAGCGCTCCCGAAGCGACCTGTCGCGGCATCTGCAAACGTGCGCGGCATGCGCGGCGCTCTATCACGACATCTCGAGCACGCTCGCCTTGGTCGTAGCCGACGAAGTGCCGGAACGTGGCGACCAGTATGGGCTGGAGGTGTGGCAGCGGATTCGGCATCGGCTGCCCGAGCGGCGATCAGGGTTCGGTCGATTCGCAGAGTTAGGACGGCTCGCGGGCTTCGGTGCCGGGTTTTCAAGGTTCTTCAAGTGGGATGGCATCGCGCTCGCCGGCGCGGCGGCGCTGCTGGCGGTCGCGGCCTTCATCGCGGGACGCACATGGCAATCGCCAGGTACGACACCACCCGTCGCCGGGAATCTTGCCAGCCCAGGAAGCACAATCAATCCGGCAACCCGGGGGAACCCGGCGAACCCGTCCGGTTCGGACACTGCCCGCTCCCGCATCCTCCTGACATCAGTGGCCGATCACCTCGATCGCTCTGAACGCGTGCTGACGGAGATCATGAACACGGGTGAGCCGGGCGACATCTCCGCCGAGCAGCGGTGGGCGGAGGATCTGGTGACGGCGAGCCGTCTCTATCGTCAGGATGCGATGGACGCGGGCGAGCAATCGGTCGCAACCGTCCTCGACGATCTCGAGCGGACGCTTCTGGAAATCGTTCACAGCCCGTCGAAGATCGGCGCTGCCGATCTGGAGCAGATTCGGCGGCGAGTGGACGCGGCGGCGCTGCTCTTCAAAGTGCGGGTCATGAGCGAGGAACTGAGGCAGCGCGAAGCCGCGCCCGACGGCCGCTCGGCCCCGCGAACGTCAACCTCCACCGTCAGCTGACTCATATGACTATCACCCGATTCCTGATGACTCCTGTTTTGCTCGGCGTCGCGGCTGCGCAGGCGGCGGCCGGGCAGGCGGTCTCCGCGGCACCGGTGCCGGCCGGGCCGTTCGGCCCTGGTCTGTCGATGGCGATCCCGTCCGACCTCGTGGATCGCGCGCAGGATCTCTACGCTTTGGCGCGCGACCTCTCCGAGAGCGGCACAATCGATCGCGCGACAGCGGCCGCAAGAGCGTTTGCCGCAACGGCGGCCGGGCGGTTCGGCGGCGCTCTGCCGATGGCGATCGCGTCTGATCCCGACGATCGCGCCGATGACCTCTACGAGCGCGCTCGCGATCTCATCGAGAACGGCAGATTCGATCGCGCCATCGTCGAGTTCGACCGCGTGATCGCCCTCAAGAGCCGGCTGACCGATGCCGCCATGTTCTGGAAGGCGTATAGCCTGGCTAAGCTCGGCCAGCGCGCCGAGGCGCTCACCGCCATTGCGGACCTGACGAAACAGTTCCCCGAGAGCAAATGGCTTCGCGACGCCAAGGCGCTCGAGGTCGAGGTGCGTCAAGCGTCCGGCCAGACGGTCTCCCCCGCTTCGCAGGACGACGAGGAGCTGAAGCTGATGGCGCTCAGAGGGATCATGCAGAGTGATCCTGAACAGGCGCTGCCGGTCCTTGAAAAGATGCTGACCGGCTCGAATTCTCCGAAGGTCAAGGACCGCGCCCTCTTCGTGCTCAGCCAGAGCCGGTCGGCGCGCGCCCGCGACATCATCGCGGGCGTCGCCAAAGGTAACGCGAACCCGGATTTGCAGCTTAGGGCCATCCGCTATCTTGGATTGATGGGCGGCGCCGACAGCCGGCAGGTCCTGGTCGACGTGTATCGAAGCAGCAACGATCCGGCGGTCAAGCGGGCCATCCTTCGCGGCTACATGCAGTCCGGCGACCGCGAGCGCCTGTTCGGCCTGGCGAAGAGCGAGACCGATCCGTCGCTGCGTGCCGAGGCCGTCCGGCAGCTCGGTCTCATGAACGCGCGCGGCGAGCTCGAACAGCTCTATTCGAGCGAGTCGTCGGCGGACGTCAAGAAGCAGATCCTCCAGGCGATGTTCCTCGGCGGCGATTCGGATCGGCTCATTGAGCTGGCCAAGAGCGAAAAAGACCCGGAGCTTCGCAAAACGGCCATCCGCAACCTCGGATTGATGAAACGCGCGGGGACGGGCGACGCGCTCGTGTCGATCTACAACGCGGACTCGTCCGTCGACGTCAAAAAGGCCGTCATCAACGCCCTGTTCATCCAGACGAACGCGACGGCGCTCGTGACACTGGCGCGCGCGGAGAAGAATCTGGACTTGAAGAAAGACATCGTCTCGAAGCTCTCGACCATGAAGTCCAAGGAAGCCATGGACTACTTGATGGAGCTGCTCAAATGACCACGGTCCTTGCCTGGCTGCTGCTCTCCGCGACCGGCCTGGCGGCGCAGGGGCGCTTCACCAACGTCAAGTTAGAAACACGATCGGCCGCGCAAGGGCTCGAACGCGAGATCCGCGCCGCGGCGGCACGGGGTGGCATCGTCTGGATCGGCTACCGGGCGCCGATGGTGGTGGGGCCCCGGAGGATGTGCTGCTCCGACAGTGTCGCGGGCGACGGCGATTCGAGCATCTGCTGCGGTGTCTGCCGTCTCGACGGCGGAAGCGGCGTGACACTCAGTACTGCGGATTCCGCGTCGCGGATCGTGCTCGAATCGCCCACCGAGTTTCTCGTCCTGGCGCGTTTCGAGAACGGCGGTATCACGCGTGTGCGGACATTCACGCCCGACTGCGATATCGATGCCGGCGCGATGACCATGATCTGGATGACGGACGTCAAGCCTGAAGAAAGCATCGCCTGGCTCTCGACGCTCGCGACCTCCACCACGGCCGCTGCCGGGCCGGCGCGCGAGCGCGTCGCCAAGCGGGCGGTCACCGCGATCGCTCTGCACAACGTCGCGGCCGCCGACCGCGCGCTCGAGGGGTTCGTCACGCCAAGCCAGCCCGAATGGCTGCGCAGCGACACGGCGTTCTGGCTCGGATCGGCCCGTGGCGAGGCGGGCGCCCGCCTCCTCGCGCGAATGGTTCAGCAGGACCCGAGCGACAAAGTGCGCGACAAAGCCGCCTTTGCTCTCTCAATCAGCCAGGCCCCATCCGCGCTGCCAACGCTCATTGCGGCGGCGAAGGAAGACAAGAGCCCGCGCGTGCGCGGCCAGGCCCTGTTCTGGCTGGCGCGTAAGGCCGGCAACGAAGCAGCCGTGACGATCACGGAGGCCATCGATCGGGATCCAGAGACCGAAGTGAAGAAAAAGGCCGTCTTCGCGCTGAGCCAGCTGCCCAAAGACGAAGGCGTGCCCAGGCTGATCGATGTGGCGCGCAACAACCGCAACCCTGAGGTGCGCAAACAGGCGTTTTTCTGGCTCGGACAGAGCAAGGATCCGCGCGCCGTTCAGTTCTTCGAGGACATCCTCCTGAAAAAGTAGCGCTGCCGGCGGCGACGCTACTTCACGGCCGGTTTTCGCGTTTGGTCCACGATCGCCTGTATCTGATCGTGCGTCAGCGTCCGATTCGAGGCCTTCGCCGCCGCAAAAATCCGATCGACAATCTCGTCGCTGGATGGCAGGCCGCGGCTCTCGAGCCAGAACACCACGTTCGAACGCCCGGACATCGGCCCCACTTCGATGGCCTGCTGCCGACCCACCAGGCTCGCGGGGACGGCGGCGTAAACGGCGTCCATCAGCGCCCGATCGCCCTTCCGGAACGCTTTCACCACGGCCGCAGCGTGCACGCCGGTTGCGGTCCGGAACGCATCGGCTCCGATGACCGGATAATTCGGCGGAATGCGCACGTCGCAGAAGCGCGCGACCGCCTCGCAGTACGACGGGAGGCCAGTGAGGTCGTTGTCGCGGTACCCCATCATCACCAGGTTGACCATCAACAGATCGATCGGCGTGTTGCCGCAGCGCTCGCCGATGCCGAGCGCAGCGCCGTGCAGCCGCGTGGCTCCCGCCTCCAGCGCCGCGAGGCTGGAGGCGACGCCGAAACCGCGATCGCGGTGACCATGCCAATCGATGCCGACGTCCGCGCCCAGCTCCGCAATGAGCGATTTGACGAACGCCACGACGGCCTTCGCGCCGTTCGGCGTGGAGTAGCCGACGGTGTCGGCCACGCACAGGCGCTTGACCCCGGCCCTGACGGCGGTCGTAAACAGGAGGCGCAGGGACTGGGGATCGGCCCGCGTCGTGTCCTCCGTGACATATGTCGTGGTCAGCCCTTCCTTCGCCGCGAACGCCAACGCGTCTTCGGTGGCCTTCTGCAGATACTCAATCGTCCACCCCGCGGCGAACTGGCGAATGGGGCTCGACCCGATGAACGTGCAGCATTCGATCGGCACACCCGTGCGTTGCACGATGTCCGCAATCGGCTTGATGTCCGCGACCAGCGTCCTGGCGGCGCAATTGGCGCGGATCGATAGACGCCCCTCGCCGATCGCGCGGGCCAGCCGCTCGACATCCCGCGCGACGTGAGGCCCGGCCCCGGGCAGGCCGATGTCGGCCGTGTCGATCCCCAGACCATCCATGTGTCGCAGAATCTCGATCTTCTCTTCAATGCCTGGCGTCCGGACCGACGGCGACTGCAATCCATCACGCAGCGTCTCGTCGTCCAGCATCGCAACGGGCCGCGGCCCCGCTGCATCGTCGTTCCAGTCGTAGATCAACGGGTGCGGCGCTACGCGCACGGGGACACCGGCTTTGCCGGAATGCGAGCGGCTGCGCGCACGAGAAGATATCCGGCACACAGAATCGCCGCAGAGCACGAGCTGGCAATCCACAGACCGCGCGCGACGGCTGGCCGCATCCAGCTGTCCATGTTCTCGTAACCGGACGGATTTGCTCCGGGAGCCCTTTCCCCTCCGCCGGTGAGCTGCGCTGGATCACCGCTCGTGGCATGCGCTTGCGCCGCGGCGATGTACTCTCGCCCCGCCACGACGATCACGTGATCGAACACCACGTTCCAGACGATGACGGCCCAGGCGAGCCAGAGCAGGAGGGCAATTCGCGAGGCGCGGTGAGGCTGCCTGAGCGCGGCGACACGCTGGCGCGCGACCGCGGTCAGCATATGGTGCGATTATCGCACGACGCTCGTTCCTCGCGCGGCGCTAACCCACATGGCGCAGGAAGTACGCGGCAGCCATGAGCAGCGCAAGAACCACGAGAACGATCCATACCATCCTCATGCCACCCGGTCCGGACCGTGCCGACCGGATCGGCGGCGGCTGGTATTTCGCCTCGGTCGTGGCGGTCCCGCAACGGTAGCAGATGAGCGCCTTGTCCGCGATTTCAGCGCCGCACTGTCTGCACGTCACGCTCGCCCGCCCCCACCCGCTCCTCACTTGGGAACAATGGCCGCACCGCCGCCATGATAGCCAGAACGAGACCGAACGTGCACACGATCGTCGCGCCGGTTGGAAGGTCGACGCGCAACGAAAGATACACACCGAGCGCCGACACCAAGGTACCCATCGACCACCCGATCGCCAGCCGTTTGCCAATCGATTCGGCATACAGCATCGCGGCGACCGACGGAACAATCAAATAGCAGAACACCAGGAGGACTCCCGCGATCGACACCGAAGAGGTGACGACGAAGCCGAACGACGCATAGAACAGAAAATCCCAGAATTTCGTCGAGACGCTGTGATCGTATTCGTTGTGGTGCGCCAACGAAATCGCGAGGAACCGCTTGCGGAAGATGTAATGGAACAGGCCGATCGCGCCGTACAGGAGCGCCGTTTGCCCGACCTCCGGCCATGAGACGGCGAGGATGTTCCCCACCAGCATGTCCTTGAGGTGCTCGCTCTCGGAAGTCGCCTTGCTCATGGCGAGAATCGCGGCAGCTGACGCCACCGCGTAGCAGATCCCGATGATGGCTTCCTGTGGGATGCGCGCACGCTTCGCCCGTAAGGTTGAGAAGACGAGCGCCCCGAGAAACGTGAACCCGAGGCTGATCCAGTAGACGACCGGCGCATGTGGATCGCCGTTCGAGATCGGCAGGAGGATCGCGATGGTCGCGCCGAGGGCGGCGATCTGCGCGAGCGACAAGTCCACGAAGATGACGCCTCGCTCGACCACGTGCACGCCGAGATACGCATGAATGCCGGTCAGGATGAGGCTCGCCGCAAACGGCGCCGCGAGGAACTGGAGGGTTGTCGTGTCCATCATTTGTCTGCGCCGCTCTTCTTGATGGCGTCGATCACGATCGATACGTCGTAGTCGAAGAGCTTGAAGTAGTCGGTGACCTCTTTGACGCCCCCGACTGATGGCGGGACGACGAGCACCTGCGCGCCAGTATCGCGTCCTATCGCGTTCGGCGTCTTGAGGTCGAAATACGGCTCGACGAGCACCAACTTCACGTTCTGGCGCTTCATCTCGTTGACGAGATCGAGCGTGTGTTGGGGGGTCGGCGGGATGCCTGGCCGCGGCTCGACGTACCCGACGATATCGAGACCGAACCGCTCCGCGAAATTTGGAAACGAGCGATGGTACGTGACCATCTTCGTCCCCTTGTATGGCGCCATCTGTGCCAGCCACCGCTTTTCCGCCGCATCGAGGCGCGTCGTGAAGTCCGCGAGCCGCTGCTCGAAGACGGGGCGGTCGCCGGCCCTGAGCTGTGAGAACTTTTCGGCAATAGCCCTGGCGATGCGCTTGCCGTTCTCGGGATCCAGCCAGTAGTGCGGGTTCCCAAGCGGGTGCACGTCGCCCATCGCTCGCGTGATCTGTCCGGTCGGGATCTCCAGAATCTCGGCGGTGAGCGAGGCGTCGAGATAGCCGTCGGCGCCGGGCTGAATCTTGCCGTTGCGGCTCTGCTGGATGAGCGGGGGCAGCCAGCCGATTTCCAGCTCCCGACCGACGGCGATCAGCACGTCGGCCTTCTGGAGCTTCAGGATGAAACTCGGTTTCGCTTCGACGAAGTGAGGATCCTGATACCCGCGCGCCAGCGCCTCGACGGTGATGCGGTCCCCGCCGACCTCGCGCGCGATCGACGCCAGATCCTCGGTTGACGTGACCACGTTGAGCTTTGACTGGGCGAGCGCGGGGCCGGCAAGCAGCGCCAAACACGCGGCGAGAAGGGCTCGTGTCGTTTCACACTTGAAAGTCATGGCACACCTAGAAGGGATGCGCGCCGTGCGCGCCGATCGAGAACTGGAACTGAAACAGGAGCTCGTTGGCGATCTCTCCCGTGCCGTAGTTGGTTCGCCGAAACTGCCCGCGCACCTGGCTGAACTCGCTGGGCCAGTAGGTCATCGTCAATGAACCGCCTCTGTCGATGAGCGAGGCATTGTAGGCACGCGCGCTTCGATCATACCGAGCGCCCGCAAACCAGCGGCGGGCGAACTGATAGTCGCCGGAGACATAGAATCCGCTGCCGCTTTGAAGGCCGTTCGGCTGGTCGCGGCGGCTCCAGACGACCTCTGAACGCCCGATGAACGATCGGTAAATCGATCGTTGCAGTGGTCGCCAGCGATATGTGGCGTCGATGCCGTACAACGATGTGGTCAGCGTGCTGGTCTCGGGCGCGTTCGGCGTCGCCGGCAGGCCGTTGTGACCGGTCGAATAGGAGAAGCCGACGTCGACATTGCTGTCCTCGGTGATGTCCTGGTACGCGCGCAGGTGAGCCACGTAGCTGAGGTCGCTTCGCGTGCTGGATTGGTACAGGGGGCTGGTTTCGCTGCCCGAATCGCCGCGGAACACTTGACCCGTCGCCTCCAGGAACAACCACGGATTCGGAATCAGCCGTGCGACCGAGAAGCCGGCGTCCGAGATGCCGTCCTCGCCCCCGACCAGATTCTGCGTCACGAGCGGACGATCGGTCCACGGCAGGACATGGTTGTGAAGCGTGTTGACTTTGCCGAAGGCGGCCCGCATTTTCCCCACCCTGGTCAGCAGACCGCCGGGCAACGACGTGAACGTCATGTAGCCTTCTTCGAGATTGACGCCGGACTCGCCGAACGAAATGAAGAAATCCGCGCGCGCGTACGGGTCCACCACGGCCTGGAATGACGCCTCCGACTCGTGCATCTCGAAGGCGGGCGGCGGCGCCACGGTGTTCGTCCCCGCCGCGCCGAGGAAATCGCCGATGACCGCGATATCCGGATTGAAGATCTTCGAGCCGGCGAGGCCGGCGCCATAGACGGGCAGCGCACCCGCGGGACCGCCCGCTCCTGCCGCACCTGGCGGCACTTGCACCGTTGGCTGGGCCGCCGCCGCTTCCGGCGGCTTGGGTGGCGGCGCACCCTCCAACGTCGCGAGCCTCTGCTCGAGGCCTGTCAGCCGCTCGTCGTACTGGGCTCTCAGCGCCTCGAAATCTCGGCGCAGTTGATCCATCTCCTGTCGCAATGCCTGCGCGTTCTCCTGCGCGGAACTCGTCGCGGGGGTAAGAGAAACACCCATGATGACGAGGGTCGAAACCGTGACTCCCCGGATGGCGCGCATGACAAACACCTCCATCGTGGCCGATACGCCGGCCCGGGCGGCGACGCCGCCCCACAAACGCCGACTAGTGGACGATGACGCGTGAAACGAGAAGGCCTACACCAGGGCCGGCGGAGAACGACCGGTCGACCGCGCGACGAGCATGAGGCTGTTGGCGGCCAGGTCACGCGGAACGGCGCTGCCGGCATCGGTCAACTGCCCCGCACCGGGCGCCGTGGGGATTTGGGGATCGGCACCGACAGCGCTGGCAACACAGGCGGTGCAGTGATCCGGAGTCTTCAACTCGCAGGACAGGTCATGGTGCTCGAACGGCGTCGCGAACAAAAACAGCGCGTACAGCGCTACGCCGGCAAGCGCCGCAACCCGAAGGCGACTGGCATCACTGCCCGAGTTCGAGATCGCCACTTGAGACTACCATCCGGCAGATGATACGACGCGATCACGACGGCAACAACTGCTCGGCAACGGTGGCAAGGGGTCCCGTCCCGTGAACGTCTCGCGGAAGCTGGCGGACCAGGACGCGCGGCAGCCGGGCAAACCGTCGTGAGATCTCGTCGAGATACTCATCTTCCTGCGCCTTCCGCGCCTCGTAGAAGCTTCCTGACAACCCCTCGGGCAGGACACGATTCACGACGAGCGCGCCGACGTCCAGCCCGGTCTCGCGCAGCGCGTCTGCCGCACGTGCGGTCTCATCGATGGCGAGGCGCTCGGGAATCGTCACGAGCACGAATGAGGTCCGCCCGCGGTCGCTCACGTGAGACCGCAGCTCGACGAGGCGCTGGTACCGTCGATCGAGCGCGGAAAGCACCGGATCGGACGACGCGGCCGCATCACGCTGCTCCTGAGACGGGTGATCGATGCGCAGCGTCGCCCGGCGATGCCTGACGAGCGCTTGAATCCACGTTGTCATCGCTTCGGGCATGCGGAGGAGCTGCAGAGTGTGGCCGGTGGGGGCTGTGTCGAAGACGATGAGGTCCCATCGGGATGGCGCGGCATCGTTCGAGACAATCAGGTCGATCATGCGATCCAGCAAGGCCACCTCGCCGAGCCCCGGCGACGCCGCGGCCAAGTCGATCTGCTTTCGCGCGCGCTCCACGACGGTTGGGCTGAACATCTTCTCCATGTCGCGCTTGACCTGCTCGACGTATCGCCTCGACTCGCGATCGGGATTGATCTCGAGCGCCCAGAGCCGGGCCGAGAGCTGCCGCGGCTCTGCGCCGATGGGCTGTTGGAAGATATCCGCGGTCGAGTGTGCCGGATCGGCCGACACGAGAAGGACGCGCTTGCCTCGCTCGCTTGCCGCGAGCGCGTAGGCGGCCGAACAAGTCGTCTTCCCGACGCCTCCTTTTCCACCGAAGAAGATGACGCGCCGATCGATGAGCGTCAGCAGCACGGCAGCGCGCCGAGCGGAGAGTGGTCGATCCCCATCCGCTGGTGCCACGCGTGAAACTGCTCGAGCAGGTAGGGGTATACCTCGAGAAGATACAGCGTGGCCGGGTTGGGCAACGCTGTGGCCTCCATGAAACACAAGAGCGTGAAGAGGTCGTGCAGGTCCGCGGTCTGCTTCCGCAGCTCGCGCTCGTAGGGTCCGAGGGCCACGCCGCGCAGCACGTCCCCCAGCGCAGCCGCCAGCTTTCCCGCCCG
>Ga0182033_10001429_pt1 | contig 11992 bp, 11 predicted proteins | sample tim00Cox0000000H_FD_125968 | JGI IMG/M metagenome (GOLD analysis project Ga0182033, IMG submission 125968) | Lab enrichment of tropical soil microbial communities from Luquillo Experimental Forest, Puerto Rico - timezero.00C.oxic.00.000.00H | ecosystem: Environmental > Terrestrial > Soil >...
GAGGCGCACGTCACGTTGGGCAGCATCAGGGACATCTACGATTGGGACTGGCCGGCCGGGGAACGCGAATACGAGCGGGCGCTGGAACTGAGCCCTGGCTATCCCGCTGCGCATCATGGCTACGCCGACCACCTCGCCGCCCTGGGCCGGACTAAAGAAGCCATCAGCGAGATCCTTAAGGCCCAGGAGCTCGATACCCTCTCGCTGGTCTACAGCATGGAAGTGGCTTGGAACTGGTTCATGGCCCGGGAATACGATCGAGCCTTGGAGCAGTCCCTCAAGACGCTGGAGATGGAGCCGCTTTTCACCCCTGCCCAGCATACTCTCGGCCTAGCCTACGAACAGATGGGCAAGTATGAGGAAGCCATCGCGGCATTTGAAAAGGCGCTGACCGGCTCGGGAAGGAATCCCGTCCCTCTCGCCGCTATGGCGCACGCTTACGCGCGAGCGGGGCGCCGTCGCGAAGCGACCGAGAAACTCAACGAACTGCGGCAGTTCGCCAGAGAAGCCTACGTTCCCCCTTACTGGTTCGCGCTCCTGCACACCGGCCTGGGCGAGAAGGACGCGGCGTTTGAGTGGCTGGAAAGGGCCTACGCGGGGCGGGACGTGTGGCTGGTGTGGCTCAAGCGTGAGCCGCGATTTGATGTGCTGCGCTCTGACCCTCGCTTGGAAAACCTGCTCCGGCGCATCGGTCTCTTACCCTGAGTTGGGCCTATTGGAGTTTCCGCCGAATGCCCTCCAGCGCCGTCTGGGCCAGCGTGTAGTCCGGGCACATCCGCAGGGCCTGTTCGAAGTGCTGCCGGGCCCTCGCGTACATTTCCTTTGCCGCGTACACACGCCCCAGGTTGTAGTGGGGAAAGTGATAGGACTCGTAGCGTCGCGCTTGGAGCGCCCGTTCCAGCCAGGGTGCGGCCTCGTCGTACTGGCCCTTCTCAATCAGGTAAGCCCCGATATCGTTGTAGGGGTTGCCGAACTCAGGGTCGATCTGGATGGCCTTCTTGCACTCCTCGATGGCCTCCATCACCCGGCCTTGGAAGTGATAAGTCCAACCCAGGAAGGTGTAAGCCTCCGCCGTCGGGTGGAGATCGAGAGAACGTTTGTAGAGCTCTACCGCCATGTCGTACTCTCCGCCCGCCTGGTACTGGTAGGCCTCTTTCAACAGGTCCCACGCCGACTGCAGTTTTTCGACATTCATCGCTTTCCCCCCAATCCAAGAATGTAACTAGCACGGGCCGTCGGAGTTTGTCAATCCTCACCATTTCCCTATTGGTCGGCGGTATAATCTCGCCGCCGGACGAAGTGCAGGGTTCGAGGCCTCAGGTTTAGGGTCCTCGACTGGGCGCCTAGTTCAACTCCCGATATCGCAGGCCCATCGTCAAGCGGACCCGCAGACCGGCGCTGGAAACTTGGTCTATGCCCCAACAACGCTGGCTGCGCATCATCCCAGTCGCCTTCATTATGTACACTATAGCTTTCGTCGACCGGACAAACATTTCGCTCGCACTGCCGTCCATGAGCGCCGATCTCCGCATGAGCCCCACCCAGGCGGGCGCCGCAGCCGGCGTCTTCTTTTGGGGATACCTGCTGTTGCAGATTCCCGGCGGCTATCTGGCGCATCGCTGGAGCGCCAAGCGCTTCGTGAGCGTCCTGCTCGTGGTCTGGGGACTCTGCTCTGCCGCCACTGGACTGGTCGGCACGTGGCGTCAATTCTTGGTGATGCGACTTCTGCTGGGGGTAGCCGAAGGCGGGGTTTGGCCGGCGACCCTGGTGCTGCTTTCCAGTTGGTTCCCTCGCGCCGAGCGGGCGCGCGCCAACGCTTACTGGATGTTGTGCCTGCCCGTCGCCGTGATTTTCTCTTCGCCGCTTTCCGGCTGGATCCTGGGACGGTGGAGCTGGCGGATCCTGTTGATCTCCGAAGGCGCTCTACCCTTCCTCTGGCTGGCGGTTTGGTGGTACTGCATCAGCGACCACCCGCATCAGGCGCGATGGATCTCGGCCGAGGAACGCGATCACCTTGAAAGCACGCTGCGCCGGGAATCGAGTGAACTCGAGCCTGCCTCTTCCGAGTCATATCTGCGCGCTTTGTGGCGTCCTCAGGTCCTTCTCATGGTAGTTATTTACTGTCTGGATAGCAGCGGAAATTATGGTTACCTCTTTTGGTTACCCACTGCTCTGGAAAACACCAAGAAGATGAGTAAGGTGCAGGTCGGATTCCTGTTCGCTGTTCCCTACATCGTGACGGCAATAGGCATGGTCCTGATTTCCAGGCACTCGGATAGGACCCGCGAGCGACGCGCGCACGTTGCCTTCGCCCTTGCCTGGGGCGGGCTACTTCTGCTCGCGAGCGTGCTGGCGAGCGGGCATGCTCCAACCTTGTCGTTTAGCCTGATTGCCCTGGTTGGAGCAGGATCATACGGCGTACTCGGCCCTTTCTGGGCCATACCTACGGAAACGCTTCCCCGCTCCGTTGCCGGTTCCGCCATGGGACTCATCAACGCGCTGGGCAACCTGGGCGGGTATCTCGGGCCACTGGCCGTCGGGTATCTCAACCAGCGCACCGGAAACTTCTTGTTTGCGTTTGGAGCGCTCAGCGCCGGATTTCTGACAGCTTCGGCGCTGTCGTTGCTGTTGGCGCCAGGCCGTCACAAGAATTCGGTATAGTCAAGTTACGTAACTCAATTTTAGATACGCATATATATAACACACCCGGAAGTACTTGTGCCGCACGCCGCAATCGCCCCTGCAGTCGGCGCTTTTGTGATAAGCTTTGCACGCTAACCCACCGGGCTCACGCCGGTTTCTCTGCGGTGGCGCGTGATCCCTCTGGGAAGACGAGCCAACGAAGGGAGGCCCACGATGAAACGCTCAAGTACATTTTACCTTGCGGTTTTTATTGCGATAGCAACGCTGGGTTCCTGTCAGAAGCCTTACCATGAAGATACTGAACGCTACGTCTTCGTGGCGGCTAACGTCAAACTTCCCTATTGGGAAAGGGCGCAAGAAGGCTTCATGGACTCTGCCAAGGTGCTGAAGGTCAAGGCGGAGTTTACTGGTCCAGACCGTTACGATCCGGACGCGGAACTGAAAGCTTTCCAGGATTCGGCAGCGTCACACCCTACGGGGATCCTGGTTTCACCTGCCCGCCCAGAAATCTTCAAGGACGCTATCAACACCGCTGTCCAGGCCGGCATCCCGGTGATTTGTGTGGACTCGGACTCGCCTGCCTCCCAGCGTCTGCTGTTTATTGGTACCAACAATTTCCGGGCGGGCGTGGAAAGCGCTGAACAAATTGCCGCACTTATGCACGGACACGGCTCGCTGGTTCTGATTACCATCCCCGGCCAGTTCAACCTCGACGAGCGGGCGCGCGGTGTGCAAGAAGCCTTGAAGAAGTATCCTTCCGTTCACATTACCAACATCGTCAACGACAGCGGCGTTTCGCAGCTCGCTGCGGACAACCTCTCCACCTTGCTACAAAGCAAAGCGCCGATGGACGGCATTCTCTGCCTGGAAGCTTCGGGTGGGCCGGGTGCCGCCAAAGCGCTTGATAGGGTGGGCATGGCCGGGAAGATCCCCCTGGTGGCCATGGACGCGAATCCCGAGACTCTGGAATGGATCTCGAAAGGGGTTATTGCCGCCACCGTCGCCCAGAAGCCCTATAGCATGGCCTTCTATGGTCTGCGGTTGCTGGATGACCTCCACCACAACGTCGTTCACCAGTTCCAGGACTGGCGGACCGCGCCTACGTCGCCGCTGCCGCGGGTGATTGACACGGGAACAGCAGTCATCAATGCCAAGAACGTCGAAGACTTCAAGGATGCGCTGGCCACGGCTGCCGCAACGCACTGAGAGAGCGCGCGTCCATGGAACCACGGTGAAGGGCTGCATTCCACCCTTGAGGTGCGTGGACGTAGCAGTGGAACAGCCATGTCCCTCGTTGTGAGGAACCATGTGAGCGACGGACATACTCAGAGGGGCCAGAACTCTAAGATTTGTGCGGTGCCTTCTCCCGAAGGTGGTTGCGGATGAATTCGATGATGTCCTCGGTGGACGCGCCGGGCTGGAAGACTTCAGCCACGCCCGCCTGCTTCAGGCCAGGAATGTCTTCGTCTGGGATAATGCCGCCCACCAACACCGCGACGTCGTTCATCCCCTGGGCGCGCAGCAGCTCGCAGATCCTCGGCATGATGGTGTTGTGGGCGCCGGAAAGTATGGAGATGCCAATGGCGTCGACGTCTTCCTGCACAGCGGCGCTGACGATTTGCTCCGGCGTCTGGCGTAGGCCGGTGTAAATAACTTCCATGCCGGCGTCGCGCAGGGCGCGGGCAACGATTTTGGCCCCACGATCGTGACCATCGAGGCCGGGCTTCGCAACCAGGACTCGAATGCGTTTATCCATAAATTCATTGGGCGGTGGCCGAGAAGCTATTCAAACAACGCGGCCAGCGACAGGGAGAATCCCGGAAGGATCTCCGGGTCCTCCAACACGGCGTCCGTCCCGCGCAGCACGGTGACACCACCCTCGCGAAAAATGTGGACTTCACGCGCTTTGGGGTAAATGACCCAAACCACCTTCGATCCCGCAGCAAGATACTGATCAACTCTGCGGTTGAGGTCCTCGGCTAGGTCATTGGGTGAGACCACCTCTATGGCTAACGCCGGCGCGCCCGGGATGCGCCGGTCGAGGTTGATCTCGCGCATACGCTCCGCTGGAACAAAGGAGACATCAGGAATCCGGACTACTCCGGGCGAGAGTTCATACCCAGTCTCGATGAAAACCGTGCCCAGTTTTCGCTCGTCGGCGAAATTACCCAAAAAGCGTGCGGCCTTATCCCGTACGAGGTTGTGCCGCGGCATGGGTTCGGTCATGGTGACAAGCTCCCCCTCGTCCAGTTCGTACTGGATGCCTTCCCGGAGCGCAAGCTGGTCGAACTCTTGAATTGTCAGCAGCGTCTTGGTTGCCATCTTGTTTGTCCTCCTAGCGCTAAGCCTGTCGCGCTACCTGAACGCCGGCTCCTCGTATATCCCGAACGCACCCCGCAGAACGTCGCACATTTCGCCCAGCGTGGCGTACCTTCGTACACACTCGAGGATGAAAGGCATCAGGTTTCTATCCGTGCTTGCTGCCGATCCCAGTGCCTCCAGACTCGACTGCACGCGAGCGTTGTCGCGCTGCTTCCGCAGTTCGGCCAGCTTGCGGCGCTGCGCCTCGGCTACACCCTCGTCGATCACCAGGATATCGATGGGCCGCTTCTCCTCGGTCACGAACTCGTTCACACCCACGATCAATTTCTCTTTGCGCTCCAGCTGCCTTTGATAAGCATAGGCTGCTTCGTGGATTTCCCTTTGAGGGAAGCCTTTCTCGATAGCAGCCACCATGCCCCCCAGTGCGTCGATCTTATCGAAGTATTCGTAGCAGGCGCGCTCCGTCTCCAGGGTTAGCTTCTCCATGAAGTAAGACCCGCCGAGCGGATCGACGGTGTTGATCACGCCGCTCTCGTGGGCGATCACCTGTTGAGTGCGCAGAGCCAGAGTCACCGCCGACTCGGTGGGCAGGGCCCAGGCTTCGTCGAGCGAGTTGGTGTGCAACGACTGCGTTCCTCCCAGCACGCCCGCCAACGCCTGGAGGGTGGTTCGGACAAGGTTGTTGTAAGGCTGCTGGGCGGTCAGCGAACAACCCGCTGTCTGGGTATGGAAGCGGCACAGCCAAGAGCGAGGGTTCTTCGCGCCGAAGCGCTCCCGGCACACATGGGCCCAGACCTTGCGCGCCGCACGGTATTTGGCGACCTCCTCAAAGAGGTCGTTGTGAGCGTTGAAGAAGAAGCTGAGCCGGGGCGCAAACTCGTCCACGTCGCAACCCCTTCGCATCACCCATTCCACGTACTCGATGCCGTCACGCAGGGTAAACGCCAGCTCCTGCACCGCCGTCGAGCCGGCTTCGCGAATGTGGTAGCCGCTAATGGAGACGGGATTCCAGCGCGGCACCTCGCGCGCGGCGAAAGTGATTGTATCCACCACCAGGCGCATCGAAGGCCCGGGCGGGAAGATGTACTCCTTCTGGGCGATGTATTCTTTCAGAATATCGTTTTGAGTGGTGCCGGAAATCTTTTTCCAGTCGGCGCCGTTCTTCTCCGCCACAGCCAGGTACATCGCCCAAATAATGGCGGCGGGCGAATTGATCGTCATCGAGGTCGTGACCTGCTCAAGCGGCAGGCCGCGCAGCAGGACTTCCATGTCCGCCAGAGAAGAGATGGCCACCCCGCACTTGCCCACTTCACCCTCGGCCAGCCGGTGGTCACTGTCGTACCCCATCAACGTAGGTAGATCGAACGCGATGGAGAGGCCGGTCTGACCCCGACCGAGCAGATAGTGGAGCCGCTGGTTAGTGTCCTCCGGGGTGCCGAAGCCTGAAAACTGCCGCATCGTCCAGAGCCTGCCCCGGTACATCGTGCGGTGAATGCCGCGCGTGAAAGGATGCTCGCCCGGATCATTTAGGTCGCGGGCGTAGTCGAAGGCTGCAAGGTCGGCGGACGTGTAGACCTGCTGAATCGGCACGCCCGAGAGGGTAGTGAAGGGTTTCTGGGGCCTCGATTTCAGTTGATCCGCGGCCGGTGCCACGGGCTCAGCACTAAACGGGCTTGGCGGTTCGAGTTGGTCAGTTGTGGCGCTTGCTGGTGCCTTCTGGTGGTCGCTGGCCACACTGGAATTCTATGTCAGGAGCCCGCCGGGTGACAAGAGCCAAGCAGTTGCAAGAGCTTGCATACGCCGCCGGTTTTCCCGCAATGCGGCGCGGATCGAAACCGGTTCGGTCAGGGTAGACCCCGCACCCTAGCCATTTCCAGCGGCACCGCACTCGAACCCTGCAGGCTCGGTCGAAGGCGGATGTCCAATGTCTGAGCTCGGCCAGCTCTGACGCCCAGACTGCTGTTTTCGTAAAGAGAAAAGCCGTTACCTCCTGCCCATATCGTATACTTGCCTGGAGACAAGTCGCCGATAGCATAGTTACCCCGAGCATCGGTGATGCCAACCTTGACTCGCCCTTGTCCTGTGATTGCTGCCACCACCGCCCCGGAAACGGCCGCGCCGGAACCATCCGTCACTCTTCCACGCAGGCTTCCCGGGACGGATCGGGCGTTGAGCACCGTGGAGAGAATCAGCATGGAAATAGTAGTTCGCAACATCTGCCTATTTGGAAGCTGAAGGGAGCCGCGCGGGTTTGCTCGTGAAGCGTTAAGCCGAAGCAAAAACTTCCCTTGCGACAGCCCTAACATCTCGGCGGCGTTGGCACTGCATAGCTTAGCCCGCAAACTTGTAACCGAGACCCAAAACGGTCAGGATCAACCGAGGCTGCTTGGGGTCGCTCTCAAGCTTCTGGCGCAATCCTGCCACGTGAACATCGACGGTGCGCGTGCCTGTTGTGGAGCCGTACCCCCACACTTGCTCAAGCAGTTCGCTGCGAGAGAGCGTAGCGCCTCGGTGCTCGATGAAGTAGCGTAACAACTGGAATTCGCGAGCTGACAGAGCGACAAGCTGCCGATCGCGCCATACCTGGGTGCGTCGCAGGTCAACTCGAATCGGACCGATCTGATGAACGGTCCCAAGGGATGCTGGCGTGCTTGGTGCTCGTCGGAGCAGCGCTTCAACGCGAGCCAACAGCTCGAGCATGTCGAAGGGTTTGGTGACGTAGTCATCGGCGCCAATCTTCAAGCCAAGCACCTTATCCACGGTCTGGCTGCGCGCCGTGAGCATCAGAATCGGCACAGCCAAACCGTTTTGTCGAAGATCACGACACACGTCGATACCACTCTTCTGGGGAAGCATGAGGTCGAGGATGATGAGGTCAAAGGGATCGTTCAGTGCTCGGTCCAGTCCCTGGCGTCCATCCCGAGCGGCCTCCACCCAATAACCCTCCTTACGCAAGCGGTCACCCGAGGGTAACCACCAAGCCTGCTTCATCCTCCACTAGCAGTATTTTCCCGTTCAGCCCCGCCCCCTGAACGGCCTCCGGAGGCAGGACATTCGCAGCGGGACCTTCTGCACCGGGGCCGGAGTTCCGCCGAGTACGATTCACTTCACCCTCAGCTTTTGTTGTCGTACCCACGTTAGGTCGTACCATCCAGCGCGGCGCTTCCGTCCATCCAGGCCGGGACGCGCAGGGTGAAAGCGCTGCCTCTTCCCGGAACACTGCTGACGGTTAGTCTGCCGCCCATAGCTTCAGTGATACGCTTGGCCAAGCTGAGGCCCAAGCCAGTGCCATGGATTTGGGCGGATTTTGCCGCCCGACTTCGATAGAAGGGCTCAAAAATGTGAGTCAAGTCCTCACGCTCAATCCCCATCCCCTTGTCCTCGACGCGAACCTCGATCTCAGGGCCCCGGTTTGTCTCAACCAGTTGCCCACGAATTCCCAGCCAGCGCCTGTCACGCCCATACTTTAGCGCATTGCTGATCAGATTCTGGAGGCACTGCGTGAGCGCGCCGGCGTCGGCCAGTGCCGGAGGCATGCCGGGCTGGACCTGCTTGTCCACCGTGAAGTCGGCCGCATCGATCGTGCAGTCTGCTCCTGACAGCACCCGGTCGAGGATTTCCCCAACGTCGACAGGACGAATTTCGTAGGGCCGCTGCCTCGCCTCACCTGAGGCGAAAAGCAAAATTTGCTCTACCATGCCGGAGAGTCGGTGAACTTCACTTCCGATGAGCGCTCCGTACTGCTTTACGTGCTCTTTGGCTTCCACGACTCCGGCAGCCAGGTTGTCGGCTGCCGATGAGATTACCGCCAACGGAGTGCGCAGTTCATGCGAGACTCCGGCGACAAACTCCACTTGGAGCGCTGCCAGCCGCTGCGCTCGCCCCGTCCAGACGACCAGCATCGCCATACCCACTGCAAGCACCAAAAGAATTCCAAAGCTGACCGCCAGATTTCTGCGCCGCCCGGCAGCCACGGCGTCCTCGACGGATCCCGAGCGGTGCTTGACGACGAGTTGCCAGCGTCCGTGCTCCGGCCGCTCGACGACCACAGGTGATCGCAACCTCTGCACAAGCTGGCCATTTTGAGGAAATAGCGAAAGGTGTTGAGGCGGGCCGAGGCCAAGCCCTCCGCGTACTCCATGCCCTCTCGCCTCACGCCTGTCAAGGTACTCCTCGCGGCGAGGACCAAAGAGCTGGATCATGGCATCGTGGCCCGTAAGGATCTGATTGGGTGGTACCGGATCGGAAACGTAAACTGGAGCGGCCTGATTGCTGCTTAAAACCGCGACTTGGTACAGCAGCCCAGAAGCACTACCAAAGTATCGCTGTGCCAGTTCGGCGAAGACCTGCTTCTGAAGGCAAATTCGGTCCAACTCGATCACCAGGTAACCGGAAACGTCGAGGTCGGGACCGCCCTCCACCCTGCTCTTCCGTACCTCAAGGAGTGGGCGAACCAGCGCTGGGACGCTTCCCTCCAGCGTCCAGGCAAAGGGTGGGTGCCCGGCGCCTAAAATGCCCAACCGATCTGGCGGCTTCAACCTCAATTCCCCACACAACTCCGCCAACCGTGGGGGACAGGCGACAGCCTCGAACTGCCCGGTATCCAGACTCAAACGAAACAGACCGGAATGCGGCTCGCGCAGTTCCCGCAAAAAGACGTCGGCCACGAGATCAGGGTAGGGCGTACTTCGCCGCCATTCCTGGTAGCGCTCTGCAAACGCTTGCTCGGCACCGCTTGGTACTCCCACTGGGTCGAGCTCGAAGGCCGAGCCGAGGCCCGCGAGTTCGTGGTGCAGGTCTTCCCGAAACTGGTTCATAGCGGTGCGCAGAGTCGTTTGCATGCGATCGCGTTCGGCTTCGCTCACTCGGCCAATCCAGGAGTATTGCAGGGCGGCTAACACGACCAGGATGAATCCTAGACCCGCCGCGAGTCCCCAGTGAGGAAACGACAGTTTTGAGGCCAGTCGCATAGTAGGAGTAGACGTAGAACAACCCTCGCAGGATACATCAGTCACGGTGTTACGCCGTAGGACTCTGCAAGGTGCAGACATTCACTGTGATGCGAAAAGTTGCCATCAGGGTTCAGAATGCTTGGGACCCGATCCCCAAGCTTTGGGGCTGCCTAGCCTCGCCCGGCAGGTTACCGTGCGCTCGGTCCGCAGTAGAAACTGCCAGGCTGGAGCGTGTTAACGCGGGGTAAGGAAAGTTTTACCTCGACTTAACTGGTGGGAAGGAAACCTTTCCGCCGTCCGGTGTCGTCTTATCCTCCGGGAGCCAGTACGATACTCGATTCAAAAAAGACGGAGGCAAGAGATATGAATACCAAGCCGCTGCTTTCCATGACGGACGGTGATCTGAAGAAATGGAGGACAGGAGGACGCAACGAAAGAACCTATCTTCTACTGCTTGCTTTGGCAATCCTGGGCATGATGTTGGTGGGGATCAAAGTAGCCTCGTCAGCCCCCTTTCCTCAGGCGGGCCAACAGCAGGGTTGGCACCATGGGCCTGGGCCCATGGGGCCTGAGCAACAGTTAGGATGGCTCAGCGACCAGCTCAAGTTGACCGACGATCAGAAGGCAAAGATCAAGCCTATTCTTGAGGACGAGCACAAACAATTGTCCGCCCTCCGCGGGGATACTTCGCTCTCTCGCGAGGAGAAGCAAGCCAAGTTCAAACAAATCCACACCAGCGCGTACGAGCAAATCAACCCCATTCTGACCGAGCAGCAGCAAGCCACACTGAAGCAACTTCAGCAGCAACGGCACCAGGGGATGAAGGCTCGGCACCAGAACGGCAGCGATGAGTCCGCCGCGCCGCAGAGCCAATGAAAGCACAACTTCGCGCTTCCTTAGCCTGCTCCGCCATCGACGATTTGCAGGGATACATACGGCTCGGATTAAGTGTCCCCAGAGCGGCCACAGGTTGAAATCCTCAGCCCGGCTCTCCAACTCGCATCTTGCGTTATGATATCCCTTAGGGCCAGCCTTTAGGTCCGGAACCGACGGTCCCGCATGAGCGACCCGGGTACAACGAGAGTGAAGTTCTCGTTCGCGGGGGCACAGCGGGCCAACCAATCGGTCGAAAACCAGCGTCGAAAGAGGGAGATTTCTGTGGAGCTTGTGGAGAGATTTGCATATGAATATGAAGATGAAAATCATGACGGTCTTGTTAGCTTGGTTTCTGGGCGCAGCTCCTGCGCGGGCTGTTCTCGGCCAGCCCGCGAGCTCGGTGCAATCGGATCAGGCCTACTTCCGCGGAATGCTTGCGCAGGTAGCGCGCCAGGGCTACGAAGTGCACCAAATCAGCGCACCCGAAGGCACTGTTGTTCGTGAATATGTTTCGCCGCAGGGTACCGTCTTCGGGGTGTCGTGGCAAGGGCCTGTCATGCCTAATCTGTCTCAGTTGCTGGGGTCGTACGCGGCGGATTTTCAGCACGCCTCACAGTCTCCCCACCCGCGGCGCGGTCCGCTGGTGGTGCGCAATGACAGGGTGGTGATCGAATCGGGTGGACACATGCGCGCCTTCCATGGGCGCGCCTACCTGCCCAGTCTTCTGCCCAACAATCTCACTCAGGCGGTTGTGCAATGAACTTGCGGAGTACTTCGATTGCTGACGTTGTTCGCCTCGGGTCCGTCGTCCTGTTCTCGGCGGGGCTGTTTACTATGATCGGTTGCGGCGGCGGCAGTAGCAGCAGCGGCGATGGCGGCGGTACCATGATCACGGTTTCCGTCTCGCCCTCCACGGTCAATGTGGCGCTTGGAGCGCAGACCCAGTTCAAGGCCACGGTGACAGGCACTTCGAACACCGCCGTAACCTGGGAGGTGAACGGTGTTACCGGCGGCAGCGGTAGCACAGGCACCATCAGCAGCAGCGGTAATTATACGGCTCCGGCCACGGTTCCTTCGAGTACGGTGACGGTAACGGCGGTTTCGCAGGCCGATACCGCCGTGTCCGGTTCCGCCACCGTTACTTTCCCGTCGATCGCGGTTTCCGTCTCGCCCACCACCGTCACTGTCGCGTTTGGAGC
>Ga0182033_10001440_pt1 | contig 11943 bp, 9 predicted proteins | sample tim00Cox0000000H_FD_125968 | JGI IMG/M metagenome (GOLD analysis project Ga0182033, IMG submission 125968) | Lab enrichment of tropical soil microbial communities from Luquillo Experimental Forest, Puerto Rico - timezero.00C.oxic.00.000.00H | ecosystem: Environmental > Terrestrial > Soil >...
ATCCTCCCGGAGGAGTGGATCCCGAGGCGTACGCGCGCGTGATGGCGCTGAACGATTACCTGTTCGGCGAACTGCGCTTCACAGGCAATGACCTGCACTTCGAGGATCCGCGCAACAGTTTTCTGAACGAGGTGATCGACCGCCGGACCGGCATCCCGATTACGCTCGCGCTTCTGTACATCGAGGTCGCCCGGCGGGCCGGGATCCACGTCGAAGGCATCAACTTTCCGGAACACTTTCTGGTGAGGTGCCCGACGCCGCGCAGCCAGCCGTACACGGAGGACCTGATCATCGATGCGCACCATGGCGGCGCGCTGCTCTCGGAGGCTGCGTGTAGGCGAATGCTGCGGCGGCGCGCGAGAGGTGCCCGGCCGGACGACCTCGAGGAGGGTCAAGAGGCCGAAGAGCGCGACCGGGTCCTCGAATCACGGGTGTTCGCGCACGCCACCAAGCCGCAGATGATGTCGCGGATGCTCCTGAACCTGAAGAACATCTACGTGCGGATGCACTCATTTCCCCAGGCCAGAGACGTGACCGAGCTCATGCTCGCGGTCGACCCGTCCTCGGCCAGCGAGCTGCGCGACCGCGGCCTGCTCGCCTACCACCTCAACGACTTCCATACAGCATTGCGTGATCTGCAGGCCTACCTCCGACTGTCTTCAGGGGCCGATCTCGACGCCGACTCACGCGAAGAGCACGAGCAGATCTGGGAGCACATCAAGGCGCTTCGCAGAAGGGTTGCATCGCTGAACTGACGCTGGGCGTGCCGCCTCCGCTACTCTGCCACTTTATCTTCGCTGGCCCTCTGGACACTCTTTGAGCAACGGACAAGCGCCGCATTGCGGATCAGCTTCGGTGCACATCTTTGCACCGTGGTGATTCAGATATAAGTATGCCTGGCGATAGACCGACAGGTCGGATGGAAGCCCGGCGTGGAGCGCTTCGCGGACAGAACGGGCGGTCTTGGTGAAATCCTTGTGCTCTTCGCCGAAGCCAAGCCGCCTGGCGACCCGGCTGACCCGCGCGTCGATGGGCATCACAGGATGATCTGCGCCAAAAAGCAGCATCCGGTACGCGCCGGCTTCGCCCATCTGCGGGATCCCCTTCAAGGCGCGCCGCGCCGGCACCAGCGGGCCCCGGATCACGGTAGGGAGATCAGGCAGCTGGCGAAAGCGATCGACGCCTCTTCTGAGCGCCGTGAGTCGTTGCTTGGGGTACGGCCCGGCGAGGGACACGCTCTCCTCGAGCTTCTTCTGGGGCGCCCGCCACATCGCGTCAGGTGTCAGGGCCCGGATGCGCTTCAAGGCCGCGAGCGCCGCGTCGCGCTTGCGCGGCGTCGAGTGTCCCGAAAGCACTTCCCAGACGAACAGCGTGAACGGGTCTTCGGGAGGCGCCGGCAACGCGCCATAGAACTTCCGCAGGCGATCGACGAGCGCCTCGAGCCTCGTCACTGAGCCTTCGCGATCTCGTCATACAGAATCGCGGAAGCCACGATGCCGCTGTGGAAGTTTCCGACGTCGAGCTTCTCGTTGGGCGCGTGCGCGTTCTCATCGGGCAGGCCGACGCCGAAGAGCACGGACGGAAGGCCCAGCTCCTCCTGAAATGTCGACACCACCGGAATCGACCCGCCCTCACGCGTATACACGGGTTTCTGTCCGAATCCCTTCTCGATCGCGCGGCCGGCGGCCTTCACGAACGGGTTGTCGTACGACGTCATCCACGGCTTACCGCCGTGCATTCGGGTGACTTTGACGTCGACCGTCTTCGGCGCGATGTCGAGGACGTGCGCCTCGAATAGCTTCGCGATCTTGTCAGGATCCTGGTTCGGCACGAGCCGCATGCTGACTTTCGCCATCGCCACCGCGGGAAGCACGGTCTTCGCGCCCTCGCCGGTAAACCCGGACAGCAGACCGTTGACCTCAAAGGTCGGCCGCGCCCACGTCCGCTCGAGCGTCGTGTAGTCGGTCTCGCCGTAGACCTTCGGGATGCCGAAGTCCTTCTTGTACTTTCTCTCGTTGAACGGGAGCGAGGCCCATGCTTTTCGCTCCTCCTCCTGCAGCGGTACCACGTCGTCATAGAAACCAGGGATCTTGACGCGGCCGCCGCGGTCCTTCATTTGCGCGAGCATCTGGGCGAGAACGATCGCAGGATTCGCAACGGCGCCGCCAAACGATCCGGAGTGGAGGTCCGTGCTGCTCCCCCGCAGGTCGATCTGGCAATAGACGAGACCGCGGAGCCCATAGCAGATCGATGGGACCCCCCGGGCAAACATCGGCGAGTCGGAGATGACGACGACGTTGGCGGCGAGATCGGATCGGTGGGCGCGGACGAAATCATCCAGGTTGACGCTGCCGACCTCCTCCTCGCCCTCGAGGATGAACTTCATGTTCACGGGCAGGCGAGCGCTCTGCTTCAAATGAGCCTCGACGGCTTTCAGATGCATGAAGACCTGACCCTTGTCGTCGGCGGAGCCGCGCGCGTAGATTTCGCCGTCACGGACCGTTGCTTCGAAGGGCGGCGATTCCCACAGCTCGAGCGGGTCGACGGGCTGGACGTCGTAGTGTCCGTAAAACAGGATCGTCGGGGCGCCGGGGGCGCCAAGCCAGTCGCCGTACACGACGGGGTTTCCCGGCGTCTCGATCAGGCGAACGTTCTGCAAGCCGATTCGCCGCATCTCGTCGGCGCACCATTCCGCGCAGCGTTTGACATCGCCGGCGTGCTGCGGCAGCGCGCTGATGCTTGGGATGGCGAGCAGCACCTTCAGCTCGTCGAGATACCGATCGCGGTTCACGTTGATGAAGTCGATGATCTTCTCCATGCGGCCATGGCCTCCCGTATTTGTTCCTGCAATGGCGCCGAGGCCCCGTGCTCGTCCTCCGCGAGCTTCTCGAGGTGGGCGCACACGTTCTCGCGGGCCGCGGGCATCAGGGCGGCATCGAGGCCATGATAGATGCTTTCGGCGATGGCCTCCACCGTCGTATGCCCTGCGCGCAGCGCAGCGATGACCTGCTGCTCACGCTGCCGTCGATGCTCGAGGTAGGCGGTGATGAGCGCCTGTGGATGCTCCACGCGCGGGCCGTGCGCGGGAAGCAGAACGACCGGGTTGAACGTGAGCACCCGCTCGAGCGAGTGCATATAGTCGGCCAGGTTGCCGCCGCGGCTCGCATGGATCATCACGCTGGTCCCGAGCGCGACGAGATCGCCGGTGAACATCGTGCGGCTGGCTTCGTGCCAGAAGGCCAGGTGATCCGGCGAATGACCTGGCGTCGCGACGACCGTGATCTTTTCCTCAGCGGCTTGCACCTGGTCGCCGTCACAGAGTGCGCGCCAGGCGACAGGAAAACGATGGTCTTCTTCTGGCCAGGGATGCTTGAGAAATTCGGCATCCGGCTGTGCCGCTGCAAGAGCGGTCGCGCCGCCAGCGTGATCGGCGTGGCCGTGGGTCACAAGCACGTGAGTGAGCCGTGCGTGGCGAGCGTCGAGCGCGGCCGCGAGATCCGCAAGGTGCCCTGGAGCACCGACGCCGGCGTCGATGAGCATCGCCGTGCCGCCCTCTGCGGCCAGGAGGTATGTGTTGTTCCCGGTTCCCGTCATCGGGCCGGGGTTGCCTGCAGTAAGAAGGAGCGGGATCATCGATTCTGAGCAAGCGTGCACTTCAGTAAGGCGCGCGCTTCAGAAACTATAACGAACCGTCGTGGAGACGTTGGAATTGCGGTGATACTGGCCGATAAAGTCAGTGTCGCTGCCGGCAATGCCGACGCCGCTCAGGGTCACCCTCCAGTGCTGCCCTCGACTCTCCGAGTATTCGAATTTCGCGTAGAGACCTTGACCGTTCTGATGCACGACGCCCTCGAAGGCCAGACTGCGGCGCGGATCGACCGTGTACGACGCGCGGCCGACGATCGACTTCGCCAGCCCGCGGTCGGGCGCGAATGCGACGGCGGAGCGGTTCTCGGTGACGACGTCGCCGATGTAGCCGCCGATGAACACCCATTCGCCAGCCTGTCGTTCGAGCTGGATGCCGTACAAGACGTAATCGTCGGTCAAGACCGGCGGGAGCCCCTCCTCACCAGGCGTGGCCGGGGCGTCGCCCGGTCGCAGCGTGAAATACTCCGCCTCAACCTTCAGCGTAAACCAGTGCGTCGGTACGGCGGCGTCCGCGCCGTAGGCGCGAATGGCTGGGTACGCCCGCAAGAGCACCTGAGCCGGCGGCACGCCGACGACTGCCGACTCGATGGTCGGCAGGTGATTGAAGCCGTGAAAGAAGGACAGGGAATACTCGAATCCGGCGCCGACGTGACTCCAGCGTGCGCCTGCCTGGGCACCGCTCGGGAACACCGATCCGGCGTCGACAATGGGAACTGTGACGGCTTCTTGCGGCACTGAGGTCCAGCGTTGACCGAGCAGCGGCAGGCGGCTTGGCGTCAGGCGTGGTACCCAGACGCCCTCGAATGTTTCAGCGCCTCGCTGATACGAGGCGCGGGCCCCGATCACAGGCAGGAGCTCTGAAGAGATCACGTTGAGGAAGTCGCGCGGCGCGAAGCGGTCGGTTGGCGTGACGATGTCCGTCTTGCCCCAGCGGATGAATTGCTTGCCAACGTCGATGTTGAGGCCTCCGTGTGTAAACGTTCCCGCCAGCCTGCGCGCTGACAGACGGGGGCGCTGAATACCGCGGTCACCAAAGTCGAGGCGCCAGCCGGGCTCGACCTCATCGTGGGAGCTCGCGCGCACGTCGAAACCCGCGGCGAACTGCAGCCAGACGGCTGGCTTCCAAAAGACCTCTTCACGGACAAGGCCGTCGCCGACGACCTGCGTGGCATCGTTTGAGGTTGTCTGGGGGAAAAGGAACACGACGCCTTCAGCGAAGCCACGTTGCGTGAGTGTCTGTGCGTTGGTACCGCGTGCGCACACGAGGGCGAGCGCAAGGGCGAGCGCGGAGGCCCGCCTCATTGACGGCGAATGGCCAGCAGTGTGAAGTCGGCGTCGTTCAGATTGACGTTGTATTCGAGGCGGTCGAGCGTCAGGCGCGTGCGGCTGCCAACGCGGAGGTCGGACATCTCGAGCTGCCTGGCGGTCCAGATGCCCTGGACATTCCGGATGTCGGAGTATTGAAGACGCCGGACGACTTCGCTTTTGATGAAATTCTCAATTCGGGCGAGGGCGTAGTTGTCCTTGCGGATCCAGACGATGGCCTTGGTGTATTGCGATGATTTTGACTGCTTCGGCGCGGACTCGATTTTCCAACAGGCGGCCCCATCGACGACTTCCTCGCCGGCGAGTGAGTAGTCGTACTGATCGACGTCGCGCTCCTCGAGGTCCTCGAAGCTGAAATCGGTGCCGAAGAACCGTGTCGAGCGATCTTGCAGCGCGATGCGACGCTCACGTTCGATGGCCGGGGTCCACATCCACTGATCGGATGCGCGATCCGGATGATTCACGACGAGCAAGGCGACGCCCTTCACCTCCGAGGGCGCCGTGAATCGCAGGACCGCCTTACTCCGGCCGTTCGAGCCGAGGCGCTCGAACGTCCATCGCTTGTCGGTGATTCGACCCTTCCTGTCGAAAACCTGAAGCAGACCTTCATACCTTTGGGATTTCGCATCGGCGCGGCGCTGGGACTCGCCGACGATGTCGCGTGCGGTGTCCGCGCCGCGAAGCGTGACGGAGAGGGCGAGGGTGGCGACGATGAGGGCGTTTATTGCTGTGGCGGCGGGGCCCCACCCCGAGCGCGCGCTGGCGCTACTCATATTCCAACGCCTCCACGAGTGAGCCGTTGACGGCGGCCTCGGCGGGCCATACCGCTGCGATGAACGCGGCGCCGAGGATGAGCGGCACGAGCGCAAGCACCGTCGGGACAGGGAACGTGTAGTCGAGGCGCATGCCCGCGATGTCGTGGTGCACGATTTGGAGAATGTAGTACAGGTTCACCGCCCCCAGCGCGTAGCCAAGAATCAGGCCCAGGACGCCGATGACGAGCGCCTCGATCCAGACTGTCCGGCGAATCTGCCCCTTCAAGCCACCGACGGCTTGCAAGACGCCGAGCTCGCGCCGGCGATCGGTGATGGACACGGTCAGGGTATTCACGATCCCCAGGATCGCGACGAGCACGGCCACCGCAATCTGCACGGACGTCAACCCGAACCATTGATCGGTGATCTTCAGGATGTAGCGTTTCAGCTCGTTGTTCGTCAGCACAAACACCTGACGCTGTCCGGCAAATCGCTCGATGATGCGCCGGCGAACTTCTGGCACGTCAGCGCCTTTCTGTAAGTACACGCGAAATGCGTTCACTGAATCGTCGTTCCAATACTTGGTGAAGACGCGACGATCCATCAGGATCGTTCCCAGCTGGTCGGAGTAGTCGACGACGATGCCGACGATAGGCAGGTGGAGGGTTCCACCGGGAGTGGGAAGGTCGAGGATGTCGCCCAGCGAGAGGTGCTGCAGCTGCGCGAGGTTATCAGAGACCATCAAACCTTCGCCTGCTGCCGTCTTCCTGTACATTTCGGTGGCGTTGCCTTCGACCGGCTGGCGGCGTGCCGTTTGCGCGATGCCGTCGACCTCGATGGCCACCAGCATGACTGGAGACTTTCGAAACATGATGCGCCCGTCACGAACCATCTGAACGCGCTCGACACCGGCGAGGCCGGCAATCTGCGGGCCCATATCCGGCGGAAACCGAATCGTTCTGAGCACGATGCTCTCGGAGGGCAGGACGAAGAGATCCGGATTGAGCGCGGTGTTCATCCAATCGATGATCGAGTCGTAGCTGGAGCGTGCCATGCCGGCAAATGCGACGACGAGCGCGAGCGAGAGCATCAAGGCGGCCACGCTCGCGGAGGTGCGCCGGGGCGCTTGTATCAGGCTGTCGGCTGCCAGCGCGCCTTTGACGGGTCGAATCCATTTGAGGATGGGCCTTACCGTTCTGGCGAGCGCGAGCGATAGCAGCGGAGCGAGGAGCAGGGCTGCGACGATCGCCAGGAAATAGCCGGCGTAGAACCGAAGCATTCCCAACGCTCCGCCACCGCGGGGGACCATCAGACACACGATCGAGACGGCGCCGAGCACGGCGGCGATGATGGCTCGCATCCGGCTTTCACCCGCCGACAGCACCTGGTACTTGCCTTTCTGGAGGGCCTTGACCGGATCGACGGTCGCCGCGCTTCGCGCCGGAATTGCGGCTGCGACGATGCTCGTGACGACACCGATCGCCAGCGCCAGGAGGAGGAACGCTGGGCTGGTGGCGAGCTCGTCGGCGCGTTGGGCGACGCCGTACACGTCGGTGATGAGCGCGCCGATGGACGCGGCGATGGCGTGCGCGATGAGCACCCCGAAGATCAGGCCGCCCATCGATCCGATCAATCCGGTGATGGCGCTCTCGGCAAGGAACAGTCGGCGGATCTGGCTTCGTGTGGCGCCGAGTGCGCGCAGGATGCCGATTTCGGAGCGGCGCTGGGTCACCGCGATCGCGAACGAGTTGTAGATGATGAACATCCCGATAAAGAGAGCGAACAGGCTCGACATGCCGACCATGATCGAATACGCCGAGAGCATCGCTTCGAACTGTTGACCGCGGCCGGATGGCGGATCAACATCGAAGCCCGGGCCGAGCAGGGCGCGCAGCTCGGCCTGCGCCTCGGCGATGCTGCGGCCCTCCTTGATGGCGAGGTCGATGCGATCGAAGGAGCGGCCGCGGCCGAACATCTTCTGAGCCGCGTAGATGTCCATGATGGCGAGGTTGCCGCCAAAAGCGCTCGCCAGACCCGATGACTTCATGATGCCCCGGACGACAAAGGCTTTCTGACCTTCAACCGTTCCAAGGGTGAGGCGGCTGCCGGCGTCGAGCCGGTTCCTGGCGGCGAACTCGTTCGACACGATGAGCGAGTCGGGTTGCGCGAGGAATACCAGCGGGTCGTCGATGACTGCGTCTTCGCCGCTTTCCAGGTCGTAATCGCGGAGGCTGCGATCGCCGGTCATATCGATGCCGAGCACGAGGAGGCTGCCCTCGCCCTTCAGATTCGAGGCCTCTTTCACGTTCGAGTCAACTACCGCTTCGATGACGGGAACAGCGACCCGCACGGAGGGAGCGGCCTGGACCTTGTCAAGAACGGCTTCGCTGAAACCTGTTTCGCCGGCGCTGACCTGCAGTTCCGTCTTGCCGGCGATGCGGTCCACCGTTTGCGAGAACGCGAAGAGGACGCTCTGGTTCGCGGTGCGCATGCCTACGAAAACGGCGACGCCGAGGACGATGCCGGCCGTTGTCAGCATGGTGCGGAGCACGTGCTTCCGGAAATACGGCCAGCTGATGAGGCGGAGGAGCATCATGGCCGTGGGGTCGAGTGGGTCAGGTCGGATGCGTGGGTCGGGCCGGTCGTCGCGCGAGTATCGTTCGCGTGGATCTGATCAGAGACGACGCGGCCGTCGCGCAGAGTAATGGTGCGGTCGCAGCTTGCCGCGACTCTCAGGTCGTGGGTCACGAGCAAGACGGTGGAGTGCAAGCGACTGTGAAGGTCGCGGATAAGCGCCAGGATCTCGTCGCCGGTTCGCGTGTCGAGATTGCCGGTGGGCTCATCGGCCAGCAAGATAGGCGGGTAAACGGAGAGCGCTCGTGCGATTGCGACACGCTGCCGCTCGCCGCCCGAGAGCTCCTCGGGAAGGTGATTCAGGCGGTGCTCGAGCTGAACGAGGGCGAGGAGCTCGCGAGCGCGTTCGTCGACCTTCTTCCGGGGCCAGCCACGGAGATGGAGCGGCAACCCGACGTTCTCGAGGCTCGAGAGTGTCGGCAGCAGGTTGAAGAACTGAAAGATGAAGCCTATCTTGTCGCGGCGGACGCGCGTAAGAGCGTCATCAGTCAGGCTGGCGAGCGCTTCGCCATCGATGCGGACGTCCCCCTTCGTCGGTCGGTCGAGGCCGCCGACCAAGTTCAAGAGGGTTGATTTGCCCGAGCCGGACGGTCCCACGAGCGAGACGAGATCGCCGCGCGGGATGGAGAGGGAGATCTCGTCCAGGGCGGTGACGTTACGCTTGCCGGCGAACTCTTTGGAGACGTGGTCGAGGTCAATCATAGGCGGGAGAGGCAGGAAGGCCAGGGCTAACCGTTCGGTCCCTGTGAAGCAGCCGCCTGCCGCGGACATCGGGCTATTATGTGAAAACTTTCACAAATACGTCAATAGACGGTTTCAGCCGAAGAGCTGCGGACCGCACACGGCGGTCCTCTCAGACCCCTCAGGTGCCGCCGAAGCCGATAGTAACCTTGTCGCCGTCGACAATGACCGGTACTTCCCGGCGTCCCTTGCTGTAGCCGAGCATCCGCTCGAGTTCAGGCGCGTGGTTCTTGACGTTGATGTACTGGAACGCGACGCCGCGGCGTTGATAATCGTCGCGGGCGGCTTGCGTATACGGACACGCGTCCTTGCCGAAGATCGTGACCATGCCTGATTCTAGATCGGGAACAGCATTCATGGGGGCGCGCGGAAGTTCCCAGGCTTGTGTCGGATCACCGACGACTGCGTTGTCGTTCCCAGTCCTCTCGCTCCCGTGAAGCGGCGGCGATAGATGGATAACGATGGACACCAGTCGGGAAGCGTCGCCGCGCAAATTGCACGGCAGTGGTGGAGAGTTCGCAGGCTAGTTCAAGATTTTTCCCTGAGCGCGGCTTTCAGCCGTCTGACGTTCTCTTCGTCGGGGCTGACGAACACATCGAGATGTCGTGTGGCGCGAACGATGCCCTGAGCGGCCATCGCCATCGAACCGATGAGCACATATTCGACCTCATTGTGTTCAAGCGCCCCCAGGATGCGGATCGCTTCGACAAACTTCACGCGAGGTAGAATACCCGACCACGATGCCCTTGTCTGTCCCTCGCTCCCCTGCCGGCGTCGACGCGTTCACACCGGAGGAGGCGCGCGCGCTCGCCCCGTATTTCACCAACACCGATCGTCCGATCTTCGCACTGACGAACCTGCCGGAAACGGTGAAGGGCGCACTCTTCGCGCGGTACTCGCGGTCGGCGAAATCGATCCGGCGGCTGTTTCTCGACGAATTCCTTGGGCAATTGCCAGCGGGAGAGAAGGACAACCCGATCGGGCCGGCGCAGGTGGCTGATGTTGGCACGCAGCGCGCAGACAGGCTCTACGCTCGTGTGCTGAGTGAGTACGGCGACGATTCCGTCGCGCAGCTTGGAGGCGCACACATTGCGTGTGAAGGCGTCTCGAACGTGCTCACCAAGGTGCTCGAGTGGGGACGCCTGATGGCCTATCTCGAGCAGTCGACGCGTTACGTCCCGTACACCGCGCGACCGGGGGGACGCTGGAAATACCACGTGCCGGCGGAGCTCGATCGGTCGTCCCTCAAGAGTCTTTATGTCGACACGCTGGATGCGGCGTTTGACACCTACGCCCGCTGGATTCCGGCGATGGAAGACTACTTCCGGGCGAAGCATCCGAAGTCACCGGACGATTCGGACGGCGTCTATCGGTCCGTCATTCGCGCGAAGGCCCTCGACACGCTCCGTGGCCTGCTGCCGGCGGCTACGACCTCGAACGTTGGCCTCTTCGGCACGGGGCAGGCCTTCGAGGCGCTGTTGCTGCGGATGTTCGCGCATCCGCTCCAGGAGGCCCGGGCGTGCGCGCAGCAGATCCTGAACGAGCTTCGGGTCGTCATTCCGGCATTTCTGACACGCGTCGACCAGCCGGATCGTGGGGGGCGGTGGACGACCTATCTCGCTCAGACCCGCCAATATTTCGAGGCTGCCGCTGAGCGCCTTGTCGCGTCAGTCGAGGCCGAGCCCCGCGACGAAGTTACGCTCACGGACTTCGATCCAGAGGGCGAAACCAAGGTTGTCGCCGCCGCGTTGTACTCCTCCTCCCGGCTCCCTGACGACCAGCTCCTTGCGCTGGCACGGCAAATGTCGTCGGACGACCGTACCGGCCTCCTGCGCGCTTACTGCGGCTCCCGCGCCAACCGGCGGCACAAGCCCGGACGCGCCTTCGAGCGGACCGGCTATCGATTCGACATCCTGGCCGACTATGGGGCGTTTCGCGACCTCCAACGCCATCGCCTGCTGACAATCGACTGGCAGCCGCTCAGCACCAGCCACGGCTTTGTCGAACCTGCGGCCATTGTCGACGCCGGCGCTGCCGCCGACTGGCGTGACGTTATGGGTCGATCGGCCACGCTGTACGAACGGCTCACACGCGAGGGCTTGCGCGACGTCGCGCCGTACGGCGTGGTGATGGCCTTCCGCGTTCGCTTCTTCATGGAAATGAACGCGCGCGAGGCGATGCACGTCATCGAGCTCCGCACAGGGCCGCAGGGACACCCGTCCTATCGGCGTATCTGTCAATCGATGCACCGCGCAATCGCCGATGTCGCGGGGCATCGCGCCATTGCGGATGCCATGCAGTTTGCCGATCATTCAGAGGTCGAGCTCGAGCGGCTCCAGTCGGAGCGCAGCCTGGAAAGACGACGCCTCGAAGCGTCGACGGCACAGAGGAGTGGGGTCAGTCCTTGACCCAGTAGCGGGAGTACTCGTCGAGGAAGGTCAGCGACTCGAACGACCGCATCCGATCGAAAAAGAGCACGCCGTCGAGGTGATCGGTTTCGTGCTGAAGGACGCGCGCCGGAAAATCGTGCGCCCGCAGCTCGAGTCGCCCGCCCTTCCGGTCGAGCGCGCGCATCAGAATCTCGCGGGCCCTCGGCACGCGGCCACGGATATCGGGAATGCTCAGACAGCCCTCCCAATCCTCCACGACGTCCGATCCGACCGTCACAATCTCGGGGTTGATGATCGCAATCGGCTCGTGATCGGCCGGCTCATGGTTCACTCCAGAGTCGCCGGAGTCGCCTCGGCCGAGCGCTGCCACAAAGATTCGCACGCGCTCGTGGATCTGAGGCGCCGCGAGCCCGACGCCGTGATACTCGGCCATCGTGTCGAACATGTCG
>Ga0182033_10001442_pt1 | contig 11935 bp, 7 predicted proteins | sample tim00Cox0000000H_FD_125968 | JGI IMG/M metagenome (GOLD analysis project Ga0182033, IMG submission 125968) | Lab enrichment of tropical soil microbial communities from Luquillo Experimental Forest, Puerto Rico - timezero.00C.oxic.00.000.00H | ecosystem: Environmental > Terrestrial > Soil >...
ACCGCCTGCTCTTGATCTGGATCGCTTCCTTGACCACCTGGCAGAAAACCCGTATGGTCCGATTTGCCTCCGCAGCTACCATCTTAGAAAGCTTTGGACTACCCAAGGACGGCCGATACTACAAGCGCCTTATCGCCGGATTCGAGCGCATTTTCTATTCCACGTTTTACTTTACCAGTGATCAACGCGAGGGCGAGACAGTCATCATCACCCGAACCAGTTTTCGCTTCGTCCGAGACCTGAAGCTCTGGTACACCGAAGAGGGCAAGCAACCGTCGGATTCCCGCCGCGAGAATGTCATTGTCCTCTCCGAGGAATTCTGGAAGGAGATCCGAGACCACCCTGTCCCGGTCGATTTGAGCGTGGTGAAAGCTCTCGCCGATTCTCCGGGGAACCTGGATTTCTACATCTGGCTGGTCTGGAGATGCTGGACGGCGAAGGGTCATGTGTGCATCCCCCTATTCGGACCCGCCGGTCTAGTTCAGCAGCTTGGACTGTCGAACAACCTCCGAGATCGAGACTTCACGAGGCGATAAAGCGTTGGCTCCGAATCGTGGATCAGCTTTGGCTTGAGTGTCCGGCAAGGCTCGTCGAGAAAAGCGAAGCTCTCATCGTGACCCGATGTCAGTCGCAGCAAAACTCACAAAGGCCTGCGGACTCTGGAGCTTTTCCACGTGACAGGGTTCGCGCTTCAAAGACCGTTATACGTGACTCAGTTCGCGGCCACACGTGAGTTGGTTCGCGCCAACAAGTGATTCAGTTCGCGCGGATGGTACTGAACAAACGGCGAATCAATAGCTTAGGGACGTCCCTGTAGTAGTTTCCTGAATACCTGTAGGAAGAAACCTGTAGTAGGCAAGGGAAAGCTGTGGAAAACTTCATACAAGCCTTCACAGCGGCTGCTGCTGCGCAGGCGGGAGATGGCTCCGAAGTGACCACGATCTCTTTGGCCAGCCACCGGATCCGTCTTAGAGTCCCGCTCGCCGCCCCTAGCGGCTTGGCCTCCCTGAGTCTCGCCATAGCCTTGGCTGCTTACATCCAAGCAACCGTAACACGCCGACGTTAGCCTCGGGCGACGAGTTTGACGCGAACCGGGCCTTCGCTGACCTGAAGCGCCTCGTCAGGTTCGGGCCCAGGCCTCCAGGATCCCGAGCCCTGGAAGAGAGTCGAGAGTTCATCGCCGCCGGACTTCGCGCAGCCGCGCCAGCGTCGTCTTGAGAATGTGTTGAGCTGCGCATATCGATTGCATCATTCGGCGCGGGGGATCACCGGTGCGCCGCGTGCGATGGAGAGCCCTCCGGGCCACCAGTTCCAATCGCCGGCAACGCGAAGAAGCGCAGGTCCAATCACAATGCGAACGATCGTTGCATCGATGAACACGGCTACCGCTAGTGTAAATCCGAGCATCTTAATCACCAGGAAGTTCCCGAAGGTGAATGCCGCGAATACCACTATCATGATCGCAGCGGCACTGGTAATGAGTCCCGCCGTTTTGGCCATCCCCTCGGGGATGGCTTCCAATTCAGCCATTCCACTCCTCCTCGCTTCGAGGACTCGCGCCACCAAAAATACTTCGTAATCCATGCTCAATCCGAAGACTATGGCAAAGGCGACGATTGGCACAATCGGGAATGTGCTGCCCGTTCCCTCAGGAACTCCGAACAAGCGAATTCCATGTCCCTCCTGAAACACCAGAACCAATGCCCCAAACGAGGCCGCAACCGACAGCAAGTTGAGAGCAATGGCCTTCACCGCCGCAAAAAGCGATCGGAATCCACCAAGAAGCGCCAGGAGCGTCCCTCCCACCACCAGAGCCAATACGGAGGCGAACCGCTCCCTGACAATCGTCTGATAATCGGCGGTCAGCGCGGGAATACCTCCAATACGCAACTTAGCGCCGGCTACTCCGGTGAGAATTTGAACGCCGTCCTTCCGCAGTTCCCGCACCCAGTTGACCTGGTCGTTCAAAGTAACGGATGTCGCGGGTAACAATTCAAGCAGCGCGGCACGCCCGTCGCGACTCAGAAAAGCTCGACGCGTGTCCCGCGAAATGTTGCTGAGTAAAGATCGGTTACTCTCCGCAATCGTGGTGAGCGAGATCACGCGTTCAGAACGAGGGTCGCTGGCGAGCCGCTTACTGAAACGATCAAGCGCATTCCAGCCCGCATCCGTTTGCACAGTGGAATCCGATGGAAGTTCGAGAATCACGCGCAACGAGTACACCATGCCAACCCGATCCATTTTCTCGAGGGTGTGCAGCGCGTGAACCGATTCCGCCTGGGATGGCAGCCAATCCCCTCTCGGGACGCTGGTATCGAGCCGTGTGGCTTGCGAGGCCAGCAAAAGCAAGGGTGCACCTGCCAGAAAAATGGCGCGCCAGGGATGGGCAACCACCACTTTCCCCCATCGCCTCCAGCGGTTTTCCGTGCGTGCGGCCCGGCCCGCATCCAAACTCGCAAGAAACCGCACCTGCCCGGCATTGATGCGCGGACCGAGAGCTGCCAGCAGCGCCGGAACGAGGGTAATGGACAGCAACACACTCGTTCCCGCCACCAGGAATCCGGCTACACCGATGGAACGGATCTCGCTGATGGGGACGGTCAAGAGGGCGAGGAATCCGATGGCCACAGTCGAGGCTGAAATCACGAGTGTACCACCTGCCTGGCGTGCCGCGATGGACGAGCATTTGAGTCTGTTTTGCTCGGTGGCAATCGCTTCCCGGAAGCGGCTGACCATGAGGAGCGCGTAGTCGATTCCCAAGCCCAGACCAAGCATCGTGGACAAATTCTGAACCAGGATGGACAAGTGCCAACGCAAAGCCAGAAAACCTGCGATCGCCAGTGTGCTCGCGATGGCAAGCTGGCCGATGGCCAGCGGAATGAAGGCCGCAACTGCGCTTCCGAATGCCACGAGCAGAAGCGCGAGGGTGCCAGGAATCACGAGAGTTTCGGCGTGTCGTACGTCGTCGGAACTGGCCTTCCGAATGTCGAAATTCAGTGGCGTCTCTCCTGTCAGTTCGAGCTTTACCGCCGGATAGCGGCTCCGCAATTGGTTTTGCAGAGAGTTCTCCACGTCGTGAAGCTCCGGGACGAGCGACTCCACGGGCCCCTCCGTCGAGGCGAGTCCCACCAGAATAAAAGTTCCCCCTCCCTTGCCCAAGAAAATCGGATCGCGGAAATCCAGATAAGAAACAACTCCGGACACGCCAGGTTCTTTTTGCAATGTCTCTTCAATTATTGCCAAGGCTTGCCCGCCCTCCTCCGAATCAGCACGAGGGAGCCCCTGAATCACCAGAACCACGCGGTCCACGAACGGCGAACGAAAGCGAGTGGCCAACTCCTCGGGGACTTTTCCCGCTTCGCTGCCTTCGATGCGTGTTGCTGTCTCCAGATGGCGCTCGGCGTGAAAGGAAAAAGGAAGCAGCACAAGGACGGCGACAAGGACTACCCCGGCCAGCCAGAAACGGAGCACGTGCATGAGATTCATAGTGTCACGCGCAATGGGGTAGTGGGTTAATTCTTCTTCGTTTCGCTTGTTCGGTTCGCCAAATCCTACTAATCTGAAATCGTATGCTTTGTAATCGTAAGGATCGGCGGAAAAATCAGCAATACGGAATTCCCCCACTACTCAAAATCGTTACCTAAAGAGATTCAAATCTCGCGCGGAGGTTGGTTCAGTTCGTATTATTGTGTGGTAAAGCCAAACGTTTCCCGGAGGACCATTGCACAAACTCGCGTTGCTCGGGTTGTTTGCCGTCCTTCAACTCAGCCCCGCAGACCCCCGCATCGGCTCCTGGACGCTCATCTCGGCGCAGTCTTCCCTCGATCCTCCCAACAAACTTTCCGTCACATCTCTACACGGCGAAGTGCACGTAGTGATTTCAGGCAGTACCCACGCCGATTTCACGGCCAAGTTGAACAGCCCTGACACGTCCGTGCAAGGCAATCCGGCATTTAATCAGATCGAACTGCGGAGGATCGATAAGCGTCAAGTCGAAGTCAAAGAGAAGAAGGACGGAGCTGTAGTGGTCACGATTCATGACAAACTTTCAAGCGATGCCAACGAGTTGACGAGCAGAACCACACAGACAGGCCGTGCCAACAAGATCACCGTGTGGAAGCGGAGCGGAGGAAAGAAGATTGCCAATGACTTATTCGCTGGTCAGTGGACTGAGGATCTGAGCAAGTCCCGGATGGCGCAAGGAATGGCACTCAACATCGAAGCCGACGGGAAGGACGGAGTACGCTTCTCGGGCGACTTCAGCTACAGCGCCCGCTTTGACGGCAAGGAATACGATCTGAAAAACTCCGGCAACGATACCGTGGCCCTGCAACTTGTCGACGCTCATACGGTCGATTCGATTTACCGCCGGGACGATCAAATCACGCAAAGAGATCGGTGGGTCGTTTCCGCCGACGGAGCTGAGATGACGGTGACCACATCAGGCACATTGGAAAGCGGGCAGCAAATCAAAGAGACTCTGGTATTTCGGAAGCACTAACGCGCTCTGTCGCGCACGCTGCATCCGACCCGCGTAAGCCGCCTACCGGCAGTTACCCACGGCATCGAGCTCACGAATCCCCACCGAGATGATTCCCTTTCGGTGCATGAATCGCAGGATGCCATTGACAGTTTCTTCCAGAGACGGATCTGGCTTGCCCCATGCGGAAGAATCGCGAGCTGCCTGATAAGAGGAACTATCGTAGCGTTTGAACTCCATCGCTGAGATGTTGTCCACCGAACCCACCAGAAAGTCGAGCAGCGGAAACAGGAGATCTTCTTTCCTGCACCTTCTGACAAGCTCGGGAACGAAGTCGGGAAGGCTGAACACTTCAAATTGCCGGCCAGTTGCCTTGGTAATGAGTCCGGTAATATCCAGTATGTTCGCGTAGTCGTCCCTCACAACGTGATACGTCTTGTTCTCCGTACCGGGAGTTGTGGAGATCGCAACGATGTTGTTCGCTGTGATATCTGCGGGAACGAAACTCACCTGGTTCAGGGCATCGACTCCGATACCATGATTCACCATGAAAGCAACTAAACGAACGGCGATGTCGAAGTTGTTGCCGCCGCCGGTAATCGAGGGACTGACCAGAGCTGGGCGGAAGATCCGCGTCGTAAGCCCGCGGCGGCGCGCAGCCATAACCACTTGCTCCGACACCCACTTGGATTGGCTATATCCAAAATCGAGAAGCTCCATATTCTCGTTGAAGTCGGTCTCGTACAGAACTTTCTTCACCGCCCAGCCAAATATGAACGTTGTCGAGACGTGATTAAAAGTCTTGGCGCGTCCTTCGAACGCCAGTCTCAGGACTTCATTCGTCCCCAGCACGTTCGCGTCACGCATCCGGTCGTAGTTGAGCAGGTAGTTTACGGTTGCGCCGCTATGGAAGACGGTATCGATCTTTTTCGCGAGGCAATCCCAGATCTCCCGCGACAATCCCAGATCCTTATGGCCAAGATCGCCGCAAACCGGAACCACGCGAGTTTCGAACATCTCAGTCAGTTCCGCCGGGCAAGGCCCCATCGATTCCATCGCCGCCCTGAGTCTTTGCCTCCCCTGATGCCCGTCGGAAGCACGGACGAGAACGTGGATCTTCGCACGCGTTTGTTCCAGCAGGCTCTTCACGAGGAACGGGCCGATGAAGCCGGTACCGCCAGTGAGCAGAACGTTGTTGGGCAGAACTTTTTTCAGGATTGGTGTTTCAGGCGAGGCCGCAAGCGTCGGAGGCTCGAAGACAAGCTTCGCGTCGTTCTTCATCATCCGCTGTTCGGCCGTGCGCTGCTCTTCACGAAAAACCGCCAACGTCTGCCGCAGCGGACCTAGCGCCTCTTCGGGAGCACGCTCCAACTGTTCGGCTAGTCGAAACAACTCGGCTACGCTGGCACGCTGAATGAGACTGATATCCACCTGCCGCGCCAGCATGTCGGCGTCTTTATCCTTTAGGAGTTCCTTGATCTCATGCATGAACACAACAAGATCGAGGGAATCCAGCCCCGCCTCGACCAGGTTGTACGATTCCGTGCCCGTCAAGTTATACCGGGCTTTCAATATGTCAAAAGGCGACTGGCTTATGGAGGTCGACGGTCCCGTGTCTTTTTCCCGCGAAAACTCCGAGACCACGGTAAATTGACCTTGCAGCCACATGTGCTTGGTTTTATGGCGCACGATCTTGCCCGAACTGGTTCGCGGTATCGCACGGGCTGCGATAAAAGAAATCACCGCGACTTGCACGTTCAGGTAATTCCGTACGGCGGCTGCAATCTTCAGCGGATCCGGCAGCGCTTTTGGATTTTTCACCTCGGCGACGATCGCCAGCGCCGGGTCCGTGTCTTCGTTTATCTGGAACGCAACCACGCAATTCGTCCGGATCAGGCCGGACGCTTTCTCGACCACCGCCTCGATATCCTGCGCGTAGTAGTTCTGCCCGCGGAGAATAATCATGTCCTTGATACGGCCGCAGACGAACAGTTCGCCGTCGTGGAAGAAACCCATATCGCCGGTGCGAAGGTAGCCGTCGTCACAGGGACTGTCGTCCACCAGCCGGGCGTGAAACAGCTTAAGCGTCAGTTCCGGATTATTCCAGCAACCTAGGCACTTGCTCCCTCCAGTAATCCAAATCTCGCCGATTCGACCCGGTCCCAGAGCGATGTGCTTCTCCGGATCCACGATCTTTACTGTTAGGCCCGGCAGAGGAGTTCCGCAACTGACAATCTGAGTAGCCGCGCCGATTTCAGAAACCTCCTTGGTCATGCGGGCTTTCCCCAGCGCGATCGCGTTCTTGTTGACGGAAATAATGTTGCGGCCGCCGAGCGAAACCGCCAGAGTATTCTCCGCAAGCCCGTAAGCGACAAAAAAGCTCTCCGCCCGGAGTCCGCGAGCCTGGAAGGCCTGCAAAAACCGTGTGTAAGTGTCCGGTTTGACGGGTTCCGCGGCAACCAGCAACTGCCGGAGCGAGCTTAGATCGCAGGTCTCCAAGCTCTCCTTCGAAATCCGCCCGGCGCGCAGGCAATAGTCGTATGCGAAGTTGGGGGCGGCTGAAGCGCTGGCCCCATAAGTCTTGATGGCGTCAAACCACAGGGTCGGGCGCTGAATGAAATCCGTGGGAGCGAAGCCGTAGGTAGTGCCGCCTTTGAGCGCGGGATAAAGGTAGCACCCAATCAGCCCCATATCGTGATACTGCGGAAGCCACGATACGACTACCGGCGCGTCATGGTCGATCACGAGTGGACAGTTGTGCAGGATATTTGCGTGCGTGACCATCACGCCTTTAGGATCCCGAGTCGACCCCGACGTGTACTGAAGAAACAGAATGTTTGAAGCGCCGTTGGGAATTTCGCCCGTAATCGTATCGACGAAGTCTTCCGTTACAACCCAACGAAGACAGGAAATGTAGTCGACGTCAACTCCCGATCCACAGACTCCGCTTCTGGCAAGATTTGTCTTCAGGGATCCGAGGTAGTCTTTGCTCGTCAGAATGCCGGCCGCCTGGCAGTCCTGCGCGATGTAGACCATTTTGTACAGAGCACTCTGGAAGTCACGAGAACTGGGGGGATAGACGGGGACGGGGATCAATCCCGCACGCACGCAGCCAAAAAATGCGCAAATCATTTCCAGGCCCGGCGGGTAGGCGAGCAGAAGGCGGTCCTGCGACTCGAAACCGTGCACCTTCCGCAAATGTCCGGCGATCACCTTCGTCCGGTGGAGGAACTCCTCATAAGAGTAGCCTCCAATCGGATTACCGTTTACATCGATATACGAATAGAGAAGTCTGTGCGGATGCTGATTCCCTAGACTATCCAGCTTGTCCAAAATCGAATCGATCATAGATTCGGATCGGTCTCACGGCGGTGACACCGCCACGCTAACCTCCTACGTTGTGTGAGAAAACTCCATATAAGAAAACAAAAGTCTTGCTGCTCTTCGTGCCCAGAGGCAGACCGACTTCAAGAACCGAGGCGGACCCATATTCCCGCGCGGCGTTGGATCGCCTGAGTCAGCGTCTCGGTTCAATAAGCACTGAGTGGACGATGTTAACAGAGATTTCAAAAACCGGGAACTGAGAAGCAGGGTACCCCTGTCACTTCCGGGAACATGCGCCGTTACGCCGGGTCCGGCGATCCGAAATTCCCTTGATCTTCCGGAAGCCTTACGGTTAACATCGATTTTCCACGCCTTGCGCCAGAGGCGGGTGCTTGTCGACCCTTGGCAAACCGGGCCGAGATGCATCGGGTCGACCTGAAATCATTGTGCCGGTGAAAGCGAAGAGGCGGTTATTAGTCTGACTCCGGAGATCAATGACCTTGCACCAGCGGAGGCCTCCCTGAGGGACTCCGTTCTCGACTCGGCCCCCGAGTCTTCCTTCCCCAAAGTCTTGCGCCGCCGCCTTCAGGATTTCTTTTCCGACCAGGATATCTCTCCCAAGGCCGACCTCGCCATGTGGGTTAAAATCGCCGTGGGGTTGGCGGTGCTGGCGGGCAGCTGGATTGCCCTTTACGTCCTCAAGCCGGATTCGTGGAGGTTCATCAGCCTCTACCTGTTGAATGCAATCGCGCAAACCTTCCTTCTGCTGAACATCGCGCACGATAGCAACCACAACGCCATTTCGTCGGAGCGGTGGGTAAACAAAGCGCTGAATTATGTTTTCGATGTCTGTGGAATCAGCTCCTACATGTGGCGGATCCTCCATCATCGAGGCCACCATTCCTGCATCAATCTCCATGGCGAAGACGACGCGCTTACCGGACGCGGCGTCTTACGGTTTACGCCCCACGAACCCCGCACGCGACTGCAGCGGTTCCAGCACATTTATGCGCTGTTGATGTACGCGCTGTTTTCTCTTGACTACGTGTTCCTGCGGGACTTTGAGTGCTTCTTCTTTCCCTCGCACGATTATCTGAAACAAGCGAAGCATCCGGTGCGAGAATACGTCATTCTCTTTGCGGGGAAAGCGTTTTATCTCACCTACATGCTGATTTTGCCGGTCGTGTTGCTGGGGAAATCGCCTCTGCTGGTCGCTTTGGCTTTCGCGCTTTCCCATTTGATTATCGGTTTGAGCGTTGCGCTCGTATTCCAGACCACGCACGTGATCGACAGCACGTACTTTCCCTCGGACCGCAACGAGTTCGATAACTGGATCCATCACATTTTCGCGACGACCGCCGACTACGCGACCGAGAACCCGCTGGTCGGATGGCTTGCCGGCGGACTCAATCACCATATCGTCCATCATCTGTGCCCATTTGTGTGCCACACTCACTATGCTCCGCTGACCCGGATTGTGAAGCAGACTGCCGAAGAATATGGCGTACCCTATCGGCAACATCCGACCATGACACAGGCGATCAAACACCATCTTCTACTCTTGAAACAGTTGGGAAACGAGGATCATGTTTCTCTTCTGCAGCGGTTGGATAGCGAGGCGTGACCGTGCCGCAAAGCGTACCGGCCGTCCCGCGATCCCGCTCCTTCCTGGATTCGCGCGCGATGGCGCACAATCCTGTACAAGTTCTCTCCAAGTACACCGCACTTTATGGAGACACCTTCCGGTTCTATTTTGGCGGCGTCAAGGAGGCCATTGTCACCACCAATCCCGTCGTCATTCAGCACGTGCTGAAGACGAACTCGGAGAACTACCACAAGTCCCATATCCAAAAAAAGCGGATGGGCCATTTTCTGGGCAAGGGCCTTCTCACCACGGAAGGCGAGGCCTGGAAAACACAGCGGCGCCTCATCCAATCGGGTTTTGAGCGAAAGCAGCTCGAAGTTTTGTCCTCGATCATGCAGGATTCCCTCGCCGATTCGCTGCGGGACTTCGACAGACAGGCCCATATCGGCCCGGTCGACATCTACCCCCTCATGATGAAGATCACATTCGCGATGGTAGGCAAATCTCTGTTTGGCGCGAAGTTGAAAGAGGATGACATCAACCTCATCAGCGAGGCCATCTCGACCGTCCAGGAATTTATGGTTCGCCAAACCATCCAGCCCTACCTGAATCCCTGGTTTACCGTCTCAGGCGAACTGCGCAAACACGAGGAGATGACAGCCCGCGCCTTCGGTATTTTGCGCGACTACATTCGCCGGCGGCGCGAGGAAAAGCCCGGCCACGATCTACTGCAGATCTTGCGGGATGCTCGTTACAGCGACGGCACAAGCATGAGCGATGAGTTGGTCGTCAGTGAGAGCATGCAACTACTGGTCGCCGGACATGAAACCTCGTCAAATGCTCTGTCGTGGCTTCTCTACCTGCTCAGTTCGCGTCCGGATTGTGTCGACAGGGTGCGGGATGAGTTCGATTCCGTGCTGGGCGAAAGGCATGTGAGTTTTTCCGACGTTCCTAAGTTCGAGTTTACAACTCAGGTCATACTGGAGGCGCTGCGTCTTTATCCGCCGTTTTGGATGGTCGACCGAATGGCTCTCGCAGACGACCGCGCCGGAGATCTCGACATACCCCGCGGCTCGACGGTCGTTGTGTTCATTTATGGTACCCATCATTCACCGCGGTACTGGGAGAACCCGGAGAGTTTCGACCCGGAACGTTTCACCAAAGCGAAGGAGAAACTGTACACGCCCTTCGCTCATTTGCCCTTCGGGGCTGGGCCGCGGGGCTGCATCGGCGGCAACTACGCCATGCTGCAGATGCTCATGATTCTGAGTGTTGTGCTCAGAAAATACGACTTCCATCTGGTTCCCGGCCAGACCATCGAACCACGCCCCATGGTCATCCTGCGGCCGGAGCACGGAATCCGCGTGACCTTCACCCAGGCAATCCCCGCGGCGTCGGCAGATTGACCGACTGTTCAGCCTGATCTTTTTTTACGCTGATCTCTTTACGCTGATCAGCCTTGATCTGACATCTCCCAGGTTGTACTCTCGGGCTCACCCATATGTTGGTGCTTGCAACGAGCATCGCTACGCTTACAGCCGTGACCTGGTCTTATCTCGCCTTGGCCAGAGGATCTTTCTGGCGCAGGAAAAGCGCTAATCCCGACGCCAGTGACAAAGCGGGATTTTCGGACGGCGTGCTTGCCGTAGTTCCGGCCCGCAATGAGGCAGAACTGATCGGACCGGTCGTCACATCCTTACTAAATCAGAACGTGGCTATGCCCGTCCTCCTCGTGGATGATGAGAGCACGGACGGTACAGCGGATGTGGCACGGCGCGCCGCAGAAAAAGCAGGCAAAGCGCACGCCCTTTTCATGCTCTACCCGCCAGCCTGGATTCGCAATACCCGGCGCTCGACCGCCGGCGCAGTTGGTGGCTGCATGCTTGTGAGAGCGGAGACTCTGGAACGCGCCGGAGGACTGGAAGCCATTCGCGGAGCAGTGATCGATGATTGCGCGCTGGCCGGACTCCTGAAGCAGCATGGCGGGAGATTGTGGATAGGATTAACAGATCAGAGCCAAAGTTTGCGACGATACGAGACCTTCTCACAGATCGCGCACTCGTCAATAGCTGCCGACCGCAGCCCAAAACCGCCACCTAGCCAAGTCGATGTTGGAAGTAGGAACGATCACCAGAAGAAACCTGAACAGCGGACTGTCGCCCGCACAATGAATCATGGTAAGTCACTGAAATGGTGGGCCCAGCAGGACTCGAACCTGCGGCCAACGGATTATGAGTCCTTCCGCTCAGGAAGGAAATAAGGAAGATAAGACACTTAGCTCGGCAAGTTCCGAACAAATCCGGCAAAGTCCGCAACCCAGACGCAAGTCGATCTCCCAACCAAATCCGGAGAAGCAGCCCGAAGGCAAAAAAGGCGGTGCAGAATGAAGCCACCTTGGGTGCCCACTTCATCTGTTCGGTCCTCGGAACCCCCACCCACAACTTTGGCACCGGTCGTTTCTTTAGCAACGATTGGGTCTCTGCTACCAGCGGTCGGTATCTCCGAACGTAAGCTCAAGAAGCTGCTGGCTATCAGTACCGTCCGCG
>Ga0182033_10001443_pt1 | contig 11933 bp, 13 predicted proteins | sample tim00Cox0000000H_FD_125968 | JGI IMG/M metagenome (GOLD analysis project Ga0182033, IMG submission 125968) | Lab enrichment of tropical soil microbial communities from Luquillo Experimental Forest, Puerto Rico - timezero.00C.oxic.00.000.00H | ecosystem: Environmental > Terrestrial > Soil >...
GATTTCCCGGTCCTGAAAGGAACCATTGTTGGAGCCAAGGGCTATCTCGGCGCCTTCCAGTTGCGCATTGACGATTATGCGCGGCCTTTGCCTTCGTCGCGCGCGAGGCTTGTCTTTGGTCCGAGCCGGGATGGCGCGGCATCAATCTGCGATCTTGTGATCGATCTTTCCGGCGGGCCACCGCTCTTTTCCGCCGATAAGTTGCGCGATGGCTATTTGCGTGCCGATCCACGCGATCCCGCATCCGTCGAACGGATTTTGTTCGAAGCCTCGCATATGGTCGGCGATTTCGACAAGCCGCGCTTCATCAATTTTTCCGAGCACCTTTGTGCCCATTCGAGGTCACGCATTACAGGCTGCACGCGTTGCCTCGATCTTTGTCCGGTGGGCGCGATCGTACCAGCTGGCGATCATGTCGCGATCGATCCGCAAATTTGTGCTGGCTGTGGAAATTGCGCTGCTGTTTGTCCCACGGGCGCGGCCTCATATGCGCTGCCGCCGGAAGATGCGCTGATGCGGAAACTTCGCAAGCTCATACTGGCCTATTCGAAAGCGGGCGGAACAAATGGCATCATTCTTTTTCATGATCGCGATCATGGTGAAGCTTTGATCGATGCGCTTGCCCGTTTTGGCAAGGGGCTGCCCGCGCATGTCTTGCCGGTCGCCATCAATGAAGTGACGCAGATCGGCTTTGAAGCGATTGCCGCCCTTTTTGCCTATGGCGCCGCTGGCGCTCACTTGCTGGCACGGGCCAAGCCGAGGCATGACATGAGCGGTCTTTATCGAACCGTCACCTTGTCGAATGTTATTCTCGAAGGCTTGGGTTATGGCACAGGCATCGTCACCGTCATCGAGACGGATGACCCCGACATTCTACGCGAGAGGCTCGATCATTTGCCGCTGGGAACAATATCACTGTGCCCCGCAACCTTCATGCCGTCAGGAAACAAGCGAAGCGTTCTTGAATTTGCGACGCGTGAACTGCATCGCGTCGCGCCGCGTCCGGCCGATGTTGTGCCGCTGCCGGCGGGTGCGCCGTTCGGCGGGCTCGATGTCGATACGCAAGGATGCACGCTCTGCCTGTCCTGTGTGAGCGCCTGTCCAACCAGCGCCTTGACCGATCATCCCGATCGGCCAATGCTGCGCTTTACCGAGAGCCTTTGTGTGCAATGCGGCCTTTGCGCCGCGACATGCCCGGAGAAAGTCATCACCTTGCGGCCCCAGCTCGATTTCGTCGCCTGGGACAACGACCGCCGACTCATCAAGGAGGAAGAGCCCTTCTGCTGCATCTCCTGCGGCAAGCCTTTTGGCACCAAAAGCGCCATAGACAAAGTGATGGCAAAGCTCTCCGGCAAGCACTGGATGTTTTCTGGAGAGGAAGGGGAGCAGCGCCTGCGCGTGTTGATGATGTGCGAGGATTGCCGGGTCGAATCCGTGGTCAATGAGAGCTTCGATCCGCATCTGCCGCAACATCCTCCGGTGCGGACAACGGAGGATTATCTGCGTGAGCGGGCGGAGCGTGAGCGTAAGGGGGAATAAGGATCTGCGCCTTCGCCTACCGTTCGAAAAAGGAAAAAAATTCAAACGGGGCCGCGACAGTAATTTCGCTTTTTGTGTCCTCAAATCACGTCGAGAATCCATGCCTTGAGCGCGTCCTTGGGGATCGCCCCAATATCCTCGGCCACGACCACGCCATTCTTGAAGATCTTGAAGGCCGGGACCGAGACAATATCATAGGCTTTGGTGATGCCGGGATTTTCATCGACGTTGAGCTTGGCGATCGTCAGCTTGCCAGCAAGTTCATCGGCGATCTCCTCGAGCAGGGGCGCGACAGCATGACAAGGGCCGCACCACTCAGCCCAGAAATCCACCATGACCGGCCGTTGGGCATTGATGACGTCATTCGTGAAGGTGGCGTCGGTAACTTTGACGGTGGGCATGTTTCTCACTTGGTAATATTGTGAATCGTTGAAGATTCAGGGTTCCGTCAAACAGTCAAGCTGCCAGCTTGTCCGGATGCAATCAAAAACTCAAATCCTCCGTGCGCATAGGGAGGAACCGATTGAACGGCAGGCCGCGCTGATCTTATATATTGCCCATGGAGGGCGTCTCGGCGTCTTGGTGGTGTCTTGGCAATTTGGACGACGACCATGTATATCATCGCGCGAAATATCACCGGCCCGCGCTTGCACTGCGAAGCCCTCATGGTCGACAAGAAAAGCTATACGCCCTGGCCGCCCAAGGCAGAGGACGGATGGCGGCGGGCCTATAAATTCCGCGACCGGCTCCAGGCTGAGGTCGTGCGCCTCGAACTCGATCCCCTCGGCGAACGCCTGAAGGTCATCGATGCCTTTTACATCCCCTGAAGCGAGGGTGAGGGGTTGTTGGCTTAAGCTTGGGGGCGATGGGCTTGAAGCCAGAATTTTAACCCGCGGCAAAATAATTCCTGGCTTGCGACGTCTTGCGGAAGAACGGTTTCGCGCGTTGGTGCGTTCACCGGGAACTCCTGAAATCCTCGCGGTTTCAGACTGAAAGATGGGAGTTGGTGATATGATCATCGTGCTTCCAAGCGTCGACCAGGATGATCTGGCAATTGGTGAACGGATCAGAAAATGGCGTGAAAACCGGGGCATCGGCACGCAGGAACTGGCCGCGGCCCTCGACCTCTCGCGGGAAGAAATGACGCGGGCGGAACATGGCCGCGCGCATTTGAGCTCGACCCAGCTTTATGCGGCAACGCTCTACTTGCGTATTCCCATGCGGCTCCTGTTTGAGGATTACGAGCCGGCGAGCCGCAGAATACCCTGAGCACCCACGCCTTCGAGTTTCTTTTGGGCAAGTGACCTTGTTCGGGTTGCGCCGCCAACGCGGGGCATAAAACTTAAAGCTTTGGCTCGACCGGCTTGACCTTTCAGCTCGCCAGGTTGCATTAGAGAGTGCATCGTAGAAAAGTCAGCGCAAATGACATTGGCTTGAAGGTTGGGCTATGGAATTGACACCCTTCGAATTCGTGACCTCGACAAAGGAGGGGGTAACCCTGCTTGCGCGCGACGAACCTATGTTCGTCCAAGCCTTTATCCCGGCCGAGGCGATCGATGATTATTTCAAGCTGAAGGACGCTTCGCAGCGCGAGCGTCAGGCCTTGATTCTTTCGAAGCTGGAGGCTTTTGGCCGAATCGCCGCTGGGAAATATAGCCGCGGTGAGCTCCATTTTCGCGATGTTCCGGGCGCAGTTATCGCTCTTGTGCGCGTGAGCCTCTTCGATATTGAAAGTTCCGGTTATTCCTTGCGGGATGCCAATCCGGCTTCGCTTTGATATGGGGCTGAAAGAGCGGCTCATCGCGAAAGCGCAAATTTCCACCGGGCGCAAATTTGTTTGGCGCGTCATTTGATCGCCAGCTTTTGCTTGGCCGTATTTCTGGCCCTATTTTAACACAGGTGAGATAATGCGCAGGCAGCAAGGGAGCAGCGATCGTCTATGATTTTGCTAAGGTCGTTGGTCTTTAACGTCTTGTTCTATCTCAATGTCGCGGGCCTCATGATCCTGGGCCTGCCATGTCTTTTCAAGGATCGGCATTCGGTTCACAATCTGGCCAGGGTCTGGGCGAGGAGTTCCCTTTGGCTTCTGGACAAGATCTGCGGAACCAAGGTCGAGTTTCGCGGTCTCGAACATATTCCGCCGGGCGCCTGTATTATCGCGGCCAAACACCAATCCACGCTCGAAACTTTCGCTCTCACGATCAAGCTGTCGGATTTTTCCTATATCCTCAAGCGCGAACTGGTCCTGATCCCCTTTTTCGGGTGGTATCTCAAGCGCGCCGAACAAATTGGCATTGATCGGTCGAAACGTAGCCAGGCCTTGGCGGATGCGATCCGTAAGGCGCGTCCGGTTCTGGCAGAAGGGCGGCAAATCTTCATTTTTCCGGAAGGCACGAGACGGCCAGCCGGCGCGCCGCCCCGTTTCAAATCAGGGGTTGCGCATCTTTATGCCGAGATGTCTGTGGTTTGCGTGCCGGTCGCCCTGAATACGGGCCTTTTCTGGCCGCGCCGCAGCTTTACGCGCCGGCCAGGAACGGTCGTCATCGAATTTCTGGAGCCGATCGAGCCGGGGCTCGACAAGCAAAGCTTCATGTACATTCTCGAAAATCGCATCGAGACCGCCACGGTGAGGCTTATTGATGAAGCGCTGGAATCCGATCCTTCGTTGCAAAATATCCTGCCGCAGCGAAGTGGCGCCGCTGTTGTCTAATCCTTCGATCAAGGCCGAAACTTCATCGCTTTGCGATAAGTAATAGTTTCAAACACATGCTTGACAGAGGGATTCGTCTGTTCTAGCTCTGTTCTCAGTGATCGATTTGAGGGCAGGGCGCGATGCGCGTGGTCCATCCTTTCTTCGTACCTGGATCAGCCGCCATGGCCTCCGCGCGGCGGCCAGTCGCGACGAGCGCCCGTTTGACGGGGCCGCCGAGCCCGGCTGTTTCGCGGGCCAATGCCCCTCTCGGTTCCCTTGCGGGGAGAGCGCTCGCTTCCCGCTTTCACGCCTGGCCGGGTGCTTCCGGGCAACGCTATGTTTTTTCCGTTTATCCTGTGATTGTGAGCGAAGCTTTCGGCGGCCTCCCGGATTTTCCCGATGCAATCGGATTGTCTGTGCAGATCGACGCCAGCGGCAAACGTTCACGCATCAATGTCTTCGAGTTCGGTTGGCAGGACGATGTTTTCAATGGCGATGCGCGGCAAGTCCACGAAGCTTTGAGCGCAGGGGCCTTGGAGTGGCATGTTCACCTTCTCGCCGCGAGCGCGCAAGAAAGGCGTGCCGCGATCGATGATCTTCGGGATTCGGCACCTGACGCACAAAATCGCCAGCTTTTTTGACGATAGTGTTCTTTAGAGCGTGTCCAGCAAAAGTGGAAACCGGTTTTGCGTCCGGACACGCGACAAAACAAAACGGAGCAAGATGATGATTCAGCGATAAGTCATCTTGCGCCAGGCCCGCGTTGCCGGAAATGACCCTTGCCGGATCGCGGTGGTGCGGTCAGGTCAATTCGCTTGCCAGCCATTCCAGGGTCTCATCGCGGATGGCGAGTTCTTCGAGGTGCATTTGCGTATTGCGAATATAGTCGGGATTGGTGCCCGATACGCCCTGGCCCTGGCTGACAAGGCGCAGAAGCTCGGCCCGATCCAGCCGTCCCGCATATTGAGGATGTTTCTGATCGGCGACATAAGCCACGGCGGACACGATGCGCCCATCGATCAAAGTCGTGCTCAGCTGGGTTTCGCGATAGACGCTCGTCACCTGTTCGCGCTCACGCAAATAATCGAGAGTGGCCATCGCCGCCTCGGCCTCGACGCAAAATGCAACGCCCTTGCAGGAGCCGCCACGATCAAGGCCGAGGACGAGGCCGGGCCGCTCCTTCGTGCCGCGATGAACATGCGAATAGACGCAAAGGGTGCGATGGTAGCCCCGCACGGATGCGACCTGGCGTTCGCTGAAGGCAAAGCCCGGACGCCACATCAATGATCCATAGCCGAACACCCAAAGAGGCTCACCCATTAGGAATCTTGCTCCATCGCTCGCCGCGCTATAAGCGAAGCCGCGCGAGGATGAAAGCCAAGGTTTCGCATTTTCCGCGCCAGGGATGACCATATGCAGGCAAGCGGCACCAAAACCCCCAAAATCCGCTCGGTTTCGAAATTCCGGATCGCGGTCTCAGTCGGCGTGCTGATTCTTGTGACCATTGGCTGGTCGGCTTTGTGGTTCATCGCCGCGCGCAAGACGCAAGATTTCCTGGATCTCTGGATGAAACAGGAGGCGCAGGCCGGTCGGATCTGGACCTGCCCGGAGCGAGACCTTGGCGGTTTCCCCTTCGAGATCATGATTTCCTGCGCAAACCCTCATTTCGAAGGCGAGGTTTATGGCAAGGTGCTGACCGGAACCCTGCAAGGGTTCCGCGCGGCCTCGTCGATTTTCCGGCCAGCCCAGGTCCGCGCGCAAATGGATTCCCCCTTTACCGCAAGGACCAGCGACGCCACTTTCGACTTCACCGTGAACTGGGCGCAGCTGAACCTTGTGCTTGAAGGTCAGCCCCACGCGCTCCTCAATGCCTCGATCACCGCCGATGAACTTGGCCTACAAGGCGATGTCGAGGGCCTTGGCGCGATTGGCGGACGAGTTGCAAAGGCAAAGGCTCAAGCGGCTGCCGCGCCTGACCGGCAGGATCACGCCTATGACTTCGGGCTTCGGCTGGAGGGGGCAGAGCACCCGGCGCTCGAGGCGGTTTTGGGGTCGAGCATCCCGGTTGATGTCGGACTTGCCGGAACCCTAACTCAGGCCAGTTTCAACGGCCGGGGCGAACCGGCTGCGCTGATTGAAGATTGGCGCGCGGCGGGTGGCCGTATTGATCTTTCGACCGTCCAGCTGACGCAGGCACAAACAAAATTCGACGCCAAGGGCAATCTCGGTCTCGATGCGGCGCATCGTGTGGAAGGCCGCCTCGACGCGCAATTTTCCGGTTTTGAGCCGGCGTTACGCCGCCTTGGTGTGAACCCTGCGCTCGTGAATGCCGGGGCTCTGTTGAACGGGCTGTTGGGGAAAAAGCCGCCGGGGGCGGTGGCAGCCGATGCGCCGCAGCCCTTGCGCCTGCCATTGACCCTGGCGAATGGATGGCTGTCGATCGGTCCGGTGCGCACGCCTATCGCCCTGCCGCCGCTTTATTGAAAAGAAGATACGCTGCCGGTCAGCTTTCCTCCCGCCTGCGGCCGAAATCCGGCGCCGCGGTATCCTGACCCTGTTCGATAATGGCGCGCCTGATCGCGCGGGTGCGGGTGAAAAGATCGAAAAGCCCTTGCCCGTCGCCATGCCGGATCATCCGTTGCAGGGCGATCAGATCTTCGGTGAAGCGGCCAAGCATTTCGATGACCGCCTCTTTATTGTTCAGGAAAATATCGCGCCACATGGTCGGATCGGAAGCGGCGATCCGGGTGAAATCGCGAAAGCCGCTGGCGGAGAATTTGATCACCTCGGATTGGGTGACTTCTTCGAGATGGGCTGCGGTGCCGACAATATTATAGGCGATGAGATGCGGCACATGGCTCGTGATCGCCAGCACCAGATCGTGATGGGCAGGCTGCATCACTTCGACGTTCGCCCCGGCCCCCGTCCAGAAGGCTGAAAGCTTTGCAACCGCCTTCGGATCGGTCATCTCGGGCGGCGTCAAAATGCACCAGCGATGGAGAAAAAGGCTGGCAAAACCTGCGTCCGGCCCGGAAAATTCCGTGCCCGCGATGGGATGCGCCGGTACGAAAACAGCGCCCGGCGGCAGGTGGGGCGCGACGGCTGCGAGCACCGAGCATTTCACCGAGCCGACATCGGAGATGATCGCCCCTGCCCGCAAAAAAGGTGCGATCTCCTGCGCGATCGCGCCCATTGCCCCGACTGGCACGCATAAAATGACGAGATCGGCGTCGCGAACCGCTGACTTGAGGCTCCCGGCGACTTCATCGGCGATGGCAAGCTCTCGCACCCGCGCGCTCACGCCCGCGTCGGCATCGAAAGCGATGATCTTGCGCGCGAGTCCCTTGCGGCGCGCCACATGGGCGAGCGAAGAGCCGATCAGGCCTATGCCAATAAGCGTGACGCAATCGAACAAGGGCTCGGCCAGGGGAGCCCCCAACGGACCAGGCAAATGATCAGGCACGCGCAAAACTCGCGGTCTTGGTGAAATCGCCGAGGGCAGCCACGACGAGTCGATTGGCCTCTTCGCTGCCGATCGTCAGGCGAAGACAATGCGGCAGACCATAGGCGCCGACCGCCCGCAGGATCAGGCCACGCGCGGACAGGAAGTCGTCCGCCGCATGAGCCTCGGCCGCGTCCTTGAAGTTCAAAAGCAGGAAATTCGCGACACTCGGCGTGACCTTGATCCCGAGGGCGCCGATCTCCTCTGTCAGCCAGGGCAGCCAGGCCGCATTATGGGCGATGGCCCTGTCGAGATGGGCCTGATCGGCCAGGGCGGCAATTCCTGTGACCGACGCCGCGCCATTGGTATTGAAGGGGCTACGCACGCGATTGAGCGCATCGCAAACGTGCAGCGGCGCGTAACACCACCCGAGCCTGATCCCGGCGAGCCCGTAAATCTTCGAAAACGTGCGGGTCATCACCACGTTTTCGCTTGATGAGACGAGTTCGAGCCCCGACGAGTAATCATTGCGGGTGACATATTCGCAATAGGCCGCATCGATCACGAGAAGAACGTGGGGCGGGAGAGAGGCAGCGAGCCGTTTCACTTCGGCGAAAGGCAGATAAGTGCCCGTCGGGTTGTTGGGATTGGCGATATAGACGATTTTGGTTCTCGCCGTCACCTTGGCGAGAATTGCATCGACATCGGCGGTGAGGTCCTTTTCCTCCGCCACCACCGGCACCCCGCCCGCCGCGAGGATCGCGATTTTATAGATCAGAAATCCGTGCTGGGTGAAAATCCCTTCATCGCCGGGCTCCAGATAAATGGAGGCGAGGAGGGCCAAGATTTCGTCCGAGCCCGCGCCGCAGACGATACGCGCCGGATCGAGGCCATGGCGCTCGGCAATTGCGGCGCGTATAGCCTTGGCGGAGCCATCGGGATAGATGTCGAGCCGGTCGGCAAACTCAATCAATGCCTTTTTGGCGGCAGGGGAGGGACCTAGCGGCGTCTCGTTCGAGGAAAGCTTGTAGATTTTCGAGGCTCCCACCGCCGCGCTCTTGCCCGGCACATAGGCGTCGATGCCAAGCACGCCAGCGCGAGGGGAGGGGCGCATCGCGGTCTCGGATTGCGTCATAGAGAAAAACTCCAACTCATTATTTCATCAAAACGGCGATAGGCCGCCGCTCTATTCATTGCGCCGCCAGCGAGGGCATTTGGCGGCTTTTCTCATGGAGATCGAAACGCGCCGCATGGCTGCCGATTTCGGCGATACGCGCCTCGGTGAGCCCGGTGTTGATCAAGGCCTCGCGCAGCTCTTGCGGCGTGACATGGCCCGGTGTCGCGACCATCAGCGAAAGGCCATAGCCATCAGCGGCGTTGCCGAGAATCTCGGCGCCTAGCGCCGCGAGGCTCGACGGCAGATGATCGCGCCAGCGCTCCAGGGCGATCGCGTAAACCACCACCTCGCGGGCCGCCGCCTCGGCAAGAGGCTGCGCGATCACGAATAAAGGCATCCCGGCGGGATGGTCCGGGCGTTCGACAAAGGGCAGCCGTGCGATGATTTTCGGCGCCTGAGGATCGGTCAGGCGCCGCCACCAGGCGCCCGCTGAAACGCCGCTCTCGATCCGCACGAGACCAAGATCGCCATTTGAGCGCGCCACCGCGTCGATGACACCGCCGGCGCCCTGGTGAACAATATAGGGGACCGTGAAGCCGAAGTGAAACCGGCAGCAGTCGCGCATGGCCGCGTCGCCGCCGGAAATATCGGCATGCACGCTATAATTGGCCTGAACAAAGGTGAAGGTCGAGATGATGATCCGCCAGATGCTCTCAACCGTATCGACTGGCAGGAGGCCCTTGTGACGGGCGACGATCTTGCGCATCATATCGGCCTCGCGGCCGGGGCGAAAGGCCGACCCGCCGCCCTGGCGCGCCTTGACGGCGATCAGGCGATCGATGATGTCGCCGCGCGCCATCAAAAGCCGATGGAGGTCGGCATCGATGCGGTCGATCTCGATGCGGAGATCCGCCAAACTCTCCAAAGGTGACGGCACGGGCATATCGCCTTCAATGTGGACAGGGCTTTTCTCTTAGCCGCGCGGCCTTTGCAAGGCAAAGAAAACTGCGTTGAATTCAACTGCGCGGGCCGGCAGACAGCGCAAAACATTAAGGCCGCTCGGAGCTATTTCTTGACACTCGGACCGCGCCGCTCCTACATACCGGACATCGCGTTCGCCATATCGAACAACAGTTAAGCTTTTGACCCTGGTTCCCACGAGAGCGGCAAGTCTGCAAGAGGTCGACGAGCCGCATAGCCTGGTTGTCCGCTTTGGCGCCGACCGCCCTCTCCAGATGGATGCGGGGGTCGCCCTGAGCCCCCTGACGATTGCCTATCAGACCTATGGCACGTTGAACGCCGATAAATCCAATGCGATCCTCGTCTGCCATGCGCTGACCGGGGATCAGCACGTGGCCAATGATCATCCGATCACCGGGAAGCCCGGCTGGTGGCGGATCATGGTCGGGCCCGGACGGCCGATCGATACGAACCGCTATTTCGTCATCTCTTCCAACGTGGTCGGCGGCTGCATGGGCACCACCGGACCCGCCTCGCTCAACCCGGCGACGGGGCGCCCTTATGGTCTCGACCTGCCGCTGGTGACGATCCGCGACATGGTGAATGCGCAGGCAATGCTCATCGATTACCTTGGCATTGACACTTTATTTTGTGCTGTCGGCGGCTCGATGGGTGGAATGCAGGTCTTGCAATGGGCGGCGAGTTTCCCCGAGCGGGTGTTCTCGGCCATGCCGATTGCCACGGCCCCGAAACATTCCTCGCAGAATATAGCCTTCCATGAAGTCGGACGCCAAGCCGTCATGGCCGATCCCGATTGGCATAAAGGGCGCTATCTCGAACTGGGCGTGACGCCGACGAAAGGCCTTGCCGTGGCCCGGATGGCCGCGCATATCACTTATTTGTCGGATGAAGCCTTGCAGAGCAAATTCGGCCGCAAGCTCCAGGCGCGCTCCGCACCGACCTTTTCCTTCGACGCCGATTTCCAGATCGAGAATTATCTGCGCTATCAAGGCACGAGTTTCGTCGATCGTTTCGATGCCAATTCCTACCTCTACGTGACACGGGCCTGCGATTATTTCGATCTCGCCGCCGATTATGGCGGCTCGCTCGCCCTTGCCTTCAAGGGCACCAAGACGCGCTTTTGCGTCGTATCCTTCAATTCCGACTGGCTTTATCCGACGGCGGCCTCGCGGGCCATCGTCCATGCGCTGAACGCCGGCGGCGCCTCGGTCTCTTTCGTCGATATCGAGACCGATCGCGGCCATGATGCGTTCCTGCTGAACGTGCCGGAATTCATCGCGACCTCGCGCGGCTTTCTCGATGCGGCGGCCCGCGCGCGGGGCCTGCCTGCGAGCGGCGGAGCGCTTTAGCTGTGCTTTGGGCGGACACAATCAAGGACGCGGCGCCGCTTGCACATCCGCCGCGCGTCGATCTCCTCCTCGTCGCCGACATGGTTGACGCGTATAGCCGGGTCCTCGATGTCGGCTGCGGCGACGGCACGCTCCTGCGGCTGCTCGCCGAGGAAAGGGGCGTCGATGCGCGCGGAATCGAATTGTCCCAGCGCGGCGTCAATGATTGCGTCGCCAAGGGGTTGTCCGTGATCCAGGGCGATGCCGATACCGATCTTGAAGGCTATCCCGACGACGCCTTCGATTATGTGATTCTCTCGCAAACCCTGCAGGCGACGCGGCGGCCCCGCAAAGTGCTAGAACATATGTTGCGCATAGGCCGCCACGCGATCGTTTCCTTTCCAAATTTCGGGCATTGGCGCATTCGCGCTCAGGTCGCGCTGCAAGGGCGGATGCCGGTGACCCAGAACCTGCAAGCGCCCTGGTATGACACGCCCAATATTCATTTTTGCACGATCCGCGATTTCGTTGCGCTGGTGACGGAGATCGATGCGCGGATCGAGCGCGGCATCGCACTCGACCGGTTCGGGACGCCCCTGCGGTTCAGCGCGCCGTGGGTCTGGAACCTCTTTGGCGAGCAAGGCGTCTTCCGGCTGACCCGCAAGGGTTAGGACCTAGCGTCGCCCTCACCCTGAGGAGCCACGTAAGTGGCGTCTCGAAGGGTGATTGCCGGTGTTCACTCGAAGCGCCCTGATCCTTCAAGGCGAGGGCTTGGGAGGAGGTCAGGATTTCGTGCTTCGCATGGCCTGCCATCGGCCGAAGGTGCGCATCAGC
>Ga0182033_10001447_pt1 | contig 11911 bp, 12 predicted proteins | sample tim00Cox0000000H_FD_125968 | JGI IMG/M metagenome (GOLD analysis project Ga0182033, IMG submission 125968) | Lab enrichment of tropical soil microbial communities from Luquillo Experimental Forest, Puerto Rico - timezero.00C.oxic.00.000.00H | ecosystem: Environmental > Terrestrial > Soil >...
TGCATCGCGTCTTTGACTTTCATTGCGGACCTCCATTGTTGGAGTTGGTGCACTCCACGATCGCGAGCGAGGTCCCCCGTCCCTTGTTTTCAACTATACAACGGATTGGCTCCCGTGACACAAGGGGCCTCGGAAGGCCCCGGGTGGCTAACGAGCTAAACTAGTATATGAGGTCAGCGCGCTAAATCTCGGCGAGGAGGTTCTCTGCTGTGCTCACATCGGCGATGCCGGGCGAATCCTCGAGCTTGAGTATCTTCACCACGCCATCGTCGACCAGCATGGCATAGCGCTTTGAGCGGGTGCCAAGGCCGATGCCGCTTCCGTCGAAATCGAGCCCGATCGCCTTGGTAAATTCGCCATTGCCGTCGGAGAGAAACAGCACTTTGCCCTTGCCGCCGGCCGCCTTGGACCAGGCATCGAGCACGAAGGGATCGTTCACCGCGATGCAAGCCACCGTGTGCACGCCCTTCTTCTTGAAGGCTTCAGCATTGTCGATGAATCCCGGAAGATGCTTGAGGTGACAGGTTGGCGTGAACGCTCCGGGCACCGCAAAGACCACCGCTTTCCTCCCGGCAAAGATGCCCGACGTGGTCATTTTCTCGATACCCTCCGAGCCGAGCACGCGGAACGTGGCGTCAGGCAGGCGGTCTCCGACTCCGATCATGATGTCTACCCTCCGGGGTCGCTTGGCACAGCCGGACCATAGCGGCTTAAGCCGCGAGGGCCAAGGCGGGTTTCCGTCGGCGAGCGGCTTGCGACGCTACTCGGCTGTCCAGCTCGCCTCCCGCCCACCTTCGTCCGAAACGAGCGTCATCGTAAGCGGCTTGCCCTTAAACGCCGACGCTTCCTCCTGCGAGGCAAAGCTCACGACAAAGCGCTGCGTACCACCTGCGAGCGGGCCGAGCGGTTTTGGCACCGGCATAAATGCCCCCCCAGGCGCCTCCACGAACAGGTCGGTGCCGGTGGCACCGTCAGGGAAATGCGCCTCGATGATTAGTTCCGGTTTGACGCCATCGAGCTTGGCCTCGACGTCGCCAAGCGCCGGCAGCTTGTCTGGCTCCGCCGGCTTCGGCACAAGGTCGACGAAGCGCTGCAGCAGGATATCATCGCCCCACCCTGCGACCATTTGCGGCGGAAGATCGATGCTGAGTTTTGCGTCGTTCGGGATGCACAGCATCTTGCACAAGCCGTAATCGACAGTAACCTTGAGCTCGACCGCCTCGCCGGCGCGCTCCGGCGTGACCTTGATCGGAAAAACCACCTCGTCCTCATAACCAATGGCCGTGCCGCTCGCGTCGGTGAAGCGGCGCGGCGCCGGGTAGAGCACTTGAGCCTCCTTCAGATTCTTCGATCCTGACCAATCGAAGCTTGGCGGCACGCCGGAATCTCCAGGGCTTCGCCAATAAGTCTTCCAGCCTGGATCGAGGCGAATCTGTACGCCGGCGACAACCTCATTGTTGCCGGCGTTCGAGACCGTCCCGCTCACTAGCCTGACCCTGGAATAGTTCTCCTTGACCCAGGGTGACGCACCAGCCGGGTCGGCAAAGGTAGAGTCAGTGGCTGCAAGGCAGAGGGTCGCCGTGATGCAGCCCCCGAGCAAATGAAGTGAGAGAGGAGGCGGCAAGGATTCGATCATCATTTTGCAGCGGTTTCGCGTTAAGTCGCGAGTCTAGCGGCAACCACTGTGTCGCGCGACCTCAACACACAACACCGACGGGTCACTCTTTCGTGACTCTCGTGGCCAAAGTGGTTGCGATTGCGTTATTCAACCCAATTTTTCTTCACAACTGGCAGATGTCGCCTGTAGTCTGGTCTGATGCCGCGTCCCACACCACCAAAGCAACAACGTGACGGCTATCTCGACGGCAGCTTGCTCGTTGCGATGCCGACGATGGGGGATCCACGTTTTGCCCGTGCGGTGATTTATATGTGTGCCCATTCCGCTGACGGCGCCATGGGCATCATCATCAATCATCGCGCACCAAACATCAGCTTCACCGAACTCCTCGAGCAACTCGACATCGTGCCGCCGAAGGACCGCATCAGGCTACCGATGGGGCGTGGCGCTATGGCGGTGCATCTTGGCGGTCCGGTGGAGACTGGCCGCGGTTTCGTCCTTCACAGTGCCGACTATTTCAAGAAAGAGAGCACGCTGCCCATTGACAATAACGTGTGCCTCACCGCGACCATCGACATATTGCGCGACATCGCCAAAGGCACCGGACCAGACAAGGCACTGCTCGCGCTTGGCTATGCCGGATGGGCGCCTGGCCAGCTCGAAAGCGAGATCCAAGCCAATGGCTGGCTGCATTGTGAGGCGGACCCAGAGCTAATTTTCGATCCGGATGTCGACCGCAAGTACAATCGCGTGCTTGGTAAGATCGGCATCGACCCCTGGCGCCTCGTCAACGAATCAGGACACTCCTGAGGCTGCCGACTTCGGCCTCTGCGGTGCGGTTTGCGGTACGGGCTTGGCCACTGGCACGACAGGCGCCTTTGCTGCCACCCTTGACCGCTCGCGCTGCCGACGCTTGCGGTGAAGCGCAAGCGCCGCCAACAGGTCGGCGACCTCTTTCGGCGACATGGGCTCTCCGTAATAGAATCCCTGGCCATACTCGCAGCCGATGGACCGTAAGTATGCGGCGTCCTCGGCGGTCTCCACGCCTTCCGCCACCACCTCTTTGCCAAGCTCATGTGACAGCGCCACGATCGAGCGCAGGATCATGGGCGTTGCGCCGTTGAGCCCGCTATCGCGAACAAGTGAGCGGTCGACCTTGATGGTGTCGCAAGGGAAGCGGTGCAGATAGCTCAAGGAGCAGTATCCGGTGCCGAAATCGTCGAGCGCGAGCCCGGCGCCGAAGCTCTTGAGCCAGGAGAGGATTTCTACGGCGCGCTCCGGGTTCTCCATCACGAGCGATTCGCCAATCTCAAGCTTAAGCGTACCCTTTGGCACCGCCTCCTTGGCAAGGATCAGCCTGATCTCCTGCACTAGGTCCTGGCGGAACAGCTGGCGACTCGACACATTGACGCTGACGAACAGCGGATCACGCTCGCGCGGCAGCACCTTGTGCCAGTTTCTCGCTTCCTCCAAGGCTTGGCACAACACATAGCTCCCGATTTCGCCGATCAGCCCGGCTTCTTCAGCGATGGGAACGAACTCGTCGGGGCTGAGCTGCCCACGCGTCGGGTGGTCCCAGTGCATCAGCGCTTCGAAGCCGGCGAGTTGGTTCGAGGCAAGCCGCGTGATCGGCTGATACAGAATCGAGATTTGGCGCCTCTCCAGCGCCTTTTTCAGTTCGCCTTCGAGCGGAAGCTTGCTCTCGTCCTCACCACGCATCGCCGCGGTGAAAATTTCGATGCGGTCCGCGCCGGCGCGCTTGGCGCGAAGCATGGCGATCTCGCCCTCGCGCAGCAGATCTTGCGCCATTGCCTGTACGCCGTCATCTACCACGATGCCGATCGAGGCGGTGAGCACGATCTCTTTGCCGCCGATCTTCATCGGCGTACGCAACGCGCGGCGCACGCGCTCTGCAAGCGTAGCGACCTGACGCGGATCGGTTTCGGAGATCATGAGGATGGCGAACTGATCGCCGCCGAGACGAGCGAGAGCGTCTTGCGGGTTGAGATGGCGGGAGAGCCTGCGGCCAAGGGTGAGCAGCATGCTGTCGCCGGCAGCAAGGCCGAAACTCTTGTTGATGTTCTTGAAGCGGTCGATGTTGATGAACATCACCGTGGGACGGTTCAACTGTCCCTCACGCGCTCTGGTGATGGCACCCTGCAACCGGTCCATGAACAGCTCGCGATTTGGTAGGCCGGTCAGGTTGTCATGTACGGCGTCGTGCATCAGTCGCTCATGCGATCGCTTGAGGTTGGTGATGTCGCGCATCAGCCCGACGCAACGGATCGGACGGGAATTGTCGCTTGGCGCCGCGCGCGCCCTGAGCTCATACCAGAGATAGGTACCGTCCTGGCGCTTTAAGCGAAACTCGGTTTGCAGACCGCCTTGGTTTTCCTGTAACGACCAAAGCAGCAAGCGGAAGCGCTCGCGGTCGGCGCCGTGCATATGCAGGAGGAAGCGGTCGACGGTTGTGTCGAGCGTACCCAGAGGCGTGCCGAGCGCTTCCTCGACGTCTTGGTCCACTGTGATGTGGTCTTTACCGGCGTTCCACTGCCACACGGAAGCGCCTGAGCCGTCGACTGCGAGCGATTTGACCTGCACTTGGCTCACTGGTCCGAGCTGCAGCGGCCCGCCTACAGAGCGGAAGGCAAACTGCGTCACGGTGAAGCCGAGTAGCACAAGGATGAGAACGAGGCCGGCGGCAAGGCCGGAGATGACAATGTCGCCGAACAGCTTGCCGAGCACGATCATGGCGGCGCCAAACAGCCAGACGAGCAGCAGCATCCAGCTTGGGATCAGCAAAAGCGCGCGGTCCTGGCCGCGCAGGGCGAGATAGGCGATGAGGCACGTGCCGATGGCGGCGATGCCAACGAGAGAGCCGCGGGCGAAGCCTGCGGCAAGACGAGGATCGACGACAGCGAAGAGGACCAACCCGAACTGAGCGGCGATCCAGCACCAGAACAGCGTCTTGATCCAGCGATGCCAAAGCCCGATGCGCAGGAACGCGTAGAGGAAGAGCACGAGGCTCGCGGCAACGGCAGCTTCGGCGGCAGCGCGATAGACCGCGACGTGGTTCGCATCGATCGGGAACAGCTTGCTCCAAAATCCGAAGTCCACGCAGAAATAGGCGAGCACCGCCCAAGCTACGAGTGCGGTTGCCGGGAAGATGGCGCGGTGATTGGCGGCAAAAATCGCGGTGAGGAAGATGGCGAGCAAGCCGGTGATGCCAAGCAAGACGCCGTTGAACAGCGTGCGATCCTGTTGCTTGGCCTGGTAGACCTCGGGGTCCCACAGCATCAGCCGCGGCACCTGGCCTGAGCTCAACTCGGCGGCGAAGGTGATGGTCTGTCCAGGCTCTAGGCTCAGTCGGAACATGTCGGCGCGATCGCTCTTGATGCGCTCCGGCCGGAAGCCGAGCGACGGCGTGATGGCCTCGATCCGGCCAGCATCGAGCTCCGGCGACAGCACGCGCGAGTTGGCAAGCGTGTAGCGTGGAGCGACCAGCCATCGCGTGATCGCCTCGGTGGTTGGATTAGAAAGGGCAAAGACGAGCCAGCCAGGGTTGGTGCCTGGCGTCGTCGCCTGCACAGCCATCCGGCCGACATATCCGTCCGGGCCTGGCGCGGTTTCGATTTGCAGCTTGTCACCCCGCCCTTCATAGAGCTCGCCGAGCGCAGTGATGTCGATCTTCTCCTGCTCAGGCTTGACGACGATGGGCTCGACGGCGTGCGCCACCGAGCAGGTTCCAGACATCATCGCCAAGCAAAAGGCGAAGAGGAGCATGGCGAGAGACGCCAACGGGGCGCTCCAGCCCGTTGCCGCTCTACCTGTTACTGCGCGGCCCACTCCGGTCACCTTGTCGTCTGCCAATGGCGGTCCCGATGGTGCCCCCTAACGGCATCTGTCGCTGTCAACCAGCGCATAGAGCAGGTGGTCCTCCCAGACGCCGTTGATCCTCAAATAGCGGCGCGCCACCCCTTCGCGCACGAAGCCGGTCTTCTCCAGCAACTTGATGGAGGCGACGTTGGCAGGAAGGCAAGCCGCCTCGAGCCGGTGCAGCTCGAGCGAATCGAATACGAAAGGGATAACAGCGCGGACCGCCGCAGTCATGTAGCCCTTGCGGGCATACCGGGCGCCGATCCAATAGCCTAGCGTGCACGCCTGAGTCACTCCGCGGCGCACGTTGCAAAGGGTAAGGCCGCCAACCAACGTGCCGTCCTTGGCCGAGAAGATAAATAGCGCGTAGCCCACGTCCTCACGAAGGTCGCGCATGTAATGGCGCACGCGGCGGCGAAAAGACGAGCGGGTGAGCTCGTCCGCCGCCCAAAGCGGCTCCCACGGCGTGAGGAAGTCTCGGCTCGCAGTGCGGAGCTCGGCCCAGTCCGGATAGTCGGACATTTGCGGTGTGCGTAGGAGCACGCACTCCGATTGGATCACTGGCCCCAGATCGCTTGAGGTGGCGGTACGCAGCAGCGCCATGGTCTCAATGCTCCTTTAGGCCGCTTCGCTAGATGCATGCGTGAATTTTGCCGCGAGGCTATTGAATCTTGCAACATGAACTATGGGCCCAACCGTGGCCAAACTGACAGGCGAGGCCAGAAGCTGGCCGGCAATCCTCTGCGCATCTGCCACCGTCACGCCCTCCACTTTGTCGATCAGCTCTCGGGTGGCAAGCGGCCGGCCATGAATGAGAATTTGCCGGGCAAGCTGCTCTGAGCGGGCACTGCTGCTTTCCAGCCCCGCGAGCACGGCCATCTTAAGCTGGGCTTTCACCCTACCGACCTCCTCCTCGCTGAAGCCGCTGTCGGCAGCCTGCAACAGCTCGCCATGAACCACGGCGAGAAGCTGATCGGCGCGGTCAGGCCCGCAGGCGGCATAAACGGCGAACATCCCGGCGTCGGAGAGGGCAGTGGCGAAGGCCTGGATCGCGTAAGCGAGCCCGCGCCGCTCGCGCACTTCTTGGAAGAGGCGCGAGGACATCCCACCGCCGAGCGCTCCGGCGCAAACTTGCGCCGCGAAGTAATCCTCATGGCGGTAGGGCGGCGCCGCGAAGGCGAGCACCAGATGGGTCTGCTCGAAGGGCTTCTCCGAACGCGCTGTACCGCCGCGGTAAAGCGCCGGCGCCGGCTCGGGTGTCGGGGCTGAGCCAAGGGCTCCGAGCAGCCGCTCTGCATCGGCGAGCAGCCTTTGGTGATCGACCGCACCGGCGGCGGCAAGCACAATGTTCGGCGCCTGATAATGGGCGGTGAGATAGGCTTTAAGGTGGTCGGACTTGAAGCCCTTGACGCTCTTGGCCGTACCGAGGATCGGCCTGCCCGCAGGCTGATCGGGAAACGCTGTGGACTGCACCAGATCGAAGACCATGTCCTCGGGTGAATCCTGTGCCGAGGCGATCTCCTGCAGGATGACGTCGCGCTCGCGGGAGAGCTCGGTGCGATCGAAGCGCGGGGCAAGGATGATGTCGCTCAAAATATCGAGCGCGAGTCCTGCATCCTGGCGCAGCACGCGCGCATAATAGGCCGTCGAATCGATGCTGGTCGCGGCGTTCAGCTCGCCGCCAACCGCCTCGATCTCCTCGGCGATGGCTTGGGCGCTGCGACGGTCAGTACCCTTGAAAGCCATATGCTCGAGAAAGTGAGCGACGCCATGTTCTGCCAGACTTTCGCTGCGGCTCCCCGCCCCGACCCAGATGCCAAGCGACACAGTCTCAACGTCGGTTCTCGCATGGCTCACCACCGTGAGGCCATTGGCGAGCCTCGACAGTTCGACACTCACGCGCCGACCTCAGTGCGAGCCTTTTTGGCGTTCTTGCTGGTTGCAGGTGTTTTCGCGCGCGCGCGGGCAGAGACGAAGCCCGCGACCGTGGCGTAATCGTTCGGAAGCACACTTAGCCTTTCCTCCTCGCCGAGCTTCGCTTTGAGCCGCTCGGGCCGCTCCGGCTCGAGGCCAAGTGCGCGCTCGATGGCTTCCGGGAACTTGGCGGCATGCGCCGTGGACAGCACGATCATGGGCGTCCCAGCATTTTCTCGCCATGCCGCGGCGAGACCAACGGCGGTATGCGGGTCGATCATGATGCGGGTTTGGGCAAATAGGTTGCGGATGGTCATCTCGGTTTCTTGCTCGTCGATCGAGTGGGCGGCGAACAGTGAGCGCAACTCGGCAAGCTCTGTTTTCTTCAGTTGGAACGAACCCCTGGCGCGAAGCTCGTCCATACGCGCTTTCACTTGGACGCCGTCGCGACCGGCGAGTTCGAACAGCAGCCGCTCGAAATTGCTCGCAAGCTGGATGTCCATGCTTGGGCTGGAGGTGGCGATCACGCCCCTTGGCTCGTAGGTCCCCGTCGACAAGGCGCGGAAAAGACTGTCATTGAGGTTCGTGGCAATAACGAGGCGCTTGATTGGCAAGCCCATTGCTCTAGCCGCGTAACCCGCGAAAATATCGCCGAAATTTCCAGTGGGCACCGAGAAGGACACGTTCCGGTAGGGGCTGCCGAGCGCCACGGCGGAGGTGAAATAATAGACGATCTGCGCGAGGATGCGCGCGAAGTTGATCGAGTTCACGCCGGTCAACGAGAGTGCGTCACGCAAGGCCGCATCGTCGAACAGCGCCTTCACGATCGCCTGACAGTCGTCGAAGGTGCCTTCGAGCGCAATGTTGTGCACATTCGGCTCGTGTGCGCTTGTCATCTGGCGCCGCTGCACTTCCGTCACCCTTCCCTTTGGGTGCAGGATGAAGATGTCGATCATGTCAAGACCGCGAAAGGCCTCGATCGCAGCTGCGCCAGTGTCGCCGGACGTGGCGCCGATGATCGTGGCGCGGGCCCCGCGCCGCTTGAGCGCGAGGTCCATGAGCCTTGCCAACAGCTGCATGGCAAGATCCTTGAAAGCCAGCGTCGGCCCATGAAACAGCTCGAGCAGCCAGCTTTCGGGTCCGATCTGGCGAAGTGGCGCAACGGCAGGATGGTGGAAGCCGGCATACGCGTCGTTAAGTACCCCTGCGAGCTCGCCGGCGCTCGGATCGCCTTCGAGATAGGGACGCATGATGCGGTCGGCGACTTCCGCGTAGTCAAGACCGGCGAGCGCGCCAATCTCGGCAGGCGAGAGCTGCGGCCAGGACTCGGGCATGGTGAGACCACCGTCACGAGCGAGACCAGCGAGTAACGCCCCTTCGAACAGAAGGGATGAGCCTTCGCCTCTGGTGCTCACATACCGCAAATCAGAACCTCTAATGATTTCAATTAAGCGAGGCTTGAGTCACTTTGCCTTGAGCCTGCCCTGCACATAGATGACATAGATGACCACAAGGCAAAACGCGAGCGCGAACCAGGTGATGGCATATTGCAGGTGATTGTTGGGTAGATCGATCCTGGTTTGGCCTCCTTGCGGCCAGCCGCCTGGGATATCGCTTCGCTCCGCTTCAATGAAAAACGGCACCACAATGGGTGTGCCGGCGAAAAGCATTGATTTTGACAACGCGCCGTGGTCCCGCCAGAACCAGCGATTCTGCTCGGGCTCGTTGTTAGGGATAAACAGGCCTTGGCGTTCCGGCGGCCGTGCCAACCCCGTCACGGTGACCATGTTGCTCAGCTCGCCTTGAGACCGTGAAGCTGGATCCCTTAAGGCGTCAGGCACGAACCCCCGATCGATGAGCACCACCTCGCCATCCGAGGTGGTTAGCGGCGTGATGACGTGCCAGCCAGGCTTCCGGTCGGAAATGGCGAAGAGATAGCGCTCCTTTGAGTTGTCGAACTTGCCGTCGACGCGCACAGGCAAATAGCTGACATCCTCGCCGACTTTCGCGCGCGCTTCGGCGTCCTTGAGAGAGATCGGTTCGGCGTGCACGCGTGATTCGATCTCGGCGATTAGTCCCTCCTTCCAGTGCAGCCGCTGAACTTGCCAGATGCCAAGCCCGATCAGCATGGCGAGCGCCGCGGCAGAGCACACCGTTAGGAGAATAAGACCGCGTGCCCGCATGCTTGCTCACTCCGAGGCGAGCTGACCCTCTCGTGCCTTGTGCTTGTATTGGAGCGCGATCAGCACGCCTTTGAACGACCGCAGCAGCAGCAGGGGCAGCAGAATGGCGAGCGGACCCCACAGCGCCGCGTGCACCCAATAAGGCGGAGCGTAGGCCATCTCCACCAAGAGCGCGGCGCCGACCACGATGAATCCGCTCACCAAAATGACGAACACCGCTGGTCCGTCGCCTGAGTCGGCAAAACCATAATCGAGGCCGCAAACGTTGCAGCGTGGCGCGAGCTTGAGGTAGCCGGAGAACAGGTTGCCGCGGCCGCAAGTCGGGCAGCGGCCAGCAATGCGGGAGACGATGGTTGCGGCAAGCGAATGCGTGTCCTGCCTCGTCATGACTGAGGTCTTGCTCCAAACAAAATGGGGCGGCCATCATTGCCGCCCCCCCCCAACGATAATCCGTCAAGCGTCAGCCGGCCGGGTAGTTGCTGCCGGCGCCCCAAACATAGATGCAGGTGAACAGGAATAGCCACACCACGTCGACGAAATGCCAGTACCAGGCGGCGGCTTCGAAGCCGAAATGTAGCTTCGGTGTGAAGGCGCCGCGCATCGCCCTGATCAGGCACACCGTGAGGAAGATGGTGCCGACGATGACATGGAAGCCGTGGAAGCCGGTGGCCATAAAGAAGGTCGAGCCATAGATGTGGTTGGCGAAGGCAAAACCGGCATGGGCGTATTCAAAAGCCTGCAAGCAAGTGAACAAGATGCCAAGGATCACGGTGAAAAGCAGGCCAAGCACGAGACCGCGCCGGTCGTTTTCGAGCAGCGAATGATGCGCCCAAGTCACTGTCGTGCCGGAGGTGAGCAGGATCAGCGTGTTGACGAAGGGCACGCCCCATGGATTGAAGGTGTGGGCAAACCAGCCAAGCCCGGCCACGTCGGTGTCGGCGCTTGGAATCGGCGGCCATTGCCCGCCGAGTACCGCAGTGCGGGCATAGGTAATGGCATCGTTGGGATAGAGGGCAGCATCGAAATAAGCCCAGAACCAGGCGACGAAGAACATCACCTCGGAGGCGATGAACAGGATCATGCCGTAGCGCAGATGCAGCTGCACGACCGGAGTCTCGTGGCCCTCCTGGGCTTCCTTGATGACGTCGCGCCACCAGCCGAACATGGTGAAGATGACGAGGAAGAGGCCAGGCAGCACGTACCAGGGATGCGGCGTGCCGGCCTTCTTCGAGATGAAGAACATGATTGCGCCAATCGCCAGCGTGAAGGCACCGACGGCGCCGACGATGGGCCATGGGCTTGGATTGACGAGATGATAGTCGTGCTGATTGGCGTGCGCTTCGGCCATTACTCTCTCCCGTTCGTCCCCTTCTAAGGCGCGAGCGCCTTTCATTGCTCCGTTACGACTTGGACCCGTTGCCCTCAAACACCGAGGCGGCGGGGCTGGGGGGCTCGTCGCTGCGATAGAAGGTGTAGGACAGCGTGATCTCGGTGATGTGCTTGGTGTCGTCGTCGTCAACGATCTTTGGATCGACGAAGAACGTCACCGGCATTTCGACGATCTGCCCTGCCTCAAGCGTCTGCTGCTTGAAGCAGAAGCATTCGATCTTGGTAAAGTAGCGGCCGGTGAGCTCAGGCGACACGTTGAAGATCGCCCTGCCGGTGACCGGAGACGAGCTGTTGTTGCTCGCCTTGAAGAAGGCAAGCGCGGTCTCGCCGATCTTCACGTCCATGGTCTGCTGCACCGGTGCGAAGGTCCAGGGCAGAGAGCCGTCGACGTTGCCGTCGAAGCGGATCTTGATGGTGCGGTCGAGCACCTCGCCCGGAGCCTTGTCGGCGCGCTGGGGGGCCCCGCCATAACCGGTGACCTGGCAGAACAGGCGGTAGAGCGGCACGGAGGCAAAGGACAAGCCGACCATGCCGGTGACAAGCGCCGCGAGCGAAAGGGCCAGAATGCCGTGGCCGGATTTGCGGTCAGTGTCCTTGCTCATTCCTGCTCACTTGACGAGGGGATGGGCGACATTGGCGCCAAGCCTGACCATGGTGACCACGAAGAACAGAATGGCCATTGCCGCGAGCGCCCAGGCGATGGCGAGGGACCGCATGCGTTGACGACGTTTCTGCTCGTCTTGCTCATCGGTCATCACGAGGTCCAGAGCAGCCGGATGAAGCTGTGGCCGAAGCCAAAGCCCTGCTCCACCAGAAGCACTGCGAACAGGAGGAACAAATACAAGACAGAGTAGGCGAACAGGTTCTTGGCGGCCCGCTCGGCGTCGGCGCCGACCCGCTCGGAGTAGCAGGCATAGGCGAACATCACGAA
>Ga0182033_10001450_pt1 | contig 11906 bp, 10 predicted proteins | sample tim00Cox0000000H_FD_125968 | JGI IMG/M metagenome (GOLD analysis project Ga0182033, IMG submission 125968) | Lab enrichment of tropical soil microbial communities from Luquillo Experimental Forest, Puerto Rico - timezero.00C.oxic.00.000.00H | ecosystem: Environmental > Terrestrial > Soil >...
ATCGATTCGGGTGATCTTAATATGGATAAGATCACCGATAACGATACCTTCGTTGACCCTTCTGGATAAAATTAACATCCTAATACCTCAGTTAAAATACGCTTTTGTTTGCCCGTTAGGAATCAGAGAGGCGGCCTTCCTCGGAGGCGGTTTATGGAACTATCTTTCTGCTAGGCTGCGGAAGATCTTTCAAAAATAAAGCGCTCTTTCAGCCCCTGATTTTGTTTGAGCCGTTCCTCCATGCGATTGCTAAGTCTATCAACCTCTGAAAAAAGAGCTTCGAGAAGAGGATGGACATACTCGGGGAAACGGCGGATTACATCATGCGATTGAACATCTTCGTTGAGTTCAAGTTTGGCTGCGGCTTGCCTAAGTGCGAACTCGCGGCCTTGCGTACAACGTGAGATTAAGCGCAACTGGGTCCGTATCTGCTCTTCCAAGCGCTCATTCTCGATGATGTCGCGCCGGTAGAGGGTTTCAGTCTGCTGGTTGAGCAACCGGATCAGTCCACCCTTTTCCTGCAACTCATCCCGGAGAGCATCTACTAACTGATCCCAGTTCACATTAGAATCCATCGTTTAGATATGTGTATAGTTAGGCCAAAAGGTTCGTTAGATAGTTTCTCAGGGAGGCCACCGCCTGGGTGTGGATTTGGCAAATTCTGGATTCGGTTAATCCAAAGCAAGCGGCGATGTCGGAGAGGCGCATATTTTCGTAATAGTACATCGCCAACACCTTCTTTGGCACAGCCGGCATCTGAGCCATGCGCTGAGCCAGCAGCGAGAGAATTTCTTTGCGCTCCAGAACATCGAGAGGCGGAATGCACGAATCATCCGGAACGATTTCATGCAGCGATTGGTCTTCAATCTCGGACTGTTCATCAACCCCATCGAATGAAACAAATTTTACGGGACGAACTTCATCCATGAGTTCGGCCAATTCGTCTTTTGTCATCTGCATCTCGGCGCACAACGAATTGTCGGAAATACTTCCACCCTGTTCCTGCTCAAGCTTGGTAATGGCCGATCCGAGACGCTTAGCTTTCGAGCGGGTCGCGCGGCTCATCCAATCCATTCTGCGCAACTCGTCGAGAATCGCTCCGCGGATGCGGGTGGTGGCATAGCTGGCGAAGCTGCTCTCACGGGAGGGACGGTAATTGCGAGCAGCCGAAACCAGACCGGTTACGCCTATGCTGTAGAGTTCGTCGGTCTCAATCTTGTTAGGCAGTTTACGTCTCATGCGTTCGACTATGGAACGGACCAGAGGCAGGTGATTCTCGATAAGCCGCTGAAACATTCCCTCGTTGCCATCAGTTTCCGGGGCGGTTGCGGAAGGGAGGTCTGTTGATCGATTAGGAGCAGGAGCAGCTATCATTTGGTTACGCACAGGTTGTTCTCGAGGACGTAGCAACTAGGATGCCAGCGCACGGCCAAAAAATTTTACACTCGTTAAAGCGCTGATAATAAGGATCTTATGGAGTTAGATTTTTCTGATGGTCTCAAAAAATGCTCCGTAAGCCCGACAATTTTTTCCGCTCAGATCCGGCAGTCGGAATCACCTACAGGCAATTTTTGCCGGGAGGTGAAATGAGTACGGCGGGGAGAGGCGCCACGGTTTTTCGGAAGCGGAATCGCGGTGGAAGCACTGAGTATCAACCGGGTAGGTAGGGCCGGATCTCCGAGCCGGCTGGTTCCTGGTTGGCAGCTCGGTTCTCGACGGGCGGCTCGGAGATCCGCCCCTACCACGCCCTACTGCGGAACTTAAAGTTCTTTTCCCTCAACAGATGGCGCAAGCCAAGTGAAGCGCTCTGAAAGAGCGGCAGACGTTTGTATACCGGCGAGCGCGTATCCAGACGATCTGACTCCAGCCAAGCGCTCGTGCAAAAAAACGGCTAACATCTGCCGCTCTTTCAGAGCGGACGGCACTCGTTTTCAGTTACCCAGGGTTCCGCTTCGCTTGTTACGCTTTCGGCGTATTTGCGGAAAATCTCATGGTACCACTTAATCGAAGTGCGTTCGATTACGCTAACCGCACACGGCTGGACTCGCCCTATCGACCACGGGCCCCGGGGAGCGGAGGAGTTTAGCCGGCACGCAAGGTCGTCGCCGCCGAGGGGCGCGTCGTGTGGATAGTTCGATAATGACTATCGCGTTGCATCGGTTCGCGACCCGCTTCGCGAATCGTCCTCTCCAAGGTTTCAACCGTTTGCTGTTGAGGCGTCTTCGAGCCGGCCATGTGGAAGATTTTTTCTTCCATCAGCGTCCCGTGCAAGTCGTCAACCCCATAGTTTAAAGAGACCTGAGCAAGCGGGAGGGTCATTGCAATCCAATAACCCGTGATGTGATCAAAATTATCAAGGTAAATACGGCTGACGGCCAGGTTCCGGAGCTGGTCCATGCCTGACGCCGGCTTGATATGTTTCAGTTCTGTGGTCTCCGGTACGAAGGCGAAAGGAACAAACCCGGTAAATCCGCCTGTCTCATCCTGGAGTTCGCGCAGTTGCCGCAGGTGATCGACTCGTTGCTCGACCGTTTCGATATGTCCAAACAACATCGTGCAGGTACTGCGCCCCCCCATTTTATGCCAGATTCGGTGTACCTCTTTCCATTCTTCGGCAGTTTCCTTGCCGCGGCAGATCTGATCGCGGACCACAGGATCGAAAATTTCCGCACCGCCTCCGGTCAAGGAATTGAGCCCGGCGTCACGCAACATTCGAAGCGTAGTCTCCAAGGGGAGCTTAAGGATGCGCTCGGCAATATGCCTGATTTCAATGGCTGTAAAAGCTTTGATGTGCAGGTTTGGGTCGAGTTCGCGAAGTTTTCTCAGCAGTTCGAAATACCACTCGCCCGGCAGAGAAGGATGAAGCCCGCCCACCATGTGCACTTCGGTAATTCCGCTAGCCAGCGAGCGGCGCGTTGTCTCCACGATTTCCGGGATCGCCATTTCGAAGGCATGCGGATCGCGCTTTCGCGCTCCAAAGGCACAGAATTGGCAGGACAAAATGCAAATATTCGAATAATTGATATAGCGGTTGAGAATGTAGGTGGCACGATTCCCGTTCTTTCGTTGGCGGATGATATTGGCGATCAAACCAAGTGCGTTAATGTCAGTGGACCGGTACAGCTGAACTGCTTCCTGGTCGTCGATTCGTTCTGCTGCCATGACCTTATCGTAAATCGAGCGGAGCGACGGCGGAACGAGGCGTGTCCTTGTGAAATTTTTCACAAAATAAACCTGACACAGGACGATTCTCCCATCAAGCTCCCGGAACCCGCCTAATACAGGAGCAACTCTTGATGGCGGGACGTGTTGTAATGGATACGATGAATTCTGCCCTCCGAGTGGCAAACCCTTCAATGACTGATGCGGAGTCGTCCGAGCCTGAAATTGCTTGGATGGCTCGCATCAGGGAGGGAGACATGGAGGCTTTCCGGCTGCTGGTCGAAACGCATCAAGCGCGGGTTATTGGCACAATCAGCAAGATGCTTGGTTCGGACGCCGAATCAGAGGATCTGGCACAACAGGTGTTTATTCGGGTCTGGAAATCCGCATCCCGCTATCAACCGACCGCCAAGTTCACAACTTGGCTTTTCAGGATTACACGTAATCTCGTTTTCAACGAACTCAGGCGCAAACGACATATTGTGGAGCATTCAGAGGAAATCCCGGAGCCGGCGGAGCGCGTTGAAAAGGAACCCGATCGAGTGCTTCTCGAAGGCGAACTCCAAAAGGCGATTCAGGAAGCTATCAATGAGCTGCCGGAAACTCAAAGGATGGCAATCATTCTTCGGCGCTATGAGGATATGTCATACGAGGATATCGCGAAAGTAATGGAGACGACTGTCCCTGCGGTAAAGAGCATCCTATTCAGAGCGAGAGCTGAACTTCGCGACCGACTGGCAAAATATCTGGGTTAGCTCGGAGTCAAGAACCGTCTCGTCCGGCCAAGGCCGGACTCGCCCTACCGACCGCAGGCCACGGAGATGTCACGCGGTATACGAAGCTCCCGCTGAGCCGCCGCGTGGGATAGTTCCAGGCGACGGCTTAAATTAACCCGCGGTAAGGGCAGATCTCCGAGCTGCCCGGCAAGAACGGCCGGCTCGGAGATCCGGCCCTACCAATCCGGCCCGGTCAATCTGGTCCTTCTATAGACAAAGGTAAATGTTATTTTATCCGAGAATTTCTCCGGCTCATTCGAGGGCCAGGACGACCACGAGCACGGACGATTTCCCAATTTCGGTATTGACGTTAGGCGTCAATACAACTCGCGCAGAGCCGCACCAAAATGAGTGAAGAGGTCGGAAGGGAGCATCGATTCTTCCGAAAGCGAATCTGCAGCCAGCTCGCCAGCCCTTCCGCAAAGCCAGGCGCCGAAGCGACCGGCATCGTAGGCAGAGAATCCCCTGCCTAAAAGAGCTCCGCAAACCCCCGTCAAGACATCCCCGGATCCGCCGGTTGCCATACCCGGGGAGCCGCTCGAGTTGTACGCCAGCGGCTTGCCTTGCTGTCCCACCAGAGTTCTGGCGCCTTTGAGCAACAGAGCTACCGGAAACTCGGAAGTAAATTCTTTAACAATTTGAGCCCGAGATTTACCCGGCGTTTGCCACAGGCGCGACATTTCACCAGGGTGAGGCGTCAGCAGCCGGGCACCCGCGGAACTATGCAATTGGCCGGTAGCGTTGGACAGCGCATTTAAGGCATCGGCGTCCACCACTGCAGGACCCGGAAACAGTTTGATCAGATCGAGGATCTCCTGCCGCCGAGAGGATCCCATACCGGGCCCGATTGCCAAAGCGTCCAGCCGATCATCCAGAATCGATCGGAAATCGCTGATCGGTTTCACCATGATCTCAGGCATCACCTTGGGGACGACAAGTTCGTAAATCTCGCTTGGCACGTGTAAACTGATCAATCCTGCGCCACTCCGGGCGGCGGCTTCTGCACAGAGGATCGAAGCACCCACAAACCCGCGCGATCCCGCCGCGACGGCAACACGTCCATAGTTCCCCTTATGTGAATCAAACGGTCGCCGGGGCAACAAATGTCGAAGACTTCCCGGCTCCGAAAGAATGCCATGTGCGGTTTCCTTTGGGCTCCGTGCCGCCAACTCTTCAAGATCAATGACAAGAATGCGCCCGACAATGTTCGTTACCTCATCACGAAAGAGGGCTGTTTTCGGAAATCCGATCGTGACTGTGCAGTCGGCCACAACGGCGTCGGGATCGGCTCCGTCTTCACCAAGTCCTGTCGGAAAATCCACCGCATAGACCGTCGCACCCGAGGTCTGCCTGAGGGCATTGATTTCGCAGGTCAAGGCCTTCAATGGGAGGCTGAGTTCGGGTCTGGAGCCGAGCCCGAGGAGCCCATCGAGGATAACCCTGGGCCGAAAGGCCGCCAGAGCGACCAGCGGTTTTTCGATTCTTGAGGCACTCAAGCCGGCTATCTTTTTCTTTGGCAGATTTTGAAGATCGGAATCAGCGACGAGGGAACGCGTCCAGATTTCCCATCCGGTTTTCGCAAGAAGCGAAGCGGCGACAATCGCGTCGCCTGCATTGTTTCCTTTCCCGAGATACGCCACACACAGACCGGGCTGAGGATGGCGCCGGAGGATGGCGTCTGCGATACCAACTCCAGCGCTATCCATGAGAGATTCGGCCTGGACCCCCTGCTCAATAGCCGATTTTTCAAGAGCCTGCGTCTCGGAGGAGGAAAGGATTAAATCGGCCATAGTGTCGTGCCGGATTTGACTCCGCGATCGCCAACCTGGTGCGTGGCAACTTTAGCCCTTATCTGCCTCAACACGCAGGTCGACCTCCACGTCGTCCCCAACCATCTGGGTGCCTTCGATCATCTTATTCCAGGTCAGACCGAAATCGCTGCGCTTAAGGTTGGTTTTGGCTTCCCAACCTGACACGGTCTTTCCTTGCGGTCCTGCGCCTTTACCCAAAAGCTCGACTTTCAAGACGACTTCCTTCGTAACACCGTGCATTGTCAGATCGCCGGTGACTTCACCGGTTGTGTCACCGGTGCGCTTCACCGATTTGCTGGTGAAAGTCATCTCGGGAAATTTTTCGACATCAAAAAAATTTGCGGACCTCAAATCTTTATCTCGCATCTCAACCCCGGTGTCGATGCTCGCGGTCTTGATCTTCACCTCCACGGATGAGTTTTCGAGTTTGGCCTCATCGAACTGAATCTTGCCCTGAAAATCGTTAAATTTACCGGGTACTTTCGAAAACAGATGCCGCACCTGGAAGCCCATTGTGGAATGGGCCTTATCGAAGACGTAAGTATCTGCGGTAAAGGCAGATTGAGCGAGAACAAGTGCTGAGATTGAAGCAAGGAACAGTATTTTCTTCATACGGTTGATCTGAAGTTAGATAAGGTTGCAATAGCGATTCAACGCAACACCAATATGGGCGGCTGGCAAATGAGAAAACCCGTTTAGTAGCTGGACCAAACGGGATTTCTCGATCGCGGGGGGGAAACAGGTCGCCCTAAATTGCCCTCAAAAGCTTAAACTTTGCTCTTAAAGTCCTTGCCTGGGACAAACTTGACAGTCTTCGACTTCGGTATGCGAATTTGTTGAAGTGTTTTGGGGTTGACACCTTTGCGCGCCTTTCTCTCGACGACCTTGAAGGTGCCAAATCCGACAAGTTGCACCATTTTATCCTTCTTCACTCCAACTTTGACGGCGTTAATCACAGCCGTAACTGCCCTTTCCGCTGCAGCCTTACTCGTTTCGCCTCCGAGTTGTTTCTGGACTGCTTCGACTAACTCTACTTTGTTCATGATACTCGATGCGTTCGCCTGGGTCCGACCTGTGAACTAAGTATCCAAGCCGATTCGCGGACGCTGCTGGTTTGACCTTTTCACAAAATTCCCATCTTATTGTCAATGCATATTAATCTTGTTTTATGGAATTTCATCCCGTACTGGAGCGGCTTAGCAGTTTTCTCGAGGCGCAACCGGAAATTGCCGCTGACGTTTACGTGGCGCCGAATGCAACTATTGTCGGCAGCGTCTCGATCGCGGCCGGCTCAAGTGTCTGGTATCAGGCGGTCATCAGAGCCGATATCAACAGGATTCGAATCGGCAAAAGGACAAATATCCAGGATGGCTCGATTCTTCACGTTGCGGATCGTTATGCCCTGGAGATCGGGAACGAGGTCTGCTGCGGACATCGAGCTATTCTACACGCTTGTGTGGTTCACGACCGGGTGCTCATCGGCATGGGGGCAACCGTGATGGACGGTGCGGAGATCGGCTCGGGCTCAATTGTGGGAGCTCATTGCCTGATCACTAAAGAGACGGTGATTCCGCCCGGATCGCTGGTTACAGGCTCTCCCGGCAGCGTCGTACGCAGGCTAAGCCCTGGCGAAATAAAGGGCATCGGGGATCTCGCTGCGAAGTATGAAGTTATCGCGGCGCGCTATCGCGAGATGCGCTCATAGGGGCAACTGCGAATAGTCGATCGTTTTCAAGCGTTTAAGCCCGGCGCCTAGTCTTGGAACACAATCGATCAGCGCACGCGTATAAGGATGCTTCGGCTCGCGGAGGAGCGCCTCCGTGCGTCCAAACTCCACCAGGCGCCCGCGAAACATCACCGCGACGTTGTCCGCCAATCCGGCGATAATCCCGAAGTTATGTGTAATCAGGATCATGGACATGCGGTATCTTTCCTTAAGCGACTTGAAGAGGTTGAGAATCTGGCGCTGGATAGTAGCGTCCAGAGCCGTTGTTGGCTCATCGGCTACCAGAATGTCGGGGTGGCAACAAAGCGCCATGGCAATCATCACGCGTTGTTGCATCCCGCCGCTGAGCTGAAAGGGGTAATCCTGCAGCCGCTCCTGTGGATTGACAATTCCAACCTGATCCAACCAAAAACTGACCTCCTTGCGCAGTTCGCGCGCCTCAGGGCGATGCTGGCGGATCGTTTCAGCGATTTGCTGATAAATGGAATAGACGGGATTTAAGCTCGTTGCGGGTTCCTGGAAAATGTAGGCAATCCGATTTCCTCTCACTGAACGGAGCATTTTTTCGTTCATCGAAAGAATAGGCTTTCCGTCCAGGAAGATGTTCCCGGCTTCATAAATTGCGGGAGGTTCAGGAAGAAGTCTGGTCAGGGCCAGTGCGGTGACGCTCTTCCCGCTGCCGCTCTCGCCGACGAGGGCGAGAGTTTCACCTTCTGCAAGAGAAAAGGAAAGCGACTGCACGGCAGCTGTGCGTCCTTCCGCAGAACCGAAGCTGATGCTGAGATCGCGCACTTCAAGCATGCGCCCTGATTAGAACCGGCTTGTCCGTGATTGAAAAGGGCGGATTGGAAGAATACAAATCCGATTGGTGAAATTCTGGATCTGTCTACTTCTTTCTGTCGTGCCGGCTGCAGAATCGCTCCGCGCGGAGCAAAAAGAATTGGTTGTAGGAATGGAAATGTCATTCCCTCCCTTCGAGATGCTGGATACGAGCGGCCAACCCGCCGGCATCAGCGTCGATCTTGCGCGGCAAATGGGCAAGTATCTGAACCGGCCGGTCCGCTTCGAAAACATCCCGTTTGATGGGCTGATTCCCTCTCTTAAAACAGGAAAAATTGACGTCATCATCTCGTCACTATCAATGACTGATGACCGGAAGAAATCGATCGACTTCAGCGATCCCTATCTGAAGATGGGCCTGGCGATTCTCGTAAGGAAAACCAGCGATATTCAGTCGATCAACGACGTGGACAAACCCAATCGTAATGTCGCGGTCAAGAAAGCAACGACTGGCCATATCTACGCCCTTCAACATTTTCGAAATGCCAGGCTACTTGTGCTCAATGATGAAAGCGCCTGCGCGATCGAGGTGTCTCAGGGCAAAGCTGATTGCTTCATCTATGACCAGCTTTCGGTCTTCCAGAACTGGAAAAAATTTCAAGATACAACTCGCGCAATCCTTCAGCCGTTCCAGCAGGAAGAATGGGCCATGGGCATTCGCAAGGGAAACGACGAACTGCGGCGTCAGATCAATGAGTTCATTGCCAATTTCAAGAGCAGCGGGGGTTTTGAAGCGCTGGGAGACAAGTATCTGAGCGAAAACAAAAAGGCGTTCGAACAGCTCGGAATCCCATTTTATTTTTGAGCTATTGTAATGAATCCAGCGAGGCCGCTTCACCAAGTCGACGCTGCCCCCAACCTACCATGTTATCCCTAGATCTCGCTGGTCTGAGGGGCGGCCTCGCTAGAACCAGTTTTGCTTTTGAAGGATTCTAGCTTGCCCACCGGGTAGGTCTCTTGCCAGATTGTTACGTTTGTCGTGGCAGACATGGCGTTTCGATCATCGATGTTAGGAAGAACAGCTGGAACGGAACCGGGGAAAAAAACGGCGCCCATACCCCCCGGACGGGCGAGCGAAGCGGAGGGCGCGTCTCAGCACCTATAAAGCGTCATGTCTGACAAAAAGGAGCAAACAAGGAGAATCAGAGTCGTTCTAATCTGTCTTCTCGGCTTCTTCGCCATTCTGCTTGCATTCTATCAGCCAATCCTTTTCGGGCTTGTACGCATCGTTGCCGGCCAGGTAGCCAAATCTCAGGCGCTTGATCTGGACTTTGAGATCCACGGATCGATTTTCACTGATCTATTTATTGAAAAACTACATCTTCAACCGCATCCCGAAAACAAATCTCTGCCCCTGGAGCGCCTGGACGCGCAGCGAATAGGCGCCCGATACAACCTATTCAATCTTTTGCGGAAAAGGTATCTGGATGTAGTCGACATTCTCGAATTAAAGAATATTGACATCGTCGTGCGGCCCGCTCCGTCGCCTCCGCCGCCGCAAAAGGCGGCGGGGCCGTTGCGATTTCCGGTTGTGCTGCCTAAACGCATTGATGTCAGGAATATCAATCTGACCGTAAAGAATGATGCCGGGGATTTGCAGCTGAAGAATTTCGACCTGCAATTCCAGCAAGGGAAAACCGGATATCTGGCGTGCGACACTCTCCGAATCCCCGGCGTGGCTGTCTGGAACCAGCTTCGCGCCGGGTTGAGTTTTACCCAAAAGAAGCTTGTGCTTAGCGATCTGGCTCTGGCGCCGCTGCTAGCAGTAAACCGCCTGTACCTGGATTTATCCGGATCCGAACAAGGGACGTTTCGCCTGGGTTTGGATGGGAAGGCCCTTGAATCCTCGGTCCTTGCAAATGCCTCCTACGAGCAGCCGGACCAGAGGCGTGTTCTGGATGCCAGTTTAAAGATCAGCGGATTGGAATTGGCCGAACTTCAAAGGCTGGTCCCGGTGGCGGGGCTGACGGGGACGGTGCGTGAAATTAATATTCAACTAAAAGGGGATATCAACCATCTGCGAAGCCTTTCCGGACAAGTTGCGGCCGCGGCCGAGCAAGTGCGTTACCACAATATCGGCGTCGATAATGCCAACATGGTGCTGACTATGAACAACGGCAGCGGAACCATTCTCGAGTCGGTGCGTGAAGGTGCAAACAGGATGCGCGCATATGCAACCTTCACGCTTTCCGACACACTGGATAGCCTTATTCAGAACACTGTTGCGGACATCGGTCTGGCGGCCTCAATTCCTGATCCCGGGAAAGACGTCGCCGGTCTGAAAGGTTCCACCATAATCCTGGGGAGCATCGGCATAGCAGACGGAAAGGCCAAATCTGTGGTGCGAACGTTCGCTTCGGAAATCAACATGGCCGGCGCGCTGCCCGGAGTGGCCGTTTCCGCCGCAAATGCGCAGGTCTTCGGCGTCGCCAACCTTCCGTTGGCCAGCGATCTGTGGAGTTCGGTGGCCACTGTCGCGCTAGGTGGCGGAGACAAAATATCTTACCAGGATGCTCACATTGCCGAAGTTCAATTAGAGACCGATCTGATCGACGGTGCAAAAGCAAACGGCAACGTCACGGTGCTCTCCGGTGGAAGCAGGATCAATCTTTCCGCCAGTCTTCCGTTGCCGACGTCTTCTGCAGGATTTCAGGCTGAGAGCGTGACGGGCTCTATCCGGTTCCACATCAATGCAATCAATGACTTCATAACTCAGGAATTGATTAAAGGTTCTCTGGCAGCGGATGGGGACGTTCACATTGCGGGAGGGCAAGCCACCGGCACAATCCGAGCCTCGGGGAGCCAACTGAGTTACCGGGGGATGAACGTCCAATCCCTCGAGATTGATACTCTCCTAAAGGATGGAAACGCAAACATCCCTAAATTCCAGATTGACTTTGATCCCGACAACTCCGCCCGGATCTCGGGATCAGCCAGGTTAAATGAGCCATTTCCGTTTCAGGCGCAAGGCAAACTGGCCTTTAAAGACTTAGCCGTCCTGAATGGCATTCTTAAAAACATGGGGGCCCAGCCCGGTCTCAGCGGGGAACTATACGCGCAACTTTCAGGTGATGGCGATATCCATCATCCCGCAGGAAAACTCGAGGTCATGGGCAACGGTTTGAAATACCGCGGTTTCCTGATTCAGAATGTCGCCATTGGGGCGGGTATCAAGGATTCCATAGCAACGATTCAGCGCTGCAGGCTCAACCTGGATCCAAATAATTACGTCAACCTCACCGGGTCGGTTCACATCAACGAGCCATATGCGTATGAAGCCGAAGCCCAGGTTCGTTTGCCGGATCTTGATCATTTCAACGAACTGCTCAGAAGTCTGGGGCAACCACCCGGGCTGAGCGGTGGATTCAATCTGGATTTGACGGCAAACGGCGATGCCAAGAACCCGACGGCAAGCGCTCAGGCACGAGGTGATCAGATCCGGTACAGAGGTTTGCCTGTCGAAGCCATTCGCGCGGAAGCCGTCCTCAGAGATTCGGAAGTTAAGCTTAATACTTGCAGAATCGCATTCGACGCGAAAAATCATGTCGAGCTAACCGGCACTTCCAGGATCGCCGATCCTTTTCCGTATGA
>Ga0182033_10001454_pt1 | contig 11876 bp, 7 predicted proteins | sample tim00Cox0000000H_FD_125968 | JGI IMG/M metagenome (GOLD analysis project Ga0182033, IMG submission 125968) | Lab enrichment of tropical soil microbial communities from Luquillo Experimental Forest, Puerto Rico - timezero.00C.oxic.00.000.00H | ecosystem: Environmental > Terrestrial > Soil >...
CGATCCCTCGCCTTTGCCTTCAATGCCGGCGCGCAAAAAACAGTTGATACAGGTGCCCTGATCAAGTTGCGTCGTCGCGCCGCACTGTCGGCACCGCAGCGGATGCTCGATTGCATCAGCAACGGAATCAGGGGGAGCAGTTGCCTTGTTCATCGACTACTTGTAAACAGTTTCGGGCTCAGGTTCAGAAAGGAGTTTTTGAAAACCTGGATCGTTACGGATGGGGTCCCACACGGGATCGATCTTTAGACGGGTAAGGGAAATGTATTCTCCGGCAGGAATTGTCAGTAGTTGCCGTAGTAGTTTTGCCGCCTCCTCAGGTCGGCCAATGTGAGCGTCGATTTGGGCTAGTCCGATAAGGTAATTCGCGCCGAAAATCGCATCTTTTTCTATTGGCAATGACTCTGTGGCCTCTTGAGCGATACGAAGCGCGTCGGCGTTACGCCCAAGACAAACGTAAATCCACGCCACCTCCGTCAAAGATGTGCGGTCTTCTGGCGCCCGTCCGGCTAACTCGGCCTCGAGTAAAGTGCTCGCTTGCTCGGCCTCGGATGTTGCTGCCGCTTTTTGGTCGGCAAGAAGTTGAATCCCAGCTCGCGCCTTTAACTTGTTAAGACATTCTTCGGGCGAGTTGGTCGGCAGGACATCCCACGCCTTCAGAGCATCAGCGAAATGCCTCTCCAGTACGTCGAGATACACCCGCTCATTAATCATCTGGGAAATCACGATCCCGTACGGGCTAACTTGCCCTTTCGGTTGCTGCGGTGCTGCCTCCAACGCCTGCTTGGCGCGTCGAATATCGCCGGGGCCGTTGATGTAGGTAACACAGAGGTGGAAGGCGGCATTAATATTATTCGGGTCGAGGGCTAGTGCGCGGGTAAGCGCACGTTCGGCCTCGCCCCAACGGCGAAGCTGCAGATACGCATTCCCAAGCTCAGTGGAACTCGACGAATCGCGCGGGTTGAGTTCCAACGCGCGTTCGAATTCAGCGAGCGAGCGTCGCCATTCACCGCGCCGACGGTAAACCGCACCGCGGAATGTTCGACTATCCGAGTTACTCGGCTGAAGTTCGATTGACCGATCGAGTGCTCTCAGAGCGGAATCATAGTCACGACGGCCATAGTAATGAAAGACGCCTAGCGCCAGATGTGCCTCTGGCGAATCCGGAGCAAGCGCCAGTGCGCGGTCGATGTTAGACTTTACTTCCTCCAATTGTACCGAATTCAGACGATTGATAAACCAATGCCGATTTAAACGGCTAAAAGCGAGTCGCGCATACGCGAGCGCGAAATTCGGATCTCGTGCCACTGCTTGCCGATAGAAGGTTTCAGCGCGATCGAATAATTCCACATTTTCCGCACCCTCAGCCTGGCGTTCCTCGTATTCGCCCTTCAGGAACAGGTCATAAGCTTCCTGGTCACTCGTCGGCGCAGCGGCCACTGCATTCGCTTCACTCGGAGAAAGCTTCGCCTGAAGCTGCCTCGCAAGGGCTTTGGCGATTTCGCTCTGGATCGCAAAGACGTCACCGAGCGGTCGGTCGTAACTGTTGGCCCATAAATGCGTATCGGTCCTTGCGTCGATTAGCTGCGCGCTAACCCGAACGCGATTTCCGGCGCGTCGTACACTACCTTCCACCACGCGCCCGACGCCGAGTTCATTCGCAATTTGGTGCAGGTTACGTTTCGCCCCGCTCTTGTATTGCATCACCGAAGTCCGGCTGATCACCTTTAAGTCCGCAATCTTTGCCAGGTTATTCAGGATTTCGTCTTGCACGCCCTCAGCGAAAAACGCGTTGTCAGGATCGGCGCTCAGATTTTCAAACGGGAGCACTGCAATCCCGGCTGGCAGCGGCGGGGGTGATTCTAAGGCGACGACTGGTTTCTTTGACTCCTCTACGATTCTCTTGAAGCGTGGATCGTCACATAGCGGATCCCAGAAAGGGTGCAAGCGCAGTTGTCCGTAGCTGACTGGACCGGGAATCCGCACAAGTTCTTCCAGTTGCTTAATAGCGAGATCTTTTTCGCCCGCCCAAGCATAGGTGATTGCCAGGCTTGTTTGCACCGCGGACCCAGTCCAGGCGTCTTTCGTGACAGGTAGGAGTTCGACCGCACGACGGCCTTCACGCAAGGCATCTTGCTTGCGACCCAGCACCGCGTCGATCATCCCCAGGACACAGAGAGCTTGAGCGTAATCGGGCTGTTCGCGCACAATCTCTTCCATTTCACGACGTGCGGCGGTAAATGCTGTTTCGGCGCGGGTCGTATGGTTCCCGGCGCGCGCGGCCAAGCCCTCAAAAAATGAGCGAGGCATTCGAACGTTCCAAGGAATGATTCCCTGTGCAGGTAATGCAGCTAACGCACTAGCGATCTCTGCCGCGTCGCGCCGGCAAAGTGCAAGGTCGATCCATTGCTCGGCGATCGCATCAACCGCGCTGGGATTTTTACTCAGAACTTTCTGGATAGCTTCGTATCCAGTTCGCGTGTCACCGCTAGATTGCAAGTCAACCAGCCCACGCCACGCAAGAGTACTCGAATCGCCGGGTGCGACTTCTAAAACGCGGTCCCAAGCAGCAGCCGCTTCAGAGAAGCGCCGCTGGTACTGATAGGTCTGAGCAACAGAAGTCAGTAAGAAAACGTTACGGGGATCGAGTTCCACTGCACGTTCAAAATTGCGCATGGCCTCCTCCCAGTGACCCTGCCGGCGAACAACCGCGGCAGTTGTAAAGAAAACGGATGCATCGTTGGGCAATCCACGTCTGGCAATGGAGACTTCGCTGAGAGCCGTTTCGTAATCGTGATAGCACCAATAGGCGACCCATGCCGCAGCGAGATGAGACTCACCGCGGTCTGGGCCAAGCCGCAAAGCAGCGTCACGAGCTTCCTTGGCTAGCGTCACGCGAGCGGGAGTGTGATCGACTCCCAAGTGGTAAACATAGGCATGGGCTCGCGCCAGTTCACAATAGGCGAGCAAGAATCTTGGATCGTATGCTACAACCTGTCCCAGCAACCGTATCACTTCGTGCATATCCTGGGGAAGGGACGTCGTAGGTAACGCCCACAGCTTCTCGGCTCGCAAGTAACGATCGTACGCTATCAGGTTCGTTGTTGGAGGCTGCTCAATGGCGGTTTTCTCCGCCAGCGAGACCTTCGCCTGCAGTTGGGCAGCAATTGCTTTGGCAATCTCCGTTTGGATGTCAAAGATGTCCCCGAGTGGTCGATCGTAATGCTCTTGCCACAAATGCCTGTTTGTTTTTGCGTCAGTAAGTTTTGCACTGACTAGGACCCGATTAGCGGCGCGTTGCACACTCCCCTCGCCCACATACGCAACACCGAGTTCATTCGCAATCTGGCGCAGGTTTCGTTTCGCACCGGCTTTGTATTGCATTACCGATGTCCGGCTGATGACCTTTAGATCAGCGATCTTCCCGAGGTCATGCAAGAGTTCGTCCTGCACACCGTCGGCGAAAAACGCATTTTCAGGATCCACGCTCAGATTTTCAAATGGAAGCACCGCGATGCTCTTGTCAGGAATCTCCGCAGTATTGATCGGCAACTGACGCGGTGATCCTCTCTCCCAAAACATCACGAACACCGACGCTCCGAGTAGGATCAACAATGCTACTAGCACGGTAGAAGTTCGATTACGTCGAACCCATTTTGCTCCGCGAGTGAAAATTCCAGTGCGCCGGGCCCAAATCGGCTCGTGCCGCAGCCAGTGTTCAAGATCGTCGGCCAGCGCGCCGGCAGATTTGTAGCGCGCCCTCGGATCACTCTCCAAACAGCGAGCAACGATTGTCTCCAGATCACGATCAAGCGACGGAACGAGCGAACGCAAACGTGGCGCCGGAGTCGTCGCAGACTGATGAATAACATGAAGCACATTCGTGCCTGCGAACGGCGGTCGGCCAGTGAGGAGGTAAAACAAAATCGCACCCAGACTATAAACATCCGCGGCGCAGGTAAGCTTATCGGCTGGACATTCGGTTTGCTCAGGCGCCATGTAGCCCGGCGTTCCAAGGGTCTCCAGTGTTCTTGTTAGGTCGCTACCTTGATCGAGCCATTTCGCCAGGCCAAAGTCGCTCACCAACGGCTCACCGTTCTCGTCTAGGAGGATGTTTCCCGGCTGAAGATCGCGATGGAGTATTCCCTTGCTGTGAGCGAAAGCAATGGCGCGAGCGACCTTAGCCATCACCCGCACGCACTCACGCAGCTTCGTGCGCAGCGTCAGCGCTGCGGTACGAAGGCTTCCACCGCTTGCGTATTTCATGCTGAAATACGGCAGGCCTTCTTCGCTTTCGCTGACCTCGTAAATGGGAAGAATATTTGGGTGATCGAGGCTCGCGACCGCTTCCGCTTCACGCCGAAAACGCACCAGCGTGTCATGCGAGTTCACCTGATGCGCCGGGATGCGCTTCACCGCTACGATCCGACGCGAATGCTGCTGGCGCGCACGATAAATAATCCCCATTCCCCCACGCCCAATCTCTTCCAGGATTTCGTAATGACCGAGACGCCAGTGCGTGTCCGTCACGTTGGCTTCTAAAAGGACAGTCTCGAATGTTTCGCGGGACCCCTCGCCTTTGGCTTCGAGTCCCTCGCGCAGGAGACAGTTGAGGCAGGTGCCATGATCGAGTTGCGCCGGGGCGCCGCAGTGCGGGCACGTCGTCAAATCCTCGCCTATGCCCGCGATGGCCTCAGGGGGAACGGTTGGTTTACTCATTACGTTGCTGTGGCCAGTGCCGCGCACAAGTGCCGGATTTCATCATCCACATCAGTCGGGTTCGCGACCGTGTGAGCGACCTCATCGCGCAAGAGCCAACGGTACCGCTCGCGCAAATTATGTAGTTGCTTTTTTACTACAGTCTCTGCGATGCCCATCGAGGTAGCGAGATTGGCATACGAGATATCGGCGTGTTCTGCCGCGAGATAATCGCGCAATCCCTCAAACAGCCGTAGACGTCCTTTGCTTTCACACTCCTCGCGCAAACGGTGTAGCGCCTGTTCTACCACTGTCGCGGCCCAACGAAGATCAAAAAGGCGCTCGGGTGGCAGCGACCCAAAAGCACGCGGTGAGATCGAAATTTGCGAAGGCACTTCTGCCATCCAGGCATCCCACTGCACAAATTCAACACCACCGCCGCGTTTTAGCGTTTGCTTCGTGTCACTGACATTGTGCAGGAAATTCTGCACCGATTTTAGTAGGAGTGATCGAAACCGACCTCGGCTTTGGTCCGCCTGCTGCAGCCAGTTGGTTTTCAGAATCATCAGGAAAAAATCCTGAGTAATGTCCTGCGCATCCTCAGGCGAATACCCGTGGCGGCAGACGTAAGAAAAAACCGGTCGCCAGTAGGTTCGACATAGCTCCGCCAGCGCCTCAGCAGATTTCTGTGTGTCGCCATCGGGGTCCGCCCCGGCAAGGACGAGACTCCAGCGCGTGGTGGTAAACAGCCCCGGCTCAGCTTCCGCATTCACCAGCCAAAGCGTGATCATTTTTTGCCTGTTCTACAAGGCTAAAAAACTGCTCCGTGATCACGGTTGGGGGCATCAAATCAATCCTCGTTTTAGAAGATTCAGAAATTCTTCGGAACTTTGGATTCAACTTCCTTTAGAGGTGTATATGAAAACTTATTCTAAACCGAAATCGTTTCCTATCACATGGGCGCACAATTTTTTGTGCGCTGGCATTTATTGGCGCGTCATTGGCGTTGCCGAGCGCTGAAGCTGGCCGACCCGAACCGGCAAGCGGCCAGTTTTTTCCCTGCTTTAATTATGCTGGTCCTCCTCGCCAGGTCGGTGAAAACGTGATTGTCATGTTCAACATCAGTGGAAGCTCCACTGGCACCTTCATTTCAACTTCAACTGGCATCGTAGGGACTGAGATGGATGTCGTTCATCGCGACGGCTCCATAACGCTGCATGGCACTCTCCTCTTCACCGGTTCGGTTAACGGCGGCCCAGAGGGCACGATGGTCTTCACTTATGAAGGCATCGGCAACGCTGTGACCGGCCACGAAACCCTGCGTTTTGTGGGCAGACAGGGGACTGGTGGTCTCGCCGGCGTACATGCGAACCTAACGGCTGAGGGTGACGTCGGTGCTCCCAGCCCAGGTTGCGACGTATCCGGAGCGGGGACTTATACCGGGCATGTTATATTTGCCCCATAACTCGACGTAGCAAAATACCTACGCTCGCAATCAGCCGTCACGTCTCACCGCGTGACGGCTTTGCGTTGTTCAAAAAGACCTCTCGAGATCAGGGCTTATAGCTACTCCGCGCTCTCCAATAGGCTTTCGCCAATTGAATCTATGACGTTCAACAAAAGGTAACGAAGCAAGCGGAGATCAAAAACCGAAGTCTTTGCGTCAACCTTTGCTGCCTCCGTCTTCCTTCTGATTATCGGCCTTAAGGCAAACCGGGGCCGACCTTATCTCGCTTGTTCAGCTGTTTCCTCTGATGGTTCTTCGCCAATTTCTTCTTCGATTCCGCGCCGCCACTGGTGGGAGAGCCAAGGCCGCAGCACACCATACAGCAAATACGCCAGGAACAGGACAGCCGGCATCCATTCATAGTTCATTGCTGTTATCACCAGCACGACACTGATGATTAGAAACCGCGGGATCGATTTAGTCGTCTTCCAGTCGACCGCCTTAAAGCTCGGATACCTGAACCGGCTAAACATCATGAACGAAAGAAAAAGCATGAGCGGCGGCAGAACGAATTTCCAGTTGCCGAGATGGCGCTCACTCTCCGCCAGCCAGAGCATGAATAGAGTGATCGACGCGATCAGCCCGGCAGCGGCGGGAATGGGAAAACCCTTAAATTCTTTCTCCGCCCCCACGTGGTTCGCAGCAACAACGTTAAACCGGGCAAGCCTGAGCGCGCCGCACGCCAGATAAACGAATGCAACTACCCAACCCGTGCGCGGGAATTCCTGGAGCACGATTCGATAAGCCAGGAGCGCAGGCGCAACGCCAAATGAGACGATGTCAGCAAGAGAATCGAATTCGCGCCCAAAGGCGTTGTCATGGCCACCCAGCCGGGCCAGGCGTCCATCGAGAAAATCGAAGACGAACGCACCGAGGATGAACCAAATCGCCAGGTGAAAAAGATCGCTGGCCACGTCAGGATTCGAAACCTGGAGCAATGCGCCCTGCAGAATTTTCAATGCCGCTGCAAATCCGCAAAAGAGATTGCCGGCCGTCATGAGGTTCGGCAGCAGATATATCTTCGGAGGTTGCTCGTTCATGAACGATCCAGGTCCTATTCGGTTAGTGGTTTTGTACGCTCGGTTGGCACCTCTCCCTTCTCAAGGGAGAGGATTGGAGTGAGGGTTCTCTTGCGGGAAACCCATCCTAAGATTCCCTCACCTCAATCCTCTCCCCTTCATCAAGGGGAGAGGCGGACGTGATCTAGCCTAAATATTCGGTTCCTCAATTTTGTGCAAGCCGCGCGACAATTGTCGAGCCACCCAGAACGTGGTCGCCCACTTCCACAAGCACTTCAGCATTGAGTGGCAAATATAATTCTGTTCGCGAGCCGAAGCGAATCATCCCGAAGCGTTCTCCTTTTTTTAATTCGTCGCCGATGTTCGCCCACGCCACGATTCGTCTTGCAATTGCGCCTGTGATTTGGCGAACAACAACTGTGACGCGCGGGTTCTCGAACGCCCACGTCATTGATTCGTTTTTCTCCGAACAATCCGGCCGGCGCGCGTCGAGAAAAAGTCCCGGCCGGTGCTGACGGTAAACGACGCGACCGTCGATCGGCGCACGATTGGTATGCACGTCGAAGATCGATAAAAAAATTCCGACGCGGCGCGTTTTATTTTTCAATACCTCGGCTTCATCGAGCTCCACGATGTCCATCACGGTACCATCCGCAGCGGCGACGATTATATTTGGGTCTTCGGGCGCTGCGCGTTCGGGATCACGGAAAAAGGCGACAGTGCACAAACAGACCAGCACAAAAAACCAGAATGCCCACACCGAGAATAGCCCAAAAACAATCGCGAGCAGCGCAAGAAAAGCCAAAATCCAGCGTGCTTCCCAGAGGGCTTGGAGGCGCATAAAAAGAGCCTATTTTCGGAGTCCTGAAACGGCTGGTCAAGACATCAGAATCGATGCCGCGAACGCTTTAGCCCAAACCACAATATAGTGGGCTCGGCCGCTGCGGCAGGTTCAATTAGTAGCGCAAACAACCCGCTCGAAACCACACGATTATTTGTTGTTTCGAAGGCTTTTTCGGCTATCCTCTTTATCTGGGGTGTCTGGCCCCACTTTTTATGACGCAAGTTCAAGAAGAAATTCTGGTCCAAAAAGTTGGTACCGGAATCGCATCAACGCAAAAATACGACGCAGCGCAGATCGACAAGCTCGAAGGTCTCGAAGCAGTCCGCAAACGTCCGGGAATGTTTATCGGAGACCCGGATGAACGCGGATTGCATCACTTGGTTTACGAAGTTCTCGATAATTCGATCGACGAACATCTGGCCGGATTTTGCACAAAGATCGAAGTAGTCATCCACGTTGATGGATCAATCTCGGTGCGCGACAACGGCCGAGGCATTCCGGTCGATATTCATCCGAAATGGAAGATGCCGGCGATCGAGCTGGTGCTGACGAATCTGCACGCCGGCGGAAAATTCGGTCAGGGCGCATACAAGTATTCTGGCGGGCTGCATGGCGTCGGCGCGAAATGCACAAACGCCCTTTCGGAATGGTTCAAGGCCGAGGTCTCGCGCGAAGGCAAGGTCTATCACATGGCTTTCGCCAAAGGCAAAACGACGGACAAACTCGCAGTCATCGGCGAGGTCAAAAACAAGAAAACAACGGGTACGCTCATTACGTTTTTGCCCGATCCGACGATTTTCACCATCACGACCGAGTTTAAGTTCGAACGACTGGCAACACGCTTGCGCGAGTTGGCATTTCTGAATCCGGGTCTGGAGATCACGCTCACTGATGAACGGGTCGATCCGCCGAAAAAGGAGCGATTTTATTACAAAAACGGAATCGAAGAATTCGTTAGGCAACTAGGCGAGAACAAACAGGTTTTACATCCCAAGCCGATCGTAATCTCGCGCCAGCGCGAGGAAGTTTTTGTCGATGTCGTGCTCCAATACAACGATAGCTACAATGACCAGATTTTGCCATTCGCAAATTCCATCGCGAACCCCGATGGCGGCACCCATCTCACCGGCTTCCGCACTGCGCTCACGAGGGCAATCAACCAGTACGCTAAACAAAACAGCCTTATCAAGGAGAAGGACCCGTCCCTTTCCGGAGACGATGTGCGCGAGGGATTGATCGCCGTTCTCAGCGTTAAGTTGCCAAATCCCCGCTTTGAATCGCAGACCAAGGTGAAGCTCGTCAACACGGAGATCGACGGAATCGTGAACTCGGCAGTTTACGATGGGTTGATGACTCATTTCGACAAGAATCCGCCGATTGCGCGCCGCGTTTTCGAAAAGGTGCTTACGGCAGCGCGAGCGCGCGAGGCTGCCCGTAAAGCGAGAGAAACGATTCGTAAGGGCGCGCTCACTGGCGGCGGTTTGCCGGGAAAATTGGCTGACTGTTCTGAGCGCGATCCGGAGTTGACCGAGCTCTACATTGTCGAGGGGGACTCAGCTGGCGGCTCGGCGAAACAGGGACGCGACCGGCGCTACCAGGCGATCCTTCCAATCCGCGGCAAACTCATCAACGTTGAGAAAGCGCGCGAAGATCAGTTCCTCAAAAACGCTGAGATCCAGGCGATGATCACCGCGATCGGCGCCGGGATTGGCAAATCGAAAGAAGAGAGCAACGGCAAAGACGAGGGCGTGTTCGATATGACACGGCTCCGTTACGGCCGCATCATTATCATGACGGATGCCGACGTGGATGGCTCACACATCCGCACCTTGCTGCTGACGTTTTTCTTCCGGCAGATGACCGACTTGGTGCGCGCAGGGAGAATTTACATCGCGCAACCGCCGCTTTATCAGATCAAACGAAAGAAGCGCGAGGAATATGTCGAGGACGACGGGCGGCTGAATAAAATTCTGATTTCACTCGGCGCAGAGGACGTACGGCTGAAAAATCTTGCCGACAAAAAAGAATTCACCGCGGCTCAATTGAAGGACATTCTCGAATCGCTCGAGAAACTCGCAAAACTAAGCGAAGCAGTGCGCCGCCACGGCGGAGATTTCGAGACGTACCTTGCTCAACGCAGCTCCAGGTCAGGCAAGCTCCCCAATTATCTGGTCAAAGTGCGCGACGGGAACGAGGAAAGCGCGCATTATTTTCACGACGAGAAAGCGGTCCGCAAATTCCATCACGAAAATCTCGATTTGAATTTGTTCGACACGCAGATGGGTCAGGAGTTGCTTCCGTTAGGCGAGGCGCCGGCGCGAGCGAATGGCACACGCAGACGTGGCAGGTTGGTAGAATTGCACGAATCTGCCGCGATCGAAAAAATTATCGCCGAACTGGCTCGCAAAGGTTTGAAAGTTGATCATTACGCAGCCAGCGATCGGCCCATCTTCGAGTTGATCGAGGGCGAAGGCGAGAAATCGATTTCGCATCTGCTGTTTTCAATTCCGGAGATCTTGCAAAAGATTCTGGAGATTGGCCGTCGCGGAGTGCAGATCAAACGTTTCAAAGGTCTGGGTGAGATGAATGCCAAGGAGTTGTTTGAGACCACAATGAATCCTGAGAAACGTAAACTGCTGAAGGTCGACCTGAATGAGGACAACGCTGTCGATGCCGACAAAATGTTCACGATTCTGATGGGCGATGTCGTCGAGCCTCGCCGGCAATTCATCGAAGATAACGCGCTGAATGTGCGGAACCTCGACGTATAGACAAGATGGGTGGCTTGTTTCATAAGCTGCGGCATCCGCGGCGTTGTTATATTGTTTGCACGATTCCTCGTTCCGGGAGCAATTTGCTCACGGACGGATTGCGCGACACACGGCGGGCAGGCATGCCTAAGCAATTTTTTCTGCCGAAGTCTGAGGCCGGCTATGGAGGGGAGCTCGGGATTGATCCGGCTGCTGACTACACCGCGTACGTCCGCGCTGTCATGAACACAAAGACAACACGCAACGAGGTGTTCGGTTTCAAACTGATGAGCTGGTACCTGGACGATTTTCTCGCATGTCTGCGAGAGGCACACGATTTTGGAAATTCTACAACAAGCGACCTGGAGTTATTGTGCAACGCTTTCCCACGTCTTCGTTTTGTCCGAATCGTCCGACGTCACAAATTGCGCCAGGCACTGTCCACAGCTCGCGCACTTCAGACAGGACTTTGGAAAGTGCAGAAGGGCAAAAGCATTCTGCGAGAACCCGAGTTTGATCCGGAACTGATCGAGCAGTCACTGCACGAAGGCGAACGCCAGGAGAAAATCTGGGATGATTTCTTTCGAAGGATCGGGATCAAACCGTTCAAAGTGGAGTATGAAAAGCTCTGCCAGGATTATGAGGCGACGATTCGCGCAGTGCTGAATTTCCTTAAAATCAAACTTCCAACCGGTGCACGCGTCGGTCCACCTGTGACGACACAGCAAGCCGATGAGATTTCGCGCGTGTGGGAAGAGCGTTTCATAGCCGAACGCTCGTCTGCGTACTCGCCAGCTTCTGGCTAAAACAATCATGTTGAACCCAAACGAAAAAGTAGAGCCCATAAATGTAGCCGAGGAAGTATCGCGATCGTTTCTCGATTACTCGATGTCGGTCATCATTTCTCGCGCGCTGCCCGATGCGCGCGACGGACTCAAGCCATCGCAGCGGAGAATTCTTTACGCGATGCACGACTTATCGCTTTTCCCCGGGCGGCAGCACCGGAAGTGCGCAAAGATCTGCGGCGACACCAGCGGTAACTATCACCCGCACGGCGA
>Ga0182033_10001456_pt1 | contig 11866 bp, 12 predicted proteins | sample tim00Cox0000000H_FD_125968 | JGI IMG/M metagenome (GOLD analysis project Ga0182033, IMG submission 125968) | Lab enrichment of tropical soil microbial communities from Luquillo Experimental Forest, Puerto Rico - timezero.00C.oxic.00.000.00H | ecosystem: Environmental > Terrestrial > Soil >...
GCCCTGGCCTGCGCTGCCCCGGCCTTGGCCAAGACGCATCACCACGACGCCACGGCCGCCGCCGGCGCTGGTGCCGCCACCAGCGACGCCACCGGCAAGATCGGCGCCACCGCCGCGCCCTCCGGCCCGCCCCCGGTGCCGGACAGCCCGGCCGGCGACAAATCCACCCCCGTCCCGCCCACGCTGCCGGACATGACCGCCTATGTGCTGATGGACGCCTCCACCGGCGCCATCCTGGCGGAGGCCGCCCCGCATCTGCAGATCCCGCCCGCCAGCCTGACCAAGCTGATGACCGCCCATCTCGTCTACGAGGCCCTGCATAAAGGCGGGCTGAAGCCGGACCAAACCGTGCCCGTCTCCGTCGATGCCTGGCACCAGCAAGGCTCCTTCATGTCCATCGACACCACCTCCGTGGTGAATGTCGACCAGCTCCTGCACGGGCTCATCATCGATTCCGGCAATGACGCCGCCGTGGCCCTGGCCGAGCAGGTGGCCGGCAGCACCGACGCCTTCGTGCAGATGATGAACAAGAGCGCCAGCAACCTCACTTTGACGGACACCAACTACACCAACGTCACCGGCCTGCCCGACCCTGCCTTGCACACCTCTGCCATGGACGTCGCCCTGCTCTCCCGCGCCATCCTGCAGGGTGAGCCGGAAATCCTCGATATCTCCAAGCAGCAGAGCTACACCTGGAACAACATCACCCAGCAGAGCTGGAACCCGATGCTGAAGATGGACCCGACCGTCGACGGGCTGAAAACCGGCCTGACGCGCGAAAGCGGCCATTGCATCGACGCCACGGCGCAGCGCGATAATATGCGCCTCATCGCCGTGGTCACCGGCGGCCCGACCTGGCGCGAGAGCAGCGCGGCGGTTGAAACCCTGCTGGCTTATGGCCAGAAATTTTTCACCGACACGAAAATCGCCAGCGCCGGCACGCAGATCGACACGCTGAAAAGCGACGATCTCGACAGCGGCGAAGTCGCCGTCGGCCCCGCCCAGGACGTGGTGCTGACCCTGCCCGCCGACGCCGCCAACAGCGTGACGCATAGCATCGCCTATAATGCCGACCTCACCAAAGGCGTCACCAAGGGCGAAGTGCTCGGCAGCGTGAGCTACAGCTCCGGCGGCAAAATTATCGCCACCGTGCCGGTGGTGGCGCTGGCGGATGCGCCGCCCGCCAGCTTCATGACGAAACTGAAAGCAAAAATACGGAGCTGGCTATGAGCGACACCCCCCCGGACCGTCTATCCATCGACCCGGACAGCAAATTCTTCAACGAAGAAACCCTCAACCGTGGCATCGGCATCCGCTTCAACGGTGTTGAAAAGAACAATGTCGAGGAATATTCCGTGCCGGAAGGCTGGGTAAAAGTCTCTGTCGGCAAGACGGTGGACCGGCATGGGAAGCCGTTGACGATGAAGCTGAAGGGGAAAGTGGAGCCTTATTTCAAGACCGAGGCTGAGTAATTGGGGAGAGGACGGCGGTCGTTGCGATGCCGTCCTCAACACGCTAAAGTTCGTTACACCTTCCATGGACGAACTTTGTAATACACCCCGCCCCCCCTTGTTCCCCCCGAGCACAAGCGACTTGTGTATACTGTCATGTTCGGTGCGGTATTGCTCAATGGCCTTTATTCATATGCGTGCAAGCTGCGGCATGAAGCCCTGTTGCACGCCGCCGGTTACCATCCCTGGGGTGTAAACCCCTTTCTCGTTCGGATTGTAACGGGCCATTCATTGGCACTGGTACCGCCGCCATCAATAAGCGGCATCGTTATATCCAGTCTCATGACTCTTGGTGCCGTCATAAGCATCATCTGCATTATTCGCCTCGTACGTCTCAAGGCGCGTTTACCGATTGGCTTTGCTATATTAATGCTTCTCGTGATTGTTGCGAGTTTCATATATTTATTGAATTACTACAATTCAATCACGTATCCGCCCACCGCATTGGTTGTTAATCTCGACACGGGCCAAATAATTCCCCCCCTATGCTCAGCCTGTTGCATTGGGCAATATCGCCAGTCTCGGCCAAGTTCCTGATAATGGACGACGTATCGCTTCCTTCGGCATTACCACGCGCTATGGGCGGCAGGTTTTTCTATTCGATATTCCACCGAGCCAGTATTATGAGGTCATGTGGGAAGCCAAATACGTCATCCAAGCGGTCGTGGGCTTCGTCACCAGCCATGGGCAGACATTTCCGGTACGCTAATGCCTACTTTGGCCTTACCATGTCGAGTCTATTTTCTGGCCTCACTTCCACATAAGCACTCGCCCCACCCGCCCGCAGCAAAATCCCCGCGCCGAATGTATCGAACACCCCATCCTTCAGCAGTTCCGGCGCAATATGCACCCCCACCACCTCGCCCAGCACCAGCCAGGACTCCGCCAGCTCCCCGGCCGCGTTTTTGATCTGCACGATATCCGCCACCCTGCATTCGAAATTCACTTTTGCAGCGGCCACACGCGGCGGCTTCACCAGCCGCGACGGCGCCTTCTCCAGCCCCGCCAATTCAAACTCATCCACCCCATGAGGCACGGCAGCAGAACTCGCATTCATCGCCTCGCCCAGCTCACGCGTGACGAGATTCCACACAAACTCTCCCGTCTCCTGCGCATTGCGCAATGAATCCTTCGCCCCATTCGAGCAGAACCCGATAATCGCCGGCGTATAGGAAAACGCATTGAAGAAAGAATACGGCGCCAGATTGACGGTGCCATCAGCCCCCATCGTAGACACCCAGCCAATCGGCCGCGGTCCCACAATGGCATTGAACGGATTATGCCTCAGCCCATGCCCGCGCGCGGGCTCATAGAAATATCTTTCCATGCCTCCGAGATAGGCAGCCTACCCCGGCACCGCCAGCGTTGTGGTAAATTCAGTCTCGCGATAGGCACAGACACGGTCCCCGCCATCGTGCCGCGCATCGGCCAGGGCACGCGCCGCACGGCGGGTCAGCTCCAACGGGTTATAGAGATCATCCATTGTAAAAGCCGCCGCCCCGCAGCTCACCGTCAACAGCCCGTCATCGCGCCCGGCATCGGTCAGGCCCAGAGCACGGATCGCCTCGGCAATCTGCATCGCCACGCGCCGCGCCCCATTGCCATCCGCCAGCGGCAGCAGCACGGCAATCTCCGTGTCGCTGAAACGGGCCACAATGTCGCCCGTGCGGCGCGGCACGGCCTGCACCGCCTGCGCCACGTTGCGCAGGCAGATAGCCGCCTGCCGCGCGCCATAATCGGTGGAATATTGATAGAATTGGTCGATCTCGATCAGCACCAGCCCAAGCGGCTTCTTGCTCCTCACCGCGCGCTTGAATTCATAGCCCAGGCTGGCATCGAACTGCTTGCGGTCGGCAAGGCCCGTCAGCACGTCCTCCCCGGCCGTCCCGTCCAGCGCCCCGGCATGGGCCGGCGGACGCATCTCCGCCCGCCTCGGCTCGGTCACATCCACCATCACCCCGTTCACCAGCTCCACCGTGCCACCCCAGCTCTGCACCGCCTGGCCGCGCACGGCCACGTGGCGGATCTCCCCATCCGGCCGGCGCAGCAGCGCCGCCACATCGAACTCGCCGCCATGCGCCGCCACATCCTGCAGCAAAACTGTCATCCGCTTACCATCCAGCGGATGAAAGGCCGCCAGCGCCGTCTCCATATTCGGCTGGTAATGCTCCTTCCACATGCCATGGATACGAAACATTTCGTCCGACCAGATCAACCGATTATCCGGCACAGTGAGCTGCCAATGCCCGACATGCCCCGCCTGCTCCGCCATGTTGAGCCAGGCCCGCATGGCCCGCACGCTCTCCTCCGCCCGCCGCGTCCGGTTGAGCAAACGGCGATTGACGATTTTCATCTGCCCCTCACGGATGCGACAGATGACGGGCCAGAACTGCGCCGGAATCGCAATGAAAGACAGAGTGACAATGCCCGCCAGCGCCTGGTCGAGCGCCACAACGCCATAAGGTGCTGCGGCAATCAGACTCGTCTGCGCCAGCGCGCCGGTGAGTGCCGCGCTCATCAGCCCCGCGCGCTGGCGCCGCAGCACCGTCGTCTCCGTTGCGGCAAATAAATCATTCACGGCAAACGCCACCGCCAGAAAGCCAATGGCCGCCAACATATCCGGGATCACCATTAACGAGATCATGCCGCCCACCCCAAAAGACTTCAAAGGCGGGCTGCCAAAGAAACTGCTTTCAGAAAACCGATCCGCAATAACTAATTAACAGCCCGTTTCCTTTGCAGGATGAAGCAACAAACTTAACCGGCAGCTAACGGCTCCGCGGAAATAATCACCTGCGCATAGGCGTAAGGATACTCATCCGTCAGTGACAAATACACGCGCGCCTCATACCCCGCCGGCGTCATGGCGCGCAGCCGCTCCAACGCCGCCCCATGCAACGACAAGGTCGGCTGCCCGGACGGCAAATTCACCACCCGCAAATCGGACAAAAACACCCCATCCCGAAACCCCGTGCCCAAGGCCTTGGCACAAGCCTCCTTGGCCGCAAAACGCTTGGCATAACTCGACGCCGCCTGCCCCGCCCGCTTCTCAGCCCGCGCCCGCTCAACCTCCGAAAACACCCGCTGCGTGAACCGCTCCCCATGCCGCTCCAACGCCCGCTCAATGCGGCGAATATCGCAAATGTCGGAACCGAGCCCGAGGATCATGCCTTGGCCCGTTCCACCTGCGCGATGCTCGCCGCCCCGCGCAGGCCGGCGATGACCTGGTTGAGGTGGCGCGTGTCGCGAACCTCGACATCGACGATGGTTTCGAAGAAATCCTGCTGGCGATGGGTGATTTTGAGATTGGCGATAGCCCCGCCCTGCTGCGAGACGGCGTTGGTGAGATTGGCCAGGGCGTTCGGGCTGTTGCTGGCGATGACGCTGATGCGGCCGACGAATTTGCTGTTCTTGGGCTCCATGCGGGCGATGGCGGCATTGTCCCAATCGACATCGATAAAACGTTCAGGCGTGGCGGCGAAACCATCGAGCGTCGTGCAGTCCTTGGCATGGATGGTCACGCCCTTGCCGGTGGTGACGATGCCGACGATCTTGTCGCCCGGCAGCGGATGGCAACAGCCGGCATAGTGCACATCCATGCCGGCGACGAGCCCGGTGACCGGCATGTTGCTTTCGGCGCGGAGGATATTATTGCGCGGTGAACGTGCGGAGAGGCCAGTGCCGATGAAGGCCGGCAGCATACGCGGCGCACCGCCGCCGCGCAGCTCAGGGTACGCAGCGTGGACGACATCCTTCGGCCCGACAATGCCCGTGGCGACGGCGACATAGAGATCATCCACACTGGCCTGCTTGAATTGCTTGGCAATGGGCTCAAGCACTTTTTCGGAGCCGTCCACGCCATCCTGGCGGAAGGCTTTGGCAAGCAGCGACTTGCCAGCATCGCGGTGCTGGTCGCGCATTTGCTGCGCGAGGAAGCGGCGGATGCGGGCGCGCGCCTTGCCGGTAACAACAAACCGCTCCCATTGCGGGCTCGGCGTGCCGCCACGGGCAGTAAGAATTTCCACCTGGTCGCCATTCTGCAACTCATAGCGCAGCGGCATGAGGCGGCCATTGATGCGCGCGCCGACGCAGGTATCACCAATCTGGCTATGCACAGCATAGGCGAAATCGACTGAGGTGGCACCGCGCGGCAGCTGGATGAGCTGGCCCTTCGGCGTGAAGCAGAACACCTGGTCCTGGTAGAGCTCGAGCTTGGTGTTTTCCAGAAACTCGTCGGGTGCCGCCGAGTTTTCGAGAATTTCCAGAAGATCCTGCACCCAGCGGAATTTCTTCACGTCAGAGGCAGAGGCGTCATCCTGTTTGTATAGCCAATGCGCGGCCACACCGTTTTCCGCCACCGCCTGCATCTCCGGCGTGCGGATCTGAATCTCGATTTTCTGATTCCGCGGCTGCCGCAGAGTCACGCCCGTGTGCAGGGACTGATAACCATTCGCTTTCGGCGTCGAGATATAATCCTTGAAGCGCCCGGCAATGACTGGGTAAGCAGCGTGGATGGCGCCGAGTGCCACATAGCAATCGCCGCGCGTCGGCACGATGATGCGGAAGGCCATGATGTCCGAAAGCTGCTCGAACGCCACGTTGCGGCGCTGCATCTTCTGCCAGATGGAATAAGGCGATTTCTCGCGCCCGGCGATGTCCGCCGTTTTCACCCCGGCATCGAGGCACACTTTCGTCAGCTCCTGACGCACCTCTTCGATAACATCAGCACCCTGTCCGCGCAAAAAATTGAGACGAGCCTGGATCGATTCATAAGCCTCCGGATCGATCTCCGCGAAGGAGCGCGTCAGCAGCTCTGTCTTCACCGCCTCCATGCCGATGCGTTCGGCGAGCGGCGCGTAGATGTCCATCGTTTCGCGCGCGATGCGCTGGCGCTTATGCGCAGCCGAGATGGCGCCGATGGTGCGCATATTATGCAGCCGGTCGGCCAGCTTCACGATGAGCACGCGGATATCCTTGCTCATCGCCAGCACCAGCTTGCGGAAATTCTCCGCCTGCTTGGTGCGGTCGGACTGCAATTCCAGCCGCGTCAACTTGGTTACGCCATCCACCAGCCCGGCCACTTCGGGGCCAAAGCGGGTGCGCACCTCGTTCAGCGTGAAGGAGGTATCCTCCACCGTGTCATGGAGGATGGCGGTGACGATGGAGGCCACATCCAGCCGGTAGCCGGCCAGGATATTGGCCACCGCGAGAGGGTGGGTGATGTATGCTTCGCCATTATCGCGCTTCTGGCCCTCATGGGCCTGCATCGCGGCGTCATAGGCATCGTCGATAAAAGCCGGGTCGGCCTTGGGGTCGTAAGCCGCTACGCGGGACAACAGCGGCGCCAGCTCCGGGTGGAATTTACCCGTGCCACCCCCCACCCCTTCGGGTGCATAGGACAGGCTCAACTCCAGGCAGCCTGTCCGCATGGCGCCTACCTGCGGGACTTGCCGCCGAGCTCAGCCTCGATCGCCGCCTGGATATCCTCCGGCGACATTTCCTCGGCCTCGGCGGCCATGGCAGCAGCTTCTTCCTCGGCGGACACGTCCTGCAGGCCGAAGATATTCTGCTCAGTCGGGATCAGGTCGATCACTTCCTCGTCCACCGGCTCGGGCTCGGGCACGCGGGACAGGGACTTCACCAGGTCGGCTTCCAGATCCGGCAGGCCCACCGTTTCGTCGGCGATCTCGCGCAGGGCGACGACGGGGTTCTTATCATTGTCGCGGTCGATGGTCAGCTGCTCGCCACGGCTGATATTGCGGGCGCGCTGCGCGGCCAGCAGAACCAGCTCAAAGCGGTTCGGCACCTTCAAAACGCAGTCTTCAACAGTGACGCGAGCCATACGGGAAACGCTCCGGAAAAAGAAAATTGAAGAATTGCCTTACCCTGCGGCCTGATCCGATGCAAGTCTTCTCATTTTATGGCAGCCTTGTCCGCCCCGCCAAGCACCTCAAAACCGGCACATTTTGCTCCTCGGGGCGGCCAAACGGCCTATAGCTCCTCATCCGCCCAAGGCGTAATCCCCTGCGGCGGCAATTCGGCCAGCAGCGTGGCAATGCTCTGGCGCAGCACCGGATGGCGCCAGCCGGGCGCCACGTCCAGCAGCGGGCGCAGCACGAAGGCGCGCAAATGCGCCCTAGGATGTGGCAATATTGGGTCGGGCACCGCGCGAATGATGCCGTTGAGGTCGATAATGTCGAGATCAAGCGTGCGCGCCGCGTTAACCTCGCCACGGGCGCGGCCAAATCGACCCTCGATCTCCTGCAACCGGGCCAGCAGCGCATCCGGCGCGATATCCCCCTCCAACCTGATCATGCCGTTGCAGTAATCGGGCTGACTGGCGGCAGGAATGGGGCGGGTGCGGTACCAGGGCGAAAGGGCGACGAATTCGAGCCCCTCTATGGCGCGCACGGCCTCAGCGGCTTCCGCGCAGCTTTCCCTTGCGCTGACGCCGTCCGGACCCGGCAGATTGGCGCCAATGGCAACAAGGATCATTTGCTGCTATGCCTGCGCACGATTCCCAGAACCATCACATTGCTGGACACAACGCCGCCAGATTCTAACATTGAACCCTCTCTTGTGTAGGCTTTTTAACTTTTTCTCGGCCGGAAGAAACCCCCCATGATCCGATTTTCGACCCAGGAACGCACGGCGCTCTTCATTGACGGCGCCAATCTTTATGCGGCAACACGCAGTCTTTCCTTCGATATTGACTACCGCAGGTTGCTGGAATTTTTCGGCACAAAAACAAATTTACTGCGCGCCTATTACTACTCCGCACTGCTCGAGACCGAGGATTATTCGCCGCTGAAGCCTCTAACAGACTGGCTCGCCTATAACGGCTATTCGCTGGTCACGAAGCCGGCCAAGGAGTTCACCGACGCGATGGGCAGGCGCCGGATCAAGGGCAATATGGATATCGAGCTGGCCATCGACATGCTCGAACTCACCCCGCATATGGATCATGCCATTCTGTTCTCGGGCGATTCCGATTTCCGCCGGCTGGTCGAGGCGGTGCAACGCAAGGGTGTGCGTGTTTCCGTTGTCTCGACGATCAAGACAAGCCCGCCCATGATCGCAGATGAGCTGCGCCGCCAGGCGGATCAATATATAGAACTTGCCGACATCGCCCCGGAATTCACCCGCAAGCCAAGCGACTCGCGCCCCCGCACGCCGAACCGGGACGATGATTTCGCATGATGCCGGCACCTGATTGCGCCCTGTGCCCCCGGCTGGTGGCCTACCGGGAGGCCAACCGCGCCTCCATCCCGCACGGCTTCAACGCCCCCGTGCCCAGCTTCGGCCCGCTCACCGCGCGGCTGCTGGTGGTGGGCCAGGCACCGGGGGTTAATGGCGCTAACACGACAGGCCGCCCTTTCACGGGCGACGTTGCCGGCCGTCTGCTCTATGCCGGGCTGCTGGCCGAGGGTTTTGCCAAGGGCATCTACGATGAACGCGCGGATGACGGGCTAAAACTCATCGATTGCCGCATCACCAACGCCGTGCGCTGCGCCCCGCCCCAGCACAAACTGGAAACAGCGGAGATTCATAATTGCCGCCCCTATCTCGGCGAAGAAATCGCCGCAATGAAAAAACTCCGCGTCTTCCTCGCCATCGGCCGCGAACCGCATGAAGGCATCTTGCGCGTATTCGGACTGAAACCCGCCGCTTATAAATTCGCCCATGGCGCACTGCATGAATTGCCGAACGGGCTGGTGCTGGCGGACAGTTTTCACACTTCTCAGTATAACGTGAACACAGGCCGGCTAACGGCGGCGATGTTCGAGAAGGTGGTGAGGGATATACGCGGGATTTTGAACTGAAGCCCGCTCCATCGAGCGGTTGCTGTCGGCGCTGCCGGCTCCAAGGTGGGTAGCGTCTCTGCTAAAATGCCGGAATTGGGGAGAAAGCTGCCCGTCCGCTTTTTGGCACGGAGAGCTCAAGCCGGAAGCAAGGTCACAATCCTCAGAAGCGACTGAAACAAATTGCCTTTAGCAAGCGCGGGGGTATTCTGGGTGGAATTTACTCGGCGGAGAAACTTCATGTCCGTGGTTATCCGGAGGGCCTGCGGCACTGACGCATTGTTTCTGTCGCAAGCAATCCAAGAACTTCAGGAATTGCACTCGGCGGCGATGCCTGAGCTGTTTAAGCCGACCATTGAACCATATACGCCGGAAAAACTCTCGGACTTGCTTTCGAATCCAATGACACATCTTTTTATTGCAGATGTTGCCGGTCAGCCTGTCGGGTTTGCTCACTTTTGGAAGTTCGATGAACCAGAAGGCGAAAACAATTTTCCGAACAGCAAGATTTTCATTAGTTACGTCTATGTTCAATCTGAGAGGCGCCGGAATGGCATCGGAAGGGCATTGATCGTAGCGGCCCAGAATCTTGCCGAGGAACTGAAAGCTTCATCGATTGAACTCAACGTTATGGCCTTCAACGCCTCCGCACGGGATTTTTTCCTCAAATGTGGCTTCAGAACGCTTCGGGAAATACTTTTTCAGAAGGTGGCCCCAAACTGATCTACAAACGACTGCTTGCGGGATTGATCAACGCTCTTCCTCATGGCTGCCATGGGTCGGAACCGGCTCTCTACCTTCCCGCCTCCCTGGCGCAAACCTAACAGCCCACCCCCTACCGGTTCCGCAACAACCGCGCCTTATCCCGCTGCCAATCCCGTTCCGCCACGGCCTGCCTTTTATCCGCCTTCTGCTTACCTTCAGCGATCCCCAGCGTCACCTTCGCCATGCCGCGCTCATTGAAATGAATATCCAACGGCACCACAGTATTGCGGTCGCGCGCGATGGCGCCGAAGAGCTGGTTGCGTTCCTTCTTCTTCACCAGCAGCTTGCGATTGCCGCGCACATCGAAACGCGACAGCACCCCGCCCTGATATTCCGGAATATACATGTTGAAGAGATAAAGCTCTCCATCGCGCTCCCCGGCCCAGGCCTCGTTCAACGTCGCCCGACCCAGGCGCAGCGATTTCACCTCGGCGCCCTTCAGCACAATTCCCGCTTCGATGGTGGAAAGAATCTTATAGTCAAAGCGCGCCTTGCGGTTCTGCGCCGCAATGCCGTGCGAAATCATTCCGGTCTTTTTGCCATCCTTGCTCAATGCAGCAGGCCAACTTCCAGCATCGCCGCCTTCACCTTCGCGGCATTCGCGTCAGACACAGGCGCCAGCGGCAGCCGCACATGGTTCGCCCCGAAGCCAAGCAGCGAGGCGGCATATTTCACCGGCCCCGGATTACTCTCGCAGAACATCGCGTCATGCAGCGGCAGCAGCCGCATCTGCAGCGCCATCGCCGTTTTCACATCGCCACGCGCCCAGGCCGCATGCATCTCCGCGCACAGCTTCGGCGCCACATTGGCGGTGACGGAAATGCAACCATGCCCGCCCGCCGCCAGATAAGAGAGCGCCGTATGGTCCTCGCCCGAGAGCTGGCAGAATTCCTCGCCGCAGGCCCGCAGCGTATGCAGCGGGCGCGTCAGGTTGGCGGTCGCATCCTTCACCCCGGCAATATTAGGCAGCTTGGCCAGCCGCGCCATGGTTTCCACGCTCATATCGATCACCGAGCGGCCGGGGATGTTATAGATGAAAATCGGCAGCGACACCGCCTCGGCAATCGCCTTGTAATGGCGGTACAGCCCTTCCTGGGTCGGCTTGTTGTAATAGGGCGTCACCACCAGCACGGCATCGGCCCCGGCCTTCTGCGCGTGCTGCGCCAGGCCAATGGCTTCCGAGGTGGAGTTGGACCCCGCCCCCGCCATCACTGGCACGCGCCCCTTGGCAGCGGCGACAGCGGCCTCCACCACCCGTTTATGCTCGTCATGGCTCAGCGTCGGCGATTCGCCGGTGGTGCCCACCGGCACGATGCCGGCGGTGCCTTCCGCAATCTGCCAATCGATGAGACGCGCATAGGCGGCAAAATCAATACTGCCATCCTCTGCCATCGGCGTAATCAGCGCGGTGAACGAGCCCTGAAACATCACTATCCAATCTCCTGTCGGCCTTCACGTAATCCGCGCGCCGGGCGCAGGCAAGGCATCTAGCGTTTGGCCCTGCGCTGTCTGGCTGCTAAAACTCTGTCCATGAGACTCCGCGCCGCCCTGCCGCTCCTGCTGCTCCCCACCCTCGCCGCCGCGCAAGCACCGGCCCCGGCGCAAATCATGGTGGACGTGCACAACAACAACTTTACCGACGCCGCAGCGCTGGCCCAGCAAACCGGCGACCCGCTGGTGCAAAAGCTCGTCACCTTCTTCTACGTCACCTCCGGCACCGCCTCGGCCAGCGATATCCAGCAATTCATCACCGACAATCCGGATTGGCCGGAGCAGAAACTCCTGGCC
>Ga0182033_10001458_pt1 | contig 11856 bp, 11 predicted proteins | sample tim00Cox0000000H_FD_125968 | JGI IMG/M metagenome (GOLD analysis project Ga0182033, IMG submission 125968) | Lab enrichment of tropical soil microbial communities from Luquillo Experimental Forest, Puerto Rico - timezero.00C.oxic.00.000.00H | ecosystem: Environmental > Terrestrial > Soil >...
AATAGACAGATAGGCCTCTCGCAAAGAGGCCAAATCGCTCTCTGAAAATCAACAACTTTCAATTAAAGCCCCTGCAGAGCCCGCGAAGAGGCTTTGTTTCTTCGACGATATCGGAGCGTTCGGGAACTATGATACAGGCGTTGGCCTCAAAACCCGAGCCCGCTCGTGACCACGAATCCGGAGTGCCGACGCTCGGGGTCAGCCGTTTACTTATGACTTAAGTATCGTCGTCGGCTAAGACGTTCGAGACCTACTCGGATCGGGTTTTGCCGCCATCTTTCTTCAGCTAATCCGTCAACTGATCTGCTGGAAACTGAGGAGGCGGCATCGCGCATTCCGGATGCGCTTTCAGAAAACGGGCGAGGGCCTCGTCCAGTGAGGCCCAGTCGACCCTCTGCGCGACGATTCGGTAGATGGTATGTAAAAAGATGTTGTTGTGGCGGCAATAATTATTGAGCGGAATGAGCTTATGTCCTGTCTCGATTTTTGCCTCATAAGTCGATGGACCACTCACAATGGCAGTGAAACCGCGGGATAAAGCTACGTCGACCGCGGCTTCCCATAAGCGGAAAAAAAGCATCCATTCCTTCGGGCGGCGGTAATCCATGCCAATGAACATATTGATCAGCCGCTTACCCATGTCGAAGCAGAGCATAAATGCGATCATCTCGCTCGTGACTTTTTCCCGGAGGATAATAAAGTGCGTGGCCTCCTTTTTAGCAAAGACTTCAAAAAACCGGTAGTTCAGCCTCTCGAATTTCGAGGTCGATTTTTCATAAGTCTGCCAGAATAAACCAAAAATATCGTCGAGCGTCTTTGCGTCCGGATGCTGGACTATTTCCACTCTGAGCCCAACCTGCTCCTTACTGCGTCTCAGTTTTAATTTCAACTTGCGCCGTCTCGAACCCTTCAGGGCCGAGAAATAGTCCTCTTTTCGATGTGACGAGAATTCGACAACCGTGTTTGGAAGACTGATTACGCGAAAAAGCCGGCGCTGATGCGAAAGCCAATTCAAATCGGCGGACGAGCTCTCAGGAAATTCTTTCCAAACAATCAGAGGAGCACGAAGCTCGCCGGCTTTCGCTTCCAGCGCAATCTGAAGAGCCAGCAACGCGGCACGCCGATTAGCATGGGAAATAAGGCCGACTCTGCCTTCATCGAGGATCGGGGAGCCGACAAATAAGGTCCGCTGGCGTAAGACGGATGGCACGATCTTTCCGACGAGCCGCAATAGCCGCAAGAATGCCTGCGGGGCAACCTGTTCGATGGGCATATCCATAGCGAAACCCGGTGCTATTCCAACCGGCCACTCCAGATGCTTGATCAAGCCATAAAAAAAGGTGAACTGGTCGTCAAAGCCCGATTGCTCAAGGGCTTCGTACCACCAGCGGCTCTCGCCCGGGAGTTGAAAGCAGGCGTCCCACAAGTCATCTGGAATCTGGGAGGCCTTCTCAAGAAACTCAACCTCATAGGGTTGCACGTTCATGCGCGCGCGGCTACCAGGCTAACACCAACAAAAATCAAACACACGCCGATCCAGCGTATCCTGGTCACCTTTTCGCGAAGGAGATAGCGGGACATGAACGTAACCGAAATAAGATTGAGGCTGCTGATCGCATATGCGGCGCCGACATCGAGAAACAGCAACGCTTCAGAATATATCATCGTTTCAAGCAACAGGATCGCAACGCCGAATGAAATCCAAAGATACCAACGCACAGCACCCAGAACAGATTTTTTCAAGAACACCTGTCCGACGCCTTCAAGCAGCGCGCAGATGACCACGAGGAGCACACCGATGGCGGTTTGGCCGATCATTTCTCACGTTCCCTGGATTGTGTAACGTGTTGCGTCTGACTAATGAACCAGATACCGGCAAGCACCAATGCAATACCTGCTATCTGAATCAGATCGGTCGCTTCCTTCAAATACAGGACGGACAAGCAGAAAACTGAAACATAGCTCAGCGACGTGACGGGCTGAGCGTAGCTCAAATCTGCGTTGCTGAGGACCATCAGCCAATTGAAGAATTGGCATGCCATCAAAAATATGACGAATAAGAAAAGAGGACTATGCAAGACAGCCTGAACATTGAGCCAAGGCGATCCATCGTTAGGTAAAGACAACACCGCAGATTTCCAAACAAGTTGCAAAGCTGTATCGATCAGAATCGCTAGAAGCAATCCGGCTGCCAGCCTGATGGGAAAATTTTTCTTTATGCTCATGCAAATTTCCAGCGAGGCCGCGCCTTAAACAGGCGCGATATAGAGATCTCAACGTCGCGTTGGGAGCAGCGTTGATAGAGTGTACCGTCTCCTAAGTCCCTTTTGCTTCGTTGCGTTCAAAATGGGCCGCCGGTCCGGCCTTGGCCGGACGAGGAGGGCGCATATCTAAATCGATATGTAACCGATCCGGCAGCCGCCGGACAGTCGCCGGCCCATTTTCAACGCAACCCTCCGGGCCGCGGCCAGTTGGCTGTTTTTCCGCGTTACTCGCTCGGCCCGTATCGATCCAGAGATGGGCGCTTTGCTCGCGCCTTGAAAAACAGCCTACTGACCTGCGGCGAAACCAAAGGGATTTAGGAGACGGTACACTAGGTTCGAACATCATCAGAAGAATATTTAGCGTATTGATCAGGTCACTATACGCAGGTGGGGGCTCCGTTTAAAGTTGGCTGGATAAATCCTCTTGGGCCGTTTAGAAGAAGATCTCTCACCTTTTTGCTGAAGAGTTTCCAGATCCTTTTGTCTGGAGCCTTTTGTGATGGATCGGACGCCTGTATGAAAAAAGCTGCCGGAAGAATCGGACCAGCAATTTATCTGCTGGCCTTTGCTGGAGCATTGCTTTTCACGATTCTTCTGATACGCGAGGGGGTTCAGGACGTCATCGGAGCAGTTGCAGCAGCGGGCTGGTGGCTCGCCGTGATTCCCTTCTTCCATTTGCTGCCGCTGTTTCTGGATTCATTTGAATGGTGGCTTCTCTTTCCTGACGAGGATCGACCGCGGGTAAGGACCACTTTCTGGGCGCGCTTTTTGGGGGAATCCTTCAGCAACCTCGTACCAGCGGCTCAGGTAGGCGGCGACATTGTACGGGCGCGTCTGATGGTACTTAGCAACGCGCCGATGGCCGTGAGTGCGGGAACAGTGCTTGTGGACATAACGGTCAGCGTGTTCGTTCAAACGATCTTTACCCTGTTCGGGCTGACGCTGCTGATCTTAGTCACGGGCAGAACAAATCTGCTCTTTCCGACTCTAATGGGAGCGCCAGCCGGGATTCTGGCGGTCGCCGGATTCTACTTCGTCCAGCGGATTGGAATGTTCCGGATATTTGGCGCAATCCTCTCAAATTGCGCCCGGGACGACAAGTGGCGGGCGCTCGTCGGAAAGAGCGGCGAACTGGACAAAGCTCTTCAAAGAGTCTACTCGAGAACCGGGTCTGTCGCTGCCTGCTGTATTGTTACAATGATCTCATTCGTAACCGGATCGGGCGAGGTTTGGATCGGGCTCCATGCCCTCGGCGTTCCCGCAAGCTTCGAAAAGGCGCTGATTCTCGAATGCGTGGGGCAGGGGATACAGACGGCGCTGTGCCTGATTCCAGGCGCCCTCGGAGTGCGTGAGGGAGGGTACGTCGCCGTGGGAGGGTTACTCGGAATCCCCGGGGAAACGGCATTTGCTTTGGCCCTGATGCGACGAGTGCGAGAATTGGCTCTTGGATTGCCCGGGCTCTTGGCGTGGCAATTAGTGGAAGGCGGCTACTTCTTGCGTCGATACGGTCTACGAACGACACAACGAGTTGCGGATTAGGCTCTGCAACCACGGAACAATGAGACGGGGGCATGTCTCAACTTCCAACACCAGTTCCTGGAGACGAGCGTCTTTTGATACCCATGAACTGGCTGACCAGCTTGTCGAGAGTCCGCATTGGCATCAGACGGGGGATGATCCAGTTTGTGAGACGATTTGGCACGATCGCGTAACGTATCTTCGGACGCGATATTGTCAGCGCCCGCCAGACCGCATTTCCAATCATCTCGGCAGGATAACCGCTCGCCCCTTCTTTGAGCGAGTAACGCTCAAACTTTTCCAGAGCCTCCGTATAAGGCGTCTGGCGAAATCGCTCAGCTATTCCAGCCTCTGATTTCTGCCAAATCGGCGTAACAATTGCGCCGGGGCCGATGATTATAACATCAATCCCGAACAAGATCAGTTCGCGTCTGAGACTCTCGGAAAGACCCTCGAGGCCAAACTTTGAAGCTGAGTAAAAACCTAGAAACGGGCTCGCGATTTTTCCGCTCGCCGAACTAATATTTATAATTCTTCCGGGGATGCCTTTTCGTGCCGGATCGGCGCCAAGCAACGGCAGGAAAGCTTGCGTTACGATATGAGGGCCAACCAGATTGACGTCGAGCTGGTACCTGAATTGGTTAGCCGAGAGGTGAGAAAGCGGGCCGGCCACTTCGACCCCCGCGTTATTTACTAGACCGTCCAACACGCTCGTGCCGAGGTGCTCTGCTACTTTTGCCGCCTCTGCCTGCACTGCGGCCTCGTCAGTCACATCAAACAAAAGGGGCACATATCTCTCCCCGAATTCTTGCTGCAAGCGCGTCGCGTCTTCCTTCTTGCGTACGCTTCCAAAAACGCGAAATCCATGGGTGAGCAACACTTTGACGCTGGCGTAGCCGATACCCGTCGATACCCCGGTTATCACAGCATTTTTCATAAGAGTGATAGGAGACGGTTATTGAGTCCTTGAAAAGCAAAACCACCCAATGATTATGTGCGAATACAGAAAAAACTTGACCCGTCTGAAACCAGTTTTTCCCGTAAGGATTCTCGATCGATTCTGCCCCAGATCTTTTTGAAAATCGGAGTCGACACCCAGTTTGCGGTTCCCTGGTACACTGTTTCCAACTTTTTCGCTTCGACGGAGCTTACCGCGATTTGGATGCCGGTAGCTATAAAGATTTTGCTCCTACGGAGCACGATCTCAGTCTTCCAAATGTCCAAATTGCAAACGCGGGCGGGGACGCCCGCGTTTGCTCGGCGCTGATTATCAGCGCCGAGCCATTAGATCGCGCTTGTTTGATTGCAACCGGTACTTACACCGTAGTCGGCTTCACGGGTGAAGTCTCCGGCTTCGCACGGGAGGAATACCGCTTCCTGGGAGGTAGATTCGGATCGAGAAAACCCAGAGCGTGCGGAGGTTTGATGACCCGCACGCCTTCCCTTTTCTGCTCCTCAACAATTTGCTCGTGAAACTGGCTCATCCGGGTCCAATGCAGCTTAGGCCGAAAATGATGCTCGGCGTGGTAGCCGTTGTTGAACCAGAGTAGGTTGTACCATTTGTCGTAGGAACTCACTCCCCAGGCTATAGGCTTATCCGGGTTTCCGCCATAGTGAAGGAAAAACCCGTTCAAGTACGTACAACAATGTCCCAAATAATAAAATGGAAGAAAGAAGACCCAGAACTTCCAGTTTAGAACCAAGCCGACGGCGATGGTCGCCCCAAGCACCACGATCTCCGTGATACCCCAGCGCGCATCGATCGGGTTCTTTCTCTTGATCTCGGCGTAGATGGATTTGGGATCCTCCCGGAGATAGCTCAGAAAAATGTAGCTCCAAGGGTTTTCGGCCTCGCCATTTTTCCCGTGCCGGTAGATCGAAATCCAGTCGTGTGTATTTCCGTGTTCATCCGGACGATCACTATTTCCCATGTGGTGCCGGTGATGCACATGTTTATAGAAGGTTTGAGAGATCCCCAGCGTCACCGATTCCATGATGGCGAACAACCGATTCAGGATCCTCAATTTAAAGAATGGATTGTGGATCAGGTTATGCGAAACACCGTTGATATTCCAGGACACGCTTACGGAATAAATCAGGCCCATACACACCAGTACCCACCAGGGCGCGTAGGGAAATATGAAGAAGAGAGTTAGAACGTAGGCAAAATGAAGCAGCCCGCACAAAACGCAAACTGCATCCCACTTGGAATAGGTAAAGACTCTCATGTCTGAGAGTGGAATCTAGATACGAGCCCTATAAAAAGCAATTCGCTCTTGCTCGCTTCAAATCGCGCGGGTCAGCGACTCCGTTAACTCCTCGCGACTGAGAACGATCGGATTCGCCTTCATACTGCTTGCCTTTTCCGCCAACTCGACGAGGAGTGGCACCTCTTTCTCCTGTATCGCATACGCTCGCAAGCGAGGAATCTCAAGTGTGATACATAGGTCCCGGATCCACCGTATGCCGTCCTCTATGTCCGCTCTTTCGGATTGAGTAACGATAGTGGCGATTTTTGCATACCGATCCAGTCGATCGCTGTCAGAAGCGCGTTGCCGGAGGGCGCGCACATTGATTTCCATTACATAGGGGAGAAGAGCAGCGCAGACGGCGCCATGCGGGGCAGAAAACATTCCGCCGATTGGTGCTGCAAAGCCATGCACAGCTCCCAGGCCCGAGTTCGCCAGAGCCAGGCCGCCAAACAAACTTGCGACTGCCATGTCTTGGCGTGCAAAGGGATCCTTCCCTTCCCTGCAAGCCTTTTGAAGCGAACGGGCCGCCCGGCGCGCGCCTTCAAGGCAGAGTGCATCCGTCAGCGGATTGGCGCGCACGCTCACGAAGGGTTCAATCAATTGCGTAAGCGCATCAAAGCCCGTTGACGCAGTCAAGGACGGAGGTAAACCATAAGTCAGCTCAGGATCTACCAATGCAATGCGCGGCAGCAAATGCGGGCTCCGCAAACTTGCTTTCACTCGATGTTGACGAGACGCCAGGACCGCGTTGCGTGTCACCTCAGCCCCAGTTCCAGCTGTCGTAGGAACTGCGATGCAAGTCAACGGTGGAACCAGGATCGGTTTGCCCCGCCCGATTATCTCCAGATAATCGATAACTTCTCCAGGATTTGTTGTTAGAGCGGCGATTGCTTTCGCCGAATCGACCACGCTCCCCCCGCCAAAACCGATGATGAGATCGCAATTTGCCTCACGAGCCTTCCGCACGCCCTGCACAATATCTTCGATCGCCGGTTCACCGCGAACTTCGAATGTCGAGTAGCCGATGCCGGCACCCTTAAGTATCGACCGCAATGGCAAGGAACGATCCGCATTCCCCCCTTGCACGATCAGAGCGGATTGACCAACCTTCGCGGTGATCGGACCGATCTCTTTAAGCTTTCCGGCTCCAAATATGACCCGGGTCGCGGTGGCAAATTCAAATTGAATGCTTACCATTCCTCGTCCCCGGGAAAGATATTTGTGAATTTCACACTTGCGCGCGGTTCCTCCATCATTGAAGCCACTGCGTCCCGCCATACGGCGTAATGAGCAGTCTCTTTATGCGACTTCGCCGCCGCCTCGTCTCTATAGATTTCGACCAGAATAAAGCGACTTGGATCATCCAGTTGTTGAATGACATCAAATCGTGCGATTCCGGGCTCCAGGACGCTCGAACGCGCATTCTCGATTGTTGCCTCACGAAACGCTTCCAGGTGTTCCGGTCTTACGCGAACGTGAACATGAACGATTAACATAAAAACCTTCATTCTCCATACGGCAGCCAAATGTTTTTAATTTGAACGGCGTGACGCAGGTATTCCCAACCCTGAGCCTGATGGTCGTCAAACAAGTTTCGGCCCTTTCCGCGATTGACCCACGAAGCCTTCAGATTGCCTCGGGATTCACGCTCGACGGAGGCACTCCCTTTGGTTGAGCCAACGTACCAGATTGCGCCTACGTCCTCATGGTGCGCGAGAACCTTGGCAAGGTCATCGGAATGACCCGTTACCAGATTGATGACGCCGGATGGCACACCGCTGATGCCCAGCACCTGACAAAAGTCTGTCGCAGGGGTGGGAAATCGCGCCGAGGGAATTGCCACAACGCGATTGCCAACAGCGATCGCAGGGGCGAACAACGTCACCAACCATAACAGAGGATGTTCGGAAGGACAGATCAGCCCTATGACGCCCCAAGGCTCAGGCATGGCTAAAGCGACATTTCTATAGGCCGTCTGGTGAACGTGCCCGTCATATTTGTCGGCCCACGCCGCGTAATAAAAAAGTCGCTCGACTGCCTTGTCCACCTCGCGCTTTGATTCCCATTCGTTGGCTCCGGTCAGTAGGTGCAAGCGGTTCGAAAATTCGCTGCTTCGAAGCGAAAGATTTTCAGCGATGTGGCAAAGCGTCCGACCTCGCTCGTGTGCAGCCATTCGGGACCAGTCGCCGGCTTTTTGCGCCGCTTCTACGGCGCTTCGAATATCTTTTCGATTTCCCAGACCCGCTTCAGACGCAAAGCGGCCCTCCGCATCTCTCACCGCAAAGGTGTACCCGCTATCGGATCGGACCTGTTTTCCTCCGATATAGTGCATCGCGGAACGGTTGATGAGTTCTTCCACCCTGGGATTGCGTCCGGAAGAGCTGACCGGTCTCAGAAGAAGGTCAAATTCATGCTTATCGTAAGAGGACAGGGAACGTTCCCAGCCCGGGATCAAATACTCGTACATTCCCTCGTTGCCGCCTTCCCGGGCGAAACCGCTTTCCCGATACCCGCCGAAGCCCGACGCAGCATCAAACAGGCTCGCAGAGTTGATCCACACGGTTCCTGCTTTGAGTTTTGGCGCCACCTCCAGAGCCGTGCTCATATTCTCAGTCCAGACTGAAGCCGCCAGCCCGTAGATGGTGTTGTTTGCTAACTCAACCGCCTCCGTTGCATGCCGAAAACTCGAGGCCACAAGAACCGGACCTGAAATATCGATCTGCCCTAGAGCAGAAGAAGCTCCAACGTCACTGAAAAGAATCGGCGAACAAAAAAAACCTTCCCGAGGCGGAACCCAACTCGGTTGCCAGAACGTTGCACCATCAGCCTTTGCCTGCTCGACCAGACGTTGAATCTGTTTCAACTGCTCGGCAGTCGCAATGGGGCCCATGTCGGTGCTGCTATCCAAAGGGTCGCCAACGCGTAATGTCTCCATGCGCCGCCGCAGGTTGGCGAGCACTTTCTCGTAGATGCTTTCCTGCAGCAGCAGGCGGTTCCCCGCTAGGCATGCTTCGCCTTGACCCGACCAAACTGCGTTCACAATCCCTTCCACGGCGCTATCAAGATCTGCATCCTCAAACACAATAAATGGAGATTTTCCGGCCAGCGACAGAGAGAGATGTTTGCCTGAGCCGGCCGTCTCAGCGCGGATTTTTTTCCCGACCTCTGTCGAACCTGTGAACGCAATTTTTTGAATATCGCGGTGCCTGACGACGAGCTCACCGGTTGTGGCATCCCCCGTGACAATGTTCACGACACCTGGAGGGAATTGAATCTGTTGCAATACTTCAGCGAAAAGCAGAGCCACCAAAGATGTCGATCCCGACGGCTTGATAACCACCGTATTTCCGGCGGCAAGAGCCGGAGCGATCTTCCAAGCAAGCATCAGCAGAGGAAAACTGCCGGGGATAATCTGGCCACAAACCCCGATCGGTTCATAGCCGATAAATGTTTCATTTCGAAGGTGCGCCCAGCCTGCGTGATAATAAAAATGCCGCACGACCTTAGACATTTCGGCCTCCCGCGACTCATGAATGGCTTTCCCGCCATCCAGAGTTCCAAGGACAGCAAACAGGCGAGCGTGCTTTTGGATCTGGCGTGCAATGGCTCGAAGATAACGCGCTCGTTCGTAACCCGTCAGAGATGACCAACGGGGGAATGCCAACTTCGCAGCTTCAACCGCCGCGTCGACCTCGATCTCGCCACACCGGACAATTCGAGCCAGAGTTCGGCCGTCGCGAGGATCGATCGACTCGAAATAGCATTCGTCGATGAATCTGGCGAATCCTCCGTCAATGAAGGGATAAAATACGCGTCGATGCTCCTCAAGCCACTCGACGGCTATATCCGCGGCTTCCGGCGAGGGTCCGTATTCCATAGTTTCAAAGATCTCGCCCACACTGCTCATGAAGATCGATTCGGATATGCTCGTCGTTCGCGCCTTGAAAATCAACCATCTGACCCGGCAGCTGCCGGGCGGCCTCGCTAGATTCAAGGTCTTTCTTCAGGCGGCCGGTTGGCGATAGCCGGCGGAATACCGGCCCGCAACGTACTCTTCCAGCTGCCGTTCGATGTCGTTCAAAAGACTCGACGCGCCGATCCGAAACAATTCCGGTTCGAGCCACTCTCGCTTCAGTTCTTCTCTTAACAGGATTAACCATTGGAGGGCCTCTTTTGCATAACGGATCCCGCCCGCCGCCTTGAATCCCACACGATAACCCGTCCGCTCCCGGTATTCGCGGATCGCCCGGACCATCGTTAGACCCGTCTCCAAAGTGGCGTTTACCGCTTCTTTGCCTGTGGAAGTCTTGATAAAATCAGCTCCGGCCATCATCGCCACCAGGCTGGCCCTTTGCACGTTGCGCAGAGTTGAAAGCTCGCCCGCCGCAAGGATGACTTTGAAACAAGCCCCGCCGCAGGCGTCGCGAAGCGACACCACTTCGTCGTAAAGTCGCTCCCAGCTGGCCGTCAAGACGTGTTCTCGCGTAATGACGGCGTCAATTTCCGTGGCACCAGCCTCGACAGCGTAGGCGATCTCTTCAAGCCGCAATTTAAGCGGACTCAAGCCTGCAGGGAATGCTGCGGCAACCGAGGCCACGGGAATGCCCGAACCTTCTAAAGCCCGGAACGCATGCGGCACCATCGTCGGATAGACACAGACCGCGGCGGTTCTGATCCCGAGGTCTCGGACATCCATCGCCGCGAGTAGATCGTCGCGGACAGGGTGCCTCGCCTGTGCGCAAAGTCGCCGGATCCTGCTGGGAGAATCGTCGCCGGCAAGCGTTGTCAGATCGATACAACAGATCGCGCGAAGGAGCCACGCAGCCTGCCATTGTTGTTTGATTGTACGGCGAGCGGTTAAAGTTGATGCCCGGTTTTCAATCGCGCTCCTGTTAGCCTGCACCTGGTTCACCCAATCCAGATCTAGAGGCATGCCAGCGTTTCTTCTAAGTTCTTCGGACGGCTGAATAGTCCCGAGTCTTTGGAAGGAGGGCATGCTCATGGAGATTTCGGGTTGTAAAAACAATACTATAGCCAGGGCCGCTTCGCCCAATCGGCGCTGCTCCCAAAGCGACTCACCAGTCTAAGGCGCGCGCGGCCTCGCTAGAATCCTTGAAAAGCAAAATCGATTGCAAATGAGTCAAGTTTTTTTCCGTTTCGTGCATCGATGATCAAATGGGCGTTGCTTTTCAAGGATTCTATGAGCGGGACCGAGGAACGGGTAAAATTACTGGATTCCCACACCAATTGTAAATGCGCGCACAGATCCAAAAGCCCAGCGCTGCCCGCTTCACTCGAGGAATTGCCCGGACTTTTACCCTTAACAAATTTCGGTCCCGCATAAGCGAGGCCGCTTCACCCAAGCGATGCTGCTCCCGCGTGCCTTGCTAACCGCTAGACCTCGCCGGTCTGAGGCGCGGCCTCGCTGGAACCCTTGAAAAGCAAAAACCGGTTGCAGATGAGTCAAGTTTTTTTCTTCCTGGTGATGGCACAGAGCATATCCGAATGGATGTCGCTATTTCGTTTTGTTAACTACGACCTCACCAAGAATAATTTCAGGTTGACCTAAGAGGACTGAGAGTCCTTCCTTAACCCAACCCGCGGCTACTCTATTGGATTCTTCCGCTCCTTCCTTGGTTTCAAAAACGCTAACCGAGAACAGCACGCCTTCTGCCGTATCGACAAGGTAATAGGCCAAAAAACCAGGGATCTTGTCAATGAGGGTGGCAAATTGGTCGTTAACCAACTGAGTGACGGCCGGGGCTGAGTCGGTCCTATATTTTCGAATGCTGATATGCATAGATCGTTCCTTCTCTAATATC
>Ga0182033_10001462_pt1 | contig 11851 bp, 11 predicted proteins | sample tim00Cox0000000H_FD_125968 | JGI IMG/M metagenome (GOLD analysis project Ga0182033, IMG submission 125968) | Lab enrichment of tropical soil microbial communities from Luquillo Experimental Forest, Puerto Rico - timezero.00C.oxic.00.000.00H | ecosystem: Environmental > Terrestrial > Soil >...
GAACTTCTGACTCAGGGCACTGGCATTGTTCTTGAAATGCGAGGCCCACTTAACTCTGTCGCCCGCATTCCACGCAACTTCAAGCTGACTCACCATTTCGCTGATTGCCTGTTCGTCTTTCGTCACGATGTTCCTCCAATTTGGTTAATGGATTTGTTACGTCTCAAGTTGGTGGGATCTGGCACTTGCGGGAGTTACCGCGGGTCTCTTCCCGTTCTCAGCCAAGGCTCGCTAACCGGGAAACGGTATGCGTCCAGGCTCGCCTCCCGGTGACACTGGCGATCAGGCAGCTCCCGCCGGAGTGGCTAAGTATGCCGCCACAAAGAGAACGGCAAAGATCCAGTCCACCGAGCCCAAGCCAAACACCACGAGTGGAATCCTGTGCTCCAGAAGCAAAACAGCCAGAGCGATCCCGTAACTGACTTTTTCCAGCAACGAGGGGATGACCATGGGCCGATACCTCGACGGGTCTTGAGCCAGCACCAAGAACACGACTTGCCAGCCACCCCGAGGAATCCGTAGTAGAACTCCGGATGGGTAATGGCGGGCGGGTGGTCACGTCCGATCCTCCCTTCCGCGAAGTACATCGGCACAATCACGATCACGCCCTAAACCCCCGCGACTAAGAAGACCCGCTTTGCGAACTTCATACTCAGCCTCCGTGCAGCAAGCTGTATCACCAGGCTAACACTATGGGCAAGCGCGGAGGAGGCTCTCGCCGACCAGGACTTGAGACCATGAAGGTCTTATTCCGACACCGCCAAGACGTTTACCCAGGCTCAGCGTGGGCGCCGTATTGTTGCGACTTACACAGGCACAGCCAAAATCTTCCTCAAGTGATCCTACAAGACCACCGATAATCTCAACGGCGACCGGGGGCGTGACATGCCTAGATTCCTTCGTCTGGTTCTGAGCTTCGGTATCGGCCTATTCATTCTGGCGGTATTGGGTCGGTTGGCCCAGACTTTGAGCCCGTGGTTCGGCGTTCCGCCAATGACCGTCTTCATGACCTTGGGCGTCATCGCAGCTCTACTTGCGGTGGCTTGGCTGTGGCTCGGAGGCAACTGACATCTGACAGGTGCCGAGCGATCCGGCGGCCTTCACCCTCCGTGTGCTCATCTGCTCTGTGCGATGATCATCCTGAGTTAGTCGGTCTGCGCTCTGCGCCTGAGCCTTGTTCGATCACCGACAATTGACCCCATCTTTACCTGGGGAATACCGGACAGTCTGAGCGACGAGCGTAGACTAATGCCGTTGCTTCTCGCAGAAATCGTGGGGGCTCTCGCCTGTAAGTGTTGACCCCAGTGAGCTAGGTCTTCTTCGGGTGAGTCCTCTCGCAAGGACTGGCACTCCATGCATTCGGGTCGAGTACCCGTCAGCGCCGCGGCATTTGGCCACGCTGTCCTCCGTGACCGCCAACAGTAGCGGAGAGCCTACGGTTCAGGGGGGATCTGGAGGCCGACGTGGACGCGCGTGTGGGAGCCATAGCTCAGTGTGGAAGTTCGTTAGCCGCAGTTCAGAACGGACGGTGGGACGGGCTCGACCTTATACTTTGTCGAGGAAGGCCTGCATTGTGGAGAAGGAATGACGCGCATTGGCTCACTCATTAGCACGCTGGCTCTTGCCAGTTTGCTCTGCGTCCCGCGGGTTTGCCGAGCGCAAATCCCGGCGAGCTACTTCGGAATGCACAACTTGAATCATCCCAGGGACTTTCCCATGAAAGTGGAGCGGCGGTTTGAACTGGATGTCGGCAGCGGTCGACATCATCAATTTCCACCTTTACATCGACAACGAACAGCCAGAAGCCGATTTACCAAATGGCTCGGCCAACGTTTGGATCGGCACTATCAAAGGCATCCTGTCAGCCGCGGACAGCTCGAAGCCCTTGTGGAATGGTGAAGGGAGTTGTGCCAGTCCGACCCTCCCCGGCCAGATTTGGAAGGACAACCTTCAAAGGCTGGATTCGTGCTACGTTATATGGGCTTGCTGGGGTCGAGCAGTGTGACCTAATCAATGTGGTACGAGTACGACGACGTTTGCCCGCTCTTCAATCCTCAAACCGAAGCCCTGACGCCCGCGGGGATGGCATGGAACAGCGCCTAAACATGGCTGATCGGCTCCACGCCGGTAAATACTCCTTTCTGCTCCCAGGCGGGCACGGTCTGGACCTGTCCCCTTACCGAGACCAGTGGCAAGCCGGCCGAACTCGTCTGGGATTCGCAATATGGGCCGGGCGGAACGACCGCCCCTGCAAATTGCTCAAGCGCTCACGTGCCAACGATTTGTGGCCCGACAACCTATACCGTTCCCGCGCTGTACTCCGCACTGGATTGACATGACGGGCACCTCGCATCCCTACAGCTCGACGGTGACTGTCGGAGCGGTCCCGATTCTCCTCGAAGGTCGCTGAAGGATGAAGGCCGAAACGGCCACAGCGATAGGTGCGTTCTCCCTATCCGGCTTTATCCCTTGGCGATCGGGGCGTCAACCAGGTTACCCCATTCGGTCCAACTGCCATCGTAGTTGCGTACTTGTTCGAAACCTAGCAAGTACTTCAGCACAAACCAGGTGTGCGAGCTGCGCTCACCAATGCGGCAGTAGGCGATCGTTTCGCGGTCCGGTTTCACGCCCTGAACCCCATAAAGCTCCGCAAGTTCGTCGAAGGACTTAAAGGTCCCGTCTTCATTAGCCGCCCGCGACCAGGGAACGTTGACCGCACCCGGAATGTGCCCTCCCCGCTGCGCCGTCTCGCTCATGCCCGGCGGGGCGATCACTTTGCCGGTGAATTCGTCCGGCGAACGAACGTCCACCAGATGGGCGCTGCGTTTGCCGTCCAGGACTTCAAACACCGTGTCGCGACGCGCGCGGATGGAATCGTCGCGGGCGCCGGCCTTGTACTGCGTGGGCGCGAAGCTGGGGACGTCCGTTGTCCAAGGCCGCCCTTCCAGTTCCCATTTCTTACGACCCCCGTTCATGAGGCGGGCGTCCTTGTGTCCAAAGTACTTGAGTTGCCACAGGGCATAAGCGGCAAACCAGTTGTTGTTGTCGCCGTAGAACACCACGGTGGTGTCGGGGGCGATGCCGGACTTGCTTAGAAGCTCTCCGAACTGCTGAGAGCTGAGAAGGTCACGCCGCACGTTATCTTGTAATTGCGTCGTCCAGTTCCAGGCAACCGCGTTTTGGATGTGGCCCTTTTCGTAGGCGCTGGTATCCACGTCCACCTCCACGAGGCGAACGTGAGGATCAGCCGTGTGTTGGGCCGCCCAGTCGGTGGTCACCAGAACGTCCGGGTTTTTGTAGCTAGCCATAACCAGAATGTCCTCCTTTGTGAAATGCCAAGTCAGCGAGAAAACAGGGCAGACCGCAACAACAGCTGCTCCAGGATCCGCAAAACCTGTTGTTAGAGCGCAACCTCATCAGCCCCCAATAAATGATAGAGATGATTAGCACAGAGCGGTAGTTTTTGCAATGCCACTGCCCGAAACGGGGTGCGCGACGCAAAAGTTGGGGGTTCCAGGTTCGAACCTCAACTTGTCGCTTCGCTGTTCCAAAAGATTGAAACTGTCCTAAATCGCGAGACGATCGAGCCCGGCTTACATTTCAGATGGTGGAATCTGCTCGACGGCACGACGGGCACGACGGGTATGCTTTGCCGTCAGGTTTCGGACGTGTTAGCATCCCTTTTGTTGCAGGCAACCCAAAGTTAAGGGTTTCAACGATGGCAACAGGCAGCCCGGGTGCAGACAGTTCAACGCCGGTTACCACGGTGCTTGAAGGCAAGACTCTCATTGCATTAGCTCAGGAGCTCTACGGCTCCACGCCAACTTTCTGGGGCCGCTATTTCACCAGCGTTTCCACCACAGGGGTGGTCGAATACAGGCATCTCAAAGAGAACCAGATCCTGGTCGACAACAACATTCGCGTGCTGCCCCTCGCTCGCCAGACCAAGCGAGTGGACGGCACGATGGCCGACGGCAGCACGGACGCTACCGCCAATGTCGAGGACGTGATCGGAACATTCGGACAAGACTATCTGGCGTCACAGGGAGGGGAGTTCTTCATGTTCCTGGATGTAGAAGGGAGTCCATCTCTGTCTCTGTCCTACTATAGCGGTTGGGCGCAAACGCTCATTTGGCATAGCTCCGATCTCACCGGTGGAGCCGTCCAGGTCCTACCTTGCGTTTATGCAACCTGGGGTGACCACGCAACCTGGCAGGCCATAGCCTCAGCCGGCAGCCAAGGGGTCGACTGCCGTGGCGTCTGGGTGGCCCGCTGGGTCCAGCGTGGTTGCACCAATCTGGTCGATTGGAATGATGCAACGGTCACTCCAACTGTCGCGTTGCCCTGCCAGGTGCTGATCTGGCAGTATTCGGACGACTGCCATGGCGCCACCGGCTTCGATTGCGATGAGGTAAATCCGAACATCGATCTGAACAACGACCTGCTCAATCAGTTGATTCTACCGCCCAGCCTCAATGGCGTAACCTAAACATGTCAGCGAAGAGACCGTACAGGCTTGCGTCTGATTGGCCGCTCCCGCCCTTTCCAGCGTGCTTCTCTGCTTGACTGCGCTTGCCGCCCAGCACCGAAGTCAGTGGCGAGACATCATGGCGTGATTTTGAAGAAGAACGGATCGATCGACACATCTACGGGGGTCACGCCATCCACGTCGAATAAAGTGTGTGCTCCCATATCGTTGTTGCGGTGGAAGACAACACCGTTGGGAAAGTTTGCCGGATCGGGAGTATTGTTGGCCGAGAATATGCCGTAAAAGTCTTGACTGACAGCCATTAAGTGAAGATAGTCGCCAAGGTAGGGGAGTCCCTGGCCTGGCGGTTGATTCGCGGGAGTCGTCGCCAGAATCAAATCGTCCCAGGTGGCACCCCCATCACGCGAAGTGCGAAAGTGAGTCTCCCAGCGGTTAGCGGCCGTTACCGCGCCTGGCGTGAACGGTCCCGTCAGTTGTTGGTAGACAAAGCCAACAATTCCATCGCTATTGATTGCCACGGCGGGATTGGTTGCGTTGGTGAGGGTTAATAAATCTGCCCCTGACCAGGTCTGTCCTCGGTCGTTGGACTTGACCAAGTGAATCGTGTAGTCGGTCTGCCCGACCTGATCGGCCCAGGCGACATACACGGTGGCACTCTGGCCGTTTCGAGGATCAACTGCGATGGTCAGAGTGCTGCCGATCCTTTCCTGCCCCAGATAGGGTTGGCTGAGAAAGGGAATCAAGCGATTCTGCGCCACGCGGACTCCGGCGAAACCATCTTGGGGATCGACAAGCGACGCGAACGGTGGATTGCTGTTGCCCAAATTATCGTCGCGAATAACGACCACATCGTAGCGAAGATTGCTATCGTCAGTTCCGCCGATCCTACGCAGGAAAGCGCCATACACAGTCCCATCCGAGTGAATGGTGGGCCGGATGGAAGGCGCGTCGCCTTCGGCGGCAGCCCGCACGTCAACCGCGACAGTCTGAAACGGCGCGGGACTGGAGGCCGCATTACCCGATACATCCATCGTGGCGGTCTGGGCCGGCTGACTGAAGTCATTATCACCGCAAAGCACGACGTCAACCATCCCACCTTGGCCGTCCGGAACGCTGGCTGCTTGAATATAAGGTTGGTCAACCCCCTTACCGGTTCGATCTACCAGGACAGTCATTTCTGACCCGCTGAGGATATCGTTCGTCCGAAGGATGTTTAACCTCGGAGCGTCCTGCACGATCGGCGTTCGGATGATCCCCGCATAGAGATTGTTGGTTGCACCGCTAAAGCGAAGCGTAATATCGGCCGTCATCTGATCACTGGGCACTATCGCCTGGAGAGACCACGTGTTACCTCCATCGGTCGAAATAAATATTGGGGCGTCTCCCGCGCCCGCTGGATTAGGCGTAAATGCGGAAGCGGCGATTTGCTGAGGATTCGCGGCATTGACAGCCAGATTCGGTTCGCTGTCCTGGTTGCTCTCGCCGCTTAACGACTGCGGAATAATATTCACGATCGTGATGTTTGCAGGCATCGGATCAGCCCTCCTTCACCCATCGGCCCCAGCGAGGCCTCCGACCTCAAGCCAGAGAGTTTTTGTAGTACGTATCTATATGCTCAGTCAGTAGCAAAGAACTTGCACATTCGTTCAGATTCTAGTAGACCGATTCCGAAATAACATAGCAATAGGGCTGGCGCAGACCTTTAGGTCTGCGATCCCGTATCACGCAAGCAACAAGCGCAGACCTAAAGGTCTGCGCCAGCCGGAGTGCATTGGTCAACTCACTGCAACGTTGATTTGGAATCGGTCTACTAGCCGATCGGGCAGCTAATGGCTCCTGGTGTCACGCAACCGATTCAGCAATTTTCGGATTCGACCGGGCCGATCTTTCGGCTCGAAATCCTCGGAGTGCAACACCGTGTAGTACTCGCCGGCCGCCCCTTGAGTTCCACTAATGGCTTGCCTTTCCACTGCGGGTGCCGGCCTATGCAGCAGGAAATATCCCTGCTGGCCCACCTGAAGCTTCGGCGCGTGATACCATGTACGGTCGTGACTCGCTGGAAATCGGACGAGGACCTTTTTTTCCTTGGTATCCCCCTTATGCACCTGATCGATTTCAACAACCGCTTCTCGCCAGTCAGGCTGATGTTCGCGGGGCCCCCTAGCCTCCTTGGTATCTGCCGGCAGGGCAACGCTGAGGACCCTTCCTGATACGACCATATCGGCAGCGTCATAGTGTGCCTGTGTGTCTCGATCCTCAAGATTGGTCACCGGATCGCTCGCAGGGGCAAGAAGCGCCGCCGTCTGCGGCCCCGGTGGGTGGAAGCCAAGCGATCGCACAGCGACGCCGGCGTGGCCGAACAACCACGCGTCGGCAAAGAAGACCGCCTCCTGTCCAACCTTCAGCTCACCAGGGTCATCGACCCGGACAGTGATGTCCTTTCCAGTGTAGTGACTCAAAGTCTTAGGAGCCTGGACTGTCGCATCGACCCTGACGACAGCAGTCTTCGAGGTATCATGTACCTCCGGGAGAGTGGAGGCGTTTAGTTTCTGGACAGTGCCTCGAAACACGAATCGGGCCTTGGCTGCCAGATCATTGGGACTGGGGGTGGTTGGCATGATTCCCTCCGTAGTGCTGCTGCAACAACCCAACGTGCAAGGCTGCTTAATTATGGTTCACTAGTGCCGCTTGAGAGCGCCGGATGAAGTTTAGGATTCTAGGCACAATGAGCGGAGCCGTGAGAATGGCCAGAATCGCCACAAATGCACACAACTTCGAGACTCCCACTACCGCAATCAGGTGAGACATCAAAAATCCGCTCAATGAAGTTCACGTTGCCTCCAAACCTATCACGGTCGTGCTGGATGGCCGAATCGAGGTTGTTGAAACTGGCTGGACCAAAATCACGATCGCTATTTCTATTCTGACAGCGAAAGCCTGTCAAGTACCCTATACAACATCATAGGAATACAAGATAACAACAAGAATATTACATCCAGAAGACGGAAGGGTCGAGGGTGCCCCAAGCGCCGCAGCGGCGGCTTGGCGCGCCTAGGATAGCGTTTTGTGAGGGCCTGGAGGTAGTTTGTTCTCCGTCAATCCACTTGATTTCGGTGACGTAGGAGTTGACTTGGCCGAATTCGATGCCGTCGAGGGCGTCTTTCGTAATGGCAGCACGCAGCGGATCCCAAGGTCTTGTTGCCGTTCTCGATGTTCGTCATGAACTGCAGATCGTGTTCGCGCAGCGCCCGGGATGCGTCGATGAACTGCAGGCCCACCTGAGCGGTGAAGCTGAGATTTGCCGGGTTGACCTGGATAATCCGGGTCATGCGCGACATGTTAAGGATGGTTCCATCCGAAGAAGCGCACGGAGTCAGCGAATGATAGCTTCCAATCGCACGAACCGGACTCGGGTAGCTTGTTGTGTCGCGTAGAACACCCTGGATTTGTTCGACCGTCTTGGTGACCGGCGCCCTTAGCGTCCGTAGATCAGCAGACGGAAAGTTCCCGGAACTGCCGCGCGCCGCGCATTAGGCTGGTGTGCATTGGGAGCCGCAGGCGCGAAATCCGAAGTGGTCAGGTAGAGGTTGTGGGTGGTGGGATCAAGCGCCATCGTTTTGGCCCCGTACTCCGTCTTGACGCTTTCGACCTCACTGAGCTTGTCGGGCGAGTCTTCGTGAAAGATGTGGACCATGCCTTCGCGCGTGGAGACGAACAGCAGACCCGTCTCAGATTCATAGACGTTCGCGTCCGCTCCAGAGCTGATGGGGAACGACTGGATGACCTTCCCGTTGTCGGCATCCATCATCACGAGCATCTGGGGATTGCGGCCTGAACTGAAGAGCCGCCGGTGCTGCCGGTCCATAGCGAGAGCGGTGGGTGCTCCGGCAGGCGTGACCGGCCACCGCATCTTGATCGTAAGGGCGCGGGAATCGATGGCCACGATGGCGTTCTCATCTTCAAGATTGTTGTAAACCATTCCCTGGCCATCGGCGACGGCGAACTCTGGAGCACCGCCTAGGGGGAGGGACTTGTCCAAGGTACCGTTCCCCGGATCGATGACCGTCACGCTGTGGGGGTCACCGTTGAAAGAAAAAATGCGCTTCGAGGCCGGGTCGTAAATAATCGAGTCCGCGTCAGGCTCGGTCTTAACCTCGCCAATCACCTTTAAGCTCGCAACATCGAAAATAACCACCTTCGCGGCGTCACCATCAGTAATGAATCCCTTGCCCAAGTCATTGACCAAGGCTATTCCGTGGCAGCGTTTTAGACCAGAAATGGCGCCCACCACGGCACCGGTATCCGCGTTCACCACCTTAACCTCGGTACCGTGCGAGAGGTAGACTCGGCGGGCAGCAGGGTCGACGGTGAGATAATCAAAGTATTCGCCGCCACCGGGGGCCGCGCTGAGAGGAACTTTCTTTAGCAAGTGGTATCCGCCCGACTGCGGACTTGAGGCAGCCAGGGCCCCAAGCAATGGAAGGAACTGAGAAATCGCAAGAAGAGTCACAGCTGGAACCTTCATCGGTAACCCCCTTTGATTAGCGCTGCTGGGTGTCTTGCGCCGGGCCAACTCGAGGCGGGGTCAGATCCCCCCTCGGGCTCAATTTGAGTATATCCACACTACACCACCCACGGTGTGCCGCCAGACTAAGAACTCATGCACTTATGCGATTCACGCTTTTCGCGTTGATAGCCCTTTTCATCACCCGAAGCTTAGAATTGTGTCTAATCTACACGCGTCCTTCCAGATAACGCAGCAACTCACCGCGCTTCATCGTTGCGTGTGAGTAGGCCGCACCGCACCAGCGGCAACCGAGAGGGAAATCAATTCTACATAGTCCGCCTCAGGGTCAGTGGCGGCGGCCGAGGGCGTTGGCAGCGGGAGCCCTTCCTCCAGATACGATTCTGCCATCTCTTCCAAAGCGCTTGCGATCATCGCGCGAGGACCGGCCAGATCAAAGCCCTGGCTGACACTCCCGGAAAATCCAGCACCTCTGCGACGACCATTCGATCTTCGCCTCGCAGCAGATGGAACGCAACTTGGTACTCCAGCATGGGCTCAGTATAGGTTAGCTCCCTCGAGTTCACACAGCCGAATTGGGAACGCTGGAGGCACCGACGAGCGCCGCGCCCTCCTCCGCCTTCTGACGAACTCACACGTTTAACAAATGGCCTTTTGGTGAGAAGGCGACACGCCTAACACCTCGCGCCGAGAAAGGATTGGTGGACCTGAGGGGGCTCGAACCCCTGACCCCCTGGTTGCAAACCAGGTGCTCTCCCAACTGAGCTACAGGCCCGGAGGGATTGCCGATTCCCGATTGGCGGTTGCCAGCAGGGCCTTAGCCGCCCTGGCAGACTGCATCCCCCACATCATACTGAGGGGGATTTCGACAATCGTCAAGAGAAGTAGAAGTGAAGTCGTTGGCGGCGCGCCTTACGGAGAGCCCGCTCTCATTGCAATAAGGATTTTGGTGCTCTACTCCCAAAGCGCGAACAGCCCCTAGCTGATGAGCGACTCCGGCCCGGCTTGGGCTGGGACCGCTGGCGCCAGGATCGACCGGGACGCTCGAGAACAGCCACTGCACGGCGAACGGGAAAGGGAGTTCGGCCTCGGGATCGGGCCAGACTCTGAACCTCAACCTATGGCTGAGCGTCGCGGCCACCTTCGTTGGCAACCAGCAACTCCACATGGTGGCGCAGGACAGCGAACGCACGAAAAGCGGCTGGCAACAGAGGAGACGTGGAACGAGGGGTTGGATCCCAGGCCAGGGGAAAAGGCAAAAGATCCTGAAAAGCCGCAGGGCTTGGACGGCGAGCCCTGCGCTACACTTACTTTAACGGGCCACGACATATAGTCCGGGTTCGAATTTTAACCCTACGGCAAACGGAGGGACAGCTTTTCAGCCAAGTCGCTAAAGAGATCAGTCCATGTCCGCGCATCCTGATCCGAGTGATCAGCTCGTTTCCGGAAGTCGCGGTAAGCCGTCTGGAGCAACTCGTAGCAGATGTTCTGGACCTGCCACAAGTTGACTTCAAAGGGCAGGCCGCGGGCGAGCCCGGCCGCTCGATCCAAGCGCTTGAGAGTCTGCAAATTGCCAGGATCCGTAAGGAAACGCTCGGCCGTACCTTCGAGCTCCATTCTAAAGGTATACTCCAGCGTTGGAACGTCCAGTGAAATCCTGGCAGCCTGGGCGTCTTCGATGAGTCGCCGAATGCCGTCGAGGTCCATCTCGTCATTCGAGAATGCCCGTCGAAGCTGAGTGTTCAGGGCAAACTCCGCTACAGCATAGAAGGCTCGGGGAACGGTGAGAGGCGCGCCGATCTGCGAGAGAGAGCGCAAGAGGGGAATAAGATGAGTGTAGACATCACGCAACGCCGCCTCCGCTTCCGCCCACTCCGACTCCAAGACCCGGCCGAGAATTTGGCGTCGCTCGTCCTTGAAAAGCGCTCGCAGGGTATAAGTCTCACCGCCGGAATGCTCGCCTATAAGACGCGTGACCTCCGCCAGGTCATCTCGGGCAAAGGCGTCCGTCAGCTGCTGGACTACTGCCTGGTAAGCTTCCGCTCCGCCTGACTCCCGCACGCCGCCAACCGGGTTGTAGTCACCCGTATCGAGGGCGGCAAAACTCAAAATTTCTGAATCCAACGTTACTTCGGAACTGAAGCGTGCCCGGCCCACAACCAATTTCTTCTGGTGATCGTTGTCTTTGGTGAGCTGTGAACCTGCCTGACGCTCGACCTTGTAACAGTAGACGCGAGCCTCTGCTTCGTAGGGTTCGAATAGAGATCTTATGGCGTAATGACTGCCAACCTTTGCCAGGTTGATCACGCTGGGCTTCACCCACTTCTGGTAGATAGTGGCCCCGTCTTTGTGTTCTGAAATATTGCTCTTCGCCTTGCCTAACAGTTCCGCGAAATGCTTTTCTATCTCGTCGCCTGGCACCTCCTGGGCCAACTGGACAGCACGGCCGGCATACTGAATCACCTGCACCGTTTCGATGCCTGATAGTTCATCAAAGAACCACCCGCAACTGGTGTACATCAGCATTGCTTGCCGCTGGAGCTCCAGGAGCTTCAGAACTGTCGTCCTTTCGGTCTCATCAAGTTCCCGAACGGTGTGCTTCCCGAGGAACCTCCCCAGGCTCTCCGCCGAGCGGTCCAGAACGACATCGATATACTCGTTGCGGGCGGCCCAGGGATCCTTCAGGAAGACCTCGGCTTTACTCTCAAATCGAGGCGCCAAAGTGTCTCGAAGCCAATCCAGTGCTTCCCGCAATGGAGCTCGCCATTCCTGATTCCAGCCCGGATGACCGCCGGAGTTGCAACCGCAATTGCTGCGCCACCTTTCCACACCGTGCA
>Ga0182033_10001465_pt1 | contig 11841 bp, 14 predicted proteins | sample tim00Cox0000000H_FD_125968 | JGI IMG/M metagenome (GOLD analysis project Ga0182033, IMG submission 125968) | Lab enrichment of tropical soil microbial communities from Luquillo Experimental Forest, Puerto Rico - timezero.00C.oxic.00.000.00H | ecosystem: Environmental > Terrestrial > Soil >...
CGGTCTGCTTGTCATAGACGATGAGGACGCGCAGGCCAGGAAACGTCTGCGTCAGCTCCCCGACGAGCCCCGCCCCGCGGACCTCCACCAGCCGAGCCGCCAGCAGCATGAGGTGCGGCTTCAGCCAGCCCTGTCCTTTCTCATACGCTTCTTCAGGAGAGGACATCTCATGCGTCTCGATCTCATCCGCCAGGATGAATTGCAGGGCCGCGCGGGTGATCTCGTCCGGTTCAACAATGAATACCCGGCGCTGGTCCACCGCGTGAGCCGTTTCGACACCAATCTGCATGTCCCGCCTCCTGAAATTTAGGGTCAGGCAGGGGGAAGCAAGAACCATACCCGGCGCCAGACCACGGATTTTGTCCCGTTTGAGACATGAGCGACACGGGCTGTCGCCTTCGGCACACCCCAGAATTTTCCGAAAACACCCGGAAAATACTGGGTTATTTTTCTGTCCGGCGTTGGCACGCGGGTTGCATTGGCGCTTGTGGGATGGCGAGTGAGGGCTGAGCACAGGCAGACGCGCAAGACGAGCGGTGTGTTCCTTCCCGTGACCGCGAGCACGTTACCGAACGAGACGACCTGCGTGGGGCGCGCGGGAATTGGCAACGAACTCACAGGAGATACCTTATGGCTTTGCGACAGATCGCGTTTTACGGCAAGGGTGGCATCGGCAAATCCACCACCTCTCAAAACACACTGGCGGCCCTGGCCGAGATGGGCGAACGCATCCTCATCGTCGGCTGCGACCCGAAGGCGGACTCCACCCGCCTGATCCTGCATGCCAAGGCTCAGGATACCATCCTGAGCCTGGCCGCCGCCGCAGGCTCCGTGGAAGACCTCGAAATCGAGGAGGTGATGAAGGTCGGCTATCGCGACATACGTTGCGTTGAGTCCGGCGGCCCGGAGCCCGGCGTCGGCTGCGCCGGCCGCGGCGTCATCACCTCCATCAATTTCCTCGAGGAGAACGGCGCCTATGAGGATATCGACTACGTGTCCTATGACGTGCTGGGCGACGTGGTATGCGGCGGCTTCGCCATGCCCATCCGCGAGAACAAGGCGCAGGAAATCTACATCGTCATGTCCGGCGAGATGATGGCCATGTATGCCGCCAACAACATCGCCAAGGGCATTCTGAAATACGCCAATTCCGGTGGCGTGCGCCTGGGCGGGCTGGTCTGCAACGAGCGCCAGACCGACAAAGAGCTGGAGCTGGCCGAGAGCCTAGCCGCGAAACTTGGCACAAAGCTCATCCACTTCGTGCCGCGCGACAATATCGTGCAGCATGCCGAACTGCGCCGCATGACGGTGCTGGAATATGCGCCCGATTCCAAGCAGGCCAATGAATACCGCACTCTTGCCAAGAAGATCCACGCCAATGCCGGCAAGGGCGTGATCCCGACCCCGATCACCATGGACGAGCTTGAAGACATGCTGATGGAGCACGGCATCATGAAAGCCGTGGATGAATCCATGATCGGCAAGACCGCCTCCGAACTGGTGGCGTAACGCCCCGCTCCCTGGCCGCACGCAGCGGCCAGGGCCCTAACCGGATTGCCCAAGGAGCAAAGATATGAGCGTTGTGGAAACCTTAAGCGTCGAAGACATCAAGGCGCGCAACAAGGAATTGATCGAAGAGGTGCTCCGGGTCTATCCGGAGAAGACGGCCAAGCGCCGCGCCAAGCATTTGAACGTGCATCAGGACGGAAAGTCTGATTGCGGTGTCAAATCGAACATCAAGTCGATCCCCGGTGTCATGACCATTCGCGGCTGCGCCTATGCCGGCTCGAAAGGCGTGGTGTGGGGCCCGATCAAGGACATGATCCATATCAGCCATGGGCCCGTCGGCTGCGGCCAGTACAGCTGGGCGGCGCGGCGCAATTATTATATCGGCGTCACCGGCATCGATACCTTCGGCACCATGCAGTTCACCTCCGACTTTCAGGAAAACGACATCGTCTTCGGCGGCGACAAGAAGCTCGCCAAGGTGATCGACGAAATCCAGGCGTTGTTTCCGCTCAACCGCGGCATTTCCGTGCAGTCGGAATGCCCGATCGGCCTGATCGGCGACGATATCGAAGCGGTTTCCAAGAACAAATCCAAGGAATATGAGGGAAAGACCATCGTGCCGGTGCGCTGCGAGGGTTTTCGCGGCGTGTCGCAATCGCTCGGCCACCATATTGCCAATGATGCCGTGCGGGACTGGGTTTTCGACAAATCTGAAGGCAAGCCGGTGGCGTTCGAGCCCGGCCCGTATGATGTCGCCATCATCGGCGACTATAACATCGGCGGCGACGCCTGGTCCTCGCGCATCCTGCTCGAAGAAATGGGCTTGCGCGTGGTCGCGCAATGGTCGGGCGACGGCACGCTTGCCGAGCTGGAAGCGACACCGCGCGCGAAGCTCAACGTGCTGCATTGCTACCGCTCGATGAACTACATCTCGCGCCACATGGAAGAGAAATACGGCACGCCATGGGTCGAATATAATTTCTTCGGCCCGACCAAGATCATGGAATCCTTGCGCAAGATCGCGAGCTATTTCGATGAGAATATCAAGGAAGGTGCAGAACGCGTCATCGCCAAATACCAGCCGTTGGTCGATGCCGTCATCGCCAAGTACAAGCCGCGCCTGCAGGGCAAGACGGTGATGCTCTATGTCGGCGGCCTGCGGCCGCGCCATGTCATCGGCGCGTATGAGGATCTCGGCATGGATGTCGTCGGCACGGGCTATGAATTCGGCCATAATGACGACTACCAGCGCACCGCACAGCATTATGTGAAGGATGCGACGCTGATCTATGACGACGTGACCGGCTATGAATTCGAGAAGTTCGTCGAGAAAGTGCAGCCCGATCTGGTCGGCTCCGGCATCAAAGAGAAATACATCTTCCAGAAGATGGGCGTACCGTTCCGGCAGATGCATTCCTGGGATTATTCCGGTCCCTACCACGGCTATGACGGCTTTGCCATTTTTGCCGGTGAGATGGCGATGCCGATCAACTCCCCGGTGTGAAAGCTGCCAAGAGCGCCCTGGGCGTCCAAGCCGCAGCCCCTGCCTTTGGCCGCTGAATAAGCGGCCTTTCCCCAGATTTCAGAAAAGGGCTTCATCATGACCCAGAATGCAGACAAGGTGCTCGACCATTTCGAGCTGTTCCGCGGCGCGGAATATAAGGAGATGCTCGCTAACAAGGCGGAGAAATTCGAGAACCGGCACCCGCTGGCAGAGGTGGACCGGGTACGCGAATGGGCGAAAACCAATGAGTATCAGGAGAAGAATTTCGCCCGTGAGGCGCTGGTGGTGAATCCCGCCAAGGCGTGTCAGCCGCTCGGCGCCGTTTTTGCCGCTGTGGGGTTTGAGAGCACGCTGCCCTTCGTGCATGGCTCCCAGGGCTGTGTCGCCTACTACCGCAGCCATTTCTCGCGTCATTTCAAGGAGCCGACCTCCTGCGTCTCATCCTCGATGACCGAGGATGCCGCGGTGTTCGGCGGGCTCAACAACATGGTGGATGGCCTCGCCAACACCTATGCCATGTACAAGCCGAAGATGATCGCCGTTTCCACCACCTGCATGGCGGAAGTGATCGGCGACGATCTCAACGCCTTCATCAAGACCGCCAAGGAAAAAGGCTCGGTGCCGGCCGAGTTCGATGTTCCCTTCGCGCATACGCCGGCCTTCGTGGGCAGCCACATCACCGGCTACGACAATGCTATGAAAGGCGTGATCGAGCATTTCTGGGACGGCAAGGCCGCCACGGCGCCGAAGCTCGATCGCCAGGTCAACGGCTCGATCAATTTCATCGGCGGGTTCGACGGCTATACCGTCGGCAACATGCGCGAGGTCAAGCGCATCTTCGACATGATGCAGGTGGAATACACCATCCTCGGCGATAACTCCGAGGTCTGGGATACGCCGACTGATGGCGAGTTCCGCATGTATGACGGCGGCACAAAACTGGAAGACGCGGCGAATGCCATTCATGCCAAGGCAACCATCTCGATGCAGCAATTTTGCACCGAGAAGACGATGGATCTGATCGGCAATCACGGCCATGAGGTCGTGGCCTTCAACCATCCTGTCGGCGTCGCCGCAACCGACCATTTCCTCATGGAAGTCTCGCGCCTGACCGGCAAGCCGATCCCTGAGGAGTTGGAGAAGGAGCGCGGCCGGCTGGTTGATGCCGTGGCGGATTCCAACAGCCATATCCATGGCAAGAAGTTCGCCATCTATGGTGACCCTGACCTCACCTATGGTCTGGCGGCCTTCCTGATGGAGCTTGGCGCCGAGCCCGTGCACGTGCTGGCCACCAACGGCGGCAAGGCCTGGGCCGCGAAAATGCAAAAGCTCTTCGACAGCTCGCCCTTCGGCGCGAACTGCAAGGCCTATCCCGGCAAGGATCTGTGGCACATGCGCTCGCTGCTGTTCACCGCGCCCGTCGATTTCCTGATCGGCAATACCTATGGGAAATATCTCGAACGCGACACGGGTACGCCGCTGATCCGCATCGGCTTCCCGATCTTCGACCGGCATCATCATCATCGCCGGCCGGTCTGGGGGTATCAGGGCGGCATGAACGTGCTCATCACCATCCTCGACAAGATTTTCGACCAGATGGATGCGACCACGAACATCCCCGGCCAGACCGACTACTCCTACGACATCATCCGCTGATGATGCACGGCACCGCGGCCAGGAGGCCGCGGTGCCAAGCCGCCTGGAGACGCTGAAACTGTAACCGAAGGAGCTTGCCGCATGAATTCGCTGAGCGCAAAAATCCAGGAGGTTTTCAACGAGCCCGCGTGCGGCGTGAACCAGCAGAAGAGCGAGAAGGAACGCAAGAAGGGCTGCACCAAGCAGCTCCAGCCGGGCGGGGCCGCGGGCGGCTGCGCTTTTGATGGCGCTAAAATCGCCCTGCAACCTTTTACCGATGTCGCGCATCTCGTGCATGGCCCCATCGCCTGCGAAGGCAATAGCTGGGACAACCGCGGCGCCAAATCTTCCGGCTCGTCGCTCTGGCGTACCAGTTTTACCACGGATATGAACGAGACGGACATTGTCTTCGGCGGCGAAAAGCGGCTGTACAAGGCAATCAAGGAAATCGGCGAGAAATACGATCCCGCCGCGATTTTCGTCTATCAAACCTGTGTGCCCGCGATGATCGGGGATGACATCAACGCCGTGTGCAAGAGTGCGGCGGAGAAATTCGGTCGTCCGGTGATCCCGGTGAATTCGCCGGGCTTCGTCGGCCAAAAAAATCTCGGCAACAAGCTCGCCGGCGAGGCGCTGCTCGATCATGTCATCGGCACGCAGGAGCCAGACTACACCACGCCCTACGACATTAACATCATCGGGGAATATAATCTCTCTGGCGAGCTGTGGCAGGTCAAGCCGATGCTCGATGAACTCGGCATCCGCATTCTCTCCTGCATCTCGGGCGACGGCACCTACCGTGAAGCTGCCACCTCCCACCGCGCCAAAGCCGCGATGATGGTCTGCTCGCGCGCCATGATCAATGTCGCGCGCAAGATGGAAGAGCGCTATGGCATTCCGTTCTTCGAAGGCTCCTTCTACGGCATCGGCGACAGCAGCGATTCTCTGCGCGAGATCGCGCGGCTGCTGATCAGCCGTGGCGCGCCGGCGGAACTAATGCAGCGCACGGAAGCGCTGATCGCGCGCGAGGAGCAAAAAGCCTATGCCGCCATCGCCCCCTTCAGGCAGCGCCTTTCCGGCAAGCGCGTGCTGCTCATCACCGGCGGGGTGAAATCCTGGTCGGTCGTCGCCGCTTTGCAGGAGGCGGGCCTCGAGATTGTCGGCACCAGCGTCAAAAAATCGACCAAGGAAGACAAGGAACGGATCAAGCAGATCATGGGCGAGGATGCGCACATGATCGACGACATGACGCCGCGCGAAATGTACAAGATGCTGAAAGAAGCCCGTGCGGACATCATGCTCTCCGGCGGCCGCTCGCAATTCGTGGCGCTGAAGGCGGCGATGCCCTGGCTCGACATTAACCAGGAGCGTCATTACGCCTATATGGGCTATGTCGGCATGGTCGAGCTGGTGCGGCAGATCGAAAAAAGCCTGTACAACCCGATCTGGGCGCAGGTGCGCGAGCCCGCCCCTTGGGATGCGGCCGGCCAGAGCTGGCAGATGCGCGCACAGGAAGATGTCACTGCCCTTTCCCAGGCTGCGGAGTAGTACCGCATGGCGATCGTTACCACCGTCAAGAAATCCTGCACCGTCAATCCACTGAAGATGAGCCAGCCGATTGGCGGCGCGCTCGCTTTCATGGGTCTGCGCAACGCCATGCCCATGCTCCACGGCAGTCAGGGCTGCACCTCTTTCGGCTTGGTTCTGTTCGTGCGTCACTTCAAGGAAGCCATTCCGTTGCAAACCACGGCGATGAGCGAGGTCGCCACCGTGCTCGGCGGATATGAGAATGTGGAGCAGGGGATCCTCAACATTCACAAGCGCACCAAGCCGGACATCATTGGCATCTGCTCAACGGGTGTCACCGAGATCAAGGGCGATGATGTGGACGGCTTCATTAAACTCTTCCGGCAGAAACATGCCGCGTTTGCCGACTATCCGCTCGTCTATGTCTCCACCCCGGATTTTGCCGGCGCCTTTCAGGACGGCTGGGCCAGGACCGTGCAAAAGATGGTCGAAACGCTCGTACCGCCGCAGATTGTTGCGCGCGAGCCCTTGCGCATCGCTGTGCTGCCGGGCTGCCATATCACACCGGGCGATATCGAAGAGCTGCGCGAAATTTTCGAGGATTTCGGCCTCGCCCCATGGTTTCTACCCGATCTATCCGGCTCGCTCGACGGCCATATACCGGATGATTTCACCCCCACCACCTTGGGCGGCATCGGCGTGGAGGAAATCGCGCAGCTCGGCCGGGCGGAATGGGTGGTCGGCATCGGTGCGCAGATGCGCGATGCCGTCGCCACTTTGGCCGGCAGAACGGGCGCGCAGTCGCGCCTGTTCGAGCGGCTGTGCGGGCTGAAACCCAACGACGAACTCTTCTCCTTTCTCAGCGGCATCAGCGGCCGGCCGGTGCCGGCAAAATACCGCCGCCAGCGCAGCCAGCTGGTCGATGCGATGCTGGATGGTCATTTCCACACCGGCGGGCGCCGGCTCGCCCTCGGCGCGGAACCCGACCTGCTCTACGACATCGGCTCCGTACTGCAGGAAATGGGAACGGAAATCGTTGCCGCCGTGACGACGACCGCCGCCCCCGTGCTGGAGAAGTTCCCTGCCGATGAGGTGCTGATCGGGGATCTCGAGGATCTGGAACGACGCGCCAAGGAGCGGCGGGCTGATCTGCTTATCACCCATGCCCACGGGCGGCAGATGGCCGAGCGCCTGGAATTGCCATTTTTCCGCATCGGCCTGCCGATATTCGACCGTCTCGGCGCCGGGCATCTCATCACGGTCGGCTACAAGGGCACGCGCAATCTCATCTTCAACATCGCCAATCTGATCATCGCGCATAACGAGGCGCATCATGAACCGACGCCACAGACATGGCGGGCAGCAGTGGCACAGGAGGTCGTATGAAAATCGCTTTTGCAACACAGGATAAAATACGCGTTGACGCGCATTTCGGCTGGGCGCGGCATATCGTGATCTATGAAATCAGCCCTGACGGCTACCACCTGCTGCAGGATGTGCAGTTCGATGGCGATCTAAAGGAAGATGGCAACGAGGACAAGCTGGCGCCCAAGCTGGAGGCCATCAGGGATTGCGCGATTCTCTATGTCGCGGCTATCGGCGGCTCGGGAGCGGCGCGCGTCGTCGCCAGCAACATCCACCCCATCAAGGTCAACCAGCCCGAGCCCATTGAGGAGCTTCTGGAAAAACTGCGGGTGGTGCTGAAGGGTACGCCGCCGCCGTGGCTGCGCAAGGCGCTCGCCAAGGATCGCGAAAAAGTCATGGATTTCGAGGATTAAACATGTCTGATGTCATCGACACGGTCGACGCGCCGTTCATCAAGGAACTCGTGAAAATCTGGCGTGCCCAGGATTCGCACGGCACATGGGACGGCAAGCCCGACCTCGATCTGCTCGCCCCTTATATTCTGGACAAGGAAGCACGCCGCGCCTTGCCGATCATCGGCGACCCCGATCCGGAAACAATCTGGCGTCTGGAACTGTTCTTCAATGCCGTGGCACTGAGCATCGAACGCGCCACCGGCGTCATGATCTCGCCCATGCTGAAGATGAGCCATGAAGGTTTCGGCCGCATGGTGCTCATCGGCGGGCGGCTGATTGTGGTCAACAAGCAGTTGCGCGACGTCCACCGCTTCGGTTTCGACAGCCTCGCCAAGCTCGCGGCGGAAGGCGACAAATACATCCAGGCCGGGGTTGAGATGATCGCGAAATTCCCCGACGTTGCCAATTACTGAGGAGTGGCACATGAGCGATGCTGAAGCGCTGAAGGCCGAGGTGAAGAAACTCTCGGCCAAGGCCATGCAGGCGAAAATGGATCTGCACGATCTTTCCGAGGAGCTTCCGGTGAACTGGGGCACGATCATGGCGGTTGCGCAACGCGCCCATGAAGCTTTCGCGCTGTTGGACCAGAAACGTGCGGCGCTGAAGGCGTTGGAAACCCAAACGGTTTGAAGGAGCCGCCGATGGCACAGATATCACGCGATGGCCGCAACTGGGAGCCGGACTATCTGCTCGCCATCAATGCGGAAAAATGCATCGGCTGCGGCCGCTGCTACAAGGTCTGCGGACGTGAGGTGATGACGCTGAAAGGTCTCAACGAGGACGGCGGCTTCGTCGATCTGGACGACGACGATGACGATGAGATCGAGAAGAAAGTGATGGTGCTGGCGGACTCGGGAGCCTGCATCGGCTGCGGCGCCTGCGCGCGCGTGTGCCCCACCAATTGCCAGACGCACGGCGCCGGTTGAGCATGGATGCCGCGGCCGCCCATGGCTTGCTCATGCAAGCGGCCTCGCCGCTGCACGACATGGCGGATTGCCATGCAGCGGCCAGCATTCTCGCCCTTGGCCTCGCTGAGTGCGGCGGCAATCTGCGCGCACTGTGCGAGCAGGTGGGGCTGGATGGCCGCAATCTGCACGTGCTGATGGAGAGCCTGTTTCCCGCTGCCGCCGGCATCATCGCAGGTATCGACATGAACACCGGGCTCAACGTGCCCGAGCCGGAACAGGCGATCCGTGAACTGCTCCGCCTGTACGCGCGCGATGCAGCGCCTCTGACCGGCTGGGTGGGTGCCATGCTGGCGCGTCGGGCGCAGCGACCCAACCATCTCTGGCAGGATCTCGGCCTACGCAACCGAAGCGAACTATCCAGCCTCATTGAGCGGCATTTTCCGCGCCTCAAAGCACGCAACAGCCAAGACATGAAATGGAAGAAATTCTTCTACCGCCAGATCTGCCGCGGGGAAGGGTTCTCGCTCTGTGCCGCGCCGGTCTGTTCCGCCTGCGATGATTTCGAGGATTGTTTCGGTGCGGAGGATGGCGAGGCCCTGCTCGCGCGCGTGAGCAACGGCTTTGCCATCCGCACCGCTTGATCCACCCGCTGCTTGCGCGCAAGCTGGCGCTATGGGCACAGGCTTCGTCATCTGCCGTGTGGACGACATCCCAAGCCGCCAGGGGCGCGGCTTTCTGCTTGCCCGGCGCGGCGCGGACGGCAACGAGCAGCCCTGGCCGATCTTCATCATACGCTGGGGCCGACATGTATTTGCTTATGAAAATGCCTGCCCGCACCAGGGCACACGGCTGGATTGGGAGAAGGACCAGTTCCTGGACAGTTCCGGCGAGCGGTTGATCTGTGGCAAGCATGGTGCGCTCTTCGAGCTGGACACGGGGCGCTGCTACGAGGGGCCATGCCAGGGCGCGATGCTGGCCCGGATTCCCGCCAACATCGAGGACGGCGACATATGCATTCTTGCCGACGGGATCGTCGAAGCCGACGACGCATAAGGCTGACGGCGCTCAGCGCGCGGGAGACATCCACGCACTGGGCCGCACAGCGACAGATTCAGACCGGGCGGTTCTCATTTCGGTTCTTGACCGGCCCCATCCGGCTGACCCCGTCCTCGAAGCTGATCTCCTCAAAATCGGACACGAAGCGTATCGCCTTGTCGGCGAGATGATCCAGCTTGCCGCCGGTGCTGAGCTTCTTCACGTCATTCTTGTCGATGCCGACCAGCTCCAGCATTTCGACCCAGACTGTGGATTCGTCGAGCGGCAGGATGTTGAAGGTGACATCCCCCATCTTCACGCGGTATTTGGCCAGAAGATCGATGTTGTTGCAGAACATGAAATAGGCACCCGAGGGGCTGAGCAGGCCGGACAACACCGGCCCGACATCAGCCAGATAGGCGAAGGAATGCAGATAGCCAGCGAGAAAGGGCAGTGAGGCATCGTCAGCCGGCGCGATGGCGAACACCTGCTCTATGGAATATTCCGGCGGGCGCTTTTCATCGGCCAGTTGCTGCTGGAATTTGAGAGCAATGTCGCCACGAAAGCCGAAACACCCCGGCTTGGTGGTCGGTGCTTTGAGCACTGCGTTGAGCAGGCGCTGTTCCTGCTCCAGACGGTTCAGCGCGGTGGATTCGATACTGGTCATGAAAATATCCTCATCTTTTCCCGCCAATCCTGGCGTGTCGTGCGGCGCGATACTGCGCTGAGTCTTGCCAAGGCAAAGACTGTGCCGGAATCGCGGCGGCGCCAAAGCGTGGTTTGGCGGCTCCTGTCAGCTGGCCGACAAAGAGCTCTGTCGTGAATGCGACATGGCCGGGTGGGGCCAGACATGGTTTGAAAAAACATAGACAATTCTTGTCGTTTTCCGATGGCACGGCGGTTGCATTCAACCCCGTGAAACCTTGCCTATTGAAACCACGTGGCTGACAGCTGCGCCAGCGAATGGAGTGAACCATGATCGACTTGACGGACAGCGCCGTGAATGCGGTACGGACGGCGATGGCGGGAGCCAGCGGCCCGGTCGGAGGATTGCGCATCATGGTGGAGACCGGCGGCTGTGCTGGCTATAAATATTCCATGGGGCTGGTGCCCGATGGCAATGACGATGATGAGATCGTCGAACGCGATGGGATCAAACTCTTCGTCGATCCAAAGAGCCATAATCTGCTCAACGGCACCACGATCGATTTCGTTGTGGCGTTGCAAGGCTCTGGCTTCACCTTCAACAATCCCAACGCCAACAACAGCTGCTCCTGCGGCAAATCCTTCGGCTAGGAGGAAACCATGTTTGTCGAGCATGAGAATCAGTTCGCGACGGCACCGGCGCAGGAGGATCATCGCCGCCAGCTCATTGAGGCTGCGATCGAGGAGATCAGGCCCAACCTGCGGCGCGATGGCGGCGATTGCGTGCTGCTTGGCATAGAGGGGCGCAATGTGATGGTGCGCCTCACCGGGGCCTGCATGTTCTGCAAACTCTCGGGCGCGACGCTGGAGGGAATCCAGAGCCGCATCGTCGAAAAGCTTGGCGAGTTCGTCCGCCTCGTGCCGGTGCCGGGAGGCGTCAAGGCCGCGCATTAACCGCCCCCTCGGAGTGGCAGCATGCAAGTCTATCTCGACAATAACGCCACCACCCGCACCTCGGCCGAGGCGGTCGCTGCCATGCTGCCCTATTTCACCGAACATTTCGGTAATGCCGCCTCCAGCCACGGCTTCGGCGCGGCGGTGAGCCCCGCGCTGCGCGCCGCGCGCCGGCAGGTCCAGTCCTTGCTGGGCGCTGCCTTCGAGCAGGAGATCATGTTCTGCTCGGGCGGAACGGAGGCGAACAACAGCGCCATTCACGCGGCGCTCGCAGCGCAGCCCGGGCGCGATGAAATCATCACCA
>Ga0182033_10001469_pt1 | contig 11831 bp, 10 predicted proteins | sample tim00Cox0000000H_FD_125968 | JGI IMG/M metagenome (GOLD analysis project Ga0182033, IMG submission 125968) | Lab enrichment of tropical soil microbial communities from Luquillo Experimental Forest, Puerto Rico - timezero.00C.oxic.00.000.00H | ecosystem: Environmental > Terrestrial > Soil >...
ACCGTTTGGCGGAACGTTTTCCACGAGGATCCGGGGATCTCCAAGCCGCTCGTAGCCAGCTTAGACTTCCGGAAAAATCCAGCTACAAAGGCGGTCTCTTGATGATGAGTCACGCCAGCATCGTTATGGTCCGGTGTCCTGCCACTGGGCGCCGACTCTCGACAGGAGTTGAAATGGATGCTGATACATTTAAGCGACTTCCTGAAATTCGCTCGCAAATAAAGTGTCCCGCTTGCGGACTTGATCACGATTGGTCAACGCGCGATGCTTAGTTGGAGAATCCGCCTTCATCCGCACCAGCACTCCCCTGGTTGTTCATTAATAATCTAAATGCGCCGAACCATTGATGAATGTCCCCCGGAAGAGCGTCGGCTCTAAGAGTGTTCCATGCGCTACATTCTCAGGCTGTTGTCCGTGATGCTTACATGTACTGCACTAAGTACCCTGCCAGCAGCGGCAACTTCCATCGAGGGTTCATGGATCGGTTCCGGAACCGTCAGTCACCGGGGGAATGTCGATCAAGTGCGGTGTCACGTGCGCTACACCAAGAGCTCCGAAAATAGCTACGCGGTGTCGTCGGTCTGTACAACTGAGAATGGCAGATACGACATTAGCGGCCATGTGACAAATACCGGCGGCAATCGCTATCGAGGTACTGTCACTTCGGGGAACGAAACCGGCAGAGTCATAATGGTCCATCGCGGAGACCAGCAGTCGGTGACCGTAACCAGCCCTAGTGGCTCCGCTCAGCTTACTTTGTCTCGACGCTAGCACCAGCGGAAGCAACATCGGAGAGCGGATATCTGGCCAACCAGTGGCAAGGTCAATTGCGCGACAGCGAAGGATTGAGCGGCTTCATCTCCGCGTTTGCGGCCGTGATCGCCACAAGCAAGAGGAGTGCGCAAGAAATGAGCGTCCGGTGAGGGCGCAGGGATCACCGCACGCGTCGTCAATGAGTGCGGCCGCGAGCTGCAGTTGGTTCCACTCGATGGTTCGGGAGGACGCGCTTCCTACGTGCTTCGACTCGTCGCGCAATCTGAGTCAAGCCGTCAATTTCCTCTAATGCCCTTCCTGCAACTCGCTGAAGATCACCATACATCCCAACCGTTGACTCAATTACATCTTTGATTTGCCCCTCACGTTTGGCGCGAAGACGCATCATTGTCTTTCGTTCCCTTTCAAGATCGGTCTGCATATTGGAAAACTTTTCAACAATGGCTTCAATTCGCTGACGAAAGCCTGGGCCTGTCAGATACTGATAGATCTGCTCTAAATCCTGCAACTGGCGCTGCATGGACGCAATTTGCTTCTCTTTCTCCATGATGTCGAGCCTTAGCGTATCCTCGGCTTCCTGCTTGGTTTTGTGCCGAATATCAGACTGCGATTCTTGAACGCTAGTTTCGATCTGTAGAGCGAGCTGACGCTTTTCATCCTCGAGCTCTCCCTGCTTTCGGATCAGCTCGGCTTTAGCGTTTTCCGCCTCAGCGAGTTTGGTTTCACACTCTTGGAGCTCCCGCTGTAGGTGAGCAACTTCCTGTGACTTGCGTTCAAGCTCTGAAAGCTGAACCCTCTTAACCTCCTCTGCTGCGATCTCTCGCTCGGTCTTGAGTCTGGTAGTGAGCTGTTGCTCGGCTAATTCAACGGCCCTGGCAAGGTCGGCACGTTTCGCTTGAATCGCGCTTTCGCGTCGAGCGACTTCGCGTTCTCTCTCGACAACTTTCGCCTGGATAAGCGGAGCGGCAAGTGATTCGGTAAGCCTTACCTCAGCCTTGCAGTGTGGACATGTGATGATTGGTTCGTTCATGCCGAAAATCCCCCACGCAATAGGCTTTCGACTTGGCAACGCTAGGCCCGTCTTCGGTATAGCCAACTGGCTATCCCGTAGTGCCACGATGAGTGTGTTGCGGACGCCTTCGCTGTTTGGAGACCGTCCTCCCTTACACGATACATTAACGGGAGGACGGCCTCCCGGGAAGGAAAGTTTCCCGACCCCGATTGGGGCTTGACGATAATAGGCGGAAATAACCGGTGGCGAAATTGTCACGGTGCCTGAAAATCGTTCGGGGGCGTATTGCGGAGATGCGCTTGGTGCCATTTTTGGTAGTGGGCGATCGGCACTGACGTAACTCCAGCTGAATGGTGTTGGCGTCTTCGGCTGCGTCGAAGGTGCGGGGGGCGTAAGTCATCATGGGGGGGAAAGAACCGCCGCGTCTGGAGGGCTATACTCAACGCGACGAGGAGACCACACCTGAGGTCTTCGAAGTATCAGGATCAGTCAAGTGGTTCGATCCGTCAAAGGGCTACGGTTTTATCGTTCCGGATGAGAACCTACCCGACGTTCTCCTGCATGTGACCTGCCTCCGGAATGGCGGATTCCAGACTGCCTGCGAGGGCGCACGCGTGGTCTGCGAAGTCGTGAGGAGTTCCAAGGGGCTGCAGGCCGTCCGCATCTGCAGCATGGATGACTCCACCGCGATCCGTCCATCGGAGTTGTCCCAGCGCACCCATGTGGTCGTCGTCCCCGAGAGCGAATGGCAAAGAGTCGTGGTGAAGTGGTTCAACCGACTACGGGGGTTTGGCTTTCTAACCCGTGGTTCCCAGACGCCCGATATTTTTGTGCATATGGAAACACTCCGGCGATGCGGTTTTGCCGAACTCAGGCCTGGCCAGACCGTGCTTGTACGTTACGGCCGCGGACCAAACGGCCTCACCGCGGCGGAACTTAGGCCCGATCGTGCTCCGGGCCCATTCCCTCACTGACACTTGGACGGCTAAGCGGAAGCTTGCCTTATCAGTCGCACAATTAGGAGCAGGATAGCTGCCCCAAGGTTGCGGCCACTAACCCAGCAACGGTGCCTCCGCCGAGATTTAGACCAGGAATTGGAAATAGGACAGCAGCAACCAGCGCACCAACGATACCGACGAAAATATCGCCAAGCAGGCCGAAGCTGTGCCTTGCACCAGCTGACCGGCGAACCAGCCAGCAATCGCGCCTATGAGTAAGTCAACGAGAGGAGCGTGTTAAAGTCCATGTGTGTTCCCTCATAACTTGTGGGCGGCGACGTCCTCGAACTGGGTCCAATCCCTTGATAAGATCATAGGTGAAAAGACCGCGAGTGAGATCATAGGTGAAAATACCGCGAAGTTCGTTGTCACCCGCAACGCTGCTAATCCTAAGCGGTCTATTGTTGTCGACCCCGGCTCGTGGCGAGGAGCCGCTGCAAAGTCTCCACTTTGGAGCGTGGGGCTTCGATATTTCCGGGACTAATTCCGGGATCAGGCCTGGTGACGACTTCTTCGAATTTGCCAATGGAGGCTGGCTCGCCCGAACACCCATTCCGGCTGACAAGACGGGCATATCCATTGACGTGCTTATCGATGATCTCACCGAGCTACAGCTCCGCAAAATCATGGAGGAAGCAGCGCAACGCGCGGACCATGAGTCCAAGGATGTGGAGGGAAAGGTAGGCGCCTTTTACCGGGCCTTCATGGATGAAGATCGGATTGAAGCACTCGGCAGCAAGCCTGTTGAATCCGCACTGACGGCAATCCGCGCGGCAACTACTCATGAACAGCTCGGCCGTCTCATGGGTCGCAGTGAGTTCGACTTCGAAAGCACATTCTTCGGAATTTCGATCGATGCTGATCCCAAGGATCCGACACGCTACTCGATCTTCCTCGACCAAGGGGGCTTAGGTCTACCTGACCGGGATTACTATCTGCAGCCAGCCTTCGCGGCGCAATTGGCCAAATACAAACTCTATGTCGAGCAGCTATTGGAGCTAGCCGGCTGGCCCGATACGGCTGGAAATGCGGCGGGCATCGTGGCGATGGAGACGCGCATCGCAGAAGTGAGCTGGACCAAGGCCGAGGAGCGCGATCCCAACAACACATACAATCCGCTGACGGTCTCTGACCTCGAAGCTTTCGCGCCGGGCTTCCCCTGGAAACAATTTCTGACAGAGGCGCAACTTGCCTCCACCGACCAAGTCATTGTTTTGGAAAAAAGCGCCTTTCCGAAGATTGCAGCCATTTTCGCCGACACACCGATTGCAACTTTACAAGCTTGGCTTGCATTGGCGATCGTCGATAACGCAGGGTTCTATCTCTCCAAGCCATTTGCCGACGCGGACTTCCAGTTTCGAAGGAAGACACTTTTCGGCCAGCCGAAGCGGGCGGCCCGTTGGAAGCGGGCCATCTACGCGGTCAGTGGTGGAGATTGCGCGGGGAATTCCGAAGAATGCTTCGGCACTATGGGATGGGCGGTTGGCCAACTCTACGCGGAGCGCTACTTTTCACTCGAGACCAAGGCAAAGGTAGAGGCGCTGGTCGCCAACCTGAAGGCCGCGTTTCGTGCTCGCCTCGAGCACCTGGACTGGATCAGTCCAGAGACAAAGGCGGAGGCACTCAAGAAGCTCGACACGTACGTCGTCAAAGTGGGTTATCCCAACAAGCCACGCGACTATTCAAATTTGGTCATCCGTGATGACGACCTGGTCGGGGACGTGCGTCGGGCGGCAGAGGCCGACTGGGCGTTCGAGGTAGGTCGGTTGCAGCAACCCGTGGACCGCGACGACTGGGTCATGACGCCCCAGACCGACGATGCCTGGAACGGCCCCACGCTACGCGACATCGCCTTCCCCGCCGCCATCTTGCAGGCACCATACTTCGATCCCAACGCCGATCCTGCGGTCAACTACGGCGGTATCGGTGCAATTATCGGTCATGAAATGACTCACGGGTTCGACGACGAGGGCCGGAAGATCGACGCCGCAGGAGTGCTGCGGGACTGGTGGACGCAAGAGGATGCCACGATCTTCAAGACAAGAGCAGCCGTGCTGGGCGCACAGTTCGCCGCTTTTCAGCCACTGCCAGGCTTGTACATCAACCCGCAACTAACTATGGACGAGAACATTGCTGACCTTGGGGGTCTAGTGATCGCACTCGATGCCTATCACCTCTCGTTGCGGGGCGAGCCGGCTCCAGTGATCGACGGATACACAGGGGACCAGCGCTTTTTCCTCGCATACGCGCAGTCCTGCAGGGGAAAGCTTCGCGACAAAGCACTTAGAGACCAGTTGGTGAGCGACTTCCACTCGCCGCGGCGATTTCGCGTTAATGGCGTGGTGCCGAACATTGATGCATGGTATCGGGCGTTCGACGTCAAGCCCGGGGACAAGCTATATCTTCCTCCAGACGAGAGGGTTGCGATTTGGTAGCGGATCCGCTCTCGAGCCGTATCACGCGTCTGATAATTAGTTTCGATTATCGGGCGGACGCGTGTTTTCTGCTGCATCAATCTCGACGGGTCACGGATTGAGACTTATACGAACGATCTTCACGCCGAACTCCGTAACCGCAGAGAGTGATCAGCAGACCGAGCGTCGCTAACGATCGTCGCGATAACCTGAATGCGAGCAGTCCCACGCAATGTCCGTTTTCGAGCCAAAGGCCGCCCTCCCCTCGCGCACTCCTGAAGCGGACTCGTCACGTACTGACGTCTGAAAACGCCACCTCTCCGAGCTTTGTTTTGATATAATGGACGAGGAGCGTGCCATGACGAAAACTCTGGTAGCGCTCGTCCTGATCGCTGGCGGCATCTTGCTGGTTACACGGTTGGTAGATACAGACAATCCTATGCCAGCCCGACTGTCGCCGCCTACGGGCGCGGATCAAGTCTCCTCGGGAGCTCGACGCGTGTCGCCGACTATGTCCGCCCGCGACCTTTGCAGTCTTATTGACCCCTGGCAGAAATGCTCCTTTTCGAAACCGGATATTGTGGTTGTCGATCCAAAGATCACCACGCAAGCCGCCGCCGCAAGCCTTTGCAGGGAGTTCGTCGGCGCCGTCCGGGGTATGAGAAAAGTTGGCGGGCTGATGGAACCCGGCTGGACACTGCACGTCCATTCAAGCAAGGGCGAGCTGTCGAGCTGCTATCTCCCCTAACCTGTACCCAATTATTTGACTATCTGCGGCAATAGAGTCGAGTTAGATGATGGGCTCAAGGAGCGCCTGATGGAGCTCGCGCTCTTCGAAGAGTTTACATCTTTAGGACGTTCACTTAGGGGAACCAATGTTCGGCCGGTTTCTGCTCGGCGCTTTAGCGACATTCGTCTGTTTCGGCTCCTTTTCGGCTCGATGCACTGCAGCCCAACTCAACGACGTCGAGCACATCATCGTCATCTATCTGGAGAATCACAGCTTCGACAATCTGTTTGGGTTCTTCCCTAATGCGGACGGCATCGCGGCAGCCGGTGAAACAAAGATCCAAGTTGATCCGGATGGACATCCCTATACTTTCCTGCCGCGCGTGCAGAGGCTAGTAAAGAAAGCTGACGGCACCAAAGCATCCGAAATCGATCCTCGTTTTCCGGACAATTTGCCGAATCAACCTTTTAGCATCGACGCTTTCGTTTCAATCAGCGCGGCGACGGGCGACCTGATCCACCGCTACTACGACCAGATTGAGCAGATCGACGGCGGGCGCATGGACAAGTTCGCCGCCTATTCCGATGCGCGCGGCCTCGCCATGGGCTTCTACGACGGAAGCCAGACAAAACTCTGGGACTATGCGAAGCGCTATACGCTGGCGGATCATTTCTTCCATGCGGCACTTGGCGGCTCATTTCTGAATCACTTTTGGATGATCTGCGCCTGCACTCCGCGCTACGAGAACGCCCCGGAAGAAATTAGGGCAAAATTCGACGCCAGCGGCCACGTGTCCCAACTCGGGCAAACAGGGGTGATACGAACCGACCTCGTTTCGGCAGACGGATATGTGGTGAATACGATCTTCCCTCAGTTCGGACCTCATCCCAAAAATTCCCCTGCGCCGTTCGATAATTTCCTTCCGCCGATCGATTCCAAGAAGGTGCCCACCATCGGCAGCCGGCTAAACGACAAGAAGATAACGTGGGCTTGGTACTCTGGAGGTTGGGACGACGCCGTCGCCGGCCACGCTTCAAAGAATTTTCAATTCCACCATCAGCCCTTCGCTTATTTCGACAACTACGAGGATCTGATGAGTGAGCGCCACCTCCTGGACGGCAGAGACTTCATCTGGGACATTGTCCACAACACGCTGCCGCAGGTCGTCTTCTACAAGCCGATCGGCGAGCTCAACGAGCATCCAGACTATGCCAATGTGCTCGACGGCGACGAGCATCTCGACAAAATACTGCACCTGATCGAGCAGAGTCCGATCTGGTCGAGTTCGATCGTCATCATCACCTTCGATGAGAGCGGCGGGTATTGGGACCACGTGCCTCCGCCAAAGATCGATCAGTGGGGCCCCGGCATGCGGGTGCCGACTGTTATCATCTCGCCCTTTGCCAAAGAGGGCTTCATCGACCACACGGTCTATGACACCACCGCGATTCTGAAGCTAATCGAGACCCGGTTCGGGCTCGCCCCATTGAGCGAGCGCGACAAGAGCTCCAAGGACATGATGGCAGCCTTTGATTTCGCGAAGCCTGCGGAGAAGTCACAGGACGTGAGCAATCCGTGACCTAAAGGCGTGCGCCGGCGGTCTGAGGGCCGCTGGTCCGCATCTCGCTTTGAGATCTTTCAAGCTCAATCCCAAATGTCTGCTGCGGGTCAAAAGCGAACACTGGGTTGGGAGATCGGCCGCGAGCACCCATTCCTCCAACGGCAGCACTCTCAATGAGTTGTCATTCTGTTGCTACGCTGCCGCTTCGTGGCATGGCTCGTGGTGTTCCTGGGTTACGAATGCCGACGCTGACGTCTCTCAATGTTGCAGCAAACCGGTGCGTAACAGGACGATGCACATGCCCCAACCCGTCACGACAAGCGCTGTGTAATAAAGTCGCCCTACGATGCTGCGGGCGCGGTAACGCCAGAGCAACACCATTGCGACGGTCATCAGCGTCAACGCGGCGATGTACGGAAGCAGGCCCCATGTCAGCGACTTCACCCACGCGGGCACGGCACCCACCAACAGCAGCATCTGGTTTTTGGAAACGGCACCACCAACGCTTATCGTACCGCGATCAAGAAGGCCAGCAACAGAAACCCTGCGAGGACAGGAACCCAGGGCGCAGCCGCAATGAGTCTCCCTTGCCAACCTTCCAGAGTCGAAATCGGGCGGTGCCGGAAAACGCGCACGACTTCGGCAATACTATAGATGGGTACTGCGCTGAACAGGACGAAAAGTGCGAGCCCGATTGCGATGCCTGGGGGCGCCAGCGCCAGCATTTGCTCCTGGAGCGTAGCGCTGCCGCCGCGCCGTGTCGCGGGAAGATTCAGCAACTGGTCGGGCGTCCAGAATACTGGCGACGCTTCCTTGGCGCACGTGTCAACAGGCGCTATCGCCGGTGTATCGAGAAAGGACGTCACAATTGCGTTTGCGCACGGCACCACGAAGGCCTGGCCGTGCGTGCCGCTTGCAAACGTCACACGGTAGCTGTTGGCGAGATTTGCGGCAACCCGGTCGGCGCCCTCGGGCGGCGTGATCGGATCGAAGCGACCCGACAGCAGGAGCGTGGGCAGGTCCGACTTCACCGGCGCGATCAGCGACTTTTCCAGAAGGCGGATGTTCCAGTCGCGACATACGTCGAGAATCTGCCGTGCTTCGATTTGCCCAGCGTCAGCAAAGCGTTTGATCACACCCGGAAAGCGCAGTGCTTCCTGCGGAGTGTCGCCATATTCCGAGCACACCACGGTCATGTACATGCCACCCGCCATGTCTGAGCGTTTGGACTTCATAACCTGTGCGAAATTGACCACAAAACTATAGTCGCCCATTTCCGCGCGCTGGACGATGTAGGGCACCAGCGACACCGATTCACGCTGATAGACAGATTGATATAGCGCACTGTCGAGCATTTTCCCCGTGAGCATGGCGGTCTTGTCCGTCGCGCCCGCCGCTGCGGAAGCGGGTGCGGCCGCAGGTGCATTGGCAGCGGCGGGGAACAGGGGCACCGGATCGCGATCGAGGCGTTCGAGCAGCGCCAGGTAGCGCTTGTCCAGGTCGGGGTAGGCCGTGTTGCAGGCGGGCGAACCCTTGCAGGCTTGTGCGTAGCGTTGCATCACCTGTTGTTTGACGGCCGGTACGTCGGTGACGAGACTGAAACCCAGCGGGACCACCGCGTCGAGGATCACGCTGCGCAATGCAAGCGGGCGCTCACGGATCAGGAACTGCCCGAGCTCGGAGCCGTAGGACACGCCGTAGAAGTTGAACGCGTCATAGCCGAGCGCTGCGCGTACCGAATCCACGTCGCGTGCATTTTCGACGGAGTTGAAGGCAGAAAGGTCGCCGGTCTCCGCTGCCAGGCGCACGCCACAGCGGTGCGCCGCCTCCAGTTGCGTCTTGTCGTCGGCATCCTCTGCTATATCCTCGGTTTCGGGGCAGGTGAGGCGCGGTTGTGAAAAATACGTGCCACGCTGATCCCATAACACTAGGTCGCGATTGCGCACCGGGCGCTTGCTTTCGTCGTCGATGAGCACTTGCGCAAAGCTGCTGATCGTCGAGCCTCCAGGTCCACCTTGTGCGAGAAACAAGGGGTCGGGCTTGCGCTGATCGGGGTCCGCCGCGGGCAGCACGGTCACCGCAAGCTTGATGCGTGGCGAATCCTTGTCTGCATGGCGCAGCGGCACCGACACGTAACCGCATTGCGCCGCCTTCTCCGAAACCGTCAGCCTGAAGACATAGCAGTCGACCGGGATGAAGGCGTCCGTGCCGATGCGTACCGCAGGCGTGGCGCCCCACACGGTGGCGGCCGCGGAGCAATAGACCGCGGCTGCAGCAGTGAACGAGTACCGCGCCAGATGACGCCAAGCAATTCGCATCATCAACCGATCTTCTCGACCTTCCAGCGCATCCTTGGTCGTCCAGGAGCGCAGAAGCTCGTGACCCAACGGCTGAACTACAGTTCTTTAGCATTTCAGACGCAAAATCATTAGTGGACTCTGTAGCGCAATTGGGGATGTGCGTTTAACCCCCCACAGCAGACATCCTGAGCAAGCATCGATGTCCGCTAAGTGCCATAAGCAGACTTGCGCTGTTCAGAATAGGGTGAGCAGATACCACCACACCGGTAGCGTCAAAAATGATAGCGGGATGCCAACACCGAGCATCAGGGTTAGAAGCGGCGGGTCGAGATCGTGTTCCATGGCAACGATGCTCGCGCCAATCATCGGCGCCATCGCGGCCTCGAATACGGTCACTTGCATCACTGACCCCTGAGCCCTGAGAAGTCCAGCGAAGAGCAAAAGAATGAACGCTGGGGCGAGCGCGAGCTTGAAAAGGAGGCCGGCGATAAGTGCTGTCGCCTTGCCGCGCACCGCGCTGAGGCGAAGTTGGTAGCCGACCGAAACGAGCGCGAGCGGAATCAGCGTGGCCCCGAGTCGCTTCAAAAGTTCATTGAGCCAGGAGGGGTATGCGAAAGGCATCAATACGAGCGCCAGCACGAATGCCTGGAAAGGTACAAAGAGGGCGATCCTGCGGATGATTGCTTTGGCATTGACGCTTTGGCCGGAGGAATAAATCGAAGCGACGACGATGCCGACTGTCGAGAGGACTAAGTAGGAGCCTACTTGGTCGATTAGGATGCCGAGGCCGAGAAATTCGGCGCCATAGAAAGCCTCTATCATCGGTAAGCCGATAAAGGCGGTGTTGGCGAGCCCACCGGTCAGCATCAGACCGCCCGTGGTGGCCGGCGAGAAGCCGAGCGCCTGGCCCACGAGCCAGAAGAAGACACAGCCGAGCCCGAACATGATCCATGGCATCAGCGTCGGCAGGATTAGGCGCGAGTCGAGGTGAAGCTCGTGTACATAGGCAAGGATCAGGGCAGGCAGCGAAATGTGCACGACAAACCCGTTTAACGCGATGGCGGCGTTGTCCGGCAGCCGCCCGGAACGGCGAAGGATGATGCCAAGGAGGAAGCACGTCCCGAGCATGAGGTAGTTGTTCATGACGCCGCCCGCCGGTTCGCGCGTCGGCCGCGCGAAGTCGGCGAGTATATGGGCGCACCGCGAGTATCGGAACCGCAATTGCTGGAACGCGTCAGCTTGCAGTAGGCTGTGGCGATGACCATGCCGGGAGAGACGAAAGATTTCGACCAGGCCATCGCGAGCTTTCGCGCGGGTGCTGCGGCGGCATCTGGCGAGGGACTGGTGCCGCGCGGCTGGAGTTTAGAGAATTGGCATGACCTCTTCCGCTTTACCGACTTCCGCCGAATAGGGGCGGCCGATGCGCTGATCCGGCGTGGCGACCCCGACCGCACGCTCTATTTCGTTCTCCATGGGGGCCTAGAGGTGGTAATTCACTCGGGCGACGGCATAAGCATGGGACTCCTGACAAGGGTCGGGGCTGGTTCGGTGCTCGGCGAGCAATCCTTTTTCGACGGCAATCCGCGATCGGCGAGCGTTTGGGCAGTGGTTGAGTCCGACGTAGCGGCGATGACTCCGGCACAGTACGCGGCCTTCGCCGCAGCGAGGCCGGAACTCGCCCGCGAGCTTCTATTCGCGCTCGGCCGAATTCTCGCGATCCGGCTCCGGCGGACGACCTCGAAGGTGACGGGCTAGGAAGTCTTCTCTCCAGTGAGTTCGTCCTCGTTTCTGATCCGAGGGAGCGGCCACGGAGAAATAGATGGGCGACGGAAGGCGTTGGGGACTAGTGGCAGGCGCGCTGTTGGTGCTCGTGGGGCGGTTGGGGTTTATGCTGGTCTCTACAACATTGCGGCTGACGCTCCTCACACGCGCCCCGTCTCATTGGGTGTTTGAAACGGCACGGGAACTCCGTGGCAGCCAGGGCACGGGACATTGTTGTTTCAAACGATCTGGATGATGCGAACCGCATCTCAAAAAGTGTG
>Ga0182033_10001476_pt1 | contig 11804 bp, 9 predicted proteins | sample tim00Cox0000000H_FD_125968 | JGI IMG/M metagenome (GOLD analysis project Ga0182033, IMG submission 125968) | Lab enrichment of tropical soil microbial communities from Luquillo Experimental Forest, Puerto Rico - timezero.00C.oxic.00.000.00H | ecosystem: Environmental > Terrestrial > Soil >...
GCTGCCACGACGACAGGGATGGTGGCAGTCGTCTTCTGCAACACGCGCGCAGCGGCTGTGCCATAGGTCACAATGACCGGCAGATTCATCCCAACCAGCTCGCTTGCGAAGCCAGTGAGCCGCGTGTAGTCGCCGGCCGCATAGCGCCACTCGACGGTCAGATTCTTTCCCTCGTTGTAGCCAAGCTTGCTCATGCCATCGACAAACGCAGCAGAAAATGCGTCCCGACCCGTCGGGCTCGGATGCGAGCGCGGTGTCAGAAAGCCAATTCGGTAAATTCGCTCGGCCTTCTGCGCATACCCCGCGAGCGGCCACCCCGCCGCCGCGCCGCCCAGCAGCGTGATGAACGCGCGCCGTCGCATTACTCAATGACCTCGTCCGCGCGCGCAATGAGCGTCGGCGGCACGGTAAGGCCGAGCGCGTTTGCAGTCTTCATATTGATCACCAGGTCGAACTTGGTGGGCTGCTCAACCGGGAGATCAGCGGGCTTAGCCCCGTGCAGTATCTTGACCGCAGAGATTGCAGTCATCTGAAACGCCTCAGCGAAAGATACGCTGTACGACATCAAGCCGCCGGCTTCTGCAAATGGTCGAAACGCCGTCGCTGCCGGGAGTCGATGCGCGAGGGCAAGCTCTGCGGCGATCTTGGTCGGGATACTGCCTTGTAAAATAACGGCATCCGCTCCCTCCTTCTTCACAGCCGTGAATGCCGCATCAATCTCGCCGGGTGAGCGCACGAACACGGTAGGGGCAATCTCGATGCCTGTCATCTTCCCCGCATTCTGGATTTGGTCGAGGATAGGCTTCGAGGATGTATCGGCGGCATTGATGATAGCGCCGATACGATGTGTCGATGGCAGCATATCCTTGAAGAGCTCGACACATTTGCCATGCAGCTGCGACGTCATGGCGGACACGCCAGTGATGTTCCCGCCGGGGCGAGCAAGGCTGGCAACCAGACCGGTTTCGACCGGGTCGCCTGCCGTAGGCGACGATGGGAATCTCGCGGGTCGCCTGCTGCGCCGCATGTGCGCACGGCGTGAGCAACGCAACTATCAAATCTACCTTGGACGCCACCAGCACTGCAGCAAGCTTGGGAAGTCGATCGATTTTTCCTTCTGCCGATACAAAATCGAACAGCACGTTTTGCTGCTCGACATACCCGGCCTTACGCAGTTCGTCGCGCACCGCGCCCAGGAAGGATGCCGATAATACCGCGGCCGCGTTGTCCAGGAGCAGCACTCCCACTCGATCGATCTTTTTCTCCTGTGCGCGTGCTGCACGCGGCCATGCGATGGCTGCGTTGCCGACGACCGCAATGAAATCGCGCCGCCTCACAGGTCTTCCTCCCTCAGGTTGAGGAGGCACTCTAACATCACCAAACGGGAGTGTCTTGTGTGTCACAGCAAAATTCCCCGGCCAATGTCCGAGTTGGCGCATAAGCCTCGGCGAGCGCAGTGCCCCTACCGCCGGATTGAGCCGTTAGCCGACATAAGCGGTGCAGCAATCTATTCGATGACCGAATCGGCGCGCAGCAGGAATGACTCGGGGATTGCCAACCCAAGCGCCTTGGCGGTTTTGAGGTTGACGACGAGCCTGAACTGAGTCGGTTGCTCTACCGGGATATCGGCGGCCTTGGTTCCGCGCAGAATCTTATCAACCAGATCAGCGGCACGGCGATACAAGTCGGAACGGTCCGGACCGTACGAAACCAGACCTCCCGCTTCGACGTTCTCGCGAAAGCTGTGCATCACCGGCAATCGGGCCGCCAAAGCCAGCGCATTGAGGCGAACCGCATTCGTGTGCACGAGCGGGTCGGCACAAACGTAGAGCGCTTCCGCGCGACCGGCGACCTTTTCGATCGCTAGCGGAATATCCTCGGCACGTCGGAATTCCGACATGATGATATCAAGACCGAGCGTGTTAGCGGCTGCCTGCACTGCCTCCAGTTCCGGGGCGACAGTTGGATTGGGGAAATTGCCTGAGATCGCCAGCCGGCGTAGGCCCGGGACGATTTCACGAAAGATTTCGAGCCGCTTACCGGCGGTATCAGTCAACTGCACCGACGAGCCGGTGGCGTTGCCCCCGGGCCGCGCCAAGCTCGTCACCAATCCATTACCGACTGGATCGCCTGCTCCCCCGAAGACGATCGGAATCACCGCCGTGGCCTGCTTTGCCGCGAGCGCCTGTGCGTCCCCACCAGTCACGATGACGTCGACCTTGAGTCGAACAAACTCGGCTGCGATCTCGCGCGCCCGCTCGACGAACCCCTCTGACGGGCGATAGTCGATGACAATATTGCGGCCCTCGGCCCAGCCCAGTTCACCGAGCCGATGCACAAAAGGTCCGACCAGCGGACGATCGACTGCTTCCGTGCTCGGACCCACAAATCCATGGTCGAAACCTTCGCCGGCTGCTGCGCCCGCGCCGCGATCGGCCATGCTGCCGCTGCGCTGCCGATAAGCGTGAGGAACCCGCGGCGCTTCATTCGATGACCCTGTCACCGCCGAGCGCTGTCAGGATATTGCGCTCGTTCAATCCCGCTGCAGTGGCGTGCGATGATCTAGCGCCGGTCTTCTGCAGCTCGCTGTCGCCACCGACGGTCAATAGCAAGACAATGCCGAAGAACCGCAGGCAGACAAGGACACCTTCTCCGTCTCCTTCGTGGCCGCCGCAGCCTCCAGTGTAGCGTCCGATACTGTGAAGGTGAGGGTATCCTCGTCGGTCTGGGTCTGGTCACCGATGGTGCTGGAATCGTCCATGGGTTTGCTCCGCTACGCTTGCCGCCGATCCAGCAAGGACAGATTGATGGTTTAGTGTCGGCGGAAGCGACGGTCAATCGTGCAAACTCGGGCAAAATAGCAACAAGATAGCCCGGGAGCCGTTTTTCCCGAGCATGCCACGGCGAGCGCATAACGGCCGCGATGAGGTGAGCATTTGACGCAGCTCGGCTTTCGCCTACGATGATCCGCGCCTCTACCAATTCGCGGACAATGCCGCTATATGCCCGTCGGCTGCGATGCTCCGGGCACGGCAAGACCTTAGCGCGAGGCTCACCGCCGACTTCGTCCTTTTGACAGCGCTTTTCCGATCGCGGTCAGCTTGGCTTTCGGAGACGCTTTAAACAGCCGTTCAATGAGCAGATATGGGGACTCGAACTTCCGTGATCGCTTGACCCGGGCGTCAGAAGCAAAGCAGGCGACGCTGGCCAAGTTCAGGCAAGCTCTCGACCCGGGAACTCCCGAGGCCATGGAAAAGCGGCGCCACCGTGAATCAATTGCGGCTGCGCGCGCCGAACGCAATGCAAAGCGGGAGACCGCACGACAGGAACGTGAGCGCGAGCTTGCAAAGCAAACCATCCTGGCGGCACAGGTCGCGGCGGAAGCCGAGCGTGCTGCTGTCGAACGGGCAACACGCGAGGCGGCAGAACAGGCAGAGCTTGAAGTTGCGCTGAGAGCCGAGGAGGCGGAACGCCAAGCCTCCTTGGAGGTCGAACAGAAGGCCAAGCGCGACGCGCGCTATGCTGCGCGGAAGGCAGCAAGAAAGCGGCGGCGAAGAGGTCTCTGAACTCCCCCCCGACGCGCAGTCGGCATTGATAAACTGGGTTGAGCAGGGGAATTGCGCCGGATCAATCATCGGAACGGGTTTCGAAGAACGCAGCGACCTTTCACGCTCATCTATATCCGCAATGGTCTGACGGCGGACTAAAAATCGGCCGATGATCTTACCGCCGCTATGTGCACACGACCAGACTCATGCGGTGCAGCAATTGCTTCCGGTGATCGAAGCGCGAGAAAAGGCAACCTTTAACGAGCGCCTCTTGGTCCCGCAACCCTAACGCGCGGGCCCGTGAATCACTTAGGCACGACCGACATACGTGCTCTGCACCGGTACAGTGCCTTTCGGCATTTAGCGCAAGTGTAACCGGGTTCAACACCAACCTTTTCCCGGCAATCAACCATTGCTTGGTTACATTCATCGCATCGAGCAAGTATCAAGTCACATTCAGCCTTGGGTGTGCCGGACCGTAGACAAGCGCGATAGCCTCCAGGGCAATATCCCCCTAAGCCAATTCCGCACAGATTGGTGGCAACACGCTGGATAATGGGACTTGCAGGCAGGTCGCGCTTCAAAGTGCCGTCGAAGATAAGCGCCATTCGTGATTGACTGAACCGTTCTTCCGCGCTCGCCAACTGGCCTGCTGGCGACAACAGCATAACAAGGAAAGCCGACATCAAGCCGACGACGCAAAGATTTGGCATGGCTTCCTCCTTTTGGCAGGTTGCCGCGCTCCCAAGCGCGGCAATCATTGCTTGCCTTCGGTGTGGAGTGCCAAGCGACCCTCGGTAGGGTCATGCCCACGCAGCCGGGCATGTTACCACGCTTTGATTGCGTGGTCCGGCACATCATCTGGCTATTTCCGTAGTCCCTTCAGGTGCGGATGTAACGGGAGGTCCCCCGCACTTCGCGTCCGTGCACAATAGCCGCCGTGAGCAGATGCAGCAAAATGCAGCGTACACAACCCCGATGTACTTCACCTAGTCGGCGCGGGCGAGCAGGTCAACCCAGCAATCATTGCGGCGCTCGTGCCAGACGCTTGTCTCCCCCGAGCAAAGCGCGGAAGGGACCGCGAATCATCGCTTCGCGGTAGCTGCGCAAGTCTTCGTCGTCCATTGCCGTTCTGTTCGACTGTCCAGCTTCCGCTTTCACCGTGACCTTCGGCCCCAATAATACTGTCGTGCCGAGGCCAGCATAAATATAGCGGTCGCCGAAACTCTCTTTCAGAATGGCGAACGCAGGTTCGCCGGTGCAGTGGACCGGGGCAATGTAGCGCACACTCCAGCTGTCACGCAGAGAAGCCGCAATACTGCTGATCTGGTCATCCTTCGCTGGCAGCAAATGCGTACCACCCAAGACCAGATGGATTGGCTTGTTGATCGTGCTCTTGGCCGCCTCGACAATCTTTTCGATAGTTGGATGACTGCATCCGACGATGAGAACTATCCCATCGGGCGTATCAATCGCTAACGAGATTTCCTTCACCTCCAGGTCCACGCCCCAAGTGCCATTCAACAGGATGAGATGGAAGCCAGGCGCAACCTCCGTCGTCTTGGTGATCCAAGTAAAATTCCCTTCGGGCCATGGACTGCCAAAACGAAGCGTTTCCGGCGGCCTGCCGTCGAAATACCGCATGTCAGAAGGAAGGGTCTCGTTGCGCCTGTAGAAGTTGCCTGGCAACGCCGCGCCGAACACCCCAAAGTTTTCCTGCGGCGCATAGATTTTTACGGCCGGATTGACCTTCAACAGGTGATTTAGCCCGCTGGTGTGGTCGCCGTGGCGATGTGAGGCAACCGCGAAGTCCAACTGTTTCAGGTCAATACCCTTGGCGTCCACATTGTGCGCAAAGATATCGGCATTATTGCCGGTGTCGAACAAGATGCGCTTGCCGCCATACTCGATCAGGGCGGAGAAGCCCCAATCCTTTTTCATTGCGGAAGTCTTACCGAAGGCATCGTAAAGCACGGTGATCTGAGCTGTGCTGCTCGACTGCGGATAAGCTGGCGAGGCGCCAACTCCTGCCACCGCATAGATCGTCATTACCGCCACCTTGAGGAGGATATTCCGAGTCATGCCATCTCTCCCTCGACCGCGCGGGTATCGCCAATTCGGGCCCCAAGCCCCATCAAAACATGAATTCGCGGCCCGCGATATACGACCGAATGGCCAGTTTGCGCTGCATCAATTTAGAACTGCCAATGACCGAGATGGGTCAAAAACGGCAGCTGCCGCAGTGCAGTATTGGCTGCCGCTGTCCCTCAATCGGCGGACAATACCAACACGAAAGTTGTCACGATCAATGAGCCTAATGGACGACGCAGCAGGAACCGCAACTCACACCCGCTCCCGTGCCGCCTGCGCCTTCTCGCGGATGGCCGAAAGCGACATCGCCGGGGTGAGCGCCTCCGGATCGACCTTGACGTGCAGGATCGCCGGCAGACCGGACTTGCGCGCGGCCTCGAAGGCCGGGAAGAAATCCGCGGTGCGCTCCACTGTTGCACCATGGCCGCCGAAGGCGCGCGCGTAGGCCGCGAAGTCCGGATTTTTCAGGTCCGTCGCCACCACGCGCCCGGGATAGTGGCGCTCCTGATGCATGCGAATGGTGCCGTACATCCCGTTGTCCACCACAACGATGATCACCGGCAGCTTGTACTGGACCGCGGTCGCGAATTCCTGCCCCGTCATCAGGAAGTCGCCATCGCCCGCGAACGCGATCACCATCCGTTCGGGCGCAAGCCGCTTTATCCCGATCGCCGCTGGCACGCCGTAACCCATGGAACCGGAAATCGGCGCAAGCTCGCTGCCGTAGCGGCGATAACGCGCGTAGCGGTGCACCCATACTGAGAAGTTTCCCGCGCCGTTGCAGATCACGGCATCCGCCGGAATCTGGTCGCGCAGGCCCACGATGATCTCGCCGAGATTGACTGCGCCGGGCACCGCTGTCGGCTTGTCGGTCCACGCGAGGAACTCGGCATGCGCCAGCGCCGTCTCGTTGCGCCAGCCCGCCTCGCCGGGCGGCGGCTCGATGCCTTCGAGCGCGGCGGCGAACGCGGTCGGCGACGCGTTGATGGCCAGCCTCGCCCGGTAGACGCGGCCCAGCTCCTCAACGCCGGGATAGACATGCACGAATGTCTGGCGCGGAGCGGGAATATCGAGGAGCGTGTAGCCCTGCGACGGCTGCTCGCCGAGGCGGCCACCGACGAGGAGGATGACATCGGCCGCCTTTATGCGTGCGAGCAGCTTCGGGTTTGGACCGATGCCGAGATCGCCGGCATAACATCGGTGGTCGGGATCGAAGAGATGCGCGCGCCGGAAGGTCGTGGCGACGGGCAGCGCAAAGCGCTCGGCGAAGCGCGCCACCGCAGCGGTTGCCGCCTGCGACCATCGGCTGCCGCCGAGCAATACGACCGGCCGCTCGGCCGCCCACAGGAGCTTCTGGAGCCTGCTCATGTCGGTTGCGCCGGGCCAGGTCTCCACCGGCTCGAAGGCCGGCGCATCCGGCACCGCGATGCGCTCGACCAGCATGTCCTCCGGCAGCGCCATGACCACCGGCCCGGGCCGGCCGCCGGTCGCGGCATGGAAGGCACGCGAGACGAGTTCGGGGATGCGCGCGGAATCGTCGATCTCGGTTGCCCATTTGGCGATGGATCCGAAAACCGCGCGATAGTCGAGCTCCTGGAAGGCTTCCCGCTCACGCATCTCGCGCGCAACCTGGCCGACGAACAGGATGAGCGGGGTCGAATCCTGTTGCGCAATGTGGAGGCCGGCGGCCGCGTTGGTGGCGCCGGGGCCGCGGGTCACGAAGCAGATGCCGGGGCGGCCTGTCTCCTTGCCGCAGGCTTCCGCCATGATGGCGGCGCCGCTCTCGTGACGGCACACCGTGATGGCGATGTCGCGGTCGTGAAACGCGTCAAGCGCCGCGATGTAGCTCTCGCCCGGAACGCAGAATACGTGGCGCACGCCATGGATGACGAGCTGGTCGATCAGGACTTCGCCGGCCGTTCTGGTACCGTCATTGGCGCGCATGGGGCTCTTCTCTGATTCGTGGCTTCGTCAACCGGAGCCGGATGCGCTTGAGCACATGCGGCAACTGGGTCATGACAGGCCTCCTTCTGAGAGGGCCGCCATGGAGTCCTAGCATAATGAGCGGCTGCGAGCGGATCGAGCCTGAGCCACCATTGCGATGAATGGCGAGAATTCTCAAGCATCGGTGCTGGCCTGGCTCGCGGAGCCCGCGACGCACGGCGGAGAAGGCGTCAAGCGCATCGATACCCACGCGGCGGTGATCTTCCTCGCGGGCTCGCGTGCGCTGAAGATCAAGCGTGCGGTGCGCTTTCCATTTCTCGATTACTCGACCCTCGACAAGCGCAGAAGCGCATGCGCGGCGGAACTGCGGATCAACCGTCCGCTCGCCGCGGATATCTATCGTGGCCTGGTGGCGATCACGCGTTCGCCCGCAGGCGAGCTGCAATTCGACGGCGCCGGCGACCCGATCGAATGGGCGGTCGAGATGCGCCGCTTCGACGAGAATGCGACCCTCGACCATCTGGCAGCCGCGGGGAAGGTCGATCCCGGCCTCGCGGACGCGCTCGGTCGCGCCGTCGTGGCCGCGCAGCAGGCGCTGCAAGGGGAAGAAGCGCAGACGCAAGACGGGACGCAGACGATCGAGCCCGCACGCTGGATCAAGGCGCTCGCCGACTACATCGAGGAGCACGTCACCGCGTTCGGCGAGATGCCCGATCTTTTCCCTCCCGCCGAGGTCGATGTGCTCGCGCGCGCAAGCCGCGCCGCGCATGCGCGCGTGCAGGCGCTCCTGGGCGAGCGCGGCGAACGCGGTCTCATCCGGCGCATTCACGGCGATCTGCATCTTGGCAATGTGGTGCTGCTCGAGGGTCGCCCAGTCCTCTTCGATGCCATCGAGTTTTCGCCGCTGATCGCAACCGGCGACCTACTTTACGATCTCGCCTTCCTGCTCATGGACCTCGCCGAGCGCGGACGCCGTGGCGCCGCCAATATCGTGCTCAACCGCTATCTCATGGAGACGAAGCGGGTGCTCGACCTCGATGCGCTTGCGGCCCTGCCGCTGTTCCTCTCCATGCGCGCCGCCATCCGCGCCAAGGTGACGGCTGCGCGCCTTCGCATTGCGGGCGCGGAACACAGAGGCGAGATCGAGACGAGCGCGCGCAACTATTTCGCGTTCGCCTGTCGCGCAATCGAGCCTGCACGACCGGTGCTGCTTGCCGTCGGCGGGCTTTCCGGCACCGGCAAATCGGTGCTCGCGCGCGCGCTCGCGCCCGATCTCGCGCCGGCTCCCGGCGCCGTCGTGCTGCGCTCGGATATCGAGCGCAAGGCGCTGTTCGCAGCCGGGGAATTCGCGAAGCTGCCGGGTGATGCCTATGGCGAGGCCATCAATGCGCGGGTGTTCGCCACGCTCGCCGACAAGGCGCGCCGCGCGCTCGCCGCCGGCCACTCGGCAATCGTGGACGCGGTGCTCTCCAGGCCGCATGAGCGTGCGCTGATGGAGCAGTCGGCGGCGGCGCTTGGCGTCCCCTGCATCGGCGTGTTCCTCCACGCCGAGCTGGCCACGCGGATCGCGCGCGTTCGCGGGCGCGAGCACGATGCATCGGATGCCGACGCGGAAGTTGCGCGCAGGCAGGAAAGCTATGATCTCGGCACGCTCGAATGGAGGCGCATCGATGCCTCCGGAACGCCGGATGAGACGATTGCGCGCGCGCGGGCGGCACTGCCACTCTGATGTTCGCTGATACCCGCAACATCGCGGTGGCAACCGCCGGCTTCTTTGCCTTTCTCAATCTCTATTCGCCGCAGGCGCTGCTTCCTGCGCTGGCGCGCGAGTTCGGCGTGGGCGCGGCCGAGATCAGCAGCATCATGACCGCGAGCGCGCTGGCGATTGCCCTGACCGCTCCGTTCACCGGGGCCGCCGCCGACGTGCTTGGGCGAAAGCGGATCATCACAGCCGCCATGCTGGCCGTGGTCGTGCCCATGGCCGGGGCTGCTTTCGCTTCCGACGTACCCTCGCTCATCGTCTGGCGCTTCCTGCAGGGATTGCTGCTGCCGCCGATCTTCGCCGTGACCGTCGCCTATATCGGGGACGAATGGCCGCGCGCGGAAATTCCGGCGGCGGCCGGGATCTATGTCACGGGGTCGAGCCTGGGCGGCTTTTGCGGCCGCTTCATTCCGGGCGTGCTTGGCGACCTTGTCGGCTGGCGGGGCGCCTTCCTCGCGCTTGCCGCCCTCACGTTGGCCGGCGCCATCCTGATCATGCGTCTGCTCCCCAGCGAGAAGAGCTTCGTGCGCTCGCCGGGCATTGCCGCTTCGGCGCGGCAGATGCTCCGCCACCTCAAGACCCCGCAGCTCGTTGCGACTTATGCGATCGGTTTCGGCATCCTGTTCAACTTCATCGCGCTGTTCACATATGTCAGCTTTCATCTGGCGGCGCCGCCTTTCAACTTTTCCTCGGCGATGCTCGGGACGGTGTTCGTCACCTACCTGGCCGGTGCCGCCATCTCGCCCATGGCGGGACGCCTGCTGGCGAGGCTCGGGCGCTTGTCCTTCATGCTCGCCGCTACGGCGGTGTGGGCGGGGGGTTGCCTGCTCACGCTCGTGCCCTCGATCTCCGTCATCGTTGCAGGGCTCGTCCTGTGCGCCGCCTGCGGCATGCTGTGCCAGACCGTCGCCACCAGCCATGTCACGACCATCGCCAGGGAGGGACGCTCGTCCGCCGTTGGCCTCTATGTCACCTCGTTTTATGCCGGCGGCAGCGTCGGCGCGCTCCTGCCGGGGCTGGCGTGGAATGGGGGCGGGTGGCCGGCCTGCGTTGCCATGGCCGTTGCCATGCTCGCCATCATGGCGTTGATTGCGGCGCTCGCCTATACGCGTGCGCGAGACTGACAAAGGGATGATCTGGCATGAAGGTGCCGAGCGAGAGCGAGCTGGAATTTCTGCGGTCGATCGATACGCCGACGGTGTGCAACCTGGTGGAGATCGTGGCGCCGCAGCGGCGCGGCCATGGCTACACCATCAGGCATCTGCATTGCCCGTTTCCGGAGCTGCCCCCCATCGTCGGCTTTGCCAGGACGGTTACCTTCAAGGCCAAGGACGCAGTGGCGCTGGGTGAGGCCGGCTACATGCAGAAGCGGCTCGATTATCTCGACTATGTCGCGGCGCCGCCGCTCCCCGGCATCATGGTGATGGAGGACCTCGACGGCGAACACGCGGGCTACGGCGCCTTCTGGGGCGAGGTGCAGTCCAACGTGCACAAGGCGCTCGGCTGCCTCGGAGTCGTCACCAACGGCTCGATCCGCGACATTCCGATGATCGCGCCCGGATTCCAGATGCTGGCCGGATCGATCGTGCCGTCGCACGCCTATGTTCACGTCGTCGAGTTCGGCATCGACGTGGCCGTGCACGGCATGGCGGTCGGAAGCGGCGACCTCATCCATGCCGACCGGCACGGCGCCGTCGTCGTGCCGGCCGACCAGATCGGCGCGATGCGATCGGCCCTCGAGGGCCTCTCCGCGCGCGAGGCAAAAATCATCGCCGCCGCGCGCGCGGGCGGCGGAGTGGCCGCCATCAAGGCGGCGATGAAGGGGTAGATGGATTCATTCATCCTGCTCTATTGCTGCGGCAGCTTGTTGAGGAACAGGACGGAAAGGGTTTCGTCCGGCATGTAATCGTTCTTTGTCACTTCAAGCTGCGTGTCGCTGATTTTCTTCGGCTCCCCACCGCAGAAGCTCACGAGATTGCCGCTCGCGCGCTTGTCGACGACAAGCCGGAATTCCCCGACCGGGCTGCCCACGGCGTTGACCCAATTCTTGTGGGCGTATTCGATGCGTTGCTCGGAGAACGGGGCGCCGAATTTGCCGTTGACAGCCTTGCGCGCACGCTCGACCGCCGCGAGAAATTCGTAGTTGAAGCAGTATTTGTCGTTGAGCTCCTCGTACCAGGTTTCCTTCTCTGCGTTGGGAGAACCGAGCAGGGTCTGCTCCGAGCGCCCCACGCTCGGCTTGTAGCGCAGATCGATCGCGGTCTCGGAATTGGCTGGAAAGCTCTGCTCCCAGTAATAGGTCGTCTGCAAGGTCCAGCGCGGCGCCAGATGCTTCGCCATGCTGCCGACGTCGTAATCTTCGGGTTCGGCAAGGCCGAGCCGCTGCAGATTTTCCAGCTGATCCGGCGACAGGCGGTCGAGCGCTTCCTGCGTGCTATCGAGATGCGGCGCAAGCGGAA
>Ga0182033_10001478_pt1 | contig 11790 bp, 9 predicted proteins | sample tim00Cox0000000H_FD_125968 | JGI IMG/M metagenome (GOLD analysis project Ga0182033, IMG submission 125968) | Lab enrichment of tropical soil microbial communities from Luquillo Experimental Forest, Puerto Rico - timezero.00C.oxic.00.000.00H | ecosystem: Environmental > Terrestrial > Soil >...
CGTGCGCCATCCGGGGGCCGAGCGCAGCTTGCAGCTTGCGGGCAATGTAGCGATCCTCGCTCAAGGTCGCCTTGCCATAGCCTTTGGTTTCCCGGTAGGTGACAAACGCCTTGCACAAGGCTTCCACCGTCAGCGGCTGCGTGATGGCCTTGGCGGTGCGTTCCCAGTGCGCGACGATTTCGGGCAGGATTTCCAGGTTGCCAACATGAGCTTTCAGGTAGGCCAGCCACCGCTTGTCGTATTCATCAAAGCTCAAGGTCGGGGACGGAGATTTCTTCTCAGCCTTCCAACGTTTGACGCGGAGCTTGAACTCGGCGGCGGCGGTCTTGGTTTTGAAATAGTGATTGCGCCGAGCCGGATAATCCTCAAACCCGGCTGGAGCGGTCACGGTGTAGTAGCGATCTGGTGAACTCATGTTCCACAAGTATCGTATAAGTAGAGCACTTTTAAAGCACTTTTCTGCAAACCCTGCAATTCCCGCCTTTTTTGCGTTATTGCGAGCGGAGCAGGAGAGTCGCCAGGAGAGCCTTTATTTAAGCCATTTCCCAGGGAGAGAGGGGTTTGCGTCCGGCGGGGCTTGAACCCACAACCTTCGGCTCCGGAGGCCGACGCTCTATCCAATTGAGCTACGGACGCGAGTGACTCGAATGCTAGAACGTTTTGGCGACTCCGTCAACGGCGCGACCGTTCTGCGGGCAAGCTTGGAGATCTGCTCCCAGAGAGGCCGCCCTCAGACCAGCGAGATCCAGGGGTAAAATGGCAGGTTGGGAGCAGCGTCGACTTGGTGAAGCGGCCTCGCTTGGAATCCTTGAAAGCAAAACCACCTAATGAGCAATGTGTGGATACGGAGAAAACTTGACTCATCTGCAATCAGTTTTGCTTTTCAAGGATTCTAGCGTCCTGTCCCCGAAGGCATCAACGATGCCTATGGCCTGCATGGAGAGCGGCTTCCTCAGGTTTCGATAGATTTCGCTTCCAATCAGAAAGCGGAGTCGCTAATGGATGAACCTAGCACCTCATGCCAGCCCTTTTCTATGACCCAAAGAACGGAAGCGAAGAACGTCCTCGTAGTTGACGTTGGAGGGACGCACGTAAAGATCCTCGCTAGCGGGAAAAATGCTCCGCGCAAATTCGTTTCCGGGGCGAATCTCACTCCCGCTAGAATGGTGTCCGGGGTTAAGCAGCTTGCAGGCGAATGGCAATTTGACTGTGTTACGATTGGATATCCGGGCCCGGTGATTCGAGGCAGGATCGCCTCCGAGCCTCACAACCTTGGTGCTGGATGGCTCGGATTCGATTTCGAGGCGGAGTTCGGATGTCCCGTGAGACTTATCAACGACGCAGCAATGCAGGCCCTGGGCAGTTATGAAGGCGGCAGGATGCTTTTTCTTGGACTTGGGACAGGTTTGGGTTCCGCCTTAGTTTTGGAGGGTATAGTTCAACCGACAGAGCTTGCGCACCTTCCTTACAGGAAAGGGACGTTTGAAGATTACGTCGGTCTTCGAGGTTTGAAGCGCCTGGGCAGGAAGAAATGGCGCGCTTGCGTGATGGATGCCGTCTCGCGCCTGATCGCTGCCCTTGAACCGGAATATGTCGTATTGGGCGGGGGGAATGTTAAGGAGCTGAAAGAATTACCGCAAGGCTGTCGCGCAGGCACAAACGCTGCCGCATTCCGCGGAGGCTTTCGTTTATGGGAACAGCCAAACCTTACGGCTCCGCCTTTTAATCCCGCCGCAGGTCCTCCAGCCGCAGGTCAGTCCTGACAACCTCGGCCGCTCCGAAAAAATCCTCTGTGAGAGCTGTGCGCGACTTCTTTGCTTTTGTGAGGACGAAGGGTCGTTATGATTCTTGCAATACTACAGGAACTTTATCTCCCGGCTTCAGTCGTGGCAGGCCTCTTGTTTTTACCACCACGTTTCCCCATTCTCCCGAGGGCGGGAACCCGCCGATTTGACAAGGCTGATCTCCAAGATCGTTCAAATCGAGCCGGAACTTTTCCAAGGTCTCTGGAACAATGATCTCAATATCAATCCGGTAATTGTTTCCCGATTCTTTTTCAACGGTCGTTGCAATCGCAAAGGGGGTCTCCATAATCTCTTTGTATCCTGGGTAACAAACACCCACCTGGGCGCGATTCCAAATTCTTTGACGCAATTTTAATTGGTTCCCCGCGCGGTATATTCTGCCCCAGAAAATAGACCCAGGCATAAATTTGGGGTCGCACAAGGGCTACAGCTTTCCGGATAAAGAGCGATTTTTCGCCAATTTCTGCATCGTAACCTTCGTAACGATCGAGAATGGGCCAGACCGATTCGTGCAGAACGCGAAAAATCTCAACTCGCACAAGGCCCGGTTGTTCGATAACGGCCGGATATCCCCGTTGCGCCAAGCCAAGACCTCTGAGCACTCCGTAACCGAAAAACCTGAGGCAGGTGCCGACAAAATATCCCTGGCTCCATTGGGTGCGCCGGCGCAAGGTGCCGTAGGAAGCGAAAAATGGAATGTGGAAAGATTGGCTCTCCGGGCTTATTGCACTTTGCATTGCTTGAAATTGCTGATTGTGCACAACTGGAATCCTTGAAAAGCAAAATCGATTGCAAATAAGTCAAATTTTTTCCCGCACATTAGTCATTCGGTGGTTTTGCTTTTCAAGGATTCTAAACGAGGCCGCTTCACCACGTCGACGCTGCTCCCAACCCGATCTTGATACCCCTACACCTTGCTGGTCTGAGGCGGGGCCTCGCTAGATAGTGTGCATGGGCGAACTCGCCCGACGAGGAATCATTTTACCTAGTTGCGCGAGAAGAGGTTATTGGGAGAATTGCCAGAGGCTGGGTTCCGATCCATTTCTTCGTTGTCTTCCAGATAGCCTAGCGCCTGACACATCATATCGTCGGCCATCTCTTCTCCCGTCTTAAAAGAGTGTCTCGCTATCAGCGTCGACCGGTCCAAGGCCAGCGCCCGCTGAGTGCTCAATTCGATCACGAAAAACCAAAGGTCAGAATCACCAACGAACAAATATCTCTGAGCCGTCTCACCATACGCTGACCAGTTCGCCAGGTTCTCAGCCAGGATGCCGGGACCGCTGTCAAAATGGTCGTCACGAAATTCGGGGTCAACTCCATAGAGGGAAACGCCGTTTTCGACGAATCCATCAACCTGACGCAATATTTCGATGACACCATTGGGAAGCGGTATGCCCAGTTCTTTCCGAATGGCCTTTGACAGCCGCTCGAGTTCTTCTTCGGCTGCCCCCGGAAGGAGAGGGTGCGCGCCTTGGGCCTCCTCTTCTTGAATCTTTGCTTCAAATTCTCTCCGCTGTTTTTCCGAGAGGTCTGCGTAGTATGCCGATTTTCTGACATCGGCAACGAAGAGATCACTTAATTCCTGCAGATAATCTGAACTTAGAGACATGTTTTTAAATTGCCTGTTGGCATGATTTCAGTTGGGTGGCGGCGTTTTGGCGCTGGGCTTTCCTTGGGCGATTCTTTGATGGCGCCGCTTTTGCGACAGTGGTTTCGGGTTCTTTGGTTGTCTCGATCACCGGTAAAATTCTCTTGGGTTTATGGTTGGCCGGAAGCTGTTTCCCGTCTAGATACGCACCAGCTGGCAAAAACTCAGCGGCCAGTTTCGCAGCTTTTTCAGCAAGACGCGCACGAAGTTCCTGATTGATGGCGGTCTCTTTGTTAGCTTTCTTAAAGAGATCGCCAAACATGCGCGTGATTTCATGAAACTGTTTCGGAACAACATAAGGACGATGGTTCGAGGCTTTCGAAAACTCCAGGACCCTCTTCTCCCAGATTTCTGGCAGTGGCGGAGCACCCAAAGTGGCGAGCTTTCTCCGGAGTTCTTCCACACTTCGGTAGCCTTGCGTAGTTGGGGGATAAAACGGAAATAGCGGGCGAACGACGTAAACGGGTATCGGTTGATCGGGAGCGTTGTGCGTTTGGGGATGAAGCAATAAGCTATGCCAGAAATGGTGTGGATTTTGCGACTGGTCGCGTCCCCGGCGGGTTGTTTCAGCGACGACGAGATTGGTGGGATGATTGACAGCTATTCGGTTCGAGACCGGTCGGAGACCCCTGGGCACGATATGATGGCAATTGTACGATTCGATGCGGCCGCGCATCGGTTTGTCGTGAGCAAAGCAAACTTCGCTGATTTGTGACGGGGGACGTCCTGTCTCCATCATTGCGACACCCTCTGGTCCCACTGCGAGCAACGCGAGTCCGCGTCCGACGGGATGAGCGACCAGAGCCTGAAAGTACTCGGCTCGTAGACTTCCGTAGTCGCGGTTGAGGTCGGCATATTCAGCGCCGTCCCGGTCCCGCAGAGTGGCTTCTACTTTGTCGAGCACTATGCCGGGGAGTTCGGGGCAACTTCCGATGATGGAAGGGTCAGCAGAAATTTCTTCCAGGTTGCGGAGCATCTCGCTGACCGCATTGATCATCTCCGGGCCGGGTGGGGAGGTTTTTTCGCGTTGAGCCATTAAATTGATAACATTTTAATATGATGTTTTATTTATAAATGACCAAGCAGAAATACACAATAAAAAAGTGTAACAAATTTTGCTGCTGGAATCGCCGGGATCCTCCCAGCCCGATCAGTACCGCGGGCTCATGTCGGGAGAAGGATTCTGTTCATCAATCAATAAAACCAGGCTGTGTGCCGTATCCCGGATACTGGCTACGTCTTCTTTCGATAACGGCAGATCAACCGCCATTTTTTGGCGCACATCCTTGAGTGCAGTGATAATCCTCGAAATCAGAGGTGTCGATTTGAGCGGTGGTGACAAAGTATCAAGCTGCTGCAAGAAATAATCGAGCAGTTCCATTTGCCGCAGTTTGGCGACTCGTTCCGGCGTCCAATCTGCAGCCACGCTGGCCGCGGCAATTTCGAGACCGCGAATCCATCCTCCAAGACTTACAAGATGCGCCATCTCTTCGTCGCGAAGGTCAAGCATCGCGTTTTCGACGTCGTTCTGAGTGCCAATCAATTCTTTGCGAAGCGCTTTCCAAGCGGATCGCTTCGCCAATTCGAGCAATTCTTTGCTATGTCGATTGACGCGCTGCTGCACGCCAAGTCCCTTGGCGCGTCGCAGCAACTCTCGGCCCAGAGGCTCAATTGCTTTTGTATCCTCCGCTTCGACGGCCAGAAACCCGTCAGCGATCAGCACGCCAAAGCTCAGGGCGTATCTGATCCGATTATCCAAACGAAGTGGCAGGGGTGGGTGTGCAAGCTCCTGATTAGGTATTGGCTTAAGGGAATCGAGCATTTGAAGCAGTTTATCGATCGAAGGAGCCGTGTAGTCGTTGACCCCTTGTTCTTCCCGAAAATGGGAATCACGATAGAGATCCCCCTCGTCCTGGGCTTGCGCCGTCCAAAGAACAGCCAGAGCCGCTGAGAAAACCAAGTTGACGAAAAGGAGCCGAGACAGTCCAATGAACATCCGTGTTATTTTTAAATAGTGAAGCCTCTATCGCATTCCCCCACAGAAGTTGTGTCAAGGATTTCCGCTTGACCGTTAGAGTCAAAGGAGCATCATGACGCGGGGAAGGCCTTAACCCTCTGATTATCATTCCTTAATATGCATGGAGAAGCCGGGATACTGCTTTGGACGGTTTGCTATTTTTTTGTGGTTCTCGTTCTATCTGCCTACGGCCTCCACCGATATTTGATCATTGATCTCTATTTTAAGAACAGGCATCGCAAGCCGGCGATCCCCGCTCGATTTGACAACCTTCCGGTCGTAACGGTCCAACTTCCGGTCTACAACGAAATTCATGTAATCGAGCGATTGCTGAAAGCGATTGGTGAAATTGAGTACCCGATTGAAAAATTGGAGATACAGGTTCTGGACGATTCGACAGACGAAACCTACCAGCTTTCTCAGCGCGAAGTAGCCAAACTTCGGGCGCGGGGATTCGATGCGGTCGTACTGAGGCGGGAGACTCGCGTGGGGTTCAAGGCGGGGGCGTTGGACTACGGGTTTAAGAATGCGAAAGGGGAATTTTTCTTTATTTTGGATGCCGATTTCCTGCCGCCTCCGAACATCCTGAAAGAGAGTATTGATTATTTCGCGGATCCCAAAGTAGGAATGATACAAACCCGCTGGGGCCATATCAATCGAAGTTATTCCTGGCTGACGCGCGCCCAGGCGATCCTGCTGGATGGTCATCTTGTGTTGGAACAAACTGCCCGGAGCCGGACCGGCCGGTTCTTCAATTTCAACGGCACCGCGGGTCTATGGAGGAAAAGCTGTATTCGCGAAGCGGGCGGTTGGCAGCACGACACACTGACAGAAGATTTGGATCTTAGCTACAGGGCACAACTGCGTGGTTGGAAGTTCGTTTTTCTGGCGGATATCGTTACCCCGGGGGAGTTGCCGGTAGATATCGATGGTTTTAAGACCCAGCAGCATCGTTGGACTAAGGGTTCCATACAGACTTGTAAGAAGGTGCTGCCCCGCATCTGGAACAGCAACCTGCCTTTGTACATAAAGGTCGAGGCTACCGTGCATCTGACCGCAAATTTTGCTTACCTTCTACTGGCCTTCTTGTGTGTACTCTTGCATCCCTCCTCGGGAGGTCCCAATCCCTCAGGGATCGGAGCCGTTATCCGAACTTTTATGGTCGATGTGCCAATATTTGTAGCCACCACCGCATCGGCCGCGGTATTTTACCTTTGCGCACAGCGTGAGCTCTATCCGCGTACCTGGAAACGGGACGTCTGGTTCTTTCCCTTTGTATTGGCACTTGGTATAGGTCTTTCAATTAACAATGCCCGCGGGGTTCTGGAAGCTATCTTCAACCGTCAATCCGAATTCAGCCGAACCCCGAAATACGGCATTGTCCGAAGCAAGCAGAAATGGCACACGAGCAAGTATTCAGCGGTTCGCACTGTGATCCCCTTAGTGGAATTAATTTTTGCCTGCTACTTTACCTATTTTGTATTTCATGCTTTTCAAAATCAGGAATTTCTGTCAGTACCCTTTCTAATGTTGTTTCAAATAGGATTCGCATACGTCGCTTTCGGCTCTATTTGGCAGCGCCTCGTGCGTTCTCAATGGAATTCACGGAACATTTCAGTGGCCTAAGAAAGGATGCAAAAACTTCTCGTAGTTACATTGCTGTGGGTAACTTTAACCGGTTACAGCCAAGGTCAGAATCCTGCTTCGTCGCCGTCGCCAGGTGCTCCTGCGCCTATACAGGCCCCAGCTCCTGCGGTCGTAGCGACTCCGACGCCGGCTTCAGTCCTTGAAACGAAATTGGTTGTCAGTATTCCGGAGCAGAAACTGGCGGTTGTCGTAAACAACAAAGTTTTGAGAACCTATCGAATTTCAAGCTCCAGATATGGCGAAGGCGACGCTCTCGGGAGCTGGTGCACGCCGGTTGGAAGGCTTGCGATCGCAACGAAGATCGGTGCGACTGTGCCTGTGGGTGGAGTTTTTTATGGGAGGCGTTTTACCGGTGAAATTCTTTCTGTGAATGCCCCCGGCCGAGATCCGATCGTCAGCCGGATCATCTGGTTGCGCGGTCTTGACTGGACAACTAGAAATGCGTTTCACCGATGTATCTACATTCATGGAACACCCCAGGAATATTCCCTTGGGAAAAAGTCCAGCTACGGATGCATCCGAATGCGATCGAATGATGTGGTGGAAATCTTCAATTGGGTCACCGTCGGTACCGACGTGGCGATCGTCGACAAGCCGATGAATCGGGCGGTGAAGGACTTGGCGGATGAACACGTAGTGGCAGCTACGAACGTAGCCAGACAGGAGGAAAAATCTGCCGTTCTTCGCTAGACTTTCCGATCCGATCCCGCACCAGTTTTCTGCTCAATGACATCGAATCCATCCTTCCGGATCCTCTAGCCTGCATTCATCACAAATCCTCCGCCATATCACAACAGTTGCGTTAAATTGTGTAAGGATTTGTGATTAATGCAGGCTCTGGCAGCGGAATTTTCCGGCTGGCGCCGGCGGGCTGCGCTCGAATCGAAAGCTCCCTCTCGGGTCAGATATTTGCCTTTTTCCGGTAAAAAATTGACCGGCCTCCTGAGCCCTTCGGATTTTTCTCGGTGGGCCGATTTTTTTCTTGATGCCCACAATATCTAGTGTTTAATGGTCCGCATTTGTGCTATATAATGCGTTGGAAGGACACTTATTCGACGGAAGGCACACCTTAAACACAGGCTATACGCAGTAGATTTGCAGTTTTTGACAAGTTATAACCAGCCGCCCCAAAATTTTCAGCGAAGGCCCCCGCAAATGATCAAATTGAAAGCAGGCGTCAAATCCAGCGCACTGAAAATGCGCAGCCGCAATTCGCGCGCTCCAAAAAACAGTGGCCTCAAGTTTGAGCACTATTTTAGCCGGAAGGACGTTTCGCCCTTCGACGTCCTTGAATGGGAAAAACGCACTGCCGAGATTACCGATGACAGCGGGAGAACCATTTTCCGTCAGGAAGAAGTCGAGGTGCCAAAATCGTGGAGTGCCCTAGCGACGAAAATTGCTGTGTCGAAGTATTTTTACGGCGACATTGCCAATGGCACCGATCCGAGAAAAGGGGGACGCGAAAGCTCGGTCCGGCAGCTCGTCCATCGAGTTACGCGGACAATTGCGGATTGGGGCCTCAAAGATGGCTATTTTGCGGATGAACAGTCTGCGCAAGCCTTTTACAGCGATTTAAGTTGGCTCTGCCTGAATCAGCATGGAGCTTTTAACAGCCCAGTCTGGTTTAACGTCGGCCTTTACCAGCAATATGGAATAGGCAAGGGATGCGGCCAGGGAAACTACTTCTATGATCGGGAGGCGGGAGAGGCAAGGCGCGCGCCGACCCAGTACGAGCATCCGCAAGCCTCTGCATGCTTCATTCAGTCGGTCGACGATACGATGGAAGACATCATGCGTCTGGCCACGAGCGAGGCTATGCTCTTTAAATACGGCAGCGGGACGGGTTCCGATTTGTCAACATTAAGAAGCACGCGGGAGAAGCTCAGCGGCGGGGGCCGCCCCAGCGGGCCGCTTTCGTTTCTGAAGGTGTATGATCAAGTGGCGAACGTCGTGAAAAGTGGCGGGAAAACACGGCGTGCGGCCAAGATGAATACCCTCAAAGATTGGCATCCGGATATCGAAGAATTCATCGAGGCCAAAACAAAGGAAGAAAAGAAGGCATGGGCGCTGATTGAGCAGGGATACGACGGAAGCTACAATGGGGATGCGTATGGCTCAATCATGTACCAGAATGAGAATTTGTCCGTACGTGTAAGCGACGAGTTCATGCACGCCGCGATTGAGGGCAAGGAATGGTGGACGCGCAGAGTACTCACCGGTCAGCTGTGCGAGAGAAAAGATGCGCGCGCTTTGCTAAGAAAAATTGCTGAGGGCACGCATGTCTGCGGTGACCCTGGCATGCAGTTCGACTCAACCATCCACAAGTGGCATACCTGCAAGGGCACGGCGCGACAGAATTCTACGAATCCATGCTCCGAATATCTTTTTCTGGATAACACGGCCTGCAATCTGGCGTCGCTCAACCTGATGAAGTTCAAGCGAAGCGATGGAATCTTTGATCTGGAAAGGTTCAAAGCGGCAGTTCGCCTGTTTATCACCGCCCAGGAAATCATCGTCGATAATGCGAGTTATCCCACGAAGGAAATAGCCGAAAATAGCCACATCTTTCGAACCTTAGGACTTGGCTTCGCGAATCTAGGCGCTTTGGTCATGAGCTATGGTCTGGGATACGACTCAGACGAAGCGCGGGCTCTGGCCGGCTCGATCACCGCAATTATGACCGGTGAAGCCTACGCACAGAGCGCTCGGATAGCAAGCTGCATGGAGCCGTTCCCGGGTTATCGCGATTCCAGGGCCACCGGCTTTATGAAGCCGGTGGCCAGGGATAATGTGGATTCGATGCAAGAGGTGATCCGGCTGCACCGGCAATCGTGCGACCAAATCAATGAGACCGTCGAGTTCGGTTATTTGAAAAAGGAAGCGATCGAAGTTTGGGCCAATACCATCAAGCTCGGGAGCAGAGCCGGTTTTCGAAATGCTCAAGTCACCGTCCTTGCTCCGACCGGAACGATCGGTTTTCTGATGGATTGCGACACGACAGGGATCGAACCGGATATAGCGCTGGTCAAGTACAAGTTGTTAGCTGGAGGCGGCATGCTGAAAATTATTAATCAGACCGTCAAATCCGGCCTCGAGAAACTCGGTTATTCTCCGGAACTAGTTGACGCGATTCTGGCGCACATCAACGAGCACGACACTATCGAAGATGTTGTTATTTCCGAGAGTCAGACGGTAATACGAAGCGGGCTGAAGCCTGAGCATCTCCCGGTTTTTGACTGCGCATTTAAACCCTTCAAGGGTGAGCGTAGTCTTCATTATCTGGGGCACCTGCGAATGATGGCGGCGTGCCAGCCGTTCCTCAGCGGGGCGATATCAAAGACTGTCAACCTGCCGAATAGCGCGACGGTCGAGGAGATCATGAACACCTACATCGAAGGGTGGAAGCTGGGTCTCAAAGCCCTTGCTATTTATCGGGACGGGTCCAAGAGGTCCGCTCCGCTAAACACGAAGAAGACCAAGGATATGGGCGTCGAGGAAGGACAGGCCCTAGCCGGCACGGAGAGCGAAGGGCTGAGGAGCCGCGTCGCCGAGCTCGAAAAGGAGATAGGAACTCTGCGCGCGGAAGTCGAGCAGCCTTCCCGAAATCGCATGCCGGATACCCGCGTTTCGCTGACTCATAAATTCGAAATAGCCGGGCACGAAGGCTACATTACGGTTGGCCTCTATGAGAGCGGCCAGCCAGGCGAACTGTTCATACAGATGGCAAAAGAGGGGAGCACGATCGGGGGGCTCATGGATACGGTAGCAACTCTGACGTCGCTCGCTCTCCAATACGGCGTTCCTTTGGAGAGCCTCGTTAAGAAATTTGCATATCAGCGGTTTGAGCCAAGCGGTTTTACGAAGAACCCGGATATTCGAAATGCAACCAGCATCACGGATTACGTCTTCCGATGGCTCGGATGCCAGTTCATCAAAGGCTATAAAGAAGCGACGGTTCCAAGTCGGATGCAGCCCGATCTTCCAATGAAGGAGATCGCAGAAATCGAAAAAAAAGCCATGAACCGGCCGGTGCCAGAACTCCCGCGAACGGCTGAAAAGGAAATAATCGATGTCATCACCAGCCGCTCGAATTCGGAAGGGACGCCGGGATTACTGACTAATGGCAATGGACTTTCCAAGACCCATGCTGACCGTGTTCGCGAAGCGCTTGGAAGCATGTACATGGGAATCACATGCTCGAATTGCGGCAGCACGAAGGTGATTCGAGCTGGCGCCTGCGGTGTCTGCACTGAGTGCGGAACTTCGCAAGGATGCAGTTAGCCTGGAATTCTCGCGAGCCAGAGTGCTCGTGAGATTTCCAGGCTCAAGAGCCGAGTGCCGTCCGCTCTGAAAGAGCGGCAGATTGTAGCCGTCTTTGCGGGAGCGCTTGGCTGGGAGTGTCTTGCTCGAAGACTCGGAAGCACACAGGCTCGGAGCATTTTACCCACGAGCGTCTGGATACGCGCTCGCCGGTATACAAACGTCTGCCGCTCCTTCAGAGCGCCTCACTTGGCTTGCGCCATCTGTTGAGGGAAAGGGACTTTTCATCGGAGTGGCGTCTCTGACTATTTTTGGCAGCGCGAGATAGCGCGGTGACGGGCGGCGGTAGGGTCCGATCTCCGAGCGGACCGCCAGCGTTGGTCGCCTTGAACTTACGACTTCACCGTAAAGCC
>Ga0182033_10001480_pt1 | contig 11781 bp, 13 predicted proteins | sample tim00Cox0000000H_FD_125968 | JGI IMG/M metagenome (GOLD analysis project Ga0182033, IMG submission 125968) | Lab enrichment of tropical soil microbial communities from Luquillo Experimental Forest, Puerto Rico - timezero.00C.oxic.00.000.00H | ecosystem: Environmental > Terrestrial > Soil >...
CGGGAAGTTGCCTCGCGTCTGAAGGAGGATTCCGTCGACGGCGTCCTGCTCTCCCCGGTTTGACCGCTCTGCACGCGCGCCGTGAGCGCGCTTGCGCACTATCTCGAGGAAGAGGGTATCGCGTCGGTCGCCATCAGCTTGGTTCGGCCGCAGACTGAGAATGTCCGACCGCCGCGCGCGCTGTGGGTGCCGTTTGAGCTTGGGCGCCCGTTTGGTCCGCCGAGTGACCCGGTGTTCCAGACAAACGTTGTCATGACCGCGCTGCGGCTGCTAGAGATCGGGACAGGGCCGGTGATTCTGCGGGATTTTCTGTATGACGATCCGCGCGAGCGCCCCGATCCGGGGTGGCATCCGCCGCTCTCTGTGGCCGCGGCGGGCGGCGTCTCGGGTGATCTTGCAACCCTTCTCGAATCTGAAATTTCCATGCTGGAGAGCAATTACGCGCAATCTGTCGCGCAACGGAGGCGCACCATCGTGGGGCTCAGCGGGATGTCGATCAAAGGAGCCGGCGGCTATGTCGCTGCCTGGCTGCGGGGAGAGATACCGCCGAGCCCGACTGCCGAAATGTCTGCCCCTTTGGCCCTGCGCTTTGCGGTGGACGATTTGAAAGCCTACTACATCGAGGCGGCGCTCATCGGCCCCGCCAAGCCCTCCAGCACGCAGATCTGGGATTGGTTCTGGGACGAAACCGCGGCCGGCAGGGCGATCGTTAATTTGCGCCAGACCCACTTGGCGAGTCAGGACGATCGCCTCAAAGCGATAGCGGGTCTGTTTCTCGTCCCTGGGGTCCGGGTGCCGCCAACCGGCTGAGTCCATCATGGAGAAGCTGCCGCCGATTTTGCTCGGAAAGGATTTTGCGGCGCCCTCGATCTTCGAGCCGGAGAACCTGTTGCGCGAGGCACGGCGACAGAGGAGCCTGCCGGATGAGAAGGTGCCGGACATCTGCATTCTCGATCCGGACGGGGACATCGTGCGGGCCTTGAACAAGGCGGGGCGGACACACCGCTCACCGGGCTGGGCGTGCTACCACACCGAGCTTTACGAATTCGAGCACGCCGACGAAGGCTTTGGGATTATCGGGTGCGCTGTAGGCGCCTCTTTCGCGGTGCTGGTCGCAGAACAACTCTACGCCTCCGGCTGCCGGTTTCTGATCAGCATGACCTCGGCCGGGCAAATCGTGCAGCAAGCATCGCCGCCGCCTTATTTCATCCTGATCGATCGTGCTTTGCGCGACGAAGGCACGAGCTATCATTATCTTCCACCGGCGGAATTCGTTGCGGCCGAGGAGAGGCTGGTCGAAGCTGCCATGAAGGGGGCGGCGTCATCCGCGCAGCCGATCTATTGCGGCGCCAGCTGGACGACCGATGCGCCGTTCCGTGAGACCGCTCCCGCTATTGCGCGCTGCCGCGCACGCAATATCTTCGCCGTCGAGATGGAAGCCGCGGGGCTCTATGCCTTTTCTCGGGCGCGCTGCAAGCCGGTCTTGTGCTTTGCCCATGTCACGAACCAAATGGCCGTGATCGAGGGTGATTTCGAAAAAGGCGAGGCCGACGGGAGCTCTGCCTCGCTGAGCGTGATCACGGCAGCAGCGACTGCCTGGCGCCGGCTGGCGATACCCGACCTGAGCCCTGGTTGACCTAAGAGGAGGTCCACCAAATGAATCCCGACCCGATCACCGACGTCCTCGAATTCCTGCAGCAACCCGCTTGGACCACCGGAATATTCTGGCTACTCGGTTTCGTCAGTCTGGTCACCGCGGTTTATGCCTTCGTCACCATCCCGAGCCAGCGCCGCGTCACCCATATCTTCGACTGGGCCTTTCGGTTTCTGATCGGAACGATGTGGTGGCAGCAGACGTTGTGGAAGCTGCCGCCGTCTTATACCGATCACCCCGAGCAGCCGTTCGGCGAAACCGGTCTAGCCTACTGGATGGGGCTGATGGGAAAGCACGCCGCAATTCCGCTGCAGGCCGATTTCGTCAACAACATCGTGCTGCCGCATTTCTATTTGTTCGCGCCGATTGTCTATGGGCTCGAAGTGCTGACTGCGGTCTCGCTGATTCTCGGCCTTTTCGTGCGCCTCTGGGGCGTCATCGGCGCGCTGCAGATCCTCAATCTGTGGCTCGGCCTCTACAGCGCTCCCGGCGAGTGGCCGTGGACCTATTTCTTTTTGCTCGTGCTGATGTTGATATTTGCGCTTCACCGCTATGGCCGCCGTCTCGGCTTCGACGCCATCATCCTGGCGCGCTCGCGATCCCGGAGCATCCTCGGGCGGATCTTTCTTGCAGTGGTGACATGACCGGAGCCGGCACAAGACCTCGAACGAATATAGCCTGCTCCGTCGACGGCCGGACCCGCCCGGCGAAAGGGTTTGGTCGTCACGGACCGCTGATATTAGCCTGCCGCACCGCTGGGAGGTAACTGAGCCGATGGCGAGGTCAGCAAACACAGGGTTGCGCGCGGCAGCCCCGCGAACCGCAGAGGCTTCGCGCCTCGAACAAATTCACCGGGGTGTGCATTGGCGGCGCTGGGGGCCGTACCTTAGCGAGCGCCAGTGGGGAACGGTGCGCGAGGACTACAGCGAGAACGGCGACGCTTGGGAATATTTTCCGCATGACCACGCGCGCAGCCGGGCTTATCGCTGGGGTGAGGATGGAATTGGCGGCTTTAGCGACGATCGGCTGCTGATCTGTCTCGGCCTCGCCCTGTGGAACGGTCGCGACCCAATCTTGAAGGAGCGGCTCTTCGGGCTGACCAATAAAGAAGGCAACCATGGCGAAGACGTCAAGGAGCTCTACTATTACCTCGACGGCACGCCGACCCATTCCTATATGCGCATGCTCTACAAGTATCCGCAGGAGGAGTTTCCTTACGACCAGCTGGTCGAGGAGAACCGGCGACGCGGGAGAACCGAGCCTGAATTCGAGCTGCTCGACACCGGCGTGTTCAATGAAAACCGCTATTTCGATGTCGAGATCGAATACGCAAAAGCCGATGTCGACGACATCCTGATGCAGGTGACGATCCATAACCGAGCGGCCGAGCCGGCGCCGTTGCATGTGCTGCCGCAGCTCTGGGCTCGCAACACCTGGTCGTGGAAGCCCGATTCGATTAGGCCGCAGCTCATTGCTGATGAGGATCATTCGATCTCGATTGATCATCCGCTGCTGCCGCAGCTGCGGTTTTACTGCGACGGCCGTCCGCAATTTCTGTTCTGTCAAAACGAGACGAATATCAGGCGTCTGCGCGGGATCAGCGCGCCCGGCCACCACTTTAAGGACGGCATCAACGATTATGTCGTCCATGGCGACACCGAGGCCGTCAGAACGGACCGCAGGGGCACGAAAGTCGCGGCGCATTATCAGCTGAGCCTGTCGGCCGGAGAGAGCCGCAGGTTGCGTGCGCGGTTGACCCTTGCCGACCACTCCTCCGGGCTCGGCGATTTCGACCGCGTATTCGATCAGCGGCGAGCCGAAGCCGACGAATTCTATGCAGAGCTGCAGCAGAACATCACGGACCCCGATGCGCGGCTGGTGCAGCGCCAAGCACTGGCCGGCATGCTCTGGTCAAAGCAGTTCTACTACATCGACATTCCCGAATGGCTAGACGGTGACCCGCTCTCTCCGCCGCCGCCCGCAGCGCGGCGGCAGGGACGCAATTCCGACTGGCTGCATCTGAACAATGCCGACATCATCGCGATGCCGGACAAATGGGAATACCCATGGTATGCGTCCTGGGATCTCGCGTTTCATGCCGTCACCCTGGCACCGATCGATCCGGGCTTTGCCAAGAACCAGCTGCTGCTGCTGACGCGCGACTGGTATATGCACCCCAATGGCCAATTGCCCGCCTATGAATGGGCGTTCGGTGACGTCGATCCGCCGGTGCACGCTTGGGCGACGTGGCGTGTCTATGAGATCGACCGCGAGCATCGCGGCGGCGAGGGTGACTGGGATTTTCTCGAACGTGTCTTCCATAAGCTGATGCTCAACTTCACCTGGTGGGTCAACCGCAAGGACGTCGAGGGCAGAAATATCTTCCAGGGCGGGTTTCTGGGGCTCGACAATATCGGGATATTTGACCGGAACGTAGCGCTGCCGAGTGGGGGTCACATCAACCAGGCGGACGGCACAGCGTGGATGGCGATGTACACGCTCAATCTGATGCGTATCGCCCTCGAACTCGCGCTCAAGGACCATGTGTATGAAGACATTGCCTCCAAGTTTTTCGAACACTTCCTCTATATCGCCGAGGCTATGACCAATATCGGCGGCGATGGGATCGGCTTGTGGGATGAGGAGGACGAGTTTTATTATGATGTCATACACCTTCCCGGTGGAGAGCGAATTCCACTGCGACTGCGCTCGCTCGTCGGCCTGATCCCGCTCTTTGCCGTCGAGGTTCTCGACGCTTCGGTGTTTACCCGATTAAGGACATTCAGCGCCCGATCGCACTGGTTTCTCGAACACCGTCCGCACCTAGCAAAGCTGGTGTCACGCTGGCATGACGCGAGCACCGGCGAGCGGCACCTGTTGTCGCTATTGCGTGGCCATCGCATGAAGCGCCTGCTCAGCCGGATGCTGGACGATAGGGCATTTCTATCGGAGTTTGGGGTCCGTTCTCTGTCCAAATTTTATGATGAAGATCCCTACGTGCTCGAACGTGCCGACCACCATTTCGAGGTGCGCTACGTTCCCGGCGACTCGACCTCCGACATGTTCGGCGGCAATTCCAATTGGCGCGGCCCGATCTGGATGCCGATGAACTTCCTGATCATCGAATCTTTGCGCCGCTTCCACAGTTATTACGGCGACGATTTCAAGGTCGAATGTCCGACCGCGTCAGGCAGGTTGCATCATCTCGGCGAAGTGGCCGACGAGCTGTCCCGGCGTCTGTGCCGGATCTTTTTGCGCAACGAGGAGGGTCGGCGACCGGTTTTTGGGGATTCGGGGGTCGAGCAGACGGATGTTCGCTTTTGCGACAATGTGCTGTTTTACGAGTATTTTCACGGTGACACCGGCCGGGGCCTGGGTGCCTCGCATCAAACCGGTTGGACCGGGCTGATTGCGCTGCTGCTGAGCTCTCACGATGCCGCTCAGCCGAGAGCGGCTGCACCGAAAGCCGCAGAGCTTAGTCCAGTGGGCGACAAGTGATGATCAAAGCCGGAGCGCTTTTTCTATCCCTCTGCCTGATGGTGGCCATAACCCCGGCGCACGCGGGTGAACGCCCCATGGTGGTCGAGCTCTTCACCTCCGAGGGCTGCTCTTCTTGCCCGCCGGCCGACGCGCTGCTCGCCGAACTGGCTAGCCGTCCGGACGTGCTAGCACTGTCGTTCCATGTCGATTATTGGGACCGGCTCGGCTGGAAGGACCCGTATTCCAGCCGAGAGGCGACCGAGCGCCAGAACCATTACGCCACACTTCTCGATCTTTCTACGGTCTATACCCCGCAAATCGTCGTCGATGGCAAATGGCAGGCCGTCGGCTCGGACCGTACCGAGGTCGAACATGCGCTCGACCTCGCGCGGCGCAACCGTCAGGAAGTTCCGGTCGTCCTCGCTCTCGATCACGGCCGGGCGCGGATCAGCCTGGGTTCGCGGGGCGAGGGGGTGGCGGCGTCGGTCCTGCTGATCGGCTTCGACCGCCGGCACGTCAGCGCGGTGAAGCGCGGCGAAAACAGCGGGCGGACCCTCGCGCATGTCGATGTCGTGCGCGGCATCGAGGAGGTGGGCCGACTGCGCGGCGGCGCCGGCGAGATCGAGGCGCCGATCCCCTGGAATTGCGACCGCATTGCGGCGGTCGTACAAGCCGCCGACGGGCGCGTTCTCGGCATCGCCGTCAGCGACGCCGAGGCGCTTTGACGTCCGTGTGCGGTCGACCCCGCCGTCGCTCATCCGCGCGGCGTCAGCTATAAAGCCCGCATAATCGGAGGCGAAAAAAGACGGTGCCCTCGGCGATGTCGTCAGGCACGCCGAGGCGGCCGATCGGAAGCCTCGACATCGTTGGTGCTGACATTGCGCGTGCGGCCGCCCGAGACTAGAGGTGGGATTTTGGTGCGCAACCAAGTCGACCGGGAAAAAGGCCTTACCGTCAGGACATTTGAGCCGGGATCTCATGTGTTTGGATCTGAGCACTAGCGGTTCGTACATACCAGTCGTCGAAGTAAGACAATTGATCGAAAACGCGCCAGTAGCCCTTCGACGTCGGCAGATCGTGAATTCGTGATCTCCGATCCGAATGATTGTGTTCCACCGTGATGACTCGAATCTCGTAGTCATCAAACACAAAGCTGTTCAATATCTCTAATTCCCAGCCTTCGGTGTCGATTGACAGGTAATCTACTACCTTCGGAGCATTATAATGGCGTAGCAGATCTGCTAAGGAAACCGTTTCGACAACATAAAGATGTCCATTCACGCGGATTCTGGCATAACAATCTGCGTCGGTAAATGAGTTGATCGTTGAAAATTCGGGTGCTCTAGTCTCGTTGAACTCTAACAGTTCGCCACTTGTTTTCCAAACACATCGGAAGTCAATAGAACAGTTCCGATTATGTTTGAGTTCATAATGCCAGCGGCGTGCAGGCTCTGCAACAATCCCGGACCAGCCATAGCGACTTTCGAGGAGAAACGTATTGCTCAATGTAACTCCATCCATAGCACCGAATTCTACAAAATATCCACCCACCTTCTCGTCGAGAGTAAACAAAACGAATAAGTCCTGGAGAAGTTGTGCTTTGGAATTTTTCATATTGTTAAGACAATATTTGATGAAATTCAGCATTTTTTTGTTTTCAACTGAATGAATATCGCGAAAATTGAGCATGCTAGCAAAAAGCACACTTGCTGGGTGGGGCTGCAATTTCTTGCGACCCCGCTCTTCATGCGGCTCTAATCTCTTCAGTTCGAATCCCAGTGCGCGTATTGTTTTAGTGATACCGTGTTTCACGCCGGACCGGACGAAAGTTCGGAGCCTCGCCAGGGACCCGCCAGAATTCATGGACCCTTACCCCCAGTAAACAAAACGTCCATCTGCAACAGCTCGTTGTCTTTCTCCGGCATTCCCCCGATTTCGGTGATTGTCCGACGAGGATCGCCCCTCTGAGCGTGTTGGGCAAGAGTGAAGCGCGTTTCGCGTGCGCAGGAAGTGGTCCAACCGGCCGGTTGGACCACTTTGGTGTGCATAAACACGCTGATTTTGTTGCCGGCCTGTAGCATCCGACCGCGGCGCGCCCCTTGTGCTGGCGTGGGTGGTGCCCGCAGCCGGGGCGATCAGCGACGGGATGTCGGCGAACATTTGCCCCGGCATTGCCACTTCGGCCATCTGGAACGTGACGCAACGGCCGTGGCTCACGGCCCTCGCGCCCATATTGACCCATTAAATCCTGGTTGGATTCCTCGCCCTGGCTTTCAGACGATCGGCCAAACTCGGTGGGTGGCGAGGCTCACGCTTAGGCTCGATTTCGCACCAGGTCGGGCAATTGGACACGGCAAGATTCGATTGCTCGAAGCCGTGCGCGACCATGGGTCGATCTCGGCAGCCGGGCGAGCGATGGGGATGTCTTACCGGCGCGCCTGGCTCCTAATCGACGAATTGAACAGTATGTTCGACGAGCCGGTCATCCAGACCAAGCACGGCGGCACAGCGGGCGGCGGAGCCGAGTTGACACCGCTCGGACACCGCGTCATCCAGAATTACCGCGCTATGGAAGACAAGGCCCATGCGGCGGTGAATGCCGAGCTTGCTGAACTCGCCGCCAATGTTACTCGTCGGCGGCCGTGAACCCATGCTTCTGAAATATCGATTTTGCGGCAGCCGATAAGGGGAAGTCGATACGACCGCCTGTCTGGATCAGGTTTCGTTTTTCCAGGTAGTCCATCCAGTCCAGATCGGCGGAGATAAAGATGTTTGCTGGCGTTAGGAGCTTACCGGTGTAGCAGGCGATTGGTCCGGAACGATACGGTCCGCATGGGGATGTATCTCATGGTATCTATCGCTGCTCGACCATAGGGAATTGGAGCACGCCACGCAGCGCGGCTTGCCCGCAATCAGGAGTGCAGAAGTGAAGCTCAGCGCCCGAAATCAGCTTCAAGGCCGCGTCGTGGAGGTCCGTAAGGGCGCCACAACCGCGCATGTCCGAATCGACATCGGCAACGGAGTGATCGTCATGTCCTCCATCACAAATGAGGCCGTTGACGAACTCGGTCTCGCGGTAGGCGATCAGGCGATCGCGATCATCAAGGCGTCAGATGTCATGGTGGCGAAGTAGCCGCCATGATCACCAAGCGCATCTTTTTGGCCTTGATGGCGCTGGTCGCGTCGGTTGCAACCGCCTCGCTGCGCGCAGCTGAGGCGCCAGCGGGTATCACGATCATCGGACCATCGGGTGCTCCCGCAAATTTCGGCCTCAGAGAACTGGCCGAGCTGCCATCCACCCAAGTCCAAACCAATTTCCTTACGGAAAGTGGTCCGCACTCGGCCTCCTTCGAGGGACCGCTTTTATGGGCGGTGCTGCAAAAGGCCGGTGCGATCGACCCGGCCAAGCATCGGGAGCAGGTATCCCAGACGATCATGGTCCTCGGTCGAGACGGTTATCGCGCGGTGCTGGCGCTCGGTGAAATCGCCCCCGAATTCGAGGCAAAGCAGGTCATTTTGGCCGCGCGGATGGATGGCAAGCCGCTCGATGCCGATCATCTTCGTATAGTCGTGCCCCTGGATAAACGAGGCGGTCGAAGCGTCCGGGACGTCACTCGCATCGAAGTCGCCGCGCCATCGCTTACCCAGTAGGCATCACTGAAGGTCAATCGGAGATGGTCCGCGAGAACGAGATACGGAGGGCAGAAGTCGCGATAGAGATGCCGCCCACGACGGATGCCGGGCTCGTGTTCATTGGGCGCATTTACCTCGCGCATGGAAACGCCGAGGCAGGGCCGAGCCGACGGGCCGCGTTGCCGGATCGAGGTGTTCGAGCCGTGGGTCGCAGCGCTCGACAGCGTTTCTCAATTCGAGCGAATTGAGGTCCTCTATTGGCTGCACCTGTCGCGGCGAGATCTGGTGATGCAAAGCCCGGCGAACGACGGAATTTCACGGGGCACATTTTCGCTGAGATCACCGGCCCGGCCAAATCCGATCGGTACGTCCATCGCTAAGTTGATCTCTGTCGACGGGGCGATTCTGATGGTTCGGGGCCTGGATTGCTTGGACGGGACACCCTTGCTCGATCTCAAACCGGATCGTGCCCTGTTAACGCCGATAGCACCGCTTCAACCGAATGATTTCCAAGTTGGCGACCCATAAAACCGCCGGGTCATTTGTCGACGGTCTAGCCCATTAATCCCTTTGCGCTGAGCACCTCTATCGAGAGCTCGCCATGCAGGTTCCGCGCTCGGTCGATTTATTTCCCTGCACGGCCGATTAAATTCCCTGTTCGGGCGATTTAAATCCCTGTTCGCTCAACTAGGGAATTTGGCCTGTGACTTGCCGGGATTTCAAAGACTTACCGGTCCTGGCTTGGCCCCGGGGCGACGGAAAAAGGCCATTATCCCAGTATTTTCCCGTAGAGCAGCGAACCGAGTTCCCCGTCCTGCTGGCTACTGTGCGGTTGACCCGCCGTCGATCACGAGCCCGGCACCGGTCATAAAGCCTGCATCGTCGGAGGCAAGAAAGACGATGCCCTTGGCGATGTCGTCGGGCACGCCGAGGCGGCCGATCGGGTGCCGCGACATGGCCTGTTGGCGCACCTCTTCGACATCGTTGGTGCCGAGGTTGCGCGCGCGGCTGACAAAGGTCTGCTCGCCCATGTCCGTCTGGATCAAACCCGGGTGGATCGAGTTGACCCGCACGCGGTAACCCTTACGCGCGAACTCGAGGGCCGCCGATTTGGTGAACAAGGTGACGCCGCCCTTGGTCATCGAATAGAGCGGGTCGAGCTGCGAGCCGACGAGCCCGGCAACCGAGGCGAGATTGACGATCGCGCTGCCATGCGGGCTCTGACGGGCGCGCTCGCGCAATGCCGGCAGCGCATGCTTGGTGCCGAGGAAGACGCCGGTCAGGTTGACGGCGCAGAGGCGATGCCATTCCTCGAGGCTCGCCTCCTCGATGCCTTTGCCGAGAAACAGCCCGGCATTGTTGACCAGGATGTCGAGGCCGCCAAAACGCGCCGTCGTCGCTGCGATCGCCGCCGTCCAGTCCTCTTCGCTGGTCACGTCGAGATGCTGGTAGATGGCCGCGTCGGCAGCGCCGGCGATAGCGCGCGCGGTCTCTCGGCCGCGCTCGTCCAACACGTCGCCGATCGCCACTTTGGCGCCGGCTTCGACCATCAGCCGGGCGGTCGCGGCGCCAATGCCGCGCGCTGCGCCCGAGATAAAGGCCACCTTGCCATCGAGACGGTTCACCGTATCCCTCCTTGCTCACGATCCTCGCTACCCGCGAATTACGGCTATGATGCCGCGCCGACTGCCGAAAGGGATCGAAAATATGAACATCGAACGCCTCGATCATCTCGTGCTGACCGTCGTCGATATCGCGCGAACCTGCGAGTTCTATACGCGCGTGCTGGGGATGGAGGTCGTTACCTTTGGCGAGGGGCGCACGGCGCTGCGCTTTGGCCAGCAGAAGATGAACCTGCATCCTGCTGACAACGTCCCCGGTCTTGTCGCAAACAAGCCGACGCCCGGCTCCGGCGATCTCTGCTTTATCACCGAGGTACCGCTCGCCGAGGTGACCGCCCATCTCGAGCAATGCGGCGTGCCGGTCGTGGCCGGGCCCGGACCGCGAGCGGGTGCCATCGGTACGATCCAGTCGGTCTACATCCGCGATCCCGACCAAAATCTAGTGGAAATTTCGAACTACTGACCCGAGCGGACCGATCTACGCAGCCGCTCATTCATCGACCGAAGCGGCGAGGATCAGGCTCAATTGACACAGCGGTCGGCCGGTCTCCTGTGCCCACGCATTGAAGTGGGACTGCACGGCGGCACGGTCCTTGCGGTTCTTGGGTGGAGTGTCGGCCGCGCCCCAGCGCTTCAACGCGGCAGTGACCGAATGTGTCAGGACAAAGGTGTCCTTGCCGACCATCCGCAGAAAGGAGGGGCCCGAGTTGCCGCCCATCTGGCTAAAGCGTTTGGCTAGCACCACCCACAGCCCGACGATATCCGTCCCCGGCCAGTCGGCGAGCCACGCGCCAAAGCTGCCGTGCTCCTCGGCGACCCCGATCATCGCGGCGGCGTTGTCGCGCACCGATTTGAGCTTGCCCCAATGGCGGATCAGCCGCCGGTCGCCGAGCAGCGCCTCAAGCGCCTCGTCGGACATTGCCCGCACCCGGCGCGGCTCGAAACCGTCGAATACCTCTTCAAAGACAGGCCATTTCGCATCGACGAGGCTGTGCTTGAGCCCGGCGCGAAAGATCCTGAGCTCCATCTGCGAAAGATAGCGGTCGTCAGCCACTGCCTTCAGTTCGGCCGGCGTACGCGGCCGGGTGAGCCGCGCCTCGAACGCTACGGCGCCCAGCCGCGTGCGCGCGGCTTCGAGGATCGAACTAAAAGAAGGGACCGTCATGGACGCCTCACGATCGAGCCGAAGATCCAGCAAGAGCTGGCGATTATAGATGCTGTTGACGTTCTCTCCATGAAGTATGCTCGATCGAGAGAGTTGAGGAGCTAGAGCCATGAAGCTGATGTGGTTTCACCTGATGCCCTACACCGAATTGCCCGACGATTTCCGCGAGAAGCACCCCTCTGTGTGGGTCGACATCCACTCCTCATTGTTCGACCCGCGGCGCGCCC
>Ga0182033_10001486_pt1 | contig 11772 bp, 10 predicted proteins | sample tim00Cox0000000H_FD_125968 | JGI IMG/M metagenome (GOLD analysis project Ga0182033, IMG submission 125968) | Lab enrichment of tropical soil microbial communities from Luquillo Experimental Forest, Puerto Rico - timezero.00C.oxic.00.000.00H | ecosystem: Environmental > Terrestrial > Soil >...
ATGATCAGGCCAAACGATCTCGTCTTTGTCACCAATGGATCAATGACGGCGGCCTCGACGCTCGGATCGCATGTTTGCGCACCCGCACTCGATACGACGAAACCGGCTGAATGGGCGCTTTGGGAGAAGCTCGCGCGCAACCGCCGCGATTTCGGGCGTCCTTCGGTCTTCGACGATCACATCGACGAATCCGCCTGGGAATCTTTCACGGTAACTTGCCGCGATCCTTTGCTCTTGCGGCTGATCGAGGATTTTACCGGCAATTCGCCAGGGACTGGCGGATTGGTGACATTCAAGGATTCGAATTGGCTGATGTCGATTGCCATCGTCCATCAGCCGCATTTCATGAACCAGCCCGCCGATGTCGAGGTGTTTTGGGGCTATGGTCTGTTTCCGCACAAGCCCGGCAATTTCGTGCGAAAGGAAATGTCGGCTTGCACCGGCGAAGAGATTTTGATCGAGCTTTGTTCGCATTTGCGGTTTGGGGCGCAGCTTCCCGAAATTCGTCGCACGACGACCTGTATTCCCTGCATGATGCCTTATATTGCAAGCCAATTTCTGGTCAGGCAGGAGGGCGACCGCCCGCATGTTGTTCCTGACGGCTCAACCAATCTCGCCTTCATCGGGCAATTCTGCGAGATCGAGGCCGATGTCGTATTCACGGTGGAATATTCTGTGCGTTCGGCCCAAATGGCTGTTTATCAATTGTTGAAAATAAACAAGGAACCGCCCGCGCCCTATGAAGGTCAGCGCGATTTGCATGTCTTTATGGATGCCATCGAGGCTATGTGTGGTTAAAAATCCGCTGGAAACGAAGTCTTTAACCCGCAAGGATTCGGGGTATAAGAGCCTGTTTCAAAAGCCGCCGCCTCATCCTGAGGAGCCACGAAGTGGCGTCTCGAAGGATGACTTCCAGTGATCCTTGAAGCCGCCCTCGTCCTTCGAGACGCACCTTCGGCGCTCCTCAGGATGAGGGCGTGGATGGCGCTAGCCTTTTGAAACAGGGTATAAGCCTGTCATAAAAGAGCCCGGGGCTGCCATGCGGAATCTGAAAAAGCAGTTCGATTGTTTTGACCGGCTGCCGCCGAAACTGCGGCATGTCCTGGCCAATGCCGCTTTCGACTGGGACGCCACTCTGGTTGCCGAAGCGCTCGACCTTGGCGCGGTGCCGGAGGCCGTGACGGTGCGGATCCTTGAGGATGAGCGAAGACGGCTGCCAATCGACAATTATGTCATGTATGGGCCAGATCACCCCGGCTCGGCACGAAATGTCCAGGCGAATTGGCTGAAATATTATCACTATCCCGTCACGCGAAATTATTGGTGGGGGCGCTGATCTGCCCTCCATGTAGCGGGCGGCATTGATCTTGCTGACCATTGGCAGGGTGACTGGATATAACGCGTGGATCGGGGTAAGACACCGCCGAGAAACCTCCAGGCGACGACATTCACACGGGTCTTGCACACGGGTCCTGCAGCCTCGCGGGCTGGACCTCCGAAGACGCAAAATGGGAAAGAGAACATGTTCGAAGGATGGCTTATTCAGGTGACTTCGGGAAATCCGGCGGAGGGCGAGCAGGAGGTGGAACTCTATGCATCCTGGGTCCCTGGCGAGAATGATGCGGTCTTGAACGTGATCAAGACCTTCAACCTCACGGACGACCATATTGTTTCCATGGTGATCGATCTGCCCAAGGAAACCTTCGAGAAGCTCGGCCTGAAGCCCGGTGAAGCTGGCCCCTACAAAGAGGTCGATTGATCTCATTCATTTCGGTGTGCCGTCTCGAATTTCCGGCGAAGGATTGGAGGAAATTCGTGATTGGCCTCAACTTCATGATCGTTGGTAGGACCGTCATTGCGAGCGAAGCGAAGCAATCCAACCGACATCTTATGGATTGCTTCGTCGCTGCGCTCCTCGCAATGACGAGTCCCAGTGTTGGGTTCTGGTCAAAGAAACTTGGTCTAAGTCCCGAGTTGGCCAGGGCTTTACGCAAGAGCGTTCCCAAACAGGAAACGCTCTTGCGCTGCGATTTGCGCGAATATCAGCCGTTAATGGTCTTGAACTCGGACACCACGAAGTCAAAAAACTTGGCGATGTCGTAGGTGTAGCCCTTTTCCTTGAACCTGTTGTTTTGCACCGTATAGCTGCCGAGCGCTTTCTGCGTTTCCTTGTCGATGAACAGGATCTCGAAGCTGCCATTGGCCAGATCGTCGAGAGTAAAGGCCTCGATCTGTTTGCCGCCAACGTCAAATTCTGTTCTGGGTAAAGTAGCCACGTTTGGTCTCCACGTGCAGGAATGTAAAGCACGTGCGACATACACTAGCTCCGCGTCATATGCCAGCCTTTAGCTTTGCCGCTGCGAGCAGAGCGCGCCTTTTCTTTTACTTTTTTCCTTCAGTAGGCGCGTCTTCATCCGCGAAGACTTCGACATTGAGCTTTTGCAGCAAGGCGCCAGGCTGCTGGATCAGGCCGAGATCGGCGACGCTCAGGCCCGAAGGGGCAACCGCGACGAGGCGCAAGCTCTTCGGATCGGCGACGAATTTTGCCAGGGCAGCTCCGATTGCTTTCGCCGCGGGTCCGTTGTCGAGCATGACCGGGAGGATAAGAGAGGCGGCTGTCGCGTAGGTCTGCTGCATATCGGCAATGCTGCGATCCTGGTTCGCCGCCTGCGCGGCGAGGGTCTTTTCGAAAAGGCCCGCGTTCTCGACCCGCAGGTCGATCCTCTTCAAGACGGCGCCGAGCGCCGCCGCCTGAGCTATGTTGGGATCGGGGGACATGACCTCTTTCGTCACATTGTCAAGATGCGCGGCAATCTTGACGGTCCCCATATCGGCGCCGCTGAGTGAAATATTCGAAAGCGTAAGCTCCTGCGCCTTCGCGTTGAACGTGAGGGCGAGTTCGCTCGAAAGATCGAGCTTCGCATAGCCGAGCGCGGCTATGTCTTTCAGCGTATTATCTTCGGTATGGATAAGATCGAAGCTGAGGTGATCAATGGCGGCATTGAGCTGTGTTGGGATACCGTCGCCCTGGTTTGATCCCTTGAGGTCAAATCGAGCGAGACCGAAAGCAATGCTTGGGTTCAGCGCGCCTTCGTCCGTCTTGTGCTCCGGCACGTTGACATCGAGCTTCGTCAAGGCAATGGACTCGACGTTGGGTATCGCCGAGGCATTTGCGCTGATTGGATGATTTGTCGCGACATTGGCGAGCGCGGCGCGCGCCGTCTGGAAATCGAGACCGCGAAGGGTGAGACCGCTGAGATCGATCTTTGAGGCTTCGGCCTGGAGCACCAGTCCTTCGAGGCTGATTTCACCGAATTTGAACCCCTCGTAATGCGAGATCAACGCCCGGGCGAGGGCAATCCGGACGGGATGATCGTCACTGACCATGGTCAGTTTCAGGTCATTGGCCTCGATCCCGCCTATATCGAAAGAGTCCAAAAGGTCGCTGAGGAAGCCCGCCAAAACCGGCCCTTCTTGCGCGCCGGGCTTCTCACCCTGTTCCGGGCTGCTTGTGCCTCGCCCCGCGCCCGGCGGGACGCTGAGAGCGCGTGCCTTGATGTCGTGGCCAGACAGGGATTTGATGTTGATCTCGGCGTGACTTTTTGCATTCGCCAGAGTGAAGCCATCGACCGTAAAGGACTCGTAGAGAGGTTTCTTCGGTTCGGATGGATCTTTTCTCGTCTCGGTCATGACTCGCGCGGCGAGCACGAGGTCGAGCGCTTTCGCGCTCATGCGCCCATAAGCGCCGGATATGTCGCCGTCTGGCCCGCCGTTGATCGTGAAACTCACGCCATTCGCGCTGGCGACCCCGGCTTTTCCATTGACGACATCGCCGAGCGTCACGTCACGATAGATGATAGTCTGGGTGGCCGCGCCCTGTTTCGTTTCGACGATAATTTCGGGAGCCGTGAGTGCCCTGGCGGTGAGTTTGGCGAGCCGGTCGGCCAAGGGCGCCGTGTTGGCGCGATCAAAAAGCGCGCGGAGGTCCGCGTCGGACAGGGAGGTGCCGGAAAGGTCGATCCGCTTGATCCGGTAAGTCGTTAAACCCGCCTCGATCGTTACATTTTCGGCGCCTGCTTTTCCCGCTTGCGCCTGCGCTGGCGTCACGAAACTGAAGAGAGGGTTGGGCGCGGCGAGCGTGAGCGAACCAATATGGACACTGAGCCCCGGCGCCTGCCAGGCAAGGCCTTTCAGGTGCGTCTCGCCACGCCAGGGCCGGGCGTTGATTTCCGCCGCGCTCAACGAGCCGCTCTTTGCCGCGATCCGGCTGAAACTGACTTCCGCGGCACGGTCGGCCGCGAGATTGCCCGCAACCGCGCCGAGGGCGGTAACGCCCAGCAAACTGGCGCCGATAAGACCGGCTTTGCGTCGCATATGAGCCTCGCGATTCGCGAAAAGAAATGACGTGCGGATGGAAGTCCATGTTTGGCGCAAAGCGCAAGCTCATTTGAACGCCAGATCATCGCCAGATTGCGGCGAACTTCGATCGAGGGGAGGCCGCGTTGAAAATGCGCCTCATGAATCCGCAGATTTCATCGGCAGAGGAAAGCTTAAAGGTTATTCTTTAGGCAAAGCTTATTGGCGGCAAAACTGTCGTTATTTCAGAGAGGTGCATTTTGAAGGGCAGGCCCAAGCCGACCCGGTGGCCCTGAGTGCAATCTTTCCAAGCAAGAATGCGGTGGTCCGGCATTTTTGCTTGGAGTCTTGATCTTCACATCATTTTGATCCGAAGCCGGGCTTCGGATCGCCAAAATAATACCAAGGATCGCAAAAGGCGTTCCTTGGTTCCTTTCTCGAATTTTCGTTTTTCAAAGGGTTGGCGAAAATTCGAGAGCGGCACCACAGGTCATTCAATGACCTGTGGTATAAAGCGTCAAAATGACAATTGCCGAGGCTCTGTCAGACCGCGAAGCTCGAACCGCAGCCGCAGGAGGCGGTGGCTGCCGGATTGGAAATCTTGAACATGCGGCCCATCAGATCGTCGATGAAGTCGATCTGGCAGCCGCGCAGATATTCGAGCGAGATCTGATCGACCAGGACGGTTGCGCCATCGCGTTCGAGCACGAGATCGTCAGCCTCCCGCTCGGTGACGATAGTATAAGTATAGGTGAAGCCCGAGCATCCGCCGCCATCGACGCCGACGCGCAAAACCGATCCAGGCGCCTCGGTTTTCATGATTTCCACGACACGCCTTGCGGCATTTTCTGTCAATGTAACGGGGGCTTCGACTGCGACTTCGCTCATCTTGAGAACCTCGAATTATTTCCGTGGGGAGCAGCACAGCAAATGAGCGCGCTTGCTTCGCCTTCAAATAGGTAAGATACGTCGCAAAGCTTTCGACTGCAATGAGTCATATACTTCCGTTTGAAGGAAAAGACGGCGTAACTTCAGGCATATCGCTCGCAAATTAAGCGATCGGTAGGGCAAGGAACCATCAAAAACTTCAGAAAATAAACTATACCATGGGCTGCCAGAAGCGACCTATTGATCAGCCGGCACAGTTGGATATTCATGCAAGCCTTCACTTTTTCACCAGCGCGCGCGCCTTATGCGGCCATTGCGGCAAAAAGCCGCGGCCGTCTCATCGCTGAGCCCGCCTCGCCGACCCGTTCCGAGTTCCAGCGCGATCGCGACCGGATCATTCATTCCGCCGCATTCCGGCGGCTCGCCCATAAGACCCAGGTCTTTGTGCCGCATGAAGGGGATCACTTCCGCACGCGGCTCACCCATTCGATCGAGGTTGGCCAGATTGCCCGTGCGCTTTCGCGCGCGCTCGGCCTCGACGACGATCTCGCCGAGGCGCTGGCCCTTTCCCATGATCTTGGCCACACGCCTTTCGGCCATACCGGCGAGGATGTGCTGGACGAGCTCATGCTTCCTTACGGGGGCTTCGACCATAATGCCCAGGCCCTGCGCGTCGTCACCAAGCTCGAACGCCGCTATGCCGGTTTCGACGGTCTCAACCTGACGTTCGAGACTCTGGAGGGTCTTGTCAAGCATAATGGGCCATTGCTTGAAGCCGATGGCACACCCGTCCCGCGCTATGCCAAGCGTGGCCTCCCGGCGGTGCTCATCGAATATGATGCCGCGCAAAACCTTGATCTCTCGACCTTTGCGAGCGCCGAGGCGCAGGCTGCCGCGCTTGCCGATGACATTGCATATGATGCGCATGATATAGATGATGGCCTTCGGGCGGGAATTATCACCTTCCAGCAGATTTCCGAGGTCGATTTTCTGCGCGATATCGGCAGCGAGATCGAATCGCTTTATCCGGGTCTTGAGCCTGCGCGCACCATTCATGAGCTGGTGCGCCGCCTCATCACCCACATGATCGAGGATGCGATCGAGGAGAGCAAGCGCGGGATCGTGGCCTCGGGCGTTGCGAGCATCGACGATGTGCGGGCCCAGAAAGCGCCGCTGATCGCCTTTTCCGAGGCGACAAGCAGCGTGGACAAGATGGTGAAAAGCTTTCTGTTTCAGAATATGTACCGGCATCAGCGCCTGACCAATGTCCGGGTCCAGGCGGCTGAAGTCATCTATCGCCTGTTCCCGCGCTTTTTCGAAAAGCCGGAGCTGATGCCTGCCGAATGGGCAGAGGCCGCTGCGAGGGTTGGGGGCGATGAAGCGCGCCGCGCGCGCCTTGTGTGCGATTATATCGCGGGAATGACGGATCGCTTCGCGATCGCCGAGCATCGCCGTCTCTTTGACGAAGCGCCCGAATTAAGCTAGGCGCGGCAGCTTCTTCCTCAAATCCCGCCTGCTTATTTGATCGAGTGACTTAAAATGAATATTTTTGCCGAGTTTCACGACCGTATCGCCACGATCCTGCAAGGGATAGCGCAAAGCGGCCGTCTGCCGGCCGATCTCGATTTGAGCCGTTTCGTCGTGGAGCCGCCGCGCGATCCTTCCCATGGCGATCTCGCGGCCAATGCCGCGATGGTCTATGCCAAGGAGGCCAAGGCGGCTTTCGCCAATCCGCGCCAGCTCGCAGTGGAAATTGCCGCCGCCCTGGCCGACGACCCTGATGTTGCCGAAGCGGAGGTGGCAGGACCGGGATTCATCAATATTCGCCTGAAGCCCGCGGTCTTCGGCAAGATTTTGCGCGCGGTCTTGGAAAAGGGGGAGGATTTCGCCCGTCCAGTGGGAGGACGGGCCAAAAATCATCATAAAATCAATGTCGAATATGTCTCGGCCAATCCGACCGGACCGATGCACGTGGGGCATGGGCGCGGCGCGGTGTTCGGCGATGCGCTGGCGAATCTGATCGCCTTTGCGGGCCATTCGGTCACCCGCGAATATTATATCAATGATGCGGGCGCGCAGGTCGATGTCTTGGCCCGTTCCGCCCATCTTCGCTATCGCGAGGCGCTGGGCGAGGAGATTGGCGCAATTCCCGAGGGCCTCTATCCCGGCGATTATCTCAAAGCGGTCGGCGCCGATCTTGCGGCAAAATATGGCGACCGATTCGTCGGCCGGCCCGAGGAAGACTGGCTGGAAGAGGTGCGGGTCGCAGCCATAGACGGCATGATGGAGATGATCCGTGCGGATCTCGCCGCGATCAACATCACGCATGAAGTCTTTTTTTCGGAACGTTCGCTGACGCGCGGCGAATCCGGCGATCAGGTCAAGGCGGCGATCGATGATCTTCGCGCACGGGGCATTGTCTATGAAGGGCGCTTGCCGCCGCCAAAGGGCCAGCCGGTCGAGGATTGGGAAGACCGCGAACAGGTTTTGTTCAGATCAACCGATTTCGGCGATGATGTCGATCGGCCTTTAATGAAATCGGACGGGTCCTATACTTATTTTGCCTCCGACATTGCTTATCACAAGGCAAAGATCGATCGCGGTTATGATATTTTGATCGATGTCTGGGGCGCCGATCATGGCGGCTATGTCAAGAGAATGGAGGCCGCGGTCAAAGCGCTTTCGGCGGGCAAAATCGAACTCGACGTCAAGCTGTGTCAGCTCGTGAAGCTGATGCGCAATGGCGAACCGGTGAAAATGTCGAAACGCGCCGGGGAATTCGTCACCTTGCGTGATGTCGTAGATGAAGTTGGCGTCGATGCCGTCCGCTTCATGCTGCTGTTTCGCAAGAATGACGCGGCCTTGGAATTCGACCTTACCAAAGTGATCGAACAATCCAAGGATAACCCGGTATTTTACGTGCAATATGCCCATGCGCGGGCAAAATCCGCGCTGCGCCAGGGTGTTGCGACGATTGCCGGACTTGATCTGTCAACCGCGGCTTTGGTTGACGCGGACCTTACCTTGCTGGAGGATGAAGGAGAGCTTCAGCTTATCAAGCTCATCGCGCAATTCCCCAGGGTTGTAGAGGCGGCAGCTTTCGCGCATGAGCCGCATCGGGTCGCGTTTTATTTGCACGATTTGGCGTCAAATTTGCATTCACACTGGACTCGGGGCAAAGATCAGCCACAATTACGATTTGTTAATGAAGAAAGACGAGCTTTAACCACAGCTAGGCTTGCATTGGTGAGAGCACTAGCGTCAGTACTCGCGACAGGACTGGGGATTCTGGGCGTGAATGCACCGGAGGAAATGCGCTAAGCATCATTTCCGAAAAGTGGAGACCGGTTTTCGGATAAAAATAATGCGAAAACGGGATCTAAGCAGGATTTCGTTGGCGAACCAGCGAAAATTCTGCTGAGGACGGCGGGTCTGACCTAATTGCACCAAATTTTTCGCATTATTCAACGCCGTTCCGAGGGAACAGCCAGCGGCATTTTCGTAGATCGCCTTTGTCATTGCGCGATTTGCCAGAAATGAAGGCTGAATTCCTGCGGGTTCTAGGCCTTATCAACGATCTGCCATTATGATCGTTGATATAGCGCCGTTTTGTGAAGGAATGACGGCAAAGCTTAAGGCAATTTGTCCTTAAGTTTAAGCGATTTTTTGGAATGGAGCCGGAAATCCCGTCCTCGAGCGGCAAACTGCAAAGGCAATGATGTTGGTTCAGGCGGAAGGCGCGACCTTACGTCATTGCGACAGGAGGTTTAGGAAGCATGAGCGAGCCTGTTGCGAAGCGGCGCCCTATGATCGATCTGGAGGAGTTCGAGAGGCGGCTGCGCCAGCCAGCCTCCCCGGCCCGGACGGACGGGGATCCTCTGGCCGAACTCGCCCGCCTTGGCGGCGGGCAGGAAGACCCTTACAAAAATATGTTTCAGCCGCTCAGCGAGTCTGCACCGGCGCCTCAGGAAGAATGGCTGCCTTCCTTCCCGGCGCAGGCTTCGCCCCATGATCACCACGGGCGCGCTTTCGGCGGCGATTTCGCTGCGATCGAGGCTGGCTTGCGTTCTTCGCTGCCGCCCGACGCCTTGCACGCGGCGGACGAGCATCTGGATGCGAACTTCTTTGCCGGGGAACAGGAAACCGGTCATTGGCACGATGAACATGATGACCACTTCTCGCAGTCGGAATTTCCTGGCGAAGAAACCCGGCCACGGCGGCCGTTCTATATCATGGCGGCGATCATAGCGGTTGGGCTGACCGGCATAGGCGTAAGCTTTGCCTTCAAGAATAGCAGTTCCGGCTCGCATGAAATCGCCACGATCAAGGCGGCGGGCGGTCCGACCAAGATCCAGCCTGAAACGGAGAGGGAAAGCGACGTTCCGAGCCAGGCCGCGTCCATCCTCGACAAAGCGCCGCAACCGGCGAAGGTGGCGCTCGTCGATCATGCCGAACAGCCGGTGGACCTGTCGCAAGCCCAGGAGCGCCAGCCCCGCGTCGTGCCGTTGAGCGGGGCAGGGGCCGCGAGCGTTCCGGTGCCACCACCACCGCCTGCGCAATCGCAAGGGCAGGCGCTGTCATCCCAGACCCAAGCCTCTGCTCAGACGGAGCCGCTCAGCATTGCTTCCTTGATCGAGCCCAAAAAGGTCAAGACGGTCTCGGTGCGGCCGGATGGGACCCTTTTGCCCAATGATACGCCGCCGCCCGTTCAGTCCTCTGTCGCTCCTCTTCCGGTTCCGCGTCCGCCTGTCGCCTCAGCGGCAACGCCCAAGCCGGCAACGCCGAAATCCACCGCGCGTGTGGCGACGACGCCGAGGGAACCCGCGCCGATCGATGCCACCAACCAGCCAATGCAGCTTGGCGGTGCGGCCAAGCCTGCAGCCGCGGCAAAACCCGTGCAGGTTGCCGAAGCCCAGACCGGCGCGCCCGATGCCGCCGGTGGCGCGGGAGCCTATTCCGTGCAACTCGCCGCGCCGCCTTCCGAGGAGGAGGCACGCGCGGCACAGGTGAAGCTGTTAAAGCAATATTCCGGTGTCTTGTCGAGCTACCACACCTCGATTCGGAAGGCAGTGGCCGGCGATAAGACCGTTTATAGGGTCCGCGTGGGTGGCCTTTCGCATGACGAAGCGACCGGCCTGTGCCAGAAGCTCCAGAGCAGCGGCGGCAATTGCTTCGTCGCGAAAAACTGACATTGATTTCCGGTTGATCCGTTCACGCAGCCAACCGGAAATGGGCTCCTGATCTTGCTCCAGGTCAGGATTGTCATCTATTTATACCAAGGATCGCAAAAGGCGATTCTTGGTTCCTTTTTCGAATTTTTGCCTTTTCTTTAGCGCTGAGCCGAAACTTCGAGAGTGGAACCACAGGTCATTCTTTATGACCTGTGGTATTTGCCGCCTCTCGTAAGCAAAACCGGACACTACTTTTGCTGGACACGTTCCAGGCTTGCGATCCCGGCGTAGCCGGGTCAGAGTTCGGCGACGGAATTGAGATTCGCGCTGGATGGCGGGGAGCATGAGTCTTTGGATTTGCCTTTCGAACAGGAAGCAAGCGAGGCCGAGGCCTCCTTCATGGTCGATGTCGACGGGTTCGAAGGTCCGCTCGACCTCCTGCTCGAACTTGCCCGCCGGCAGAAAGTGGATCTGCACAAGATTTCGGTTCTGGCACTAACCGAGCAATATCTCAGCTTCATCGAGGCAGCGCGCAGCTTGCGCCTCGAACTCGCCGCAGATTATCTCGTGATGGCGGCCTGGCTCGCCTATCTGAAATCAAGGCTTTTGCTGCCGCAGGTCAGCAAGGAGGAAGAGCCTGTCGCGGCAGATCTTGCCGAGGCATTGCAGATGCGCCTGCGGCGGCTTGAGGCCATTCGCGCCGCAGCCGATCACCTCCTCAACCGGCCCCGTCTTGGGCGCGACATGTTCGCGCGCGGCCAGCCGGAGATGATCGAAGGCAAAAGTCCCGCGTCGCAATGGCAGGCGAGCCTTTACGATTTGCTTTCTGCCTATGCGAGCCGACGGCAAAAAAGCCTTGCCCAGCATTACACGCTGAAGCAGCGTATCGTCTGGTCGCTTCCCGAGGCGAGAGCGGAGCTCGAAAAGCTCATCGGCCATGCGGTGGAGTGGAGCGAACTCGACGCCTATCTCATTCACTATTGCACATCGCCCGAAATGCGCCGCACCGTGCGGGCTTCGGCGCTCTCAGCCTCGCTCGAAATGGCGCGCGAGGGGCTGATCTCCATCCGGCAGGACGAGCCTTTCGCGCCGATCTTCATCAAGAGCGCGGCAACGCCCGCCAAAACCGGACCGCGCGCCGTGGATGGCTGATACCAAGAGTCGCAATGGGCGACTCTTGGTTCCTTTCTCGAATTTCCGCCTTTTCGAAGGGTTGGCGGAAATTCGAGAGTGTCACCGACGGTCATTCTTTATGACCGTTGGTATGACATGGCCATTTGAGAACTATGTGAGGAGCTTTCGATTGCCTGGAATTGCCAGACTTTTTCCGCAACAGGCGGCCGGTGAGGGCACCCAG
>Ga0182033_10001487_pt1 | contig 11762 bp, 14 predicted proteins | sample tim00Cox0000000H_FD_125968 | JGI IMG/M metagenome (GOLD analysis project Ga0182033, IMG submission 125968) | Lab enrichment of tropical soil microbial communities from Luquillo Experimental Forest, Puerto Rico - timezero.00C.oxic.00.000.00H | ecosystem: Environmental > Terrestrial > Soil >...
CACGCTCGCGCGCGCGGACCAGGTCACAGCGGACGGGGTGACGTGTCTGCGCGTGGATCCGTCTGAGCTGCCGGACAGGATCAAGCGTTTCGTCGTCGACCACGCCATCGCGACGGCGTGGGTCGCGCTGACCGACCTCAACGGGGCCCCGCTTCCCGGCGCGAGGATCCAGCTTTCGCAACCCCGGCCGTCCTACGCCACGCGCTACCAGGAGCTGCTTGGCGTCGATCCGGAGTTCAGCGGTGGGGGCAACTTCATCGCGCTCGACGACTCGTTCCTCGACAAGCCCAGGCCCCAGGCCGACCCGGTCGCGCTCCAGCTGTGCGAGCGCGACTGTCGGGTCTTGCTGGCCCGCCGCCAGGCGGAGGGCGGAGCTCGCGGTCTCGTCTATGACCGGCTGAGTCGCGCGAGCGGCGCGATGCCGTCGATGACGATGGTCGCCTCCGACCTCAACATGTCGGTGCGGACGCTGCGCCGTTCCCTCGAGGCGGAGGGCACCTCGTTCCGCGCCATCGACCAGGCGGTGCGGCGCCAGCGGGCCGAGGAGCTGCTCGCGGAAGACCAACTCAGCCTCGAGCGGATCGCAGAATTTCTCGGCTATGCGACGAGCGCGGCGTTCGTACGGGCCTTCAAACGGTGGCGTGGAACTACGCCCGGGCGATGGCGCAGCGGAAGCATGGCCGAAGTGGGTAATTAGTCGACCCAGATTGGCATTGTCGCGCCGAGAGCGACGAATCTAAGCTCGCCACCAATCAGGATCTGCCGGCCGTTGCCGCCACGGGCGCCCGGAAGGGGATCTCGAGGCATAGATCGAAGTTCCAACGTCCGAGCGCTTCGACGCGCGCGGCGAGCCCCAGCAACTGTCGGGTGCGGCGTAGCCGCACCCAAGAAAGGAGCGAGCAATGACGACCGCGACCACCGAGACCGATCGCAACCGGGCGGCGGTCGAGGAGATGTACGGCGCCGCGAAGTGCGGTGACATCGACAAATTCTTCTCGTTCATCTCGGCCGACGTCACCGTGGAGGAGCCAGCTTTCCTCCCCTACGGAGGCACCTATGAGGGTCTCGAGGGCCTGCAGAAGTTGTTCGGCGATCTCGCTTCCAAGTTCGACCTCTCCGGGTTGGACTTCGAGCGATTCGTCGCCGACGGTGAGGATTTCTGTGTGATCGGCCAGATACCGCTCGCGGCGGGTGCCGACGTCGTCTCGTTCATCGAGCGAGGTGTGATACGGGACGGCAAGGTTGTTCATCTTCGCATCTATATCTACGACCCAGCGAGCCTGTTGGAGGTGAGGTGATGGCGAGGATCAAGGCGGTCGAGGAAGTCGCAGCGGACTCACCGAACTTCACTCAGGGAGCCACGGGCCGGGCCGAGGCGCTCCAGGATGACCTCGCGGCGATCTTCGGGCACCGGCCCCTCCACGCGGTCGCCGCCGCGAACGTTTACGAGACGATTCAGCATCACGGCACCCTAAGCGAGCGGCTCAAGGAGATGGTCCGCCTGCGCATCGCCTTCCACAATCAGTGCCGGACCTGTATGGCGATGCGGTACTCCGCCGAAGTCACCGACGACGGCCTCGTCTGCAGCCTCGAGCGCCCCGAGGAGGCTCCGCACCTGACGGATGCCGAGCGCGTGGCGCTGCACTTCGTCGATCTGTTTGCGACGAACCACCTCGCCATCGACGATGCGGCCTACGACGCACTGCGCGAGTACTTCGAGGAGGGCGAGCTCGTCGAGCTGGGCATCCTCTGTGCCTACTCGGTCGGCTTCGGGCGGCTCGCGGCGACCTGGCACGTCGTCGACAACCTGCCTGAAGGGTTCAAGGGCGATGATGTGGCACCGGCGGCGGTCACCCCCTGGGGGCAGGCCGAGTCGATCGATGCCACGGAACGCAACGCGGTCCACTAGCGGCCAGTTCGTTGACTACGTGCTGCAGCGGATGCCGTTCCAGGTCCACACGATCCAGACCGACAACGGCGCAGAATTCCAGTCCGCCTTCCATTTCCACGTCCTGGACAAGGGCGTCGGGCACGTCTACATCAAGCCCCGCACCCCGCGCCTGAACGGCAAAGTGGAGCGCTCCCACCGCATCGACGCCGAAGAGTTCTACCGCCACCTCGACGGCGCCTTCATCGACGACGCCAAAGTCTTCAACGACAAACTCCGCGAGTGGGAGTGTCACCGCCGAATATTTGCGCCTCCGGTTTACGACCAAGCTTGGGCATGGCGTGACATTGAGGTAAGCGCGCGCGAATGATCGCGAATCCTCGGCGACGCCGTCCTGGAGCAGGCGAGGGTGGCGATGTGGAGCGAGATCACTGCAAGGGTGTGAGCTCAAACTGTATGTAGGGAAGAGGTGGAGCTAGTACTCCAGCCGGATTTCGGTGACCGTCATGTCGTTGTAGCGAATCGCCGTGGTAGTGGCTTGTTTTGGCGCGGTGTTGGTGTCGGCGTCGCCACGTCGATCAGGCCAGCCGGTGCCGGGTGTCGCGGATCGGGTTGACGATGAGAACGGCGAACAGATGTCAAATCTCCATACGGGTCAATGGGATCAGATCCATCTCGGAATCCGGGCTCGCGGCGGCGGCTGGCTCGGTGACGGCGAGCACGGTGAGGAAGGCATGCGCCAGAATCGTCCAGCGCCGCCACGATTTCCAGCGACGGACCAGATGCTCGTCCAGGCCGCACAGGTGCATCAAACTCGGTGGGCCCGCCCGCGACTCCTGCTCGAGGGCTGTGAATATGGTCCCCAGGGCGCCGGAACGGTCTTATGATTAGACCTCTACAAGTCTCATTACTGCAGGTCAAGCACAGTTTTCTCGGTCGGGCTGACACGGCGGGCTGACACGGTCGGGCTGACAGGGTTGGGCTGACAGGGTCGGGCTGACAGGTAGCGGGGACAGGTAGCGGGGACACAGGTAGCGGGGACAGGATTTGAACCTGCGACCACTTGACCCCCAGTCGGACATGGGGTGAATTTTTTTGTCTCGCAATGGCTCTCGAAGCATTCTGACCAGCCGAAACCGTCTCAATGCGTCCCCCGCCTATTCCCCTTATTCGCACCCGCTTGTGACAATGCTGTGACAACGTCGGCGTCAAGGCGGGCCGTTTGCCGGAATTCCGACATCGTTTGCTGGAAATGGCCGGTGTCGTCTCGCATGAGTCGGTGCCGGCGGCGCATGCCGAACCGGTCCAACGCCGATACGGCTGTGAGCTGCAATAACATTGGTGGGCGTGGACGGTACCGGACTGCCGACCGCTGGTGTATAAATCCGAGCCCGACGATCCAACGCGTTTCACGCGGTGCGATAGCGTCTTGAAATGCCCAGCTCAGCGGCTAGTTGGGTTCCACTCTGTCTCCGGATTGTCGGGCTGTTTGTGCCCGTCTTGGCACACTCTTGGCACAACGGGGGTTTTCTCGTCAGGCGTTCGGCAGCGAGCGTGAAAGCGTTCTCCGCTGCCGCGAACGAGCTCCCGTTCCGTGTCCGGATCGGCGAGAAACCTCACCGAGTAGTAGGCGCTGCGGGTCTTCGCGCGTAGGCGGTAGGGACCGGCCAGTATCACGCCAGCTCGTCCAGATGCTCTGCGAGGTAGTCTTCCAAGACTTGCCGTGCCAAGGCCGATCGCTTGACGCCCCTACGTCGGGCCAGTTGATCGAACGCGTCGAACTCAGCTTGCGGCATCCGCAGATTCAGGGCAGGCGAGTGGGTGCTGCCACCAGACAACGACTTTCGGCCAGGCACTAGGTTTCGCAGACGAGTTGCGCGAGATAAAGCCGCATGGTGCAGCGACTCCTCGGCTAGGAGCGCTGCGCGCGCCTCGGTAAGACGCTCACCTTGGTAGTCAACTACCTCCTCGTCGAGGTCGATGTCCTCGATGGTGGCGTCCGGCCCGATGACGTAGTCCTCTGGGTTTGTCTTGTTCTTCATCACCACTCCAAGGGCATTGCGTGGAACACGATCAACAACTGGTCGTCCTCGGCGGCTACGAAGGCGAGAACCTCGGTCAGTCTTCCCTTCGTGTCGCGCCCGACGTAGAGCAAGCTGCCGTCAGGTTGGATTGTTGGCACCCCGCTGTGCCGCATGGCCGCCAGGATTCGGTGCTTGCTTACTCGGTGTTTCCGGGCGGACCTAGCAACCTTGATCCGTTGTACCACAACTCTATTGTGTCACACACTATCGACAAATCATAGAGGACTAGCGGATGACTAGCAAAGACGCGCGTGTCCGAACGGATGTCCATCGAGCATGGACATGGCCTCGGAGAGATCTCCCGCGGTTTGCATGGGCAGCCGGGACAGAATTCCCCCTGCGACCTCTGGGTTATGAGCTACGAACCCCGTGTTTCCCCATGTCCGCCAGGTCTCAAAAGTGCAGGTCAACCGCCTTCGGATATCTGGCCCGTTGCGCCACATCGCACCGGCCCTGGCCGGTTTCACTGTGTTTTGTTCCCAAATTCGTTCCCAAATGAGCCGGCTTGCGGGTCGCTCAGCAGCGAGGTGATCCTGGACCTCGGGCTTCCTTACCAACGTCGCGACCCCACGCTGCCAGGACCAGGCGAAATGCATGACCAGGCACGACAGGACCGTTTTTGAGCTGTCGGCCCCGTTGTTGGGCGTGCAACTGTCGTCAGGGTTGTCGTCAGAATTGTCCCCAGCAAAGCTAGGATTTGGCCGACGCTCCCGGCGCCGGCGATGGCGGCCTGAGCGGCAGAGCGGAGATCGCGATGCCACCGCTCATGGTGAAGATCTCGGCGCGCAATTCGGCTCTCGTTTGCCGGCGTACTTGGCGCCGGATCGCCGCTCCGGTCACATACGCGCAGATCGCGCGTGCGCGCGTCTTCGGCTGGGGTACATCGGCTGCTTTCAAGGCGTCGGCCAGAGCCTTGACGACCGCGTCGTCGATGCGGCTGATGATCTCGGCCCGGCCGGTGCGAACCGCGTCAACCCAGTAGTCCATCCAAACCACGATCTGCCCGGGAGGCGACTCGAAAGCATCGAGGTGCGCCTCCACGACCGACCAGAACCGCTCGGCGGGATCTCCACGCCCCTCGGCGGCGGCCCGAATGCGGCCAACGATGTCGTCGACCATCTCCCAGATGGCCGCGTCCACGATGGCGTCGACCGTCTCGAAGTAGTAATGGATCAGGCCGTTGTTGAAGCCGCCCTCTTGCGCGATCGCTCGGGAAGTGCAGCCCTTTATGCCATCTCGCCGCAGGACGGTCTGGGCCGCCTTTACGAGTAGGTGGCGCTTGGCGAGGTGGTTCGGCGTCAGCTCGCGGCCACGGTGAAGGGGTTCTGACATGTGCTTTCGGTTGGACGTCAAGGTGGACTGGCAATCCAGCTCATCTTAACGGCTCTGAGGAAGTGTGGGGCCCAGGGGATCCCGTGGCCCTCGGGTTTCGACCTACCCGGCGCCTCTAAGTTGCGCGAACGAAAAGCGCACAATTTGGTCAATTGTCCAAATAATTTGGTCAACTGTCTTGACTTGAGCGACGGCATCGACTAAGCATTACTTCAACCAGTGTGAGGAGAAGCGAGATGGGACGTGGCGTGGTAGAGACGGCGGTGCTCGTGGACAACAACCGGCATCTGCCCTTGACGATGCTCAGGGATAGGGTGCGGGCGTATGACGCCTGTGGCGTGGTCGACGAGGTGATGATCACCGACCAGTTGACGAGCTGGTTCCCGCGCGACATGTGGACCCCGGAGAACACCGGCCTGGCAACGATGGTGCCCGACGTCGATTCGTTCCCTGACCCGTTCGTGGCCGCAGCCCTGTCGCTTGACTCGACGGAGAAAGTCGGCATCTCGTTGGCGACCGACGCCGTGCGACGCGGGCCGGCCGAGCTCATGCAGTCGATGCTCACGCTAGCGAATCTGGGTGCAGACCGATCCATCACGCTCCAGCTCGGCGCGGGCGAGCGCAAGCAGTGCACGCCGTTCGGCTGGAAGCGCACGGAGGGGATCAAGCGCTTTGAGGACCAACTGCGCTTTATCGACGAGTTTTGGAATACCGATGGGCCGGTCAATATGGAGGGCAATCACTGGAACTTCAGTCAGGCGTGGATCGGTGGCGCCAAGCCCAAGCGCCCGCGCGTGTGGGGCTTAGGCGGCGGCCCCCGCCTTTTTGACCTCGCGACGACCTACGCCGACGGGTTCGCCACATCAGTACCCAGCTCCTGGCCGACCGCGGAGATCGCCGCGGAGACGATCGCCGCGCTGCGGCGGATGGTTGAGGAGAAGGGCCGCGATCCCGAGAGCTTCAAGATCGGGATGTGGGTCGAGTTCCTGCTTTACGACGAGGGCGACGAGAAGCTCGTCGAGACCGCGCTCGCCAACCCGCTGGTCCAGTGGATGGGCATCCTGTTCGGGCGCTTTCCACACGGGGCGTGGGAGGCCGAGGGTCTTCCCTTGCCGCTGGGCGACCCCGCCTGGCACTACTCGACCAAGTACGAGCCGATCAGGTGGAGCGCCGCCGAGGTTAACGAGATCCTGGAGCGGACCCCGCGCGTTCAGTTCGAGAAATGCTTCAAAATCGGCACACCGGCGCACATCGCCGAGCAAATGCGGCCCTACATCGAGGCCGGCGTCGACTGGATCATGCCCACCGACTTGATGAATTTCATCCTGCCGCCCGACCAACTGGAGGCGGCAGCGCGACGCGGCATCGAGCTGTGCGGGCTGCTTAAGCAGGGCGACCGCCACATCGCCGGGACACCGGCGTGACGACCAAGATCCGCAAGGGCTACGTCGACACCAGCGACGGGCAGGTCCACTACCAGACCTGTGGGCCCGGCTCGGGTGACCCCATCGCGCTGCTGCACATGACCGCCAGCGCCGCCAACTCCTACGACGCGCTCATGGAGGAGCTGGCGGGCAGCCACACCACGATCGCATGCGACACAGTCAACTACGGCCAAAGCTTTCGCACCGACCGGGAACCGTCGATTCTCTACGCGGCATCGGTGTGGCTCGAGGCGCTCGATGGACTCGGCTTCGAGCGGTTCCATGTCCTGGGCCACCACACCGGGGCGTCCATTGCGGTGGAGATGGCAGTCCAGGCACCGGAGCGGGTGCGTAGTCTGATCCTCAGCGGCCTCGTCTACACAACAGAGCAAGAGAACGCGTACCTGGGCGAGCATTTCATCCATGAGAACCCGATCAGCAACTACGGGACCCAGCTCATCTGGGCCTGGACACGCGTCATCACGACGATGGACGGAGCGGATCTGCCCGCGGAGTTCAAGCACCGCGAGACGGTCGGAACACTCGTCGCGGGCGAGGCGTGGAACTGGGGCTATAAGGCCGTCTTCGCCTACAACCCGATCGAGCAGATCAAAAAGGTGCAGTGCCCGATCTTCCTTGCCACCGGAGAACTCGACCGCCACACGATTGGTTTCCACCACCGCCTCACGCACGACCTGCCGCACGCGAAGGTGCTCACGCCCGAGGGCCGCGGCGTTGACTATCTGGACACATACGCCGCCGAGTTCGCGCCCCACCTCACCGAATTCATCGACGGAGTCGGCGAGACGGCCGAGGGGGGACGAGATCAATGAAATACGGGTACAAGGCGTCGGCCGAGCAGTTCGGCCCGCGTGAGCTGCTGGACTACTGCCGGCTGGCCGAGGAACTGGGGCTGGAGACGATCGCGATTTCCGACCACTTCCAGCCGTGGCGGCATAAGGGTGGTCATGCGCCCAACGTGCTGCCGTGGCTGGGCGCGATAGGCGAGCGCACCGAGCGCGCGTTGCTCGGCACGAGCGTGCTGACGCCCACGCTGCGCTATCACCCCTCAATCGTCGCCCAGGCGTTCGCGACGCTGGCATGCCTCAACCCCGGGCGCGTGTTCCTCGGGATCGGGACCGGCGAGGCCATGAACGAGACACCGGCAACCGGCGCGGAGTTCCCCGGGGCCAAGGAGCGAAGGATGCGCATGGCCGAGGCGATCGAGCTGATGTGCAAGCTGTGGACCGAGGAGCGTGTCGATTTCGCGGGCGAGTACTACACCACCGAGCGCGCCACGATCTATGACCGTCCCGACGAGCCGATTCCCATCTACGTGGCGGCGTCGGGGTCGTTGGCGGCCAAGCTCGCGGGTCGGGTGGCCGACGGGTTGATCTGCACATCCGGCAAAAAGCCTGAGCTGTACGAAGAGCTGACCGCCAACCTCGAGGCGGGCGCCGAGGCCGCCGGTCGCGACGCCTCGGCGATCGACCGGTTCATCGAGATCAAGGTTTCCTACGACAGGGACCTCGAGTACGCGCGCGAGGCGTGCCACTTCTGGGCGCCACTGGCGCTCAAGCCCGACGAGAAAGTGGGCATCGAGGACCCGATCGAGATGGAGAAAGCCGCCGACGCGATCCTCGACCGCGCCCATACGCGCTTTATCGTCTCCAACGATCCCGACGAGGTCGTGGAGAAGATCGCCCCCTACGTCGAGCTCGGGTTCACACACCTGTGCTTTCACGGCCCCGGCCGTGACCAAGCCCGCTTCCTGCGCCAGTTCTGCGGTGAAGTTCTGCCGAAGCTCCACGACCGGTTCGGCACGGGCGCCGCCACGTTAGCAGCAGGACCGGCGGCACCCGGTGCGGGAGTCGGTGAGGTGTTCATTGTGAAGGACGGACGCGATGCATGAATCAGTTGTTCGACGTACCAAGCTATTCGGTGCCTGGTGCGGTGTTGCGTACATAGTCGTGTTGCTCGTCGGCTGGTTGGCTGTCGGCGGATTCTTCCCACTCCATAGACCTTCGGCCGGTGCCGACGAGATCGCGACATTCTTTCGCGATCACGGGATCCGCATTCGACTCGGCATGGTAATCGTCATGTGGGGTGCAGCCCTATTCATTCCGTTCACGGCAACGATGGCTGACTTTGTCGCACGTTTCGAAGGCCGCAACGGGCCACTGACCCGGATGATGACCTTGGCCGGGTACTCCAATGCCATGCTGACCTTCTATCCACCCCTGTGGTGGATCGTTAACGCCTATCGCGCCCAACAACGTTCGGCGGACTTGACCTACCTACTCAACGATGTCGCGTGGCTTCAGTTCATCGGCGGTGTGTCGTTGATCATGCCGATGTACGGTGTCGTTGCCGTGGTGGCATTAGCGGACACAAGCGAGAACCCGGTCTTTCCACGATGGTTTGGCTACCAAAGCATCATGACGTTCTTGCTCCTCGTGCCCGATCAGATGTTGTTCTTCTTCAAGACCGGCCCGTTCGCCTGGAATGGTCTCATCGGATTCTGGATCCCGCTGACGGCGCTTGGTAGCTGGTTCATCACCATCTTCATCCTCATGCGCCGCACGCTGCTGCAGGAGATGCGCACATCTGAGGGTGAATTGTCCGCCGCTTATTAAGGGGTCGGCGGTGGCGACGTCTCGCCAGTGCCAAGCGGGCTCGAATACGAGACTGCGACAACGTCGGCGTCATCGAGCGCGATGCAATAGTCGTTTACACGCGAACCACCGCACACAGGAAGGACGCAATGTTATCGCCGCAGGGGAACCTCACGCTTCTCAAACACACCTCGTGGAGCGGGTTCGTCTACATCGCGTGCCTAATGGTCGGCATCTGGCCGCTGGCCCGATTCTTTCCGTCCCAACCACCGAGCTGGGACGCCGAGCAGATCACCCGCATCTATCACGACCACACCGCCACCCTCCGCGTGGGCATGGTCCTGGTGCTAGTCGGGTCGATGTTTTACGTGCCGTGGACGGCGATGCTGGCCAAGCTCATCGCGCGCGTCGAGGGAAAGCCGGGGATCCTCACCTACTCCCAGATCATCGCCGGGTGCACCAACGTGTTGCTCACCGCCTACCCCGCCGGGTGGTGGCTGACTGCGGCGTTTCGAGAAGACCGCGACCCCAAGCTCGTGCAGCTGCTCAACGACATCGCCTGGCTGCAGTTTCTCGGCGTGATCGCGCCGTTCTATTTCGTGGTCATCACCATCATTTACGCGTCATTCGCCGATGCCGACGACGATCCGATCATTCCGCGCTGGGTCGGCTGGTTCAACGTGCTATTCATGTTCGACCTCATACCGCTGAGCATCATCTTCTTCTTCAAGTCCGGCCCGTTTGCGTGGAACGGACTGTTCGGCTTCTACCTGCCGTTCGTCACCTTCTTCATCTGGTTCTTCGTCATGACCTATACGATCCGCCGCTCGCTGCACCGACTCGACGACCTGCCCGAGGATCGGCCTTCGCTGCCGGCGTTATGAGGATCGCGCGTGTCGCGATCGTGAAAGGACCGTCCCGGGCTCACAGGACGGCGCCAGCATCCATCGCCAACGAAACCACCTCCGTCTCAAAAACGTTCGGTCGTTACAACGCCAAAGCTCGCCACCGAGTGGTCACCCCGCCGACCAGCCGGGCCGGGCACGGTTGTCAGCGCGAACTCAATCAGGAGATCCTCGACTGCATCGCCGCGGTGATGATTCGCGGACCCTGGCTCAGTGATCCGTCATATGCCCTTGTGGGGCGACTACTTTGGACGCTGAAGGACTTCGTCAACCCTTACTTCTACGGCCTGGCCGACGGCATGGACGCGCTGCTGTGGCCGAACGCCGTTGGATGTCAACGCTTTTATCGTAAATTTCAGCCTGATCCAATGTGATCACAGCGCGAGAGGGATTCCTGATATGCACCAACTACTGAGCGACCTCGGCGTCAACGCCTCGAGCGATCTGAGCGTCTTCCTGTTCTGCACGATCTTCACTTTCGCGGTGGTGACGATCCTGTGGGTGGTCGGCCTGTTCCAGGGCAACCACTCGATGATGGACGGCTGGTACGGTTTCGCGTTCGCGGTACCCGCTTTGCTCGCCTACCTGATCGTCGGCGCGCAGTCGGTGACCGCGGCGCTGCTGCTGTTTATGGTGATGCTGCACGGCGGCCGGCTCGGCTGGTACCTCGCGGCACGCTGGCGCCGATATGTCCCCGAGCACGGTGGCGATCCGCGCTACCTGCGTTTCGTCGAGCAGATGTCCCCGGGCTACTGGTGGAAGAGCTTCTTACGCGTGATGGAGCCCCAGGCGGTGGTCATCGTGCTCGTCGGAATGCCCGCCGTTGTAGGCATTCTCAAGAACCGAGAGCCCAATGGGGGCATCTCCCTGCTTGCGTTTGCCGGGTTGCTCGTGTTCATGGTCGGGCTCTACTTCGAGACCGTTGCCGACGCCCAACTCCAGTCTTTCCTCGCCCTGGAACAGCGTCCCCGCTACCTCAATACCGGGGTGTGGACACACTCTAGACACCCCAATTACTTTGGCACTACGACGGTGTGGTGGGGCATGTGGCTGGTCGCCGTCGCTGGTAACCCCGCCTGCTGGTGGTCCGTGATCGGCCCGATCCTCAACACGATCATGCTGACCTCCGTGCTCGGCTCGGCCTTCCAGGACAACTACATGGGCAGCCGGCCCGAATACCAACAGCTCATGGTCCGCACCCGCAGATTCCTGCCCCTGCCGCTGTCACCGGGGGCGATCGCACGAAACCACGACCGGTTGGCCTCCCAACGCGCCAACGCCCTACTCACCGAAAGCGATTCCTCGTGAACTACGACGCCATCATCATCGGCGGCGGCCACCACGCACGACTGGGCCGGCCGCACCACAGCTCGGCACGTCCTCAAATCACTGTCGAAATCCTTATGGAGCCGTGACGGCCTCGCCGGCGGCATGAACCAGCACGGACCCGGGTCGCAGCGCATGAGCCGCAGCTTCGGCCCTCACAGAGCAACAGCAACCAAAAAAATCGAAAG
>Ga0182033_10001489_pt1 | contig 11758 bp, 8 predicted proteins | sample tim00Cox0000000H_FD_125968 | JGI IMG/M metagenome (GOLD analysis project Ga0182033, IMG submission 125968) | Lab enrichment of tropical soil microbial communities from Luquillo Experimental Forest, Puerto Rico - timezero.00C.oxic.00.000.00H | ecosystem: Environmental > Terrestrial > Soil >...
CCCTGTCGGGGCTCAAATCAAAACCGGCCCGCTTCCTCAATGGAGGCTCGTGCTCGCAGAGCAGTAAAAAGGCATGGTTGGTCTTTGCGGAAGTCCCGTAAGCGAACGCCCATCATTGATGACCAGGGCAAGTTCAGGATTATCGAAATGGAAGCAACTCGCCATGAAAAGTAACTGGCAGCAGGCTTCCGGAGCGCCTTTCACCTCGGCGCAAAGGCCCCCGGAGAGGTCCAGTTCCGGAATGCCAAAGAGGTCATTTGGGAGATCGTTTCTGTCGATCAGCATGGCACAGCCATGATCCAGCGCTCCACGGCCGCAATTAACGCCCGGACGTGAATAAATGCGCCGAGGCGGTTCATTCTCAGAGCGGCCGCCTCGTTTGTCGTACCGGAGCACCGCTGGACAAGGCCATAACGCCGAAGTAAGCGCCGCCTTAGGATAACGTTCGCACTTCAAATCCAATCGATTTGGGGTTCGGCGATGAAATTGCCGCAAATGAATGGTGCGTGCTCAAAAACGCGTTATACTGGGGTTTCCGCGGGCGGGGAAAGAGTACAAAAATGATTAAAACGTAAAGAAAAAATGTATGTAGACTTGCAACAGTTTGCAACAGGTATTGCTTCCACAAGAATCCGCCGTTTTCTGCCCTGATGGCAATTTCGCTGGGCAATCCCATGGAAAATAGTGGAAAAGAGTACCCTAAAACCGCGTTCAAGTCCCCCCGAGCATTGATGCATTGATGGGTAGGTCATACGATGGATCCTCTCCTTCGCACGGTTACAATTAATACCGGGTCACGACGTTACTCCGTCTACATCGGCGAGCGATTGCTGAACGAGGTAGGCCGGATTTGCCGGGAATCTTCTCTTTCCGGACGAGCGGCGATCGTTTCGGACGCCAATGTGGCACCGCTCTACGGGCAGACTACCTCGACTGCATTCGCGAATGCCGGCTTCAAAATATCCACGCACGTTGTCGCGGCCGGAGAACGTTCCAAATCATTTGCCGATGTAACAACGCTTTGCGAGGATTTTGCCCGACAGGGAGTCGATCGCCAGAGCTTCGTGGTGGCACTCGGCGGCGGCGTGGTGGGAGATCTGGCGGGATTTGCCGCAGCCATTTACTATCGAGGTATTCCAGTTGTCCAGATGCCCACCACAATCATGGCGCAGGTCGACAGTTCCGTCGGTGGTAAAACCGGCATTAATCTCGCCGCCGGAAAAAACCTTGTCGGCTCCTTCCACCAGCCAGCCGCGGTGTTGGCTGACGTTTCCACCCTTTCAACGCTAGGTCGTCGCGAGTGGAATGAAGGTTTTGCGGAGGTCATCAAATACGGAGTGATCTGCGAACCGGAGCTTCTGCTTCGCCTGAAACGACCGCTCTCGCCTCTTGGCGCTCTGATCCAAAGGTGTGTGGAGATAAAGGCTTCCTTTGTGGAGGATGACGAAAGGGAAAAAAAGGGACGTCGTGCTCTCCTGAATTTCGGCCATACAATCGGCCATGCCATTGAGAACGTTGCTGGCTATGGAACGCTCCTGCACGGAGAAGCCGTAGCGCTTGGAATGATTGCTGCGGCTCACATTTCCGCAAGATGCGCAGGACTTCCCGCTGAAGATCTCCAGGAAATCGAATCGGCGATTAAATATTTTGATCTGCCTACCAGATTGCCGTCGGAACTATCGCGGCGACGCGTTTTGGAAGCCGTATTTGCGGATAAGAAGTTTGTCGACGGCAGGATCCGTTTCGTGGTAACCCCCAAACTCGGAACAGCCGTTCTAGTCGATCAAATAACGATTAAGGACCTTGAGTTCGGCTTGGAAGCAATTGAGCCCTCTGTTTCGTGACGCGTAAGGAAGCTTTTATCGCGCTGAATTTGGTTCCCTTCCTGGGACCGGTAAACGTGCGCCGGCTTCTTCGGGTGCTTGGTTCTCCGGATCGGATTCTGGTTGCCAGCCGCAACGAACTGAGCGCCGTAGAGGGGTTGAGTCAAGAGATTGTCGACTCGATCATTTCCTGGGAATCCCGGGTCGATCTCCAAAGAGAAATGAGTCGCGTCAGAGAATTTGGAGCGGCTATCCTGACCCTTGACGATGCGGAGTACCCCAGGCAGCTCCGGGAGATACACGATCCGCCAACCGTGCTCTACGTATGGGGCAAGCTAGAGCCTAGAGATTGTCATGCCATTGGAGTCGTGGGCTCCCGCCGCACATCGCATTACGGATTGGAATGCGCAAAAAAGATCTCATACCAGATCGCTTACGCCGGGCTTACGGTCGTCAGCGGCTTGGCCCGCGGGATTGACTCTGCAGCCCACCAGGGAGCGTTGGCGGCAAAAGGCCGCACCGTGGCCGTACTTGGGGCCGGGTTAAATCATTTGTATCCGCCGGAAAATCAGGCATTGGCAGAAAAGATCGTCGCCTCCGGAGCGGTGGTCACTGAATTTCCAATGGAAACCACACCGGATCGCCAAACTTTCCCGATGCGTAACCGCATCATCAGCGGCTGGGGATTCGGCCTGCTCGTCGTCGAGGCGGGCTACAACAGCGGAGCGCTCATCAGCGCCTCCCAGGCCGCCGAACAGGGGCGCAATCTCTACGCGATTCCAGGACCGATCAACCGACCGACCTCGCACGGAACAAATCGGCTCATCCAGCAGGGAGCAAAACTCGTGATGAGCGTCGAAGACATCCTGGAAGACATGCAAGTGCTGTTCCCCGCATCGCCAGAGCTAGCCCGAAGCAAGCCACCGGATCTGGAAGGAGATCTATTGCTGGTTTACGAGGCTATTACGTCACAAGAGACCCAAATCGACAAAATCATCGAGCGCTCCAGACTCGGCGCAGGCGCGGCGACAGCTGCCTTGCTGCAGCTGGAAATGCAGCACCTGGTGAAACAGTTGCCGGGCAAATATTTCGTGAAATTACTGTAGGGTTTGCGGCGAGCCGCATTCTCACCTCTTTCGGCGGCTCAGCGGGAGCTTCGCCCTACCGCAATTCGGGTCCCCCAAAACATTTTTGTTTGCCAGTTTCCGGGTTGGCCTCTAACTTCCGAGCCTTTGCAAACAGCAAATACGTTCAGAACGATCAATACGTACTTTAAGCCATGGGAAAAGCGCTAGTCATAGCAGAGAAGCCTAGTGTCGCACTCGACCTTGCGCGAGCGCTTGGGAAATTCGAAAAAAAGGGCGACTACTTCGAGAGCAAACAATATGTCGTTTCCTCGGCTATCGGGCATCTGGTGGAACTGTGCCTTCCCGGAGAACTCGATAAGAAGCGTGGAAAATGGAGTTTCCAGAATCTCCCAATTATTCCGGATTCGTTTGAGCTGAAGCTGATCGAAAAAACGAAAAGTCGTTTCAAGCTGCTGAAGCAGTTGATGAAACGGGACGACGTTGAAATTCTTATCAATGCCTGCGACGCGGGACGCGAGGGTGAGTTGATCTTTCGATATCTGATCAGGCTCGCGGGAGTTTCCAAGCCGATCCGGCGCCTCTGGCTCCAATCAATGACTCAGGAGTCGATCGTCGCCGCGTTTGCGCGGCTACGATCCGACCAGGAGATGGTTCCTCTTGCAGACGCCGCGGTTTGTCGTTCCGAGAGTGACTGGCTCGTCGGCATCAATGGCACCCGTGCAATGACTGCCTTCAACTCAAAAGAGGGCGGTTTCCAGCTTACGCCGGTTGGACGGGTTCAAACACCCACCCTGGCGATCCTTACCGAACGGGAGGAACGTATTCGCTCCTTTCAGCCCCGGACCTACTGGGAAGTCTTTGCAGATTTCGATGTGCAGAAAGGCTCTTACAGGGGGCGCTGGTTTGACGAGCGCTTCGCAAAAGAACAGGACGAAGATCGCAGGGCCGAGCGGCTCTGGGATCGCGCAAAAGCCGAGGAGATTCAGCTTAAAGTTCTCAATGAGCCTGGCCAAATCACCCAAGAGAAAAAGCCTACGACCCAAGCTCCGCCGTTGCTTTTCGATCTCACCTCATTGCAGCGGGAAGCAAATTCCCGGTTTGGTTTTCCCGCGCGGCTTACCTTACAGGTCGCCCAGCAGCTCTACGAGCGGCACAAGGTTATCACCTATCCGCGAACTGATTCCCGCTATCTACCGGAGGACTATCTTGGGACTGCACGGGCGGTCTTATCGAGTCTCGTTGACCCAACCTTGCAGCCCTTCGCCGTAAAGGTCCTCCGTAACGGCTGGGTCAAGCCCAGCAAGCGGATCTTTAACGATGCAAAAATCACCGATCATAACGCGATCATTCCGACCAATCAGACTCCGAGGAGTCTGGATGACAACCAACGGCGCATTTTCGACTTGGTGGCACGCAGATTTGTTGCGGTGTTCTATCCCTCGGCGCAATTTGAAGTCACAACACGGATCACGCGTGTTAAAGAGGAAGCATTCAAAACCGAAGGACGCGTCATTAAGGAACCGGGTTGGCTCGCCCTGTACGGAAGGCAATCTTCCCCCGAAGAACAGGACGCTTCGCTGGTCGAGGTTGGAGAGGGCGAACGCGCATTGACGCGGGACTGTGAAATCAAAGAGAGCCAGACAAAACCGCCAGCCCGGTTCAGCGAAGCGACCCTGCTCTCGGCAATGGAGAGCGCTGGGAAACTAGTGGAGGAGGAAGAGCTGCGTGAAGCCATGGCTGCGAAAGGGCTGGGAACGCCTGCGACCCGCGCCACGATCATCGAAGGATTGATTCAGGACGAGTATATCACCCGCGATGGCAAGGAATTGATTGCCACCGCAAAGGGCATTGCGCTGATCACGTTGCTTCGCGGCATTGGGGTCGACATTTTGTCTTCCCCTGAACTTACGGGGGAATGGGAGTACCAGCTTAAGCTCATGGAACAAGGACGCCTGGAAAGGCAGGTTTTCATGAGCAAGATCAAAGATCTCACTCGCGAAATTGTCGGAAAAGCAAAGAACTTCGCCAGCGATGTCGGAGGAAACTACGTCAGACTTGACGTGCAGTGCCCAAGTTGCGGTGCTCTGCACTTGAGAGAAGATTATCGGACTTACCATTGCGAAACGTGCAACTTCCGTCTTTTCAAGAGCATAGCCGGCCGGCTCCTAACTCCCGAAGAAGTGACTGTTCTGGTTGCCAACAAAAAGGTGGGACCACTCGAAGGCTTCCGCAGCAAAGCCGGACGGCCTTTTTCCGCGTCGCTCGTTCTAAATGAGAGCAACAAACCTGAGTTTGCGTTCGAGAAAAATGGCAACTCCGAAAGGACGGAAGTAGATACCACCCTGCATACACTGATCGGAAAATGCCAGGTGTGCGGGACAGGCCAGGTCTACGATATTGGAGTTTCCTACGTTTGTGAGAATGTTGCCAAAGGCGGATGCTGGTTCAAAGTCAACAAAACGATCCTCCAGCGTGAGATCAACCCTGAGCAGATGCGCAAAATGTTGGCAGAAGGAAAAAGCGATGTGCTGAAGGGTTTTATGTCAAAGAAGGGACGCCCGTTCGATGCCGCGCTGAAGCTCCAGAACGGCAAGATTGGTTGGGAATTCGCAAAGCGAGCACGGCGTCGCAAAGTCAAGGCGGAATAGATATCACACGGCAGGGAAGCTCCCGCCGAGCCACCACCAAAACGCGCCGGGAGGCTCGTACCGACACGCGCGGGGAAGATGTCACACGGTACGAAGCTCTGCTGAGCCGACGGGGAGAGACATCAAAACGCGGCTCGCCGGAGGCTCGCCCTACCGAGCGCAGGCCAGGGAGAAGTTACATGGTAGGACGAAGCTCTGCCGGAGCCGCCGATTTAATCCGGCGACCGCCACCCGATGAAATTTCCAGACTTAAGCCGGCTGTCCTAGCTTCTCGACTCTTTCCAGCGATTCTTTTAGCTTTGTCTTAGTTTTCACCGCGAGTGGCTTTGAATCGACGTCTGGCCTTTTCTTGGTTGCGCTCTCCAGGAACACTCCCTGCGAGTCAAACCGATCGCCGTCAGACGCTGCGCGCGTATAGGTGGGGCCCGGTCCCTGTTCGCGCGCCCTAACGTTGTCACGCCAATAAGTCTCCAGTATCCAGTCGATGTGCGCTCGCAAATCGGGATCTTCGATCGGAAAGCAGGTCTCAACTCGTCGGAAGAAGTTCCGCGCCATCCAATCGGCGCTTGCAAGGTAAACTTCAGGATGCCCTCCGTTCTCCAATCGATAGACGCGACTATGCTCCAGAAATCGGCCGACAACGCTTCTGACAGTGATGTTTTCGCTTACGCCTGACATTTTCGACCGCAGACAGCAGACACCTCGGACAATCAACCGGATCTTTACCCCTGCCTGAGAAGCCCTGTACAGAGCCTCGATTACTTCCGGATCCACAAGCGAATTGACTTTGGCAAAAATCGATGCGGGCTTCCCGTTTCTGGCGAATTCCGCCTCCCGATCGATAGTCGAAATCACAAAATCGTGAAGCGCTTTCGGCGCCGCCTTTATTTTTTTCAATTCTGGGAATACCGAAACACCAGTCAACCAGTTGAAAAGCTCTGCGCTGTCGTTCGTCAGATCCGGATCACACGTAAGCAATCCCAAATCGGTGTAAAGCTTAGCCGTCGACGGATGATAATTTCCCGTTCCGAGATGGGCATAACGGCGGATTCCATCCTCTTCTCTTCGCACGACAAGAGCAAGTTTAGCGTGGGTTTTCAGGCCCACGATCCCGTAAACCACGTGAACTCCGGCCTCCTGCAAAGTTCGCGCCCACTTGATATTCGCCGCCTCGTCGAAGCGTGCTTTCAGCTCAATCACAGCTGTAACCTGCTTGCCACTTTCAGCCGCCTCCGCAAGAGAAGCCACAATCGCAGAATCTCCACTGGTGCGATAAAGTGTTTGCTTGATCGCCAGAACGTTCGGATCCTCAGCTGCCTGCTCAATAAAATCGAGCACCGTCTGAAAGCTCTCATAAGGATGGTGAATCAAAATTGGCTTGCGGCGGATCTGCGCAAAAATATCTTCATGGTCCGCCGGGCTGACGATGGCTGGAACGAATGGGCGGAACTTCAGATCCGGCCGATCAACTTCGGAAATAACAGGCATCAGGCGCAGGAAATTGATGGGGCCGTCGACGCGGTAAAGGTCGTCTTCCGTAAGACTGAACGTCTGCAGCAACTGTTCGGCAATATGGGGCGGACAGTCCGCTTGCACTTCAAGTCTGACTGCGTTACCACGGTTCCGCTTACGGAGTTCAAGCTCGATAGCCTTGAGCAGATTGACGATTTCTTCCTCGTCAAGATAAAGATCACTGTTCCGCGTCACACGGAACTGGTAAGCACCCTTCACGTTAACCCCGTGGAAAAGAGAACCGACATGCGCCTGAATCAGATTGCCGATAAATATGTAGCGATACGTTCCCTTTTCCCCGGCCCGGTAGGGAAGCAGGCGCGGCAATATCCTGGGCACTTGGACCACCGCCAAATTTGTGCTCAACTCTGCACCTTCAAGTTCTACCGCGACATTGAGGCTCTTGTTCAACAACTGCGGAAAGGGGTGAACAGGGTCAACAGCAAGCGGCGTCAAGACCGGGTAGACGGACTTCGCGAAATACTTCGTGTAATACTGCTTTTCTTCCTGTGTCAGTTCGTCGTAAGGGAGAAAAAAGACGTGGTTCTGCTCCAGCAGAGGAACAAGCTCCTCATTCCAGAGCCGGTATTGGTCATCGACCATTCGCCTGACCCGTGCAGAAATGGCCGCAAGCTGTTCGCTTGGACTCATCGCATCGGGTCCCGGCGCGTTGACATTGCTTTGGCGCTGCTGCTTTAATCCGGCAACCCGGATCTCGAAGAATTCGTCCAGATTTGAGGCGACTATGCAAAGGAACTTCAAACGCTCCAATAAGGGGTTTCTTGCATCCTTCGCCTCTTCCAGCACACGTTCGTTGAACTCAAGCCAACTCAGTTCACGGTTGACATACAAAGCTGGTTCGTCAAAGGGGGACGAAGCATTTGCGTCCATAGGTTTCTTTTTAGCGCGCTGTTTCCGGCTTCTTTGTTTCTGCATCAAAGTCCCCACCACCTCTCGCAGCCAACAATTGGCTGTCAAACTTTGTAACAAAGCAAGCTGATTAGTCGGACGGCACTCCTCTTACGCCTTCGGCGTGCTCCCCACGTATTACCTCACTCCTCAGTCTCTTCGGTTTCCTGAGAGAAGCGGCAGCAGAAAGTACAGTAAATAACCGAGCGACGTCAGAAACGCGGCGACATAGGTCAATGCCGCGGCATCGAGCACCTTGTTGACCGCATCTATCTCTCCGGCTCCTCGAATAAAGCCCATATCCACAAGCACTCTTTTCGCGCGATTCGAAGCGTCAAACTCTACCGGGAGAGTAATCAGGTTGAACAACATGATGATTCCCCATGCAATGCACATAATGACCAGCATCGGGCGAATAAAACCGGTCATGAAACCGACGATGGGCAAGAAAGCGACCGCCATATTTGCATAGCCGGCAAGTCCAACCGCCGCCATTCGCATATTCAGCGGTGCATAAGCGATTTTATGTTGGATGGCGTGGCCGCTCTCGTGGGCAGCGATCCCCAGGGCTGCGGTGGAGGAGCCGTGAAAATTTCCCGAAGAGAGCACCAGGCGTTTATTCAGCGGGTCGTAATGGTCCCCCAGCAAGTCATTTGACTCGACAATTTCAACATCGTAGATGCCCGAAGCGGCCATCACACGGGCTGCCGTTTCCGCTCCCGACATCCCCGAAGACGCAGGGTATTGGCTGTATTTCGCGTACGCGGCTTTGACCCGCCACGTGGCCCAAAGAGAAAGCGCGAACGTTCCAAAAAAAAGCAGGATACTTAAACCAGTCATTCGTTTCTAGCCTCCCTTAAAATACTCATCTCCTTGACCACTTCAAAGCAATATAGGCGTGTTCTTGAACGCGCATACCCGGCGACGGTGCCGCAAAACAATTTTCAACAGACACGGCCCGCGCTTTTTTACTTTTCCCCGGATCAAAGTCCGCATTAGCTTAAGCGTTATGGGGAACTTTTTCGAGGGCTACGTGACGGAGTCATTCTTCGACGAGATGTTCGACTCTTTGGGAAATGTACGTCCGCATTACCGAAAATTGTTTGACCGCTACGGCGGAATGTCGATCAAGGAATTCGAGAAAAAACGAGCCGCTGCCGACAACGCGTTTCTCAGCCAAGGCGTCACTTTCACCGTTTATAGCGATCAAGAAGGAACTGAACGCATCTTTCCTTTTGACCTTATCCCGCGGATCATTCCGCGAAAGGAATGGGAGCATGTCGAAAACGGCCTGGGTCAGCGGATTACGGCACTCAACCTTTTCTTGCATGACATCTATCATGAACAGAAAATCGTGAAGGATGGGGTGATTCCGGAAGAAATTATTCGCAGCGCCGTTCATTTCAGACCGGAATTCATGGGTTTCGACGTTCCAAAGGACATCTACATCCATATCTGCGGAACGGATCTTATCCGCAACGATGACGGAAATTATCTCGTGCTGGAAGACAATGCCCGATGTCCCTCCGGCGTTTCCTACCTGTTAGAGAACAGACAGGCGATGAAGCGAGTCTTCCCGAATCTGTTTTCGCGCTATCTGGTACGCCCTGTGGACACTTACTGCCTGGAATTGCTTGACGTCCTGCGGTATATCGCCCCCAACGCCAACCCGGACCCCAACGTGGTCCTTCTTACGCCCGGTATCTATAATTCAGCTTACTTCGAACATTCTTTTCTTGCGCGGACGATGGGCATTGAAATCGTGGTCGGCGCCGATCTCGTAGTCCAGGATGGTATCGTGTTCATGAAAACTACGCGGGGCTTGAAGCGCGTTGACGTGATCTATCGCAGAATCGACGATGACTTTCTCGATCCATTAGTATTCCGCAAAGATTCGGTGCTCGGTGTTCCCGGCATCGTTGATGCTTACAGACGAGGTAATGTGAGCCTGGCGAACACAATCGGCACCGGAGTCGCGGACGATAAGGTAACCTACTATTTCGTCCCGAAGATGATCAAGTATTACATGGATCAGGAACCCATCCTTCCGAACGTTGAGACCTATTTATCGCACTTTGATGCCGATCGAGCGTTTATTCTGGAGAATCTCGATAAGCTGGTGGTGAAATCGGCAAACGAAAGCGGTGGCTACGGAATGCTCATGGGGCCTTCCGCAACGCGCGAGCAATGCGATGCTTTCCGCAAGGCTATAGTGGTAAATCCCCGCAACTATGTCGCCCAGCCCGTTATTCAGTTGTCCCGCTCTCCCTCTTTCTGCAACGATCATTTTGAGGGACGTCATATCGACTTGCGACCCTACATTCTCTTCGGCGAGAAAATTACTATTATCCCGGGGGGTCTCACACGCGTCGCGCTTCGCAAGGGTTCACTTGTTGTAAACTCTTCCCAGGGCGGCGGAAGCAAAGATACCTGGGTTCTCAACGATTAGGGTACCTGATCCGCGCTGATGAACTACAGGCGCACAAAATAGTGGAGAATCAGAAGAAGCATTATGCTAAGCAGAGTAGCCGACGCCCTTTTCTGGCTGAGTCGATATACCGAACGCGCGGAAAATAACGCCAGAATGCTGGATGTTAATCTCCAGCTCACGCTTGACGCCCAGCTGCTCAGTTCCAAAAATCAACAGCATTGGGAATCAATTCTCTCCACGCTGGAAGATAATGAGCTTTTTAAGAAGCACTACCCTGAGATCACCAAGGACTCGGTTGTCGAATTCATCACCTTCGACCGGAGAAATCCCAATTCAGTGTATTCCTGCCTGGCTTCTGCACGGGAAAACGCGCGGACTGTGCGAGAACAGGTGTCGGTCGAGATGTGGGAACAAATCAATCGGATGTTTCTGCTTTTTCGTTCCGGAGAAGCGCGGCGGATGTTCCAGGGCAGCACCTATGAGTTTTTCAAGTGGATGTTGGAAGCATCCCAGCTCTTTCAAGGTATTGCCGATGCCACCATGTCCCATGACGAAGGGTGGGAGTTCATCCGGCTTGGGAAATATCTGGAGCGCGCCGACCGGACTTCTCGAATCCTCGATATTAAATATCATGTGCTTCTGCCAACCGGAGAACAGATCGGCGGAAACGTCGATACCATCCAGTGGATGGCTGTTCTGAAGTCGTGCAGCGCCCTGGAGCCATACAGAAAGCATTACCGCGGACAGGTCGCGCCCTGGAAGGTGGTCGAGTTTCTGGTAAAGAACCCAACATTTCCGCGTTCCGTGCTTTTTTGCGTGCACTCTGTTGACGAGTCACTGCACAAAATTACCGGCGTCGACCGCGGCGATTTGAACTACAAGGTTGAAGCGGAACGGCTTTCTGGAAAGCTGCTGGCCGATCTCTCCTTTATTACAATAGCCGAAATTTTCGACTTCGGCCTCCATCAATATCTGGACAGGATGCAGCTGCGATTGACCGAAATAAGCAACGTGATCTATACAGAGTTTTGCGAATGGCTGGAGACCGAGGAGTCAGAACAGAGCCAGTTGCAGGAACAGGTCGGCTAATTTGCTGCCTTCTCCAGGAACTGGTGGAGGTAACTTTTGATTTGCAAAGAGTTAGCCCAATTCGGTCGGACTGGTAGGGTCGCATCTCCGAGGCGACCGCTTTTACGGTGTGATCGTAAGCTCAGGCGAGCAGCGCTGACGGTCCGCTCGGAGATCGGACCCTACCGCCAGGCTATCATACCCTACCGCCAGGCCATCATACCCTACCGCCAGGCCATCATACCCTACCGCCAGGCCATCATAGATAGTGCAATCTCA
>Ga0182033_10001490_pt1 | contig 11756 bp, 15 predicted proteins | sample tim00Cox0000000H_FD_125968 | JGI IMG/M metagenome (GOLD analysis project Ga0182033, IMG submission 125968) | Lab enrichment of tropical soil microbial communities from Luquillo Experimental Forest, Puerto Rico - timezero.00C.oxic.00.000.00H | ecosystem: Environmental > Terrestrial > Soil >...
AGAGCATCAAAAGTTCAGAGTGCGCGATTACCTAACGATGGTGGCGACGGCGCCGGCCACCTTGCTGGCAAGGCTCGTGACCCTAGAATTGCGCCAGCGTGGCTAGCGCGTGGGTCCGCTATTGGCCCAAAGCAGACATCCGCCATCTTGAATGATGCTGGGACCGTCCTCTCATGTGGTCTTGGTACGCGCCGGTGCTCTCGTCTCAGGCCGCATAGGCCCTAGTCCTTTTTCCGTCACGGACGGCGCGATAGGGGGCGATGAGGGCGCACCTGTTGCGGCAATGATTTGTTGCTGCCAGGCAAGTCCGTCGGCCATGATTCGCTCAAATGCTCCCTTTGCCCAATCCTGATAGGCCTGTGCCAGGTCGGCTATCGTTTCAGTTCCACACATACGTTCTGCGGCATCTTTTGCCGAATGAGTCCCTGTATGGCGGTGGTCGAACCAGCTGTTCGTAAACGCCTGCATATTGTCCAGAATCTTGTCTTGGTTTTCCCAGAAACGACGAGCGTTTTCTCTAAACGATTCTGAAAATACAGAGGTGGGCAGAATTGCTTTCTGCATTGACTTCCATTGCTCAGCGAAATCCACGGTTGTCATGGTGTATCTCCCTTACCGAGTCAGATACCCCAGCAACGCCATTTTTAAAGACAACAATGCCAAGCAACTCGGAAGGGGCATTGATGCAGGTCAATCTGAGCGGATATTCGTTGCCACATTATTCCTTGTTTCCGTCAAACGAGTAGGAGATTTGGCGATGTACGTTCTCATCATAGTAATCGCGGTTCTCTCACCAGCCACCGCTACGGTTACACCGGTTGGGGTCACTTCTCAGACTGTCGGAAAATTCAAAAATTTGGACCGGTGCAAGGCCGCTGCAAATGACCCCTCCGCTGGCGGCGCTATTTCAGATTTAAGTCTCTCAAGGGGGGTCTATTGGTACTGTGCACCCGCGGGCGTCGAGCGCTAAGTGCACTTATGACCGAAAGCGGACATCAGCGCGCTGATTTAGCAGCGGGCCGTGCAGTCGGCGTACACGGTCACACGAAAACCGAGAGCGATGTCGTATCTAAGCGACGCCCCGAAAGCAGACATGTGCAGTGCAGTAGCCGCTGTCTGCTTTGGGCCAAAAGCGGCCATCGTTGCGTTTATCTTTACGCGACAACATTCTGCCGTGCGGTCTCGCGAAAGAAGAAAGCGCTGGATTTTGGCGTCCGCTTCTGTGTCTTGAAATCGACGTGTACCAGTCCAAAGCGGTTCCCAAAGCCGGAGGTCCACTCGAAGTTGTCCATCGTGCTCCAATGGAAGTAACCCATCACCGGCACGCCATCGGCGCTCGCTCGCTGGAGCTGCGTCAGGTAGCTGCGGAGAAATACAATGCGGTCGGTGTCGTAGATTTTGTCGCCGTCCACCAAGACATCGTCGCTGGCACAGCCGTTTTCTGTGATGTGGATCTCCTTTGCCTTCCAGAGCGATTGCACGAACTTCGGCGCCCAGTAGAGAGCCTCAGGGCCCAGCGTAAGCCACTGATTGAACATCTTTGGATGCCCTTTAGAGAACGGAATTTCACGCCAACTACCGGAGACCTGTCCTGGCTGATCGGATGCAAGCACGTAAACGAGCGGTCGGTAGACATTGATGCCGACGAAATCGAGCGGCGAGCCGATGATTTTCAACTCGTCGTCCGTGAATTTTGGCGCGTCCGCCCCTTGTTCCTTCAAGTAACCGTCAGTGTATTTGCCTTCGAGCATCACCGTTAGGAATGGAGCGTTGCGTTCGCGCGTGGCGATCTCTGCTGCCTTAATGTGTTCGGGAGCCTCGATCAACGGAACAGCAAGCTCAATCACCTCAGCAGGTCCCACTTTGGTCCCGGCTCTGCCTTTTGCCCGAATGGCCTGCACCGCCATCCCGTGACCGAGAACGGCGTGGTGTCGAACCTGATTGAGTTCGCGTCGCGAAAGCTTCAGGCCGGGCGCAAGCGCGATGTGCATCGTGCCGCCCGAAATCGGGACATCCATGCCCTGATGGCCCATGTCCACAAACGAGCGGAACTCGTTGATCGTGAAGAAGTGGTGGACGCGGTCGCTCAGTTTGTCGGCTATGTATCCGGCGTAGTCTGCGAATGCCTTAGTCGTGTCACGGTTCTGCCAGCCGCCCTTATCCTGCAACGCCTGCGGCAGGTCCCAGTGGTAGAGCGTGGGGAATGGCGCAACACCGGCGGCGGCGAGCTCGTCCACAAGACGGTTGTAGAAGTCGAGACCCTTCGGATTTGGCTGACCAGTCCCGTTCGCGAAAATGCGCGGCCACGCGATGGAGAAACGGTAGGCATTCGCGCCAATGTTCTTCATCAACGCGACGTCTTCCTTGTAGCGGTGATAGTGGTCATTCGCGACGTCACCTGTGTCGCCGTTATTGATGTTTCCGGGCGTGTGCGCATAAGTGTCCCAGATCGACGGACCTTTGCCGTCCTCGTTCCACGCGCCCTCGATCTGATACGACGAAGTTGCCGTCCCCCAATAAAACCCCTTCGGAAATTCGCGGGCAGGTGCCTGAGCCGTCTTTGTATCCGTGCCTTGCGAGGTTTGTGCGACGCCGGTTGTTTCGTTTAGACCGACAAGCGTTCCCGCTGCCGCCAGCTTCGCAACATTACGTCGGGTGAAATGCGTGCTCATGGATTACCCTCCATGGTCGCTGCACAAACTCGATACTCGGGTAAGCCTGTCCGTCGTCCAAGTTGGACCGTGGTCCAATTCCATCCAATGTCCGCTTTGGGTCAAAAGCAGACATGTGCAGCGCAAAAACGGCGTGTCCGCTTTACCCCCAATAGCGACATCGATTGCGTTTTTCGCCATGTCTGCTTGGGCCAAAAGCGGACGAAACCTATTCCTTGCTTCGCGCGCCTTCGCGTCGAGCAACGCGGCGCGCGTAAAGGCTGATCCCAGGTGCGGCACTCAACCCGTGGACAAAGATGCTGACTAGAACAGTGGTCATCACCGCGAGCCGGATTGTTGATTCGCCCGGCAAATGTACTTCCCTTTCCAAATAGATCAGCCCAAGTACTATCGACGCCAGCCCACGCGGCCCAAACCAACCTAAGAATAGAACTGTCGGCTTGCTTAGATGGGCACCTGCGAGTGCAATCGCCACTGGCAGCATCCTAACAAATGTCAGGCTGAGTACCGCATAAAGTGCGGATGTCGCGTCAAATAGGCGCAAGTCTCGTCCGACCAAAAGCCCAAAAAGAAAAAATACCGAGAGATTAAAGAATTTTCCCCACTTTTTCGCGAAGTCGAAGTTTTGATTGTGATTTTTCCTGAAATTTATTTGTACAGCCAACCCAGCGACAAACGCGGCGATGAACATGCTCGCGTCGAGCAATTCGGATAGCACAAAACAGAGTAGCGGCAGCGTAGCGATTCCGATTTGTTGAAAGGATTTTGTCATCGACTCCTTATGGCGCGCGAAGTCCAGCAGAGCTCCGCCAACGAGTCCGATCCCCACACCGACCAGTACCCCCAGCCCGAGCTGTTCAAAAATAAACCGAGTCAAACTTGCGCTGCTGCTTAGACTACCGGCCGCTGCGATGGCGATGAAGAACAGGAGGAACGGGACGCAAAGTCCATCGTTGAGGCCGGCTTCAATGTTGAGTGTTTGGCGGATGCGCATTGGCAAACGCGGGTTTTTTACAATGAGCTGTCCAAGCCCAGCATCGGTCGGCGCGAGGATGGCACCTATGATTGCCGCTTCCCAAATGGTCAGATCGCGAAATAGGACCCATGCAGTGATTGCGCCGAGCAGAATGGTAAGCAACATTCCGACGCCCAATAACCGGAATGGCAAAGTTCCAGCGCTCCGTAAACCGTCTAGCTCGGTGTCTGTGAAGAGCAAGAACACCAGCCCAAGTTCGGCAAGGTGGAGAAAGAGTTTTGCCTCAATATTGGGAGTTTCAAAAAACGCGGGGGATACAAAAGATACAAAAAGTCCGGCGAGCGTAAAGATAGCTGGCGCGGTAACAATGGTCTGATCCAAACGCCGCGATACAAGGCTGTATAGAAAGAGGACCGTAAGGAAGACGGCAAAAGGTATCATCGGTCCCAACGCGGTCACGCTTGTTGCTGACAATGTCCGTTCTGCCTCGAATAGCGGGCGGTGGACATCCCCGCAACGTCTGCTCTGACCCACGAGCACGCGATGTCCGCTATGGGTCATAAGCAGTACATTAGGCGATGTCTGCTAAGGGGCAAAAGCGGACATTCCGCGGTGTGCTACGTGTACACGAAGTACCAAATCGCTAGCAGCGCACCTGCCATCAAGACAACGATCAGAATGACTGCCCGCCAGTTTCGAGCCAGCGAGCGCCATCACCAAAACAATTAGGCCGACGACCGCCCCCAACACCACTATTGACATACTGGTGCTCCCCTCGCGATCTACTGGCCAAAAGTAGACATTCTGCCCTTACGATCGGCCACTCTCGCCCCAGCGCGACGCGGACGTGGACTCAAACATTGTCGCCTCTTTGCCCTCGTCGGTGGCAAGCCACTGCTTCAATTCTTCAGGGCTCTTCGGCTGGCGACCTTTGACCCCTTCAAAGAGATCATTCAGTGTTGGGGCTTGGACCTTCTTTAATTCCTCTTTTTCGCTCATAGCTAACACTCCTTTTGAACCGCAACTGCAGTGCGGGCAGCCTAGGCCGCCTTGGCCTGCAGCTCGTCGATGGCATCGACGCGCTCCCACGTGAAATCAACATCTTCCCGTCCAAAATGCCCATATGTCGCCGACTTGCGGAAAATCGGTTGGCGAAGGCGAAGATGATCAATCATTCCCTTCGGCGATAGCGGGTGGGACACCGGCAGATCGAGATATTGGAGTTTTCCTGATCTCGTCCAAAGATCAGCCAGAAATGTTGCGACGCGGCACGTGGCGCTTTTGTTTATCAAGAGTGCATGTTCGTGCGAGCGCCGAAGATCGTTTGTCGTCGTGGCAAGCAGGAAGCTCGCAACTCGACTTTCTTGCAACGCAATTGAAAGCAATCCAGCGCGCTTGATGAACAACACCATTGCGTCCGCCGCAGCTTCAACAGACAACGCATCATCGTTCCACCCAAAAAGATCGCCGGGCAAATAGAATGCGACAATGTTGCGGACGCCACTCTCAAACGTCTTGCAATGACGAACGACCCCGCTCACCACAAAGAAGAGATAGTCGGCGGCCTCACCTTCACAGGCAATGACGTTGTCTCGCCGGAAGCGGATAGGACCGCGTTGAAGCGCGACGAGTGCGCGCTTGAGAGCATCCTTATTGCCGAAAATTTCCGGAAATTCGATGGCACCTGCGATGCGTTTGCCGTTTGATGCGACGACCGACGTCCCTTTGAGTTCAGCACAGGTCATTGTTTCCCTCTCTAGCTTCATCTACTCGCCAATTTCTGATTTCGTCGACGCGCACTGGTCGACGCTCGGAGAGTGCCGCTGACAACAGCATTCTCGTTTGCATCATCGGGTCACTAAATATCTCACCTTGAAAACAGTATTCTTCTGCCTGCACGCGATATCGTTGGCTTTTCGCCATTGCCGCGCGGGCTCTGTTCTTTCTGAGAAGCTCCAATCGTTTTGTGAGCGGCAATAATCGTGCAGCACGCTGCGCGAGGCTACTGCCTCGGCCAATAGATGGCTCAAAGGGAATGATACGCACCACGGGCCACTCCCAAACTGCAATCACTGGGCGATCAAAGGTCCTTGGTGGTCAATTGGCCTTTGGGGAATTGCTGCGCTGCATCCGCATTCTCCGATAGTGCTGCGCAGAAATGACGCCGGAATGACGGCATCGTGCTAGCAGGGCAGTGGTTGCACCCAACATGTCCGCTTTGGGTCAAAAGCAGACATATGCGTCGCAACAAGTCATGTCCGCTTTACCCCAATAGCGACCGCGAAAGCGGACTCTCGCAAAGGGGCATGTCTGCTTTACCCCCCAAAAGCGGACATATGCAGTGCAGTAGCCTATGTCTGCTTTGGGCCAATAGCGGACATCACTCAGCCAACGGGTCGATGCCGTCAGATGGGGTGTGGTTATAGAGGACAGTGAGAAGCATGTTGCCCGGTTCTGATGTTGCATCGGTTCGATAAGCCAAGACCTCGCCGCTGACGCCACTGGTATATTCCGCGATGACTTCTCCGAATGCGTTGCGCTGAACGGCGACCTTTTGCCCGGCTTCGACTTTGTCGTTCAGTGCAACCAAAACCTCAACGAACCCGCCGCGGCTTGCCAACACGGGGTGTGCACTGTTGGCGACGAAGATGTTCGTGTCCTTGCCGGTGCGTCCCATCGGTCCAGCGATGATTCCGTGATGCTTGAGGACGTTCATGGTCCCTTCCACGAACAAAGGAATCATGTCGGGGTCCAAAATCCGTGGTGCGCCGATCTCCGCCGTAAACGCCGGAATGCCGGCATTGATAAGCGCATTGGGCAGCACGCCCGGGTAAGCGATGTTGTCGAAGATCTGATCGATGGGGAACAGCTCGGCCATCGCGCGAACCTCTGGCAGGTCCATTCGCGCAATATGCATTGCCGTCATGTCATATCCGGTCGTCGAGGTATGAAAGTCGATCGCATAGTCCGCATTCGGCTTGAGCAGCCTGTTGAACAGGATCCCCGCGTGGCGGGACGGCGCTGACACACCGTTCTCATTCCCTGGCCATTCGCGATTGAGGTCAATCAAATCGATGCCGCGTCCCGAGTTGGGCCACCTGCGCGCCATGCCTTCCATGGCCGGGCGTGATACGTCTAGAACGGCCAACACCGTGCCAGACATTTCAGTCGGATTCAGGCGGTCCATGACGGCCTGTATCGTGCGAACGGGACTGATCTCATCACCGTGCACGCCGCTGACGAGTGCGATGCGCTTGCCCGGTCTGGCGCCTTTCGCGACCATTGTCGAGACATGCCAGTGCTGGCCGGTGGTCGTCTGCACGCCTTGAAAATAGAAGAGATGCCTCTTGCCGGGCTCGAGGTCATCGACATTGAGCGCGCTGACGACCCTCTTTCCGTCGATCGTGTCGCCGGTATAGACCGTTCCTCGCCATGTAGCCGGTGTCTGGGCACTCGCAGGGTCAGCGTTGGCCGCAAGCGCTGCCGACGCTCCGATAGCGGCGGTTATAAAATGGCGCCGATCGAGACCGTCCGATCCGGGATCATCAGACATAGTGCAGACCTTTCATGTTGGGGCGTGAGGCCGTGTGCGCGCATAATGCTCGCTTGCGTAGCCTTTGCGATCCGGGAATGCAGCGAAAAACAAAGAAAGCGCAGTGAGCGGCGCTATTTTCATGGATACCCCCTAAGGGGTAGTTCAAATCGCAGTTTCGTGAACGGAAGTTCCGCTTTGGGTTCAAGCAGACATGTGCAGTGCACTTGCTGATGTCCGCTTTGGGCCAATAGCGGACATTGTTAGTCGATTACCACGTCGACGCGGTTGAGCAACGGCGTGGGTATGGTTAGCCCGAGCATCCGGGCAGTCTGCGCGTTGATAATGAACTCGAACTTGTTAGCCTGCACGATTGGCAGCTCCGCAGGCTTCGCGCCTTTGAGAATACGGCCAGCATAGACACCGCACTGACGAAATGCGTCCACAATGTCGGATCCATAGCTCATCAGTCCTCCGACCTCGGCATACTCGCGCCCTGTATATATGGTCGGCAAATGGTGGAACGTTGCCAATTGAGTCAACTGGACGCGTCGGCCATTGAAGAACGTAGTGGCTCCGACGAAGACCGCATCAGGTCGCTCGCGACCCATTGCTGCGAAGGCGGCGTCGATCTCGGCGCTGGTGTCGGCGTTGTGGATCTGGAGCTGCAGTCCCATCGAACGGGCGGCTGCATTCACGTCTTTCAATTCCGCAGGCCTCGCATCGGCCGGACTGACAAGCACAGCGATGCGGGTCGCCCCGGGCAACAAATCTCGAAGCATTTCCAGCCGCTTTGCTCCCACCTCAGAACTGGCGAAATTGATGCCCGTTAGGTTGCCACTGGGTCGTGAAAGGCTGGTGGTTAAGCCAAGCTCTACTGGGTCGGCGCCAACCACGAAGACGATGGGCATCGTCGTGGTTGCCGCCTTCGCCGCGAACGAAGACTGAGGGCCTGGGGCAACAATCATGGTAACGGGACGGCGAACGAGGTCGGTCGCGAGCGCTGGCAACCGGTCGACTTGATCCTCAGCCCATCTGTATACGATTGCTACGTTCTCGCCTTCGACGTAACCGGTCTCTTTCAGGCCTTGTCGAAATCCACGCAGCCGGGCCTCGACCACTTCGGGCGTTCGGGGATCGAGAAACCCGATGATAGGCGATGCGAGCTGTTGCCCGCTTGCCAAGAGCGGCCAACCAAATAAACCCGAACCGGCAATCCCTTTGATGAAATCTCGCCGCCTCATTTTGGAAGGCTCAGGGCAAGCACCATACCAACCTACAGGGGCGGTCTGGAAGCGGCCGGGTGCCAGGCCGGGCCATGTCCGCTTTGGGTCAAAAGCGGACATATGCAGCGCACCAGCCCATATCCGCTTTACCCCCCAAGAGCACATTCGTCGGCCCCGAAGCCTCAACACGAAAGATTTTTGAACCGCTTGGTGCCAGTTCGCTAGGGGAGGCCGCCCTTCAACGAAAAGTGACCCGTCTCAAGGAAAAATCAGGATTTTCTTTAAGCTTGCCGCGGGTCAAACGGCTATTTCGCGCCAGCTTTCCTCCACGCGGGCGGCAGATGTCCTGTCGCCTGCGTTTTTCCAAAGTTTTCTCGCTTTGTAAGGACCGTCACAGTCAATTGCGTCGCCGCTGGAAACAGGAAAAGGAAAAACCGGATGGTTGCTGCTACTGATGGGGTTGCTCGCAAGTTTGCCGCCTATGTTAATGAACCAGTGCTGGCCGCCGAACCGCGGAAGGGTTTCTTCGTCCGCTTCATGGAAGCACTCATGGAGACGCGACGCCGTCAAGCTCGCCGCGAGATTGCAAAACACGCGCACCTATTAGACGATTCTTGGCGGCAACTTGATTTGTAAAATAGCCTAGGCAAGTGCTTGGTGGTGACCGTTGAGGCCCGCCTAAAGAAAAAATCAACGGCTTCCTCAAGATTTCCGGCAGGTTGGCGACTAAGGCAACCGTACCTTGTCGGCATGTAAGTTGGGCCGCATAGCTCGCGAGCACCAAATCCCAGAAGTGAATTAGTTGTACCGAATGTTACGCCGGAGGCGCCCGTGCAAATGGCAATCGTCATCGACATTGCGTTCATTGTCGTCGTTTTTCTTTTTCTATCTTTGGTGCGACCTGACCTCCACATAGAGGGGGGCCAATCGCTGCTGGAATTTCGCGACCCGCTAACGCTCATTCCTAAGACTGAAAGCGCAGATGACAATTGGGAAGGAAGCCAGTGGCAATGTGTCCCCCATCAAGAGGCGCGTGGGGGAACAGATTGACACCGAGCAGAGGCTCCGGGCTTGGTCTCATTGTCCGTTAAGTGCCAAAAGGTCGAGGGAAGCCTATGCTGCGGTATACGCGTCGGCATCTGCTCATTGCGCTAGCTACGGTCCTTTGCATCGCCGGTATTTCTTGGGTCGCATTGGCCTATTTGTTTCCATCGCCACCGTCGAAATTTGTAATTGCCGGGTCTTTCCCTGGTGGTCACTACGAGCGCCTAGCCCATGAATATAAAGAAATACTTGCACGGTCCCACGTGACCGCAGAGGTGCGTACAACTGCTGGTGCAATTGACAACCTAAAGCTACTGCAGGACCCAAATTCCGGTATTCAGATCGGTTTTTCGCAGGGGGGCATCTCAAACAGCAAGCAAGCGCCTGATCTGTTGTCGTTAGGAAGAATCAACCATCAGCCCTTCTGGCTCTTTCACCGTGTGACTGAACCTTTAGATGATCTGACAGAGCTCAAGGGCAAACGCATTGCCTTGGGGCCAGTAGGCAGCGGGACACGTGCCGTGACCGAGAAGATTCTCGGTATCAGTGGCGTCAATTCTGAGACTGCGACGCTAATGCCTCTTGCGGCACGAAACGCATACGACGCACTGGTTGAAGGTAAAATTGATGCCCTGTTTCTCGTCTTCACTCCAGAGGAGCCAGTTCTCCAATCCATGCTGAAAGATCCTCGTATTCGGCCTATGAGCTTCACAAAGGCAGAGGCTATTACTCGCATCTTTCCGACTCTCGTTCGATTGGTATTGCCGCGTGGCGCGATTGATTATGAACGGAACATTCCGGCCGCTGATGTGACAATCATCGCAGCAACCAACGTCGTACTTGTGCGCAAAGAGATTAATCCCGCGCTGATCGATCTATTGATGCAAACAATGTTGGAAGCGCATGGCGAAGCGGGACTTTTCCAAAAGGCCGGTGATTTCCCCACTCACACCGATCCTGAATTTCTAATGGCTGAGACTGCTGTCGATTTCTACAAAAATGGTCCTTCGTTTCTGCACCGACATTTTCCTTTCTGGGTAACCCACTACGCACAAAGATCGATTGCAGTGCTCACAGCTGTCATAGCGATTGCCCTTCCGCTGTTTAGCTTTGCGCCAAAACTTTACCGAGGGTTCGTGGCATATCGCTTAAGATCTTTGTATCGCCGTCTCAGGGTCATCGAAGCTAGCTTGCAAAAAGGCGCTTCCTCCTCAGAGTTTGCAGCACTCGAAGCCGAGCTTGAAAGCGTGGATCGTGCGATCCATTTGCTGGGAGTGCCAATGCAACACTCGGACATGTATTTTTCGATAGAATCTCACCTCGATCTCGTGCGCACCCGCCTTGAGTTACGGCGTGCCCGGTTACGCGGTCAATTACGAAGTGCGGCTTAGTGCATTCCTGCTGGTGATGCATCGCACACTCCAAGTCCGCTTTGGGTCATAAGCAGATATATGCGTCGCAACAAGCCGTGTCCGCTTTACCCCCAATAGCGACCGCAAAAGCGGCGACCGCAAAGGGTCATGTCCGCTTTACCCCCAAAAGCGGACATGTGCGGTGCAACTAGTGATGTCCGCTTTGGGCCAAAAGCGGACATGGACTTAGAAATAGCGACCCGACAACGGCGTGTTATCGGGCCGCAGATTGCACGCGAGACGGCGGCTTAATGAGGTTCTTTCAGCTTCGCCATGATCTCGTCCAAATTGAAGCTGGCCGCCTTTTGCCGTTGAGGAAAATCCCGGAACGTTGCCAGGAACTGGCCCACATAGTCCTGCGCGGGCACCAGCAGGAAGGCGTGGTCCATAAGCCAGTCGTAGTACGTGTTCGAGGTAACGTCCGCCCGCTCATAAGGATCGGTCCGTAAGTTGAACATCTTGGGGAGCCGCAGGGAGGTGAAGGGATTGGCCCAGAGCAGGAGTTGTCCGTTAGCCCGCTGCTCCATGAACACGAGTTTCCAGTTGTCGTATCGCAAGCCGACCACTTGCTGATCGTCGTTGATGTAGATGAACGACTCCCGCGGGCTCTTCGGTGCTTGGCCGGTCAGGTATGGCACGAGGTTGAAGCCATCGAGATGGACCTTGTAGGTCATGTCGCCAACTTTGTACCCGGCGAGTAGTTTGTTGGTCACATCTGGGTCACCGGCAATTGCGAGAATTGTCGGCAGCAGGTCGTGGTGCGCGACCATTTCATTCGATACCGATCCCGGCTTGATTTTTCCGGGCCACCGGAACATGGCGGGCACCCGATAGGCGCCTTCCCAGTTCGTATTCTTCTCGCTGCGGAATGGCGTCATCGCCCCATCCGGCCAA
>Ga0182033_10001491_pt1 | contig 11753 bp, 14 predicted proteins | sample tim00Cox0000000H_FD_125968 | JGI IMG/M metagenome (GOLD analysis project Ga0182033, IMG submission 125968) | Lab enrichment of tropical soil microbial communities from Luquillo Experimental Forest, Puerto Rico - timezero.00C.oxic.00.000.00H | ecosystem: Environmental > Terrestrial > Soil >...
GTAATGTAACTACGGGGGCTCGAACTTCTGTCCGCGCAGGAGGCATATCCGTTTTGGACCTGCCGCAAAGGGATCCGCAGATTTTATTAACCATGCCGGGCGCAGGGGGACAACCTGCGCGACGGGTCACTTGTGACAATCGGAGCACAATCGCTCAAGCAACGAGGCCCTGCCATGGGCTTAATCGCGATTGTCTCGGGACAAGACTTTTGTTCCAAGCACAGCAGCCGTGAGCCCGAACTGAGCGGCGTGGAGGTCCTTCCTCCCTGCCGCGACCGCGGCCCACATAGTGTCATCGGCGAGACAAGCGTGACGCCACGATGAATATCCGGCGGTCTCGGAGAAGCACCTTGCCGTCGTTGCGAACCGGATAGGCCGCAGCGATCTCGCTCGCATATCGCCTCAGGAACATCGAACTTTCTTCTTCGTCAAGGCGATCAAGAAATTCGCGCAAATCTGTTTGTTTCATCCATTCTACAATAGCTGCTGCACCTTCAAGCGGATGCAGATAGACGGCTTCCCACGCGTTGACAACATCGAACTGCGTACAAAGCCATCCATAATAATCCTCGATCGGGCTAATCGGAGTACGCAAGACAATGGCATCCTTGAGCTTGCTAAACCACGACGCCTCCGAGGCGACCTGGCGCATCAAGACATGCGTTGGCTCGTACAAAGATTTTGGCATTTGTACCGCAAGGCATCCGCTTTGAGACAGCAGCGCCGCGAGCCTTTGGAGACTCTGCGCATGATCCGGCACCCACTGCATGAGGCCACTTGAGAAGATCAAGTCGATACCATCGGGCCAACCTCTGGATGAAACGCCCGAATGGACATTGTTTGCGTGGCGAACTTGAGGATGCACCAAAGCCACTAAGTCGTCCACGTCGGTCGCGCTGACGACCTCAGCATCTGGAAATTTCGTAACAAGCAGTTCTCTGCCCTCTCCGGAGTCACACCAAAGATCGACGCAACTGGACGGTCTTGAGAGAGGAATTTGGGCGAGCAGATCAAATGCCGGGCGCATCCGTTCACGATCGAAGCTACGACTTTGCATAGAAGTCCTGACGTTCATTCCTTTATCTCCGGCCGTTCGCAGACTCGAAGAGAGATCGACGTTGCCACGCTGGATCAGGTCGCCATTCTGGAGCATCATCGATAACCTACGCCATTGCCGTCAGAGACTGTAAGACCAAGAGAAATAACGCGATTCAAACATCGCTTCACCGCGACCCTTCTGTGGCGTTAATCAGATTGCCGACCCGGCGGTTGCCATAAAAGTTAAAAATTGTTCATTGGCTGAGCCTTCGACACCGGGCGACACCGGGGCAAAAAAAGCTACCCATTCGTGAGCAGGCCGAGCGTGCCCGCCTTGAGCATGATCGTGATTCCGAGCACGATGAGGACAAAAGGCATAAGCATATATCCGTACCAACGGATAGGTGGTCCGAGCCTCCGGTGACTTACCAGCCAATGTGCAATTAAAAGCCAAAGAGCTGTCATCAAAATGAAGACGAGTCCGATGATCGATATTTCAAACATGGAATGAGTGGCAAAAAGCGGGGTGTAGGTGCCAATATTATCGCCTCCATTCGAGATCGTGACGATTGCGACAGCCGAAACCCTGGCAGCGGAGCCAAGACTGTCCCGCTTGTGTCCGTTCCCGACGTGCCCTCTTATCAAGTCGTAAAGCTTCTTTGCTCCGATCAGAACCGGAGCGAGACCGAGGAAGCCGACATATTGTGGAGCAAGGACAAGCGAGACAAGCGAACCGGCCAAGCTGATGAGGTACAAGGCTCCAATGCCCAGATATTGGCCAGCTATCACCTCACCAACCTTTACCTTGGGATCAGCCAGGAAGCCCACAAGGACCAACAGATCGTCAACGTTCGTCGAAACGAAGGCGACAACGCCGAGGCCGAGAAGCGGAGAGATCTCTTGCATTGAAGCTCGGTTTGGATGTGCGAATCGAAAAAACCCCATTGTTCACATCGGGCTGCTAAAAAGTAGTCCCGGCCCGTCCCCGGAGCCAGTGGACGAGAACCCTTACGTAGCTCTATTCGCGAAGCGTGTAGATATGCTGCAGCGGGCTGCGGCATAGCAAACGGTGTGAACGATGTGGAGGATCAACGCAACCGGCAAGCAGGAACTTGTGCCCAGCCGTGTGCATTGAATTGCAGAAGGTGACGGTCGCACCGCGGCGGGGCGTGACGCCGGTTGCAATTGAGCTGGCCGGCCTAGTTCTCTCGTGAATGGGGAAATTTGTCGTGCCGATTGCTCAGCCCGCCAGGTACAAGTCCCACCGCAGGCAGGAGCCTCCGCCATTCGAACGTATTGTCCTGCTTTTGCAGGGGGGCGGTGCGTTGGGCGCCTACCAGGGCGGCGTGTATGAGGCTCTTGCGGAAGCAAATCTTCATCCGGATTGGGTCGCAGGTATTTCAATCGGAGCGATCAACTCGGCCTTGATCGCCGGCAATGCGCCGGAAAAACGGGTCGAACGTTTGCGGGAATTCTGGGAAAATGTGACCACTCCTCCGTTTGGAATTCCTGTGCTGAAGCTCGGCGACATCAAGAGCGAATACGCGCATCGCTTCATCAATCAGATTCGCGCATTCGCCATTCTTATGGGCGGTGCGCCAAACTTTTTCACGCCGCGGTTTCCCCCGCCTTTCTTTTACCCTGCAAACACCAGTGAAGCCCTGAGCTATTACGATGTGACCCCGCTGAAGGCCACGCTCGAGCGCCTTGTGGACTTTGACAGGATCAACTCCGACACAACGCGGCTCAGCGTCGGCACCACCAATGTACGGAGCGGGAATTTCATCTATTTTGACAATACCACCCATGAGATCCGCCCCGAGCATATTATTGCCAGCGGCTCGCTGCCGCCGGGTTTTCCGCCGACGGAGATAGAAGGCGAATATTATTGGGATGGCGGCCTCGTTTCCAACACGCCGCTGCAATGGGTGCTCCAATCAACGCCACGGCAAGATACACTCGCCTTTCAGGTCGATCTCTGGAACGCGCGCGGGGAACTTCCTCGCGATCTGATGGAAGTTGAGTTGCGCCAAAAGGAAATTCGCTTCTCCAGCCGGACCCGGATGGGGACCGATCAATTCAAAAATATGCAAAGACTCCGCAAAGCGATGGGGCATCTTTTGAAACAATTATCGAGCGAACGGCGCAACGATCCCGATTTTCAATTGCTCGCCAAGGAGGCCGATGAAAAAGTATATAACATCATACACCTCATCTATCGCGCACAGAATTACGAAGGCAGTTCCAAAGATTACGAGTTCTCTCGCCGGACAATGGAGGAGCACTGGCGTTCCGGATATAACGATACGGTTCGCACGCTGCGCCATCCAGAGGTGCTGGAACGCCCCGACAGCGACGATGGGGTGCGTACCTTCGACCTCGCCTGGGATGCCAGCGAATAAAGCTTTTATGCCAAATGTCGCGAAGACCGACTCCTGGTTCCTTTCTCGAATTTCCGCTTTTTCAAAAGGATAGTGGAAATTCGAGAGTTACAGCAACGTCATCTTTATGAACGTTGGTATTAGGTGGTGATTCTGGCAGCGTCTAAAAAACGTGCCCTTTGCTGGAACCCTATACGCAGCTTTCCGTTAAAAGGGCATTCTGCAGCAAGATTCAGCATAGACAGTTCAAGGGTTCTACTATGTCTTTCAGGTAAAGCTTTTTTTATACGGGTTGCGGCACTTGGCGATCTTGATGATTTTTGTCCCGCCCCCCGGACGCTGACCCGTCAAATAGAAAGGGTCTCATCATGAAGGAAGGTGAAGTTCGCGCCAAAGCCTTTGCGATGCCGCTCACAAACCCCGCCTATCCAATTGGTCCGTACCGATTCTATCATCGCGAATTTCTGATCATCACTTATCGCACGGATGCCGAGAAACTGCGCCAACTCGTGCCCGAACCGCTCCAGATCGACGAACCGCTGGTGAAGTTCGAATTCATCAGGATGCCGGACTCGACCGGGTTTGGCGATTACACAGAGAGCGGACAGGTCGTTCCTGTCTCTTTCCAGGGACGCAAGGGCGGTTACACCCATTGCATGTTTCTCGATGACCATCCTCCGATCGCCGGCGGCCGCGAGCTCTGGGGTTTTCCGAAGAAACTCGCCAAGCCGACCTTGGCGGACGAGCTCGACACGCTGGTTGGAACCCTCGATTACGGCTCCGTGCGCATCGCCACCGGGACCATGGGTTACAAGCATAAATTTGCCGATCTCGCCGCGGTGAAAGAGTCCCTGCTGGCCCCGAACTTCCTGCTGAAAATTGTCCCCCACGTCGACGGTACGCCACGGATCTGCGAACTTGTCGAATACCACCTCGAGGATATTGATCTGAAGGGCGCCTGGACCGGCCCCGCTTCCCTCACTTTGAGCTCGCACGCCCTTGCGCCGTTGGCTGAACTGCCGGTCCTCGAAGTGGTCTCCGCAACCCATATCATCGCCGATCTCACGCTTGGCCTCGGCAAAGTGGTTCACGATTATCTTGCCTGACATGCTCTTTCAAAAGGAGAGGACCTACAGCCGCCGGCATCTGACAGCCAAGCGGAACGTCGATGAGGCTTCCGCCGCACCGTCGTCCAGCGCAAATTCCCGGCCATTGCAGCGTCCCCTTTCGCTGCCCGCGGCTATAGGCTCTATCCCGGAGTCTCATCCGCTCCCATGCCCGCTTGCAAACCTCTATTGTGGCCGTTGGTTTCTGTTATCGAGCGTATGGTTCCGTTCGCTTCTGAGTGGATCCGCCATCCGGCGGTAAACCGAACGGCCAGCGGTGACGCCAGCTTCTTGCGCCCCTGTGGCGTATCCAGGTCCACTATTGTACGGAACCGCGAACTGCGCAGAGGCGGCGCCCAGCAACGCAAGCGTGATGGAGGAACCCAGAAGAGTGATCTTCAAAATCTTGGTCATATTTGTCTCTCCGAAGCCAAGGGTGGAATCGATGTGGCTCTCCCGCCATCATCCAACAGGACAAGGCATGGCCTAGATAATGGTGCGCCGCAATATGAGGAGGCTTGTGAGCGTTCACCATTGCGTGAACAATAGAGCCAAGCAAATTGATGTGCTTTGGCATTTAATTATTTGATATTACATATGTTTTACGACAAACGGGCCATTCATCGGCGCGCGTCATGCGATTGATGCGTACCTGTCATGCGTCAATTGCATTATGCTGCACCGCACTACTCCCCGGCGAAACTTTGGCTCTGCGCATGATGACCGTCGAAGGGCCATGTGCCGCCGCGCGGGCTCGCCGGGTCAAGCCTTTCGGCGATTTTGATCGAGGAATATGGCTAGCAACGCGGGAGTGCGTGGATTTGAGCCTGTCGACGCTCGCTATGCTGTTTGAAGAATCGAGTACGATATTAATAATGTGACGGCCTGGGCCACACGCGCGTCGAGGCGTCGCAAACGCTTGCTCGCACCATCGGAACGGTGAAGGCGGCTGAACTCGGAGGCAAAGCATTGAGTCTGTACGGAGAATATGATCATAATAATATATTCGCCAAGATCCTGCGCGGCGATGCACCATGCTACAAGGTTTATGAAGACGACAAAGTTTTCTCCTTTCTGGATCTGTTTCCGCAGGCGCGCGGCCACACGCTGGTCATTCCAAAGCATGGCGTCGCCCGCAACATTCTCGAGGTCGATCCTCAGACTCTTTGCGCGCTGATGCAGGCGACCCAGAAGCTTGCCCGCAGCATCGTTGAGGAGTTGCAGCCGGACGGTGTCCAAATCATGCAGTTCAACGGCGGCCCTGGCGGACAGACGGTCTTCCATATTCACATCCACATCATTCCGCGCTGGCCTGGACAGCCACTCGGAATCCACGGCCAAATCAAGGGCGATCCGGCCGAACTTGAGGTGATGCAGAAGCGACTTTCCGCGCGGTTTGCGTCCGCCTAGAGATGTTCAGTCCCAATGTATAAAAGCGCGTAGCGAGGTGCGCCGATCACCTTGCTGCTTGTTGCTCTGAACTTCGATGCAATGCTTCTCTTCGGTGTTATCGTGGCGCTAGTCACGGATTTGCACATCGAGGAGAGCCGGAGATCCGAAATTCAGGATTTGCGTCACCATATCGGCCGGGAGAAAAGCGAAGGTCGTCCCCGGAAAACGCCGCGGCAAGGTCTCGCGCAAAGTCTTCACGAAATCCGCGGTCCATCGAGCGGCGGCATCGCGATCTCCTGCCCTTGAGCCAATTCTTGCCTCCAATTATGCACCAAAGACGAGCCGAAAGCACAACCAAACAGCGATATTCGCAAGTTATATAATCGTGTATATTCCTTGCCCGGAAAAGCCTCAAAAGGCATATGACGCTGCAATGGAAGGAACCTGAAAGACATGGAAACAACGCAAATCGCGCACGACCTCGCCGCGCAGCAAGAAGCGATCGGCACATGCGTGCGCGAATTCTACAGCAAGGCGCGAAAGGACGATCTGCTCGGTCCCATATTCAACGACAAGGTCCACGATTGGGACGTGCATTTGCGCGTCGTCGCGAATTTCTGGTCGAACGCCCTGCTCGGCACGGGCGGCTACAAGGGCTCTCCTTTCGTCCACCACATGAATCTGCCGATCGAGCTTGAGCATTTCACCCGCTGGCTGGCTTTGTTCGAGGAGACGGCGCTTGCGACCCTGCCGCCTGCCCTTGCCGCCAAGGCGCTCGCCAAGGCAAACCACATGGCGGAAAGTTTCAAGGCCGGGATCTTCCCGTTCCAGGGCCCTGATGGCAAGCCTTCGCGCCGCCCCGGCTAGCTCACTCACTTAGAACAATTCGCAGTCGCCGGGCTCCCAGGCACCATTCTCCGCGTCAGCGTCGGGCGTGCCTGCGAGCCTTGAGGAGAGGGCGGCAAGTGTGACCGCTTGTGAGGCAAGATTTGGATCAATCAGCCATCTGCTCGATGTATTTGGAGCGAGGGCCGCCAGGAAGGCGGCGAGGCAGGCCAGTTTTTGCGCGATGTGATCGAAATCTTGCACCTCATGCAGAAACTCTCTGTCCCGGCGGCCCGCAGCTATGATCAGCGGACTGACCACGGCCTGAAACTGCTGCATGGTCTCGGCGAGATGGCTCAGCTCGCGGCCAACCCGGCCGAGCACGTCGGCTATGGGGACATTAGATGCGCTCGAAGCTTCAGCCGGTTCAAAGCGAGAATTCATTGTCTGGGCCATGGTTGCACACACGCTAAAAGAACTCGACCGCACCGCTCGGCGGCAATGTCCGCGCGGGAACCGCAGCTGGCGGCGGGACCAAACCGGGCGAAGCCTTGTCCTCCAGGCCAGATTCGGCATTGATGAAGGCTTGGCGCGCGCGGCCGGAAACCGGCCAGAACTGGATGCGGCGTCCCCTTGCGCCGCGCAGGCTCCCGCCAATGACGCTGATGCCCTCAAGGCGCAGAAAACCTTCGGCAAAATTGGCATTCATGGCGCCTATGTCGGCCAATCCTTCCATGGTACGGGCGCCGCCAAAGAGCTTTGCCTCGAGTCTTTGCCGCTGTGCGCCGCGCTTCAGAAGGCCATTCAGCAAAAGCTCCATCAAATGCACGGTCTGGCGCTCAGCTTCCTGCCGATTGGAGCTGCTATCGGAACCGGGGAGGAGAAAGTGATTCATGCCGCCAACCTGCGCGGCGGGATCGCGGATGCAGGCGGCAACGCAGGAGCCAAGGATCGTCGTGAGCACCACATTGGGGTCGTCGGTGACGAAAAACTCACCCTGGATAATGTGGAGCCTATGTTCGCCGACGTTGTCGGCAGGCTGATTTCCGCCGCTTTGCACGCCGGCTGGCCTCCCCTGCCCGGTCATTTCAACTTTCCAATGACGGCTTCGATCTGGGTCTTCAGCACCGGCACGGTGAAGGGCTTCGCCAGGAAGTTATTGACGCCGCATGCGGCCGCGCGCTCCATGAGCGTCTTGTCGCCTTTTCCGGTCAGCATGATGAACGGGATCTTTTTGGTCGGCTCGTAAGAGCGGATCGCACGCAGCAAGCCGATGCCGTCGAGTTTGGGCATGTTGAAATCGGAAATGACGAGATGCGCCGGCTTCACGGTCATGGCCTTGAAGGCTTCTTCTCCATCGCCGGCCATTTCAATATCGGACATGCCAAGGTCTTCAAGACCGCCCCGGATAAGAAGCCGGCTGGTCAGCTGATCATCGACGATTAAAACTCTTACTGCTGCTGCAAAAGGCATCGACCTTCTCCTTCCAAACTGGTGACACGCAAGATTTCGGTACCGATCCTGTTCAACGGTGCCTGTTTCTCGATCGCTCCGATTTCAAATGCGGCCTTGGGCATCCCATAGACGAGGGATGTCGCTTCATCCTGGCCGAGTGTTTTCGCGCCCGCCCTGCGCATGGCGAGCAGGCCTTCGGCGCCGTCGCGGCCCATGCCGGTCAGGATGACGCCAAGCGCATGGGGTCCAGCGGCTTTCGCCACAGAGGCGAAAAGCACATCGACCGAAGGCCGGTGCCCGTTGACGGGATCGCCTTGGCGAAGGCGGCACCGCAAGGTCCCCGACCCCACGATCTCAAGATGGGTGATGCCGCCCGGCGCCAGATAGACATGTCCGGTCTCAAGGCTCGCGCCATCAACGGCCTCGCTGACTGCGGGGACGCAGAGGCGGTTGAGACGTTCGGCGAAGCTCTTCGTGAAGGTCGCCGGCATGTGTTGCGTGATGACAGTTGGCGGACAATTGGCCGGAAACACGGACAGGACGGCGATGAGTGCTTCGACACCGCCCGTCGAAGAACCGATCGCGACAACGGTCCTGTCTGGACAGTAAGGGCTATCCGCCTTCGGCGCTGCCTCGATCGCCGTCTTTTCTCGCAACGCACTTCTCCGGCTCCCGGCTGGCCGCATCCGCGCTCCGGCCGCCGCCCTCACCTTGGCTGCCAGTCCGTCGAAAATCTCCTCATCGCCTGGGGACGGCTTGGCGATGCAATCGAAGGCGCCGATTTCAAGCGCCTTGATCGTCGCCGACGTGCCTAGCGCGGTGAGGTTCGAGACCATGATCACCGGCGTCGGGCGAAGCCGCATGATCTTTTCCAAGAATTCGAGGCCATTCATGTTCGGCATCTCGACATCGAGGGTGACGACATCGGGATTGAGCGCCTTGATGGCTTGCCGCGCTTCCAGCGGATCGCCCGCCTCGCCCACCACTTCAAGCATGGGATCGCGGCGCAGCACCAGGGAAATGAGGCTCCGCATGGTGGCGGAATCATCGACGACGAGCACTCGGATCGATCTCATGCGCGCGCTCCTTCCCGCCGCCGGTATGTGGTAATTCCCTCATTCTGGAAGGCATTCGCGGCAGGGCCGGTGATGCGCTCGGAATGGCCGATATAGAGACGCCCGCCCGGCGATAGCAAAGGCGGGAACCGGCTCCAGACCAGCGATTGCGTCGCCTCCTCGAAGTAGATTGCGACATTGCGGCAGAAGATCGCCTGGAACGGCCCTTTCATCGGCCAGGAGCCGACGAGATTGAGTTCCCGGAAAGCAACCAGTTCGCGCAATTCCTCCACGACGCCATAGGCCTGACCGCTGTCGCTTCGTGACCCGTCGCGCACCGGCGCGAACCAGCGCTTGCGAAGCGCGGCCGGCACGGGCTCGAGCGCGGCTTCACTGTAGATTCCCCGGATTCCTTCAGCGAGCATGTTGGGATCTATGTCGGTTGCCAGCACTTTGATGTCGAAGCTCAATGCCTCGGGCATCAGCGAGAGAAGGGTGAGGGCGATCGAATAAGGCTCTTGCCCGTTGGAACACGCAGCCGACCAAAGCCTGACCCTTGCGCCCCGGCGCGCCGCTTCGAGAAGCGGCGGCAAGACTTCCTTCTTCAGGTGCTCGAAATGGTGCGGTTCGCGAAAGAAGCGCGTGACATTGGTGGTGAGCGCCGCCAGCATTTTTTGGCGCTCATCGAGGCCCTCGGCCGTCGCGATCAGGGCACAATAATCGCGAAAGCTGTTCAGCCCCAGCGCGCGCAAACGTTTGGCGAGCCGCGAATAGACAAGGGTCGCCTTGCTCTCCGGCAGATGAATCCCCGCGTCCGCGTGCAGCATTTTCGCGATCTGGCGAAAGTCCTCGGCCGTCAGCGCGAATTCCCCCGCCACGAGTCCGCCAGCTCTGCCGAAGCCGCTGGCAGCCTGCGAACCTTGCGTCGAGCTTTGCATCGAAGGGTTCATGCCGCCTCGCGTTCCGGGGGAGGAAGGACATTGTCGAGCGCGATGAGGCTGATCATACGGCCTTCGACCGCAAGCACCCCCTGAACGAAGGTCTTTGCCATCTCGGAAGCAACGTCCGGGGTCGCCTGGACGAGATCATCGGTCACGCTCAGAATATCGAGGACGGCATCGACGAGGAGTCCCACCACCTGATGGCCGACCTGCGCGACAATGATCACATGCCGCACGGTCGGCTCCGCCGCCGGAAAACCAAGCCGCGCCGCGAGATCGACAATCGGCAGAACCGCGCCGCGCAGATTGATGACACCACGTACGAAGCCCGGCGATTGCGGCAGCGCTGTCGCTGGCGTCCAGCCTCGAATTTCGCGGATCGACATGATATCGACACAGAATTCCTGCGCGCCGATCCTGAAGGCGATGAGCTCGCGCGCACCTGTCTCGTTCCTGTTGACTTCGGTCATGGGTAGAGCCTGTCTTTGCAGAAGGGTTTTTCGACGCGCCTCATCGAAGGTTGACAACCTCGGAGGCGCGGCTCAGGTTCAAGCTTTCAGAATTCTTCCCAATTGTCGGCGCTTGCTTCCGGCTCCGGCTTGCGCAGAGCCGCGCTGCCGCGTCCCGCCGCGGAGATTGTCTTGAGTTCGACACGCGGAGGCTGGTTCACCGCCGCCTTGCGGGGCTTGGCCCGGCTCGTCTCGATTGTGGCGGTTTGGCCAAGACTGAAGCTGCCGATCAAACGCGCGAGCTCCTCGCCTTCCTGATTGAGCGAATGGGCGGCGGCGGTGGTTTCCTCGACCATGGCGGCGTTCTGCTGGGTCACCTGATCCATCTGGTTCACCGCCGTATTGACCTGATGCAGCCCGGTCGCCTGCTCCTGCGCCGAGGCCGCGATCTCGGACACGATGGTGTTGATCTCGGCGACCTGCGCGACAATCCGGCTCAAGGCCTTGCCGGTCTCGCCGACAAGATCGACACCCTGGCCGACCTGTGCCGTCGAGGCGGAAATGAGGCCCTTGATTTCCTTGGCCGCTTCCGCCGAACGCTGCGCCAAGGCGCGCACTTCCGAGGCGACCACGGCAAAGCCCCTGCCCGCATCGCCGGCGCGGGCGGCCTCGACGCCGGCGTTCAAGGCGAGCAGATTGGTCTGGAAGGCGATCTCGTCGATGACGCCGATGATCTGGCCGATCTGCGCCGAGGATTTCTCGATGCCGCCCATGGCCTCGATCGCCTGGGCGACGACCGCACCGCTTTTGTCGGCCTCGGTTTTGGCGGTGGAGACGACTTCGCGGGCGTGGGTCGCGCCCTGCGCGGTTTTCTTGACGGTGGCGGTGATTTGATCGAGGGCGGCGGCGGTCTCTTCGAGACTGGCGGCCTGCTGCTCGGTGCGGCGTGAGAGATCGTCGGCGGCGGCCGAAATCTCGCCGGTGCCGGAATGGATCGCCTCGGCATTGCTGCTGATCGTCAGCATTGTCTCTTGCAGTTTTGCAATCGCGGCATTGAAGTCGTGGCGCAGCGGTTCGCCTTTCGGGGCAAAATGTGTCTCAATACGGCAAA
>Ga0182033_10001494_pt1 | contig 11744 bp, 9 predicted proteins | sample tim00Cox0000000H_FD_125968 | JGI IMG/M metagenome (GOLD analysis project Ga0182033, IMG submission 125968) | Lab enrichment of tropical soil microbial communities from Luquillo Experimental Forest, Puerto Rico - timezero.00C.oxic.00.000.00H | ecosystem: Environmental > Terrestrial > Soil >...
CGCGAATTCCTGTCGAATACCACAATCATCTTGACCGTTATGGCTCTCGCGTCTCTGCTCGAGACGGCCGTACCGATGTTTGTCGGCCGGGCGTGGACACGCGGTCGACGCGCCGCCAACCTGGGACTCACGACACTGGTGTTCCTGTTGAATTGGTTGTTGGCATCAGCTGCGGCACTCGGTGCGCTGGCGCTCTCAGCGCAACCGGTGGGTCGGATGACCCGCCTCGGGTTGCCGGTCTTCGCGCAAATTGCCGTAGGCGCCGTGCTGCTCGACTTCTCGACCGGTTACGTCGCCCACCGTCTTCTGCATATGTGGCCGGCCATGTGGCGGTTCCATCGGATTCACCACAGCGATGAATTCGTTGACGTGACGACGACCTATCGGACGCATCCCGTCGAGAGCGTGTGGCGGTTCCTGTTCGCCATCGCTCCCGTGTGGGCTGTCGGAATTCCTGCTCAGGCGGTCGTCATTCAGCGGCTCTTGCAGGCCACGAACGGCGTTCTGGAGCACGCCAACATTCGTCTCTGGTCGCCGATCGACCGCGTGTTGTCGCTCGTGTGGGTGGCGCCCAATGTCCACAAGATCCATCACTCGCGCGAGCTGTCGGAAACGAATTCGAACTACGGGAACGTGTTGTCCCTCTACGATCGCCTTTTGGGGACTTTTACGCCGGTTGAGCGTGCCTCCTCAGTGAGCTATGGCCTTAACGACGTGGACCCGGCCCGCGCGGCGTCGTTCCCGGCGCTTCTCGCAATGCCGTTTCGCGATTCCGAGCTCGTGCGCGAGCCGGCGCATCCGGCAGCACTCCGAGAGCGTCGCTGACCCCGTGCGACAGTACGCTCTGCCTTACACAAAAGTCAGGTGTGGCTGGAGCCTGGCTCGGTAACATTCCCATCCAGTGCGTGTCCTGATCGTCGAAGACGAACGGAAGCTGGCCCAGATTCTCGCGTCCGCGCTGCAGGGGGAGCACTATGACGTCGTGGTCGCGCCAAACGGCGAAGACGGGTTTTTCCGAGCCAATGCCGAGACGTTCGACCTCGTCGTGCTCGACTTGATGCTGCCCGGCAGGAATGGCCTCGAAATCCTGCGGACGCTGAGGCAGCGGCACATCGAAACGCCCGTCCTCATCCTGACCGCACGCGACGGCATCGACGACCGCGTGCTCGGACTGGACCTCGGCGCAGACGACTACCTCGTCAAGCCATTCGCGCTGGCCGAGCTCCTGGCGCGCATTCGCGCGCTGCTGAGGCGCGGCCGGCCATCTGAGGTCCTGCGGCTGAAAGCGGCAGACCTGGAGCTGGACCTCGTGACACGCCGCGCCGCGCGCGGGGACCGTGTGCTCGACCTGACGCCCCGTGAGTTCGAGGTCCTGGAATACCTGCTTCGGCACCAAGGCCATCTCGTCTCCCGCGAGATGCTGGCCCATGAAGTCTGGAGGGAGCCTCGCCGAGCGACCCCGATCGACAACGTCATCGACGTTCAGATGACTCGGCTCCGGAAGAAAGTGGACGCGGACGGCGCCCGGCTCATCCACACGGTTCGTGGCGTCGGGTTCGTGTTGCGAGAGGGCGAGCCATGACGGCGTGGGGGGCCGCCGCACCAATTCGCGTCCGGCTCACCGCGTGGTACACCATTGTCCTGACGCTGATGCTGGTGGTGTACGCCGCGGCGACGTTCGTCGCGGTGCGCCACGAATTTCTCGAGCAGCTCGACGACGAGCTCCACGCCGACTTCGAGGAGGCCGAAGGCCTTCTCGCGTCCGCTGTGGACGGTCGAGTCTCATGGCCAGGCGACCGTCACCACGACGCCGACAGCGAGGCGGATCGCGGAAGCGATGTCTGGTCGGCGGCTGGCGAGCAGATTTACCGGTCTCCCGCGTCGGCCGTACTCCCGCCCGTGGCGCCGGCAGCTGCGACGTCCCCTCCCCGTTATGCGTCGATCGTTGCCGGCGGCCACCGCTGGCGTACGCTCGTCGGGACGACGTCGGTCGGAGGCCACACGGTGGTGCTGCGAGTCTCGCGGTCTGAAGACCGGCTGCAGAGTCAACTCTGGGAGGTGTTGGTTGTCCTGGCGCTCGGCCTGCCTGTGGTGGTCGCGCTCGCCGGGATTGGCGGCTACATCCTCGCGCGACGGGCTCTGACGCCCATCGACCATCTCGCCTCGGAAGCGCGGCGGATCACCGCCGATCGCCTCCACGAGCGCCTCTCCGTACCCAACCAGACCGATGAGATCGGGCGGCTGGCCAGCGTCATCAACGACACGTTTGCGCGGCTCGAGGCGTCCTTTGACGAGCTGCGCCGGTTCACCGCCGACGCGTCGCACGAGCTGCGCACACCGCTGTCGGTGATTCGCGGCATCGGCGAGATCGGTTTGGGAGAGACGCGCACGCCGGCCGAGTACAAAGAGGCGATCGGCAGCATGCTCGAAGAAGTCGATCGGCTGACGACGCTCGTCGAGGCGCTGCTGCGGCTCTCGCACGGAGATGCCGGAACGGTCCGGCTGTCGCGGGAGCCGCTTGAGCTCGGCCAACTGGTGCGCGACGTGGTGTCGTCGTTGGGCATTCTCGCGGAGGAGCGCAGCCAGCGGCTCATCGTCGACGCCCCAGATCACATTTCGGTCAAGGCCGATCGTCTCGTGCTCCGGGAAGCCGTCACGAACGTCGTCGATAACGCGATTAAGTACGGACCGGAGCGATCGACGATCGCTATCCATGTCGGTGCGGCAGACGGGGTGGCGACACTGACCGTCGCCGACGAGGGCTCCGGCATCGCCGCTGAGCATCGTGCGCGAATTTTCGATCGCTTCTTCCGCGTGGACGAGGCGCGGTCGCGTGATCGTGGGGGCACGGGACTCGGCCTTGCCATTGCGAAGTGGGCGGTCGAGATCCATGGCGGCCGCATCTCGGTCGATAACGGCCCAAATGGCGGATCCACGTTTCGCATCCGGCTGCCCGTCGACGTGGAGTCACCTGGAATCCATCATGAACAGGCCACGCAATCTGGAGGGGGACAAGCATGAAACGCGTTCTCACGATCTCGGCGGTGATCTCGCTGTGCCTCGCGGCCCGCGCCAGCGCTCAGGACATTCCCGCGGAATACCAACAGGTGCTGACGGCTCTCGGCAAACAGGGCGACTACAAGGCCAACGTGCTGAAAGTCAACATCCCGAGAAACGACGTCAGCGTCACGGTCGCGAACGTCAAGACGCCCACGCCCTTCGGCTTCGGGGGATGGATCGCGATGACGAAGGGGACCGGCGGTATGGACGTGCTGATGGGAGACCTCGTCCTCCTGCAGGACGAAGTGAACCCGGTCATGTCGGCGCTCCTCGACAACGGCCTGGACGTGACCGCGCTGCACAATCACTTCTTCTGGGACGAGCCGCGCATGTTCTACATGCACGTGCACGGCCATGGGAAACCGGCGGATCTGGCGCAAAAGGTCAAGCCGGCCCTGGATCTGATCGGCAGGAATACCCAGCGCCAGCCGGCGCCTCCAGCACCAGCGGCCACGCCTGCCTCGACGCTCGACACCGCGAAAATCGCGCAGATTGTCGGCACGCAGGGCGAACAGTCGGGCGCCGTCTACAAGATCACGATCGGGCGCGACGACTTGAAAGTCGCGGAAATGGGCGCGCCGATCAATGCGCGGATGGGGCTCAACACGTGGGCGGCCTTTGTCGGTACGAACGAGAACGCCGTGGTGGCCGGCGATGTGGCGATGGTGGGCAACGAGGTCACCCCGGTCCTGAAAACGTTGCGGAAGAACGGCCTCGACGTCGTCGCGATCCATCATCACATGACGGATACGCGGCCGGCGATCTACTTCCTGCACTACTGGGGCATGGGACCGGCCGACAAACTGGCGACCGCCTTCAGAGCTGCGCTCGGCGAATTGGGCAAGGCGAAGACGTCGACGACGACCGCGAAGTAGATGTGGGCGTCTGGCGCCAAACGGGTCGCGAGCACGAGCTCGTGGTTGCACTTGCGCCACCAGCCCGATCGTCATGAGGCGCCGACAGATCAAGTACTGCTGCAGGATATGACCCGTACGTTGCGCGGGATTCTTTTTTGTCGTATCGTCAACGCCCGCATCAAAGTTCGTGGGCGTGACCGTGCGACGACCCCGTCGCCGGATCGCCAGCTTGAAGCTGGCGCGGTCGGGTGAGGCTTCAGGATGGCCAAACTTGATGACATCCGAGTGGCGGACGATCGTGAGGTCAACCGACGGTCGTTCCTGGACACCGTGCTCAACGTCGGCTATGTCTCGACGGCAGCAGCGATCGCGTATCCCGTGACGCGCTTCCTCATCCCGCCGAAGAGCGGCGAGCCGGCCACGGCGAGCGTTGTGGCCGCCAAGGCGGCGTCCCTACGGCCGAACTCGGGCATTGTTTTCCAGTTCGGCAACAAGCCGGCCATCGTCGTCCGAACGACCGACGGCGAGTTGCGCGCGTATAGTGCGGTGTGCACGCATCTGGAATGCACGGTGCAGTTCAAGGCCGACACGTCGCAGCTTTGGTGTGCTTGTCATAACGGCATCTACGATTTGAGCGGCAACGTCGTGTCGGGGCCTCCGCCGCGCAGCCTGGAGAAATTCAACGTCAACGTGCGCGGCGAGCCCGGCGACGAGGACATCGTCGTTTCTCGCACATAGTCCTGGATGAGATCTGACGATGGTACAGCGGGTCGTTGACTGGGTTGACGAGCGGATCGATCTCAGCGACGTCCGACACTTCATCGCCGGCAAGGGGGTGCCAATCCATGCCCAAAAGGTCTGGTACTACCTTGGCGGCCTCACGCTCTTCCTGCTTGCCGTCCAGATTTTTACTGGCATTCTGCTGCTGCTCTATTACCGACCGAGCGCTGCCGAGGCATACGAAAGCGTCCAGTTCATCGTCAGCGACGTCGAGTTCGGCTGGCTGATTCGCAACATTCACAGTTGGTCGGCCAACCTGCTGATTGCGGTCGCATTCGCTCACTTTTTCAGCGTCTTCCTGCTGAAGTCGTATCGAAAGCCGCGTGAGCTTACATGGCTCACGGGCATTGTCCTGCTCTTCCTGATGCTCGCGTTTGGATTCAGCGGCTATCTACTGCCATGGAACGAGCTCTCCTTCTTCGCAACGAAGGTCGGGACTGGGATTGCCGGGACGGTGCCGTTTGTGGGCAGGTTTCTACTGCGCCTCCTTCGAGGAGGCGATGAGGTGACCGGCGCGACGCTATCTCGGTTTTATGGACTTCACGTGGCCGTCCTGCCGGCAATCACGACCGCGCTCGTCGCGGCGCACCTCCTGCTCGTCCAGCGTCAAGGGATGAGCGTGCCAATCGACGTCGAGCAGAGGGCGAAGCCGGGCGAGCGGCTGCGGCAGATGCCGTTCTTTCCCAATTATGTCCTCCGCGATGTGCTCGCATGGTACATCGCGCTGGCAATCCTGGCCGCACTCGCGGCCTTCTATCCATGGGAGCTCGGCAAGAAGGCCGATCAGTTCGCAGTCGTGCCACCAGGAATCCGGCCAGAGTGGTATTTCCTCGCGATGTTTCACACGCTGAAGCTCCTGCCGAGCCATATCTTGGGCCTCGAGGGCGAACGGGTCGGCGTCGCCGCGTTCGGTTTGGCCGCGCTGTTTCTCGTGCTGGTCCCCTTCCTCGATGGACGGTCGAACCGCGGCGAGCGGAGCCCGCTCTTCACGGCCCTGGCGATGCTCGGGCTCGTGTATCTCGTGGCGTTCACGATCATCGGACACTTCGCGAAGTAGAGTCGCGACCATGGATTCCAAGGCACGCACAGTCGGGGTACTCGTTGCGTTCCTTGGAGTGTGCCCGTTCGGAGCGGGTGTGGCGCTGGCCCAGACCCCCGCCGGCCGCGATACCTGCGTGAGCTGCCACGCTGGCCTTCCGGAGTCGCGTCTCGCCAGACCAGCGGAACTGTTCGCTCAGCCGGACATCCACCGTGAGAGCGGCTTCGCGTGCGCTGATTGCCATCGGGGCGACCCGGGAGCCACGGAGAAGTCGCGGGCCCATGATGGGGCACACGGCTTCAGGGGCAAGCCGATGGGCCTGGCGGTGATCACCGCCTGCGCGCGGTGTCACAGCGACGCGGAGCTCATGAGGCGGTTTGCGCCGCGCCAGCGCGTGGACCAAGCACTCGAGTACGCCACCAGCGTGCACGGCAAGAGGCTCGCCGCAGGGGACACGAAGGTCGCCACGTGTGCGAGCTGCCATGGCGCACACGGCGTCAGACGTGTGAAGGACAGCAAGTCACCTGTATTTCCAACGAATGTCGGCGGCACGTGCGCGTCCTGTCATGCGAGTGACGAGCATATGAGGGGCTATACGCTGCCTGGCGGCGCGCCGCTGCCCGTCAATCAGTTCAGCGAATACCAGAAGAGCGTCCACTACGCGGCGCTGATGAAGGCTGACGACCTGTCGGCGCCGTCATGCAACGCCTGCCATGGCAATCATGGCGCCGCGCCGCCCGGAGTCGGCTCGGTCGCCAACGTCTGCGGTACGTGCCACGCGGTCTTCGCGCAAAAGTTCGAGACGAGCGTGCACGCACAGATTTTCGACAAAGGATGTGTCGAATGCCATGGGAATCACGCCGTGCTCAAGCCGTCCGACGAGATGCTGGGTACCGGCGCGCATGCCATCTGTGCGACGTGCCACGGCGGCCCGGATGACAAAGGCGCTGTTGCGGCCGAGGCGATGCGTGGGGACATCGATCGCTTGAAAGGCGCCATCGACGCCACGGGCACGCTCGTGGCCCGCGTCAAGAACGCGGGTATAGAGGTCAGCACGCAGGAGCTCGCCCTTGCCGAGGCGCGATCGCATCTGACGCTCGCGCGGGCCGAGATCCACGCCTCGGATGCCGCTCGGGTGGATGCCATTATCCAGGACGGTCTGAAGATTGTGACCACTACCGATACGGCAGGCCAGCGGGGCCTCCGCGAGCTCAAGTACCGTCGCACCGGCCTGGTCATTTCCCTTGGCGTCATCCTGCTCGTCGTGGTTACGCTCGCTTTGAAGATCCGGCAACTCGACCGCCGCGGTTAGCAGGGCCTTCCGGCTGCTATTGTATGAAAATCACCCGAACCTGAAATGTATCGTTCTGCCTGTCGTGTGTAGCATCCAGCTCGAAATTGCGATGCTGATACTCGGCAATGATCTGAAACCCGTTGTTCAAAGGGATGTTCACATACGGTGTGATCGCCCACTGCGTGTTCAGCTTCTCGGTGTTCGGGTGGAAACGGTCGTAGCGGACACCCGCCGTGAAGTAGTCGCTGATCGTGAATGCGCCTTCCGCAAAGACGCCGTTGCTGGTGAACGTCGTCAGCGCGGCATTGGCCGGAAACGTCGAAGGACTCACGGGCGTTTCGTCACGACCGTACTGATACCCCCCCATCGGAAGGAACTTGGCGATTGGGTACGATCCGTAGACCGCCAACCGGTCGAAATTGTTTTGGAACGCGGATGCTGCGGTGAAATCGAAGTCAGTGTTGCCGACGACACCGGAAGCCGACACACCACAGGCGACGCCCCCGGTCGTCGAGCCGATGGCCGTCCCATCCGTACACCGTGTCGGGGTTGCCACGTTACCGTGGTAATAGAGGAGCGTGGCGACGCCGCCGTCAGGGTGCAGGAGGTAGGTGGCATTCGCCGAGAAGTCGACGGCGTTATGCCCGACCGTATTGTAGGACTTGCCGAGCGCGGCCACGGCTTGGTTGGCGCCCTTCCAGGGACCGGTCTGCGCGGGAAACGGAAGAAACGCAATCGCGTCTTCATCCCAGCGCTGGAAGGTCCCGCCGAGCACGGCGGCGCGAAGCGACAGCTTATCGAAGTCCCCGCCAACCTCGGCGCCCGCTTCATCGAGGCCCCACGGTTGGAATACGTAGGGAATCGCTCGGCCGCCGGCGGAGATCGGCGTCGTTTGAAACAGGGTCCGTGCATTGGAGAACGGCCGGTCCGATGCACCGAAGCCTTCCCAGGGGTGGAACACGCCGATCCGCGAGGTGAAGAATCTCTTCGCGTCGCCTTTGACGATTCGCACGTACGCGTTTTCCACCTCGAAGAAATCTTCGGGTGACACGGACAGCTCCGACAGTGAGCCAAAATACTTGCCCCAGGAGCCGGTCACCGGGTAGATCGTTGCCTCCATGAAGCTGAACGCATTCGTGGTCGTTCGGCTGCCGCAGACATTGCCCGGACAGTTGGAGATCGGTGCGCCGTTGGGCTGATTGGTCACTTGAGTGTCGAATCGGCTTTGAATGCGGCCGGAAAACGCGTCACCCAGCTCGAATTTCTTCACCTCGTCCTTGCCGATATCCTCCGGCGAACGGAAGCCGGCGGCGCGGAACTTATAGCCGGTTTCGTTCAGCCGAGGAATCGTCGTATGACAGTAAGCGCAGCCGACGTCCAACTTGCGCGCGAACATCGGCATCGCGCTCGCCTCTGTAAAGAGGCCGCCTGCAGACACGAACAGCGCCGCGAGCATCAACGTACGACGCATATCGTGCTCCGTTTCTCTCCGCGCAGAACGTGCCGGTATGGACGTTCGCGACCATTTGGCGCGGAACGACCTCGACCGGTGCAAGTGGCATTCCGCCATGACTCGTGGCGATTTTTCGGTTCTCTCAGCCGGGTCTGCGGATTTGCGGCGCAGGGAAATGGCTTCTCGACGGAATTCCGGCGCTACTCGGTGCGGCCGGTTGGCGGCATCCCTCCCCGCGCGACGAAGCTCAATCCTGGCGCGCGACCGATGGCGTGCTCAAATGCGCGAACTTGATTCAGAATGAGGTGAGGGAGTCCCGGTCAGATTCGATCCATGGGCCTACGTGACTACTACGAGGGGCATCGAACGCCGGTCCTCGCCATTGCCGGGTCGATTGCCGCCCTGGCGATTGTCGGGTGGGCGATGCGGGGCCGTCCCGACCCGCAACAGTACGCAACGGCGCGCGTCGAACAGGGCACCATCACCTCCGCAGTCCAGGCCACCGGAACCATCAACCCGCTGACGACCGTGCCGGTCGGGTCGTACGTGTCGGGCACCGTCAAGTACATCTTCGCCGACTTCAATACTCACGTGGAAAGCGGTCAAGTGCTGGCGCTCATCGATCCTCAGGTGTACGATGCGCAGGTCCTCCAGGCGCGCGGCGGTCTCGACAACGCCGTCGCCAACCAGCGGAATCTCGAAGCGAGCATCACAGCCCAGGAAGCGGCCATCAACACGAACCAGGCGAACATCGAGCGCTTGAAGGCGGCAGCGGACTATGCGCGCGTAAACGCGCGCCGGACGCTCGATCTGGCTGCGCGTGGCATCCTGCCGCGCGATCAAGCCGACCTGTCGCAGTCCGGGCTCGATCAAGCGGATGCTCAGCTGCGCGCGGGCGATGCCCAGCTCAATCAGTCGGTGGCGCAGCTCGCGCAGCTCCGCGCGCAACTCGATCAAGCGCGCGCCCAGGTGCGCGCGGCCCAGGGCGCGCTGGATCTCGCGGAGACCAACCTGAAGTTCTGTACGATCACCTCGCCGATCGACGGAACGGTCGTCGCCCGAAACGTGACCGTCGGTCAGTCGGTGGCCGCATCGCTCCAGGCGCCCGTCGTCTTCAGCATCGCGCAAGACTTGACGCGCATGCAGCTGTACGCCGCGACCGACGAATCCGATACAGGGAACATCAAGATCGGCACCGAGGCGACGTTTCAGGTCGACGCTTTTCCGACCGAGACGTTCCGTGGTCGGGTGAGCGCCATTCGGCTCAACGCGACGACCGTGCAAAACGTGGTGACCTACAACACCGTGATCGACTTCGAGAACCCGGACGGAAGACTCCTGCCCGGCGAAACGGCCTACGCCACGATCCCGACAGGCGAGGTAGCAAATGTCATCAAGATCCCGAACGCGGCGATTCGGTTCACGCCGAATCTGAGCACAGACACCCTGAAGCAGTTGTATCGACAATACGACGTTCCTGGCGAAGCCGTTGGCGGGGAGAATTCGGCAATCGCGCCGCCGCGGTTCGGTGGACCGCGACGGTGAGGAACGCGACGATCAAGACACGGTGATGACGCTGACCGAGCTCCGCAAACGGTCTTCGGGATTAGCGCAGCGAGGCAGTAAGATGAGCTGGTGCACCGCAGATGGTGGAGCCAGCTGCTCATCAGCGTCGCGGCGGCCAGCGTCGCCTTCGCCGGAGACCGGGCCACATCCGGCCAGATCCTGGAGCGCTCGGAAGGAGTCCTCGACGAGCATCCACGCATTCAATACGCCACGCGGGTAACGACGGATCGCATCGCGAGGTTGAGGAAGGCGATGGCGCAGAGCGGGCGGTCGCTCGCGCGCGACGCTCGCACGGGGTACTTGCTTCCGGTTCTGGAGGCACTGGGCGTGCCAAGAGAATCGCAGCTGCTCGTGTTCTCGAAGACGGGCGTGCAGCGCTCCTACACGAGCCCGCAGCATCCCCGGGCGCTCTTCTTCGACGAGTCGGTGGCTGTCGGGTACATCCCGGGCGCGCCGACGATCGAGATTGCGGCGCATGATCCGCAACAAGGAGTCATTTTCTACACGGTCGACCAGGCCGCGGCCGCGCCCGTCTTCAGCCGGCAGATGACCTGTCTCTCGTGCCACGTGTCGGCGACCACGCTCAACGTGCCCGGGATGATCGTCCGAAGCAACACAGTCGGGGACGACGGGAACGTCATGCCTCAGCTCGGCAGCTCCGAGGTGGACCATCGCACGCCTCACACGGATCGGTGGGGCGGCTGGTTTGTGACGTCAGAGGGGTCGGCCGCGCCGTACGCTCAGCGGGCGCATACCGGCAACATTACATTCTCGGGACGGGGACACACTTCGAATCAAGTGTTTGTCGACTGGCTGAACAGCTCGCCGGAGACACACGGCTATCTCTCGGCGTCGAGCGATATCGTCGCGCTCCTCGTCTTCGATCATCAGATGCACGCGATTAACCTGCTGACGAGGCTGAACTGGGAGGCGCGTGTGACGTCGAGCCGCGGACAATCTGTGGTGTCGGATCCGACGGTTGCCGGCCTCGTGAACGAGCTTGCCGATTACCTGCTCTTCGTGGGCGAGGCTCCGCCTTCCGTCCCGCTGACGCCGCAACCCGGGTTTGCCGAGCGCCTCGCGTCGAAGACGCCCAAGGATCGACTGGGCCGCTCCTTCGGCGAGCTCGATCTGATCACCCGCCTGCTCCGTTACCCGTGCAGCTACATGGTGTACTCCGAGGCGTTCGACGGGTTGCCGCCTGATGTGAAAAGGGCCGTATACGAGCAGATGCAGGATCAATTGGCTGACAACGAAGGACGAGGCGAGCGCACGCGTGTCTCGGCTGAAGATCGGCGCGCGGTCCTGGAGATCTTGCGCGATACGAAGCCCGACTTTCCAAAGCGTGATTCGGCGTAGGTGCCACGCCTTGCAGGGTCCGCGTCCCTTGCGGGTCCGGGGCGGACCGATGCACAATCAACCCGCCATGAGCACGCGAAAATGGAGCGCGGCGATAGGACACTGGAGCGCGAGGGCCGGACACTGGTGCGCGAGCACCGTCGCGTCCCTTGCCCTCGTCATCTTCGGCGTGGGGTTGACGGCTCAGTCCACGCCGACCGAAGCTCACCTCGCGGCCGCGAAAGCAGCGGCGGGCACCGATTTCGCCGGCGTCTTCAACCGAATCTGCAACGAAGCCGTTCCTCAAACGGCTCCTCCAGTGTCGAGAGGCGGGCGCGGCACGGTGGCTCAGCGACC